>Ga0307507_10003763_pt1 | contig 28485 bp, 26 predicted proteins | sample 7_EM_MG_FD_207223 | JGI IMG/M metagenome (GOLD analysis project Ga0307507, IMG submission 207223) | Populus trichocarpa ectomycorrhiza microbial communities from riparian zone in the Pacific Northwest, United States - 7_EM | ecosystem: Host-associated > Plants > Roots > Unclassified | place...
AGTTACTTCTTCAGTTCGCTTCGAGAATCCAATAAGACCAAACATACTTAGCTATTAGGAACTACTTGGTAGTTGTGATATAGTAAGAAGTTTGTTACAACAACTTAGTCTAAGCCTCCATTACTTAGTCTCGTTATATACCCGACTTTGGTATAGAGATAGTATTGTTACCCTATTGATTCCCGCCACCATCGTGGAGGCGATTACAACTACTCATTCAGCTTCTCGGGGCTCTGAGATTGCTTGTAGACATCCTCTATTAGTACCAGAAATTCTGAGCCGATGGGCAGGGTACATGCTATATTATCTGAGATATATGAAGGACATTATTTTTTTTTAAATTTCCCTTTTTTCCTGTGTTCCAGGTACTAAATTTAGAAATTTTCTCGCATCTAGACCACTGTCTGCAATTCTTCCATTTCTTTGTTCTTCACTTGATGATAGAAATATTTGGGCTGAAGTATAGTCTATCGTATTATGGCACAGTTTCCCTCAATCTTATCTCTGATATCTACTCTACTTAAGTACTGTGAAAAGACAAATATAACGACTTAGAAGACCTAATAAGATTTACCGCACTCTTTTCTTCCTTGTGCCCTGTCCCCTCAAGTTTGCTAACAACGGATCATACCTAGGAGTCTGGATAAAATAGGTAGAAGAAAGTAGAAACTAGGAGAGCAATAACGGAGCCAACAAATATCTAACTTGGAAACACAAAAGCTAGCTTCCTAGGAAATCTCCGCATTTTCTAGAGATCGAGTGTTATTGGGCTGTAGGCGCGAGACTAGCTAAAATGGGGCAAGTTGTTTCTAGCTCTCTTGGGCTCTCCAGAGGACCGCCCTAGTTTGTAGTCCGATAAAATTAGGTAGTTGGAGAAGTAGGCTTACATGATACGGACCCACCCTCCATTCCCTGGGGCGGGATATCTCTATCCGGACGTTTACCTAGAAGTTGGGGAAACCCACAAGCCCCGTACATCAAAGGGAATAATTATGTGATGCATCGTGAGCACCGCCGCTGATCATTGTCCGCCACGACGAATTAAAGTGGCTCTCCATTCTTTCGCCAAATGATTAGCAAACCCAAGAAGTCTAGTAAAATATAAGATCAATATTTCTTAATAGGTTACATTATCCTCTATTTGTCGCTAGAGAGAGTCTAACGTTCCTCAAGTTTTTATTTTTCAGAAATTTATGGCACAATTATGTTCACTAGGAGGCGTATCCGGCTATGGGTTTGCTTGAGCCAAATAGCCTGCACTAGCTGCATTGCGGGCTTCCCTCTACTCGTGGAAACCCAAGCAATAGAACTGAGTTCTATGCTGTTGGAGTTACCTGCTCTGTTAAGGTCTGGTGTTTTTTGTTTTTGTGTCTCTCGGGAGTTGTGCAGCCCTTTTTCGCCATCCTTCTCGTCCCTTCTTTAACGTAGATGCAGTAATTCCCGCCTATATAGAACAATTCTATCATTTTAATTTCTATTGCAGTGGCCCAGGGATACTATAGGATTCTTGAGTTTAGCGGCTTGCCAAGTTCCAATTAAAGGGAATTCTTCTAAGGAGAAATATATATATATATATTTTCACGACTTTTCAAGGTCTACTCGAGTAACTTACAGCAATGTGGGATAAATTCTCAAGTTGTCCCCACTTGGTGCAAACAAAGGAAACCACAATGCACGGCAGGTACTGACCTTGCTTATTCCTTCTTGAGGATCCTCCCGTATAGTACTCAAGTCACCTAATGGAAACTACCCCCGCCTAGGAGGTGGCTCACCAAGCGAAAGGCAAGTTCAACTGGGCGACTTGAGTACAGAGGTGCTAGAGCGCTCGGGGGTAAGGGCAAGTGAGGAGCGGTAACAAAAACCCTCTCCAGGCGTGCCCGATGCCCTTCTTCCTTCTGGAATACGCTCGACGTTTTGCCCTCACCAACTCCTACTCACAATATATCACTCGAACTCCCTAAAGCCGTTTAGTCTAAATTCAACTGTCACATCCCTTTTCGGAAGAGCACCCCCTTAGTATATCTAAGGCTCTGTTCGGTTGCGCTGGGCCCCTTTTAGACCGCTCCAGTGTGAAATGCACGGACCTGTAGAAACGGTTGCCAATTTGGCACCATTCGCTAGCGGCAAGCACATGAAAAACACAGGAAAATTTTTCACCTCTTAAAGAAATTTAACTAGTGCTTCCAATCCCTCTCGAATTGTAATTATTATGAGCTTGAGTACTCATAAAATTGTTGGAAATAGGAATTAGAATTAAAGATGTTTATTAATAACATTATAATATCATAAAAGAGTTATTCTACAGGACAATAATTATTACATTGATAATAATATTATTACTATAAATATTTACATGACATTGTGATGTTTCTAGAGTACATAGCAACCGTTGTGTTAGGGCTGTATCTGAAATGGAAGGTTAATTACCTGTATCGTTGCCAAACAGCCATTCTGTCCTCCCATTTTGGAATGGAAGGGAAACGGTCATTTGTATGTGAAAACGAAATGGGCCCAGCGCAACCGAACAGGGCCTAAGGAACTCCTAGCGCTAAGAAAACTCTCCCCGTCCTAATCGCCTGAGATACTATGATAGTTATTCTAGCACTAATTCTGTAGACTCGCTGCGAGTGACTTGTGGTGATGAAGCGAATATCCCAGTTGTTCTTGCATAATAGCGGCTATGGATTGATGTTGCATTTTGGGAGAATATATTTGGGGCGGGGTGCCGGTTCCACTTCTTATATGATTCATGTATAGTGGCTTCCCTAAGATTCTGATCATACCATCTCAATGGCCGGTGCTACAAAGCAGACAGGCATGCTGCTTTAAACAGGTTGATGGGGCTAACGGAGATTAGTGCAAGTAATGATTCTTAAGCTAGGCGAACCACCCTATCAATTCTACTTTGATAGTTTATTGTTGGTCGGTTATCGCACCCCGTCGCAACCTACTTGTAGTAAAACCATGTCATACTCAAGTATCCGCATCGTCGACACCCTCCCAAGTTATCACGAAAATATATGGGAAGGAGCTGAGGATCTACCGCAGGGACCCTCATCTCATCACCTATTATGTTTATATATGTGGGAGCACTGGAAATCCACTATGGCCCTCAATAGTGGAAAGGCTTCGAAATTCGGCTTAAACTCCGAGGTTATCGTAGTGCCGATTTTTACGATACATCAAAACTAGCGTGAAAAGTTTTTTTTTTGAAAATTGAGGTTTTTTATTTGAATCTCGATAGGCCAATTTTCCAAAGCCACCCGAATACATTGAGATAAGACCTACAATAAAGAAGAATGAAAATACCCAGAGATTACAGAGAAATGAGAAAACCGAAAACACCATCCTAGCAATTCTTTCCTTTGAGTCCACTTCTTGCATGAGTCCACTGGCGGAAGTGTTGGGGGTATGTCGCTACCCTTGTCACTTGGGATCGTTGCCACCAATATATCCCTATGGAACAATAAGGGTGCAATGTAGGACCTAGGGGAGGTGGGTGGGAAAAACAAAGAATAGGAGCTGTAGCGAGCTTGGAGATGAGAACTTGAGTGGTAGCGAGCGTCCTGTACTGTACCAATACTCTGCAGGTAGTCGAATACTAGTACATGCCGTATTCTGGATGAGCTGGTTGGGCTACCGGAGGTGTTCGCTTCAAGGAGGCAGGATACTGGTATGGTGCCGGCACCTTAGAACCAACCCTAAGCGCCCTCCTTCCCATACAAACTTTGAAGGCCTCTGCAGCCCCGACTAGAAGGGTAAAAAGAAAATCCCTCTATAAATATGTTCTAATAACTAATTAGGAAAGCTTTGGAGAAAGAATTTTTAAAAACTCTATCTGCAGGTGCTGTTGCTGTTAGTTGAAATATTGGTTGATGCTCGTTACCAAGAGGGTAGGTTCTAAGGTGTCGGCACCATACCGTACCTGTTTGGGACAAGAAGTACCCGGGCAAGGATTAATGAGCTTAGCCAGATCCACCATCGGGAATCTCAACACAAATCACTATCTAAACCGCAATAGGCCTACCAGTGTAGGTTAACCAACTAATGAATAAGTCGCCAGCTATAATAATGAGATCTAGTAAGCTCAGCCTCCCCAGGCTATACTCCGTCGGGGAAACACTATTCCTTCTCGGAGTGTTTGGTCTCGGATTGCTTGGGCTCAGAGGTCTGAACGCAGATGGCGGATCAATCGAGTTTTTACGGTATCATACCGGCAGTGACAATACCGTACCGGGAATGGAGAAGCGTTTAAAAAAGAAAAAGTACATACACGGACGTTTGCTGTTAGGGGGAAACAGGGATATTTCAGGGATGTTTTTCCTTTCCCGAACATGGCGTTCCCCACCCCTGTGTCCGAGAATAATGACTCCGTTCTACTTTATTGTGCTTTTCCTAAAGGTTGCGAAAAACTCGCTGGACAAAAGGCTGCGAATCCTCTTTTTTTTCAGAGCTCTCTGTTTAATTAGCACTTGGCAAGCCACTGAATTTGAGAATTCACAGTATATCTGATTCTTCAAAGCGAAATTCTTAGCACGGCCCCCGGTTGATGTTATTGCGCAATCAAGCTCTGAAAAAAAAAGCTAGGAGAGCTGTGGACCCCTTTCGCAACCTTTGGGAAAACCACAATAAGAACCCTCCTACCGGTAATTGACCCCAACGCACTCAACACCCCCCTTTAAATTCTCAGCATCGAATTTACAATCTTGCAAACAGCAACCAAAAAGGGAAATGTCACAATCTCGTGTCGGGGAAAATAGCAGCTCTTCCTTTAATAACAGCAATCCCTTTAACAATACCAACTCATTCAATAACACCATTATAGTCAACAATGTGCACTACGTGGATGGGTTTATCAGTAGTAGCTCCGGCGAGAGGGCTGAGATCCTCGCATGGTTGTCTCCGCTAGAACCACGGATACGGCACCATGACATTAGAGTCAACCGAGTCAAACATGTGGGAGATTGGCTCTTACGAACAGAGGAATATCAGAATTGGTTTGATGGCATTCGCGGTGGGGAACCCGATAATTCGGCCTTGTTTTGCTACGGAGTTCCGGGAGTCGGGAAGACCTACCTTAGGTAAGAAACCATATCATCCATGAAAAAAGGGTGTTGCTAAGAAGATGTGGTGCTAGCTCTATGGTAATAGATCGGTTATGCGATTGGGCAGGGGGACGAGATGCTGCAGTTGCGTGCTTTTACCTTGACTTCGCGGCCCAGAAGGAGCAATCTCCAAACAGTATCCTGAGTTCCATCCTAAAACAAGTTGTTGGTGGACTCGAAGAGATCCCAACAAGGGTGATTCAGGCTTTCCGGGACCAGAAAAGGGTTATTGGGGGCCGGGAACTGGAACTGGGCGAAATTGTAGATATATTACGGGATATCTCGTCTGCAAGGCCCACCTTCATATGTATTGATGCGCTGGACGAATGCCGGGCGGAGTATCGGGCAAAGCTGCTTGACTCGCTGAAACAAATCCTACACAAATCCCCAAGAGCTCGAATATTTTTTGCTGGAAGATTTCATATCTGGGATGAGGTGGAGAAACATCTTGCCGGGAGGGTAGCCGCTCTATCTATTACGCCCACCATGGAGGATATTATTCGATTCCTGCGAGCGAAGCTGAAGGAGGATACAACACCAGATGCGATAGACAAGAGCTTGGAGCGGGACATTATAAACAACATTCCTAAGGAGGTTTCAGAAACGTACGTAGGGAGCAAGGGCGCTGACGGAGATGTATGAAGTTTTGAGCTGATAGATCGGTACTTAGATTCCTGCTAGTATCTCTGAACATCAAAGCAGTCCTACAGGAAACAACACTTCATCGGAGGCGAGAGAAGCTCGCTACAATGACTGGTGGCCCGGGCTTGGCGGATGCCTACGATGCAACCATAGTACGGATAAAGGCACAACAAGGGGATAGAGCAAAACTCGGGATGGCTGCTCTGATGTTGACTTCGCATTCCGAGCGGCCCTTGAGTGTAGATGAGATATGTCATGCCCTAGCTGTCGAGATAGGATCGACCGACATTAATACCAACAATGTTCCTTCAATCCGGACGGTGTTAAGCTGTTGCCAAGGACTAACCGCCGTCGATGAAGGATCCTCTACTATTAGGCTGATACATTTCACGCTCAAAGAGTATCTTTCCGGTCGCACCGACTTGTTTGATAGACCTCATTCAAAAATAGCGGAGATTTGTTTGGCGTATCTCAATTTCCAGACCATCAAGGATATTTCGGCCGACCCCTCTCGTGACCCCCAGGGCACACCCTTCCTAGGATATGCTTCTTTGTATTGGGGAACCCACATGCGAATGGAGCTCTCGGAGCGCTCAAGACACCTTGCGCTCGACCTTCTTGATCAATTCGATAATCACATATCTGCCGAATTACTTTGGAAGTCAACTATCGAGCCATGCTTTAATTCCCTCAAGCCATTTTCAGCACTACACTGTATTTCCTATTTCGGCATTCCTGAAGTTGCAATTGATTTGATAAGGATGAAAAGATGGGATGTGAACCAAAGAGACAGTGGGGGTCTGACGCCACTCATATGGGCTGCGAGGCATGGGCACGAAGAAGTTGTAAAGTTACTCTTGCACTAGAAGCACACTCAACCTGATATACCGGACACGAAATATGGACGAACGGCGCTCTCATGGGCTGCTGGGAGTGGGCACGAAGGGGTGGTTTGGCTATTTCTTGGTCGGCTATTTATCAACCCTGGGCGTATAGGTCGTAGGTGGAGAAAAACGCCGCGAGTAATGAGTCTACTATTTCGGAAGAAATACGTCAACCCTGATAGCCCCGACGGTGACGGCCAAACACCGTTATCGTGGGCCGCCAGGAATGGACACGATAGAGTAGTGAAGCTACTATTGGGACGGAAAGACGTCACCCCCGATAGGCCAGACGGTTATGGTCGAACACCCCTATTGTGGGCCTCCCAGAATGGGCGCGATAGAACAGTGAAGCTACTGTTGGGACTGAAAGACGTTAGCCCCGATTGGCGAGACTATCGCGGCCAAACACCGCTCTCGCGGGCCGCCTGGTATGGGCATGATGGAATAGTGAGGCTACTGTTGGAGCACAAAGACATTAGCCCCGACACGCTAGACAATTATGGCCAAACGCCGCTCTCGTGGGCCGCTTGGAATGGGAATGATGGAGTAGTGAAGCTACTGTTAGGGCGGGATGACGTCAGCCCCGACAGACCAGACCGCTATGGTCAAACACCGCTCTCGTGGGCCACTGGGGGTGGGTGCGGTGGAGTAGTGAAGCTGCTGTTGGAGCGGGGTGACGTTAGCCCCGACAAACCAGACAATTATGGCCAAACACCGCTCTCGTGGGCCGCCCGGCGTGGGTACGGTCGAGTAGTGGAGCTGCTGTTAGAGCGGGAAGAGGTTAGCCCTAATAAGCCGGACAATGATGGCCGAACACCGCTCTCGTGGGCCGCTCGGGGTGGTCATACTAGAGTAGTGGAGCTATTGTTAGGGCAGGAAGAAGTTAGTCCCGATAAGTAGGACAATTATAGCCGCAGGTGTTTGCGCATTGTTAATGTTTGATCATTCGAGTGCTGGGCTAGTAGAGTGTCACAAGGATTTCCATCTTTTTTTTTAGTTGTGTTCTGCCCGCCTTTCTAGGACTCCCGCGTTGCCGGTGGGCGGAGGTCGGGGAACAGTGACAGCAACTCATCTATGTAGGGAGGGCACTGCGGATGAAATAAATTAGATACGAGGCTATTTTTCCTACCGTACAGTACACGCACGTCCGCAAAATTCTCATACCCTCTAATGCACCAGCGGCCCCTGGAAGCACTTCGCTAGCCCTCACTTTCCATTATCCGCCTAGAAGAAATTGCGATAAATATTTGCAATGTCCCTCGATATGTACATATTAGGAACCAGCTGTGTAAAGGGCCCTTGTTCTGTTGTTGATGATTGGTATTGTTCTTGTGGTGCTGGAAAAGGTATGGAAACTTTATGATACCGATGCATTTATAAAATATGGCCTCACAAGGTCTCACTCGAGCTCGAGACCCCGAATGATGTTGAAAATATTCGATGCAGAAGTAATGATTACCAGTGAGGGTCTTAGGCAGCCGAGTGGAACGGCTTAAGTGGAGACACAAGGTTTGTATTATGGAGAGATGAAGATCGTAATCGATTGTGATAAGTTGAAGAAAAGGAAAGACTTAAGGAAAGTTGTGAAGTGGAAGAAAGAAGTTGGGAGAGAAAGAAAAGAAAAAGAAAAAAAGGCGAGGGTGTGAAAACATTTTCATGGCTTGCGCGTCCTTTAACTAGTGCAACCCTAAAGTGCGGGCACATCCCACATCAAGGACGGCCATAACACTACGATTTCCAACAAATGACAACCTTTTTTCCCACAGGCGTTAGCTCACTATAGTGTTTTCCTTCTACCGTGCTATCTCTCTTTCAAGGCAGGCACATAATTGATATTTTTTGTTTTTTGTTTCTATTTTTTCAAAAATGTTTTCGGGGTTTAAGGTGGACCATATGTGACATGAGCTGCTTCTTTTCTACAAACCCCCCGGACTTATTCCTCAAAACCATACGCGGCACTACTTCTTGGGTTTTACATCACAATGGTAGAAACTCAAATATGTACTGTACTGTACAACCGAGCATTATGCTATTGGGGTTGTCTCCTAATGTTGAATGGATTTTTGTTTTATGCCTCTCAGAGGAGCTAAGCAGCCCATTTTCTACCAAGTTTTTAGCCAGTTTTCCTGAGTACCTTATGGGGTTTTCAACTACATACCCCACGCTCTAATTATTTAAGTTTCTAAAGTACCCCATCCCCCGGTTAATCTCGAAATGGCAGTAGAGCCGTGAAAAAGAGTGTGACCCAATAAGCTAGTAGGAGTAACCAGAGCAACTTCCCTGCAAATCTAATTGGCCTATTATGGTAAACTTTATTCGAATACCCTAGCGTCACTTCTAGTTTAACCAGCTACAGTAAAGCTCCTCAAGGGTCTTTCTTTCTTTTTGTTTAGAAATCGATTCTACGATTGCATTCACTCGGGATCATATCACATTGGGTTTTGTTTGAGTCAAATAGCTAACACAGGCTACATTGAGAGCCCGGCTATAGTAACTTGGGGATACTATGAATTCTCTAATTGAGTGGCTAGCGACGTACGGTACAGTACTGGTATAAATTAGACGAAGCGCTTCAGAGGGAAGAGAAAGAAAAAAACATGAGCTTTTCGCAGCCTTTACGAACAGGAAGTTTACAACGACGCACAACGCAGAGGAATACCCCAATGCACTGCAGGTGCTGGCCTTGCTTATTTCCTCCCGAAGGCCCCACATCTGGGTAACCCCCAGCACCCAGAAAATCCTTCCGCTCTAATTTTCTAACCGTTCCGAGGGCTGCTGTGTCTGGTGTAATGTAGATAACAGCAATAGGCTATGAGACCAATGGACTAGATTGCTATAGCAAATGATTGACGCAAAGGGAATCTGTCATATTCGCTCATTGAATTGTGGTGGGCAAGCTAGCTGATAGCGTTTTACGTTGGTGCGGTGCTAAGTTGTGCTTGCGCCCGAGGAGTGTGTGCAGGGTGAATTTTAAAGAAAAATAAACCCCATGTTTTGGAATTGAAAACGTGGTAGTCATTCAAGTTGTGTTGGGCATACTGTACTGCTCTCTCTAGTGTTATTGCTAGACAAGTGAGTGCATTTTTCTTCTCTGATACAGTTGCGGTAATGTGACCCCCGATTGCCAGCACGGAGGACAGGGTAAAGAGCACAGCACGCGCGGTTTGTTTTTTTTGCGCATGATTTTTGCCTTAGCGAGGAAATGATTGGATAGTGGGATCTGGCATGATTCGCTCGCTCCCGAAAGGGATTGTGCTTTTCTTTGGCGACAACCCCCTCTTACTTTACGAAAAGCACCACCTTCACCACCACCGCCACTAACGACAAGAAGCGATATCCAAGGCAAGATGGGTTCTGCAGCATACCAAAAGCCGGCTATCAACATAAACCAAAATGTCGGTAACGTGACCGACAGTTATAACAATGTGTTGAACAATTGCGAGATATCGATGCCGGACGAGAAGCGTCAGATCCTGGAGTGGTTGTCTCCCATGGCACCTCGGGAAAGGCATCAGGCTGTACGTGATAGCCGGATGGATGGAGTAGGAACTTGGCTTCTTGGAACGAACGAGTTTGAGAAATGGCATACAAGCGAAGACCAGGCTGTCAATCCGGTGTTATTCTGTCATGGAGATCCAGGAGTGGGGAAGACATATCTGAGGTGTGTAAAAGTTGCTCTGTTGGAATACTGGAGGTACGCAAAACTTACTCAAGCACGGAAACAAAAGCTCTCTCGTAATAGATACGCTCTGCGATGCTTTCGATGGAGACAATGTGGTTGTGGCTTGCATCTACTGCGACTTTCATGAGCATAAGGCGCAATCCGCGACTAGCGTTTCGGCAGCTCTCTTGAAGCAACTTGTCGCGGGAGTCGAACCAATACCAGGGGAGATCAAGGAGGCCTTTGACCGCGCAAAGAGAAAGGTTGACGGCAGGACACTCCGGTTACCAGAAATCCATAAGATGCTGATCAAGTCGGTCTCATCTTTGCGACGGGGATTCATCTGCATCGACGCACTAGACGAGTTTCCCACAAAACATCGATCTGAGCTTTGGGACTCCTTACAACACATTGTCCGGGAGTGCCCAAAAATTCGACTATTCATTACCGGGAGGCCTCACGTTCGAGAGGAAGTGAAGAAATATTTCCCCGGATATCCGGATCTACCCCCTACAAAGCCCACCGAGGAGGACATTCGAGGATATGTTGCTATGAGGTTGAGAAAGGACACAGAGTCGGATGCAATGGATCCGGAGCTGGAGACCGATATTGTTACAATTATTTCCGAGAAGATCTCGGGGGCGTAAGTAAAACCCGTCCATAACGAATCAAACATTATTAGCTAACATTGGACTATAGATTTCTTCTCGTCTCTCTTGTTATGGACGCAGTTTTAGAAGATGCGACAATACATCAGAGAAGACAAACGCTCTATAAGATGACCAACGGCTTTGGTTTGGATGACGCATGCAGCACAACATTGGATCGCATAAGAGGGCAGAAAGGGAATAGGGTGAAGCTAGGAATTGAAGCGCTAATGTGGATTTCATGTTCGGAACGGCCGTTGAAAGCAGATGAGCTTTGCCATGCATTGGCGGTGGAGATCGGAACAACGAACCTTAATGCCCACAATGCTCCCTTAATACGGACTTTGTTGAGTTGTACGTTGGGACTTGTGACGATTGATCAGCAATCATCAACAGTCCGTCTCGTGCATTTCACCCTTCAAGAGTATTTTACAGCGCATTCAAACTTGTTCATTACACCTCACTCAATGATGGCCGAAATATGTCTCACCTATCTAAACTTTGAGTCAATTTGTGATCTCTCATCTTTCGATACCATCCCACCGATAACGCCGTTTCTCCACTATGCCTCATGTTGCTGGGGGTTCCATGCCAAGAAACATTTAACGGAAGGTGTGAAGCAGCTTGCACTACGACTTCTTCGGCGAGATGCGGACCACATATCAGCTGATATTCTCCTTCGGGAGGAGACGGTGGGCTTCTTGTCCGCGTTGGGTCGTTATAAGAATGCACATCCCGACCTTCGAGGGTTTACCGGACTACACTGCGTGGCATACATGGGGATTACAGAAATCGCGATTGCCATGGTGAACATGAAAGTATGGGACTTGAACGGGCGTGATTCTAAAGGCGCAACACCATTAATATGGGCTCTTAAATCTGGGAATCCCACCCTCGCAAAGCTCCTTCTTGAACAAGGAGATCTCGACCCCAACTTATCAGACGAGCTCGGCCTAACGCCACTCGCGCATGCTGCGAAGGGTGGACATCAAGATGTGTTGGAGCTACTCCTACAGCGCGGGAATGTCAATTCGGATCCGTCGGATAATTATGGCCACACACCGCTATCATATGCTGCCAGATCTGGACATGAGGGTATAGTGAAGATACTGCTGGAGCGAGGCGATGTCAATTCAGATTCGTCAAATGAATATGGCCGGACACTACTATCATATGCTGCCGAATCTGGACATGAGGGTATAGTGAAGATACTGCTGGAGCGAGGCGATGTCAATTCGGATTCGTCGGGTAAATATGGCCGGACACCATTATCATATGCTGCCCAATTTGGATGTGAGGGTATAGTGAAGATACTGTTAGAGCGAAGCGATGTCGATCCTGATTCATCGGATTATGAACGCCGGACACCACTATCATATGCTGCCCAATTTGGACGTGAGGGTATAGTGAAGATACTAATGGAGCGAGGCAATGTGGATCCCGATTCATCAGATAATCTTGGCCTAACACCGCTCCAGTTAGCACAACGGGCAAGAAATTTTGGCGTGGTGAGGCTGTTATCAGAACCAAGGCCTTCTAGTCACAAAACCTCACAAACCAGTGACCTGACACTAAAGGTCTCTAGTCCTTCTACGAGTCCTCAAGAGGAAGAGGAGCCCGGCCCCGTACCACAAGAACAAGGAATCTTTCCGGATAGAAGAGACGATATCTCAGAAGCCACTCCTCCCCCCCCGCCCGACCAGTTTCTATTGAATCAAATACAAGCCTCTCATCCAGCACCCGCTCCAGCACCCATCCCCACACTCCCCTCTGCCCCCGCTTCTGCTATCCAGAAACATTCAAGGCCTTCGAAAGCTATTCGCCAGGTTTTGCGTAATGCTAAGCGCAAACTTTTCCCCCCATCCTAATGTCCTCGACAATATCGATCATTCTCACTAAAGACTATATCGGGCTTTGCTCCCCAATTCCTATATCTGCATCGCATCGCCATCATAAACTCAGTGCGCTGCGCCTTTAGCACCTCTAAAATATAATTTAGATACACTTCACGAAATTCCTCTACGGAATATAATGTATTAATCGTTCTTGTTATGATGTATTCGGCCAAGACCTAAGCTCTAAGCCATTCCGCTTGGGACAAAGATGGACGCGGGAGGGCATTTTCTGCGGATAATATGCTATTCCTCATAGGGTTTCGTTTTTCTCCAGCGTTTTTTTTATCTTCTCGGCTTATTCGAGTAGTTCCTAGTAGGAGTAAGTTACTTCAGGTTTCCGTGTATGATAGTGTATTTATATCCTTATCTTGTCATCCCTCTGCTTTCCCACTCCCTTGCCAAAAGTTGTTTTAAAACAGGGGTCTGTAGATCGGAACATACTGTAACATTGCCATTACGAATAGCTATGAGTTGTTTGAGGCATGCGGACATCGGCAATGTTTTTTGTTTCTCTTTTCTGATTCTCCAAAGAGAAGAGGGTTCTTGCTATAAGAGCTTAGATCCAGAGTATTTTGTCCGACTATTTATGTATTCTTATGTTGTATCTATACTTATTTCCATACAATCCATATTATATAGTATCTTGTTAACACCCCGAGCTCGAATATGTATGATAACCTGCTCATGCGATTCATATAAGTTACTCTATTGTAAACCCTCTAGAAATCCGGACGTCTAGTGTTGTATGATGAGGAGGAAGTCAGAGCTTTGCGGCTAATATCGATGAGAGTAAGCCGGGACATGTGGAGGCTATGAATAAGGATTAGACTAGAATCGAGGGGTTGTTTTTAGGTTGGGTCACTCTTCTTCCCCCTATTCTGTACCATAATTCATCTCCATTTATCCATATGTTTATCATTGCTTGTGTTTCTTGTAAGCGGGATGGTGGCGGGGTGGTTCCGGGAATGTGCCGGTTGATGCTATGATCGCTTTTGCTACAGCGTTGAAGCGCGGTACAAGACAGTACGGTGTCTAAGAACGCAGCTCGAGGACTATATGTAATTGTAGATTCGTGTAGCTAATAACGACGCCCGATTTATGTTCCGTTCGGCGGTCTCGCGCTTTAGTGCGAGAGCTAGATGCACACACCTTTCCCCCCTCAGCCTTGATAGATATGAGGCGGGGCCTTACCTTGTTACTACAAAATAGAGAGAATAACCAGTAGACAATATAACCTTTAAAGAACCCGACTAAAAATAGTGAAGCTTAGCTCCTACAACATTGCCAGTTCGGCTGTTTTTTTTTTGATAGTGGCTGTGGATTGACGTTGTTTTGGGGGTATATATAATATTTAGAGGGAGATGCCGGTTCGATCACTTGTATGATTCATGTGTAGTGGCTTCCCTGAGATTCTGATAATGCCGGCTCAATGACCAGTACCATACAGGTACCCTACGCTACTCTATAACAGACGGGTTGGCGGTTCTGGTGGAGATTGGTGCAGATAATGATTCTTAGACCAGATGAACCACCATATCGGTTTTACTTCCCTACATTACGGTAACCCGTCGTCAGTCGGCCATGGTATCTCGTAGCAATATACAGTGGAACCAAGTCACATCCACAGTGTTAACAACCTCCTAAGTTATTATGAAAATATCGAAGGAACCGAGGATCTGACTTTAGGGATCCACATATTACCATTCATCATATTCATAAATGTGAGAGTGCCAAGAATCTGCTATGCTCGAGAAACAGCGGAAGACCTTGGAGATTCGGTTAAGCGGGGAGGTTTACCGTATTAGTGTTTGCAAGGAGGCTCATAGAAAAGGCTACATTTCTCTCTTTTGAAAATTGTCGATTTCAGAAGTTCACACAAGCTGCAAAAGTAGACACATGGTTTATTTTGAATCCTGATGTGTTTGCTGTGCTGTGATGGTGGAAGGTTTCGTTCAGCAAAAGATGGATCTCGCTGAATAACCTGCGCCTGCATTGCAAAGCTACAAAAAGCGGGATTTTTAGTGTACGATGCAGGACAGAAGATCTACTGATGTCGCGGCACCTTCAAATTCGGATTCTGGGCTACGCAGGTCTGGTATCAACCAAACTGCCGGCATAATTCCAGTGATAGTCTGCTACTGAATATCCAATATTGCGATCACTAAAATCCCCGAATAAATTATAAGAGAGTAGAATGTGTAGATGGGGGGGGCACCATCGATTGTCGAGTGTCTTCAGCCTATTGTTACTGGTGCGGTTGATACCCGCCTACACAGCAAGGAGGGCGACGCGATAGTAGGCGCTCGCCAAGAAGGCGGTAAGATAATCACCCCGCTTTTCTTCAGTCTCCAGAACTCTATCGCACTCATAACCATCCTCCGAATCCTCTTCACAGAATCTACAACCTTCCAAATAAAATGGAAATGTCACAGTCTCGTCTCGGGGGAAATAGCAATCCCTTCAACAACAACTCCTTTAATAATACTAGCTCCTTTAATAATACCAACTCTTTTAATAACACCAACTCTTTTAATAATACCATCTCATTCAATAATGTGCGCAACGTAAATAACATTAGTAGTATCGATGAGAGGTCCGAGATTCTTACATGGCTATCTCCACTCGAACCACGGATACGGCACCAAGATATTAGAGTCCACCGAGTCGAACATGTGGGAGACTGGCTCTTACGAACGGAGGAATATCAGAATTGGTTTGATGGCATTAGTGGTGGGGAACCCAATAATTCGGCCTTGTTTTGCTACGGAGATCCGGGGGTTGGCAAGACCTACATTAGGTGAGAAACAATATCCCGCTACGAAGCAAAGGTGTTTCTAAGAAGCTGTGACGCCAGCTCCTTGGTGATAGATAGGCTATGCAATTGGGCAAGGGGACGAAATGCTGCAGTTGCGTGCTTCTACCTCGACTTCGCAGCTCAGAAAGAGCAATCCCTATCGAGTATCCTAGGTTCCCTCCTGAAACAGATTGTTGGCGGACTCGAAAAGATTCCGGCAAAAATCGCCCAGGCTTTTCGAGGTGAAGGACAGGTCATCGGGGGCCGGAAACTGGAACTTGGGGAAATTGTAGAGATGTTGCAGGATGTCTCGTCCTCACGGCCCACCTTCATATGCATTGATGCCCTCGACGAATGCATGGCCGCATATCGGGTAAAGCTGCTTGATTCATTGAAACAAATTCTACACAAGTCCCCAAACACGCGGATATTCTTGGCTGGAAGATCGCATATGCGGGGTGAAGTAGAGAAACATCTTGCTGGAAGGGTAGTGGCAGTATCCATCACACCGACCAAAGACGATATCGTTATATTCCTCCGAGAAAAACTGAAAGAAGATACAACACCGGACGCGATGGACACCAGCTTGGAGGAGGACATTCTAAAGACAATTCCCGAGACGGTTTCAGAAATGTAAGTAGCGAGCAAGGGCGCTGGAAAAAATTTGCACATTCGTGAGCTGACAGATGCGTGTCTAGATTCCTGTTGGTATCTCTAAACATCGAGGCGATCCTACAGGAAACGACGATCGATTGGAGGCGAGAGAAGCTCAGTGCAATGACAAATAGCTTGGGCTTAGTGGATGCATATGATGCAACCATAGGACGGATAAAGGCACAAGCGGGGGGTGGAGCAAGACTCGGGATGGCGGCTATAATGTGGATATCACATTCGGAGAGGCCATTGAGTGTGGATGAGATATGCCACGCCCTAGCGGTCTATATGGGAGCAACGGAAATTAAAGCCAACAATGTGCCTTCGATCCGGACAGTGTTAAGCTGTTGCCAAGGACTTGGAGTCGTGGATGAAGGGTCCTCGACTATTAGGCTGATCCATTTCACGCTCAAAGAGTATCTTTCCCGTCATGCCGACTTGTTTGACAATGCTCACTCGAAAATGGCGGAGACTTGTTTGACATATCTCAATTCCCAGTCTATCAAGGGTCTTCCGGCTAGCCCCTCCCGCGACTTTCCAGGCACACCTTTCCTAGGATATTCTTCCTTATATTGGGGAGCTCATATGCGAATGGAGCTCTCAGACCGCTCAAGATACCTTGCGCTCGACCTCCTTGATCAATACCCAAATCACATATCTGCCGAATTACTTTGGAAGTCAACCGTCGAGTCGCGCTTCGTTTCTCGCAAGCCATTCTCTCCGCTGCACTGTATTTCATATTTGGGCATTCCTGAAGTTGCGCTTGATTTGATAAGGAAAGAAAGGTTGGATGTGAACCAAAGAGATAGCGCAGGTCTGACGCCACTTATGTGGGCTGCAGGGTATGGACGTGAAGAAGTAGTAAAATCACTCTTGGAAGAGAAGCATATTCAGCCCGATATACCGGACACGGAATATGGTCGAACAGCACTCTTATTGGCCGCTAGGGGTGGGCATGAAGGGATAGTCAGGCTATTGCTTGGTCCGTCATTTTTCAATCCTGGGAGCATAGGCCATCGGTGGGGAAAAACACCGCGAGTAATGAGTGTACTATTTGGAAGAAAATACGTCAACCCTGACAGGCCAGACGATCATGGTCGAACACCGCTCTCGTGGGCCGCCCGGAACGGGCATGACGGAGCAGTGAAGCTACTGTTAGGACTGGAAGATGTTAGCCCAGATACGCCGGACAACGATGGCCGGACACCGCTCTCGTGGGCCGCCTGTAACGGGCATGATGGAGCAACGAAGCTATTGCTGGAACGGAAAGACGTTAGCCCCGATAGGCAAGACAATTATGGCCAAACACCGCTCTCGTTGGCCGCCTGGATTGGGAATAACGGAGTAGTGAAGCTACTGTTGGGATGGGAAGACGTTAACCCCGATAGGCCAGACAATTACGGCCAAACTCCGCTCTGGTGGGCTACCCGGTATGGGCATGATGGAGTGGTGGAGATACTGTTGGGGCGGGAAGACGTTAATCCCGATGGGCCAGACAATTGTGGCCAGACACCGCTCTCGGTGGCCGCCGAGAACGGAAATGGCGAAATAGTGAAGCTTCTGTTAGAACGGGAGGATGTTACCCCCGATAGGCCAGACAATCGTGGCAGAACACCGTTCGAATTAGCTCGCCGGTATAAGCATACGGAAATAATGAAGCTGCTCAAGACCCGAAATGCTGCAATCTCCAGCGTGGTATAAGGCTCCAGAGATATAACTTCTTTCTGCACTTCGAACCTACCCATGCGCCCCCTTTACAACATTAGGAGACACTCCGCCACTATAATCCTCTCCTCTGATTCCCATCCGACCTCCCAGGATAACTAGATCATGTTGTGGACATCGCCCCTTGCCAGCACCGGAAATGCCAAGCGAGTAGGCAGAGTTTATGACATCAAGTCTGGGATATATGCATGAAGCGCATTCACCTTTTCTTATTTCCCTTCTTTTTCTAGTGTTGCGGGGACCGAAGTTAGAAGTTTTCCCGGAAAAGTCCCGCTTTCTACTATTCTTGAATATCTCCATTACTTTTCTTAAATAATAGAACGGACTTGGGTTGGGGTGTAGCACATAGTATTTTGGTAGAATTTCTTTTGAGAGATCTCTCAATCTTGTCTCTTATATGTACAGTACTATACAATGAAAGGACAAACGCAATAACCTAGATAATCGGATCGGATCTTTGCACTCCGTTCTCCCTTCCGGTCCATCCCCTCCAGCCTATTAACCATGGTGCCTACCGAGAAGGTCGGCCGGAATAAGCAGAACAAAGGAAAAATCAAGAGAGCAAAAACAGGGTCGGCAAATATCCCCCTGGGTGGAAGAAACGGAAGAAAGCCCACTGCGAAATCTCCGCATTATTTGGAGATGGGGTGTCATTGGGCTACAAGCGCAAGACCAGCTACTAATGGAGAAAGTCACTTCCAACTCTGATAAGATCTCAAAAAGACCGCCATAGTTTGTTGCACACAAAACCTTGAAAGGAACCTAGTCATTTTCAAATGGTCATATGCTGCCACTAGGTTAACCATTAGACCCAGGAAAACTCTAGATTGGTGAGGATACTATGGAGAATAATGGAGAGGCTTTTCCCCGAGCCGACAAGCCGACAGAGAGGCATTTTTGGTAGAAAAAGGAAAAGTGTCTTACGATACACGGCTACCATATTGTCCACCAATCGATGGCAGCGCAACTCTCATCACCCGGAATTTTTAACACCACCTAAAGAAATTTCTCGAGAATCTGATTAAATATTAGCCTCTACTACCGGTATGCATTCTACTATGCATTTACATTTTTAATTTATTTTTTGGTTTTCATGATAGTGGGGTTGGTGGGGGGTGCTTATGTCATTGCCGAAGTTTTTCCTGCCCCTTGTTAATTCCGGCAAGGGACAATATTGTGCCAGGTGGGCACTTCCTACGATGTCAACTCCTATGGCTAAAAACACCGCTACCCAACATCAAATCCTACAGCGTAAGGTACTTTTATCCTGTATTGTACCCCACATCGGTAATCTACCGTAAAGTATCAACCTTTTACAGCTTAGTAAAGTATGGTGCGAATAGAGCAAGTGGTAATCTGCTGCTGAATACACAATGTTACGGCCAAGTGCTAAAATTCTTTAATAGGTTGTAAAAAGAGGAAAGTGGATGGAGAAAGCGCAACGGATTATCGCGTGTTCCCCATCCTGTTTTTTCTGGTAACTTATCATAATATTATTATTATCATATCATACCTCTGAGTTAGTGCCTGACCTGCTTACCCTAGACCCGAACTTGAGGACAACGAATTTTGGGGCGAGGCAATAACCGTTTCCTCGGGGAGAGAAAATCTCAGGGTGTGCATACCGGTACCCTACAAGAATTCTGGACAAAAGTTTTCCTTGGCCGCCAAGATAGGCATTCTCACCCAAGCGCCGGCATCCCGTGAGGTAGTGAGACCTACATTATTCGGACCTTCCTATTTTGTGACTGCCAAGTACAGTATGTAGATCTTCACCAGCTACAGAATGATTGATCGAGTGATGTGTTATGATACAAGCACTAACAATGTGTCAAGATTTTACTCGCGACGAGAATAAGTCCTAAGACAATGAGTGCAACCACAATACCCGCAAAATTCCACCAGCATGGCAACCACAATGGCTGTTACGAACGCAGTCACAAGCGTAATGTCTATTGACACTAAGGCCTCTATTACAGTCCCTCCCCCTCTAGGAGCCTGGCATTTGGTAATAGGACCTTTCATTTTGGCTAGGCCATCGACTTGACTCATTGTGGTATCCCAATTGTTGAGTGTTGTGGGGAATTGTACTCGCGCAGGGTTATAAAGGGCGGAAAACTTTGGGTAGCAAGACAAGGATTAGGCGTGTTGATCAAAGTGTGCAAGTGGAAAAATAGCTCAGTTACAGGACACATAAAAACAAGGGTAATAGCACCGAGTGATCGTTCATGATGGCAAACTACGGAATGTACTTGGGTGTTTTTGAGAGCAAATTACGATGTCTTTTAGGAAAAAAGTATGATTGAAGGCCATAAACACAAGATACTAAAGAAAAATAAAAATAGTTAAGGAAGACAAGGCTCAAAGAAAGGGGATAATAATATTTGAAAATCAGGATATGAAAGGTAAGCGGAGTGGAGATATCAGCAAGGTTGAAAGATCATTAGAAATAACAAAATAAAAAAAAAGCGAAGGTAGTGTAGAAGAGGCTACCAAGATGTGTGACTGCTGTGATTTAGGAGGAGTTCCTAAACGCATTCTGGAACTGAGGATATAAGATTTAGTATCTCATCAGAGGTGATACCATCCCATTCTTCCTGAATGGCAGAGTAGAAAGCAGGAACAGTGATAGGGCGGGGATGCTGGTTTTGAATTCGTTATTTTAAGACACGCAATAACCCCTCAATAGGGCCATATCAGGAGAGCTGGGTGGCCAAGGGAAAATATAGGAAGACATGCCAAACTCATCAAAGACTTGGGTAGTATGTTGCAAGTGATAGGCGGCTGCACCGTCTTGCTGAAAATAGATGTAGCCCGAGTTTGTTTTACAAGCTTTGTGGGATAACATATACCAGCATTAGCAACAAAATAGCTTGTGTCAGATACGTTGGCATTGCGCCCTGATGCAAGCGACGTCACTTGTACATTCCCTATGCCCAGTGCGCCCTGAATTTGATTGCAAGGCACATAAGTATCCTGTGGTTCATGGGTTGCCTCGCAATACCCTCTCTCTGCTGAGGCGACGTCGTGTCGTACTGAGGCCACGACTAAAGCTTAGTTCCGGTTCTATTCACTTCCCTATCATGACAGTGCCAGCTTTACATTGCGTCTTCCACGCGCCCTGACATATTTCTCCTGTCAGCTCAGACATTGGCCTGCACTCCAGTTCATGATATCACATGTACTGGGTTAACTAGCTAGTAGTATAAACTCTTTATTCTCTAGATAATTGCTTCTCTATACATCTATAGCTTGACGATCATGTGCTTGCACCTGCCAAACGCCATCTGGCGAATTGTGGCGAGGCATTTTTGACTTCCTCACCACAATTCGCCAGAGGGTGTTTTGTGTCATGGCAATTCCGTGCGAGTACTGGAATACTCACACCATATCCCCCGTATTCGATTCCTCCATATACTTCGTTGAATATCCTCAAATCAATCCGGCTGTTAACGAGCCTGTACTGTTCCCCCTCAGGGATCCGGAGCGCCAGGCCAAGGATTGTTCCTACGTCAACCATCATAAACTCTCGAGCATCCTCCCTAATCTACGCTGTAATAAGGCCATGTATGCCCGGGAGGAAGCCTCTGTTGACTGCACTCAACATCCGAACAGCCACGACCCGATACCCAGTATTCTCACAGGTGTAGTTCCTGATTTTGGAGAGTGCCACAAGCTTTGCCGGAAGACGGCCCCTCAGCACACCAAACATCTCTTCAGTAGCAGTCTGGACCCAAATCCAATCAGTGCGACTCCCTTGGTTCGCGAAGTGTAGGGCCCCTGTGCATCGCGCACGGTCAATGTCGTAAACCTCACTTTCTTGGAACACTCCAACCCTGATTTCGAGTTGCGTTAGTAGTTCCACCAGCAGTGTTCGAGGTATGGCATGATCTTCAGGAAGCTGGCTCTCGGTAGGCAGGTTATGCCGGCTATATCGGATCAATTTGCAACATATACTCTCGAGGAAGACTCCCGACACCTTACTAAAATCCCAGACGTTGGACACGTCTTCCCGACGTACTTTAAGGATCCTCCTACGAGCCACCAGCACGGTTACAGCACTGGTTATACTGTCTGCATATTGTAGGACATCCGTAGCGAAATCTGCCCTGAGGGGTTAAAGAGATACAAGGTTTAATTACCTCATTCAGACCAAGTGCTGACTACTTCAGCTATAGACGATTTGGTGTACGGCGTCATTTTCATTCGATTATCGCCATCCATTCTTGATTTGTTCCTTATGCGCGAGTTCTCCCAACTCCGTGAAATACATTAGTATCATGATATTGCCAAACTGGTGTATATGATCAGTAAATTGACTTAGTAGATATATCTTGACAAAGTTCAAATGCTATTCACTATGGATTGAGTCCATATGTCACTCCTGCTCCTCTTCATGGTAGTCATCCTGGATCCGGCACCTTTTAGAGGGGACCATGGGCTGGCTCATCTGCATTCTCTGATGTCATATCTCCCACCATTGCTCGTCAACCCTGGCCAGTGTATGCCTAGTTACTTGAAACTCCAAGAGGATATCTTTTATCCTGTGAAATTGGTCGGGATAATCTTTCATATAGGCTATGGTATCAGACGTATGGCTTCGGGATTGCGCTATCATACTGAAGGTGACGAGCGCTCTGACGCATCTGAGAGCATGTTTGAAAGGTATCACTTGTGAACTGTGTAGCAGATACGGAGGGATGACGCTCTCCTGACATCAGGTGTAGTACTAATTTTCATAGATTCCCAATAGACACTCTGGGGTAAGATCCCAGTTTGTTTCCAATGTAAAAGATGGGATCGGAAAATGGTATGAGCTCCCGGAAGATCCCATGGTGATTGCGCTCAAGGTGGACTACCTGCTGGAAAAGGATAGATTTATGTGCTCCCCAAATGGATATGAGGTTGGGCCCTAGTTGGACAACACTCTTCCAATAACTAATAAGTATTAAACTCCGCCCAGAATTTGACATTTCGTTTTGGGGTGCCCCAGATTCCCCAGGCTAGATGGGGTAGGTACTTCAAAGGCAAGATAATGTGTGGAATCGTCAAACCCGATTTTCTTGGGTGTAGCAACGGCACGATGATTTGCTCAATGTGTACCATTCTCTGTCATACCATATGAGCATGGCAAACAGGGGTCTATACAGAACTGTGCAAGTTCAAGCCTAACATGGCATGAGGTCAGCTAGAACCCGAACCCACCTTGTATTCTCCAGGGCACTCAAATGATGTGAAAGACCAAAGACCTTTTTCCATGGCAAACACAGACGTGAGCCGATTGTCCAGACTGGATACAGGCAATAATTCTGGATTTTATTCGTGGGACCATCGGGCAAAGATGGAGAAGGAGCACAGCGTGCGACAAGATCGCCGTGAAGGGTATACCAACAATTGGGTACTGGTAGCCGCTCAGCTGCAGAGTCCGGCATCCAGCCAGCCTATGCCACGGCCAGCCCGTCGAATTCAAACTCTAGACGATTGGGCAAGGGGAGCGGCCGAGCAGCAGAGTCTGGCCTCCAGCCACGCTACGCAACGGCCAGCCTACCGAATTCAAACTCCCAGCAGCCGTCGCATTGGGACCTCACTAGGGCAGCAGGATAGTAAACACCATTCACTGGATACTTACTTTTTCTTTGATTTCTGCCAGACCCCGTCAGTTGCCCAGGTTATCAGATTTTTTCGGTTCTGATACAGCGAGTGCTGATGATTCACAGGAGGCGACCAGGGGACTATCACTGAACAGGACTATAAGCCGTAGTCCATTGCGACGCCCCTTGCTTAATCTAGACAGAATAGAGCCACTACAAGAGAGCACAAGTGATAATGAACAGGGTGTCACAAACGGTGACTAAGCAAGGCAGACTCTCACATGACTAATAGTTAGTAGTCATCGGTTTGTTATCTTTCACACTATGAGATCAGTTGACTCATAGGTTTCACATGACGACGGAATAGCGTGTCATTGTTATTGGTTGATATTTGACATGACGCACGATTGTGGTCATGTGGTTTATGTATTTCGCACATGACTCATAGTTATGAGTCATGGGTCTCACGCATGTGACCCCGTTAGGGCACATGACTTGTTTTATGGGTTGTGATTGGTTGCGAGACAGGGCGCAGCTGACGCGGACGAGTCAGCTGATGGATTTCACACTATGACTCACTATGAGTGATGAGTCGCGTGACGCGAAGGTATGAGTCACGCAGGGTTAGGGTTGAGGGAAGAACCCCTATATAAGGGCACCTTCGGGGCAGAGGATTTGGGTTCTTCACACAACCATCTAAGTTCTTTCATATACTATACTTTCAATACAAAGATCTTTATCTACCACGCTTCTGGGAACCAAGACACGAGTGTCTTAAATGAGCCTAGCGATCGACGTTGCTAGATAGGAGTCAACGGACTTAGCTATCGCAACAGCTATTGGGCAAAGAAGAAGTGATCGTTAGGAGACTATCGGTTACCTGCTGCAAGTATCACCCGGAGGAAAGAAGATTGTAACACAGGGGTATGTAGAATAGGAGCCCAATGGGACTGTTGGTGAGGGCATTTAGGAAATGAAGTATGTGTCAAGTATGTGTCTAGTAGCTTAGCTTAATTCATTAATACTATTTGGTTGACGGCGATATGTTGATATGAGAAGGTGAAGCATAATCGGGGCGTTTGGAGTTGATTCAATGAGATGTAGGCGCCACGGGGGCGCCTGGGCGATCTAGATATAGTAGACATATAGTGTGCGCAAGATGGTGATAGTGTCCAGGAGAGGTGAGATAGTACCCCATGCGTCTCAAAGGCATCACGAGGGCATTCCGATATCACACAGGAGCGTCCAGATAGAAAGGAAAAAGTCAAGCTACGATCAGGACACAGTACGTAGAGAGGGTGCAATCAGGATACTAATAGAGTGCTGGCAGAGGGGGTCAGGAGGTGGAAGCAATCAGAGGGAGATAACAGGACAGGAGAGCTCAGGATCATGGGATCCTGATGTGAAGTGCTGGAAGGAGCGAAGCCCAGATGCGGAAGATAAAGATCGGACGTCAGGACAGAAGATGCAAAATCAGGATGCAACGTCAGATAGACTTTGCGTCCTGATTTGCAATTGACGTTATGTGCGCTAGATGCGCCAGATGCACTTGCCACCCGTGTTCCAGAGTATTATTTTTGCTGATATGGAATGGTGGAAGGTATCCGAGCTTGAACTCATACTCGGTGGAGTACTAGCAGCTTCAGACTCAGGCTCTGTCATAGCTAGGATAGTTTTCACACATATGATGAAGAAGAGAAAACTTGAAGAGAAGCCCGCGATGATAGTATCCTCAGAGCCCAGATATGCTACTAGTACTATGGTCCTCCTATTTATCATACAGGCAGGAGGAATTCTTGAGAACCAGTTTTCTCTGGACTTGATTGAGAACCCTCTTGAAACGTAATCGTGAGTTTACTATTCTTGCACATTTCAAGCCACTTACTCCATATATCGTCATTTATAACAGCTTTTCTAATTTTTACGTTTTCATAATACCTACTCAAGACACTCCATCCGGTTCCCTAATGTCTGCCAAGATAACAGTTTTTCCCCATTGCAACCTATCTTCCAACTTCCCCGCGTGACCCTGCAGATCTTTTTTTTCCGACCTTTACAACCCTGCGCGAGTACCCGGGCCTGTTGTCTCAGGACTTATTCTCGCCGGTGTAGGATAGGCTTGCTTTCAAGAGATGCTTGGGGCAGGTTTAATATTGGGACGAAGTGACAGCCTGGGGCCATGGTTGCAACATCGATATCAAATGTCACTCTATCCCAATTTTTAGTTTGCATCCTGGCACAACTAATACTCTCGCAATAATTCCTAGGGAGCCCAAGATCTGCATACTTGGCAAGTACAAAAGAGGAAGTCCGGGAAATGCAGGTCTCACCACCCCATGGGATACTTCTACCTTGAAGCTATGTCTCAGAACCCAGCCCTGCAGATAAGGCGTTCGGGACGAGCTGATTGGACCAGGTGTTCCCAAACAAAACAGCAGGGTAAGCTGAGAGTGACCTCACTTTCTTCCGCCTCGAGAACCGTATCGATCCTACTCAAGAACCGATTCTACAACCTTCCGAGCAGCAAAAAAAAAAGGGAAATGCGACGATCTCGTGGTGTGAGAAGTAGCAATTCCAACTCTTTCCATAGTTGTGCCACCGCCTCCTTTCCTAACACATTCAATAATGCCAACCCAACCACCAATTTTGATAGGGTGAATAGCGAAAGCAGCGCCAACAAGAGGGCTGAGATTCTCACATGGTTATCTCCACTGGAACCCCGAATACGGCACAACTATATTAGAGACCATCGAGTTGAACATGTGGGAGCCTGGCTCTTACAAACAGAGGAATATCGGAATTGGTTCGATGTTCACAGTGGGGATCCAGACGGTTCGGTCTTATTTTGCTACGGAGATCCGGGGGCCGGCAAGACTTACGTCAGGTAAGAAACTACACCTTCTAAGAAGTAAATATATTGCTAAGAAGTCGCCATCCTAGTTCCTTGGTAATAGATAGTCTACGCGATAGGGCAAGGGGACAAAGTGCCGCAGCCGCGTTCTTCTATTTCGACTTTGCCACTCGGGAGGAGCAATCCCCAGCGAGGATCCTGAGCTCCCTCCTCAGACAGGTTGTTAGCGGACTAGAAAATATTCCGGAAGGGATCGTCCAGGCCTTTCAAGACCAAGAAAAGGTCGGGGGCCAGAAGCTGCGGCTAGGCAAAATCATAGAGATGTTTCAAGCTATCCCGTACTCAGGGCCCACCTTCATATGCATTGATGCTCTCGACGAATGCATGCCGGTGTATCGGACAAAGTTGCTTAAAACACTGAAAAAAATTCTACGAAATTCCACGAGCACGCGGATATTTCTGGCTGGAAGATCGCATGTCAAGGATGAGGTGGAAAAACATCTTGCTGGAAGGGTAGTCGCTGTATCCGTCACACCTACCCCGGATGATATCAATATATTCCTGCGGGCGAAACTGCAAGAGGATACGACACCGGACGCGATGGACAAGGGCTTGGAGGAGGACATTCTAAAGAGCATTCCAGAGACGGTTTCGGAAATGTAAGCATGGGGCAAGGGCGCTAGCAAAAATATGCAAAGTTATGAGCTGACAGATCTGTGCCTAGATTTCTGTTAGTGTCTCTAAATATCAAGGCGATCCTACAAGAAACGACGCTCTCTCGAAGGCGAGAGAAGGTCGCTGCAATGAGAGGCGGCCTAGGTTTGGGGGATGCATACGATGCAACGATATGGCGGATAAAGGCACAGGAAGAGGAAAGAGCGCGACTGGGAATGGCAGCTCTGATGTGGATTTCACATTCGGAGCGGCCGTTGAATGTGAATGAGATATGCCACGCTCTAGCAGTAGAGATAGGATTACCAGACCTTGATGCCAGAAATGTGCCTTCGATCCGGACAGTGATAGGCTGCTGTCAAGGGCTTGCCGCCATCGATAAAGGGTCCTCGACGATTAGGTTGATCCATCCTGCGCTCAAAAAGTATCTTTCCGGTCATGGCGACTTGTTTGACAGACCTCACTCGAAAATAGCGGAGACCTGTTTGACATATCTCAATTTCCAAGTCATTAAAGATCATTCGGCTAGCCCCTCTCATGACCCCCGAGGCACACCCTTGCTCGAATATTCTTCTTTATATTGGGGAGCTCATATGCGAATGGAGCTCTCAGACCGCTCAAGATACCTTGCGCTTGACCTCCTTGATCAATACCCGAATCACATATCTGCCACATTACTTTGGAATTCTGCCGCCGAACCGTGCTTTGGATCCCTCAAGCCATTTTCCGCGCTGCACTGTATCTCATATCTCGGTATCACCGAGGTTGCAAGTGATTTAGTAAGGATGAAAAAATGGGATGTGAATCACAAAGATAGTGCTGGTCTGACGCCACTGATGTGGGCTGCAAGATATGGGCATGAAGAAGTAGTAAAATTACTCTTGCAACAGAAGCACGTCGAACCTGGTATGCGGGACACAGAATATGGTCGAGCAGCGCTCTCATGGGCGGCCGGGAGTGGGCATGAAGGGGTAGTGGGAATATTTCTTGGTCAGCTATATGTCGGTCCTAGGAGCGTAGGGGATAGGTGGGGGAAAACATCGAAAGTAATGGGTCGACTACTTGGAAGGAAATACGTCAACTCTAACAAGCGCGACAATGGTGGCCAAACCCCGCTCTCTCTGGCTGCCGAGAATGGGCACGACGGAGTAGTCGGCCTACTATTGGGGCGGGAAGATGTTAGCTCCGATTGGCCTGACAACTATGGCCAAACCCCGCTCTTGCTGGCCGCCAAGAATGGGCACGATACCGTAAGAACTCGAATAATTGGACCTGGCACTAGGAGGTTGAATTAAGGTTTGTCTTCCGGATACGAGCCGTGGGCGGAAAATATGACTCTTTATGACTCTCTTGAACTACTAATC
>Ga0307507_10003764_pt1 | contig 28483 bp, 21 predicted proteins | sample 7_EM_MG_FD_207223 | JGI IMG/M metagenome (GOLD analysis project Ga0307507, IMG submission 207223) | Populus trichocarpa ectomycorrhiza microbial communities from riparian zone in the Pacific Northwest, United States - 7_EM | ecosystem: Host-associated > Plants > Roots > Unclassified | place...
TATAAAGAGAAGTATAAATAAAAAAGGTAGAAAGGAGATATCTAATTAGTAGGAAAGCTAAAGGTATTTGCTAGAGCTTTGTGCAGAGCTTTATACGGAGCCTCCGCAGAGCTTCACGCAGAGCCTCCGTACGCAGAGCTTTGTGCGGAGCCTCCGCAGAGCTTCGTGCGGAGCTTCGTGTAGAGCTTTTGCTAAGCTTTAGTAGAGCTCTATGCGGGTAAGCCTTGTTCCGCGGAGCTCTTATAAGCTTTATATCTATATAATATTACTTATCCTTAGGATATTTAGATAAAAGTGGTACCATTTTAAAGCGCTTTATAAGCTCTATAAATCTATACCAATAAAAAAATTATTTATTTAATATTGGGGGGTGCATTGCAAGTGTAAGTATATTAGGGGTTTTTGCCAAGACTATCCGGAGACTATTAGCTGATAGGTCTATTATCCGAGAGGCCTATCTGGCCTATCCTCCGCAGGTCTAGGACTTCTACTACCGCCTTCTTGATGTAGATGGAACACCAAAATACTGCCAAATGCCTTAGTGTTCCATCTATATCAAGAAGGTGGTGGTAACTAACTGTTATAACCCTATCGCCGTTATAACCCTATCACTTACGTTAACATGTTTAACCACTCCCCAAGCCATACTAGTCCTTAGGCCACTCTAAAAACCACCAAAAATTAGAAAAATCGCATCTTAATATCTTAATAATGGCTTTATAATAAATTCTAAAATCCTATAGCTAACCTTTTATGCCTATTTTAAGACTTTTATTAAAGTTCTAGAATAATAAGCCTAGCTATTATTAAGATATTAAGTTTTAGCCTCTAATTTTAAGCTAAATTACTATTCCTTTAGAACTACTTAATAAATTACTTCTAAAGTTAGAGTAGAGTTTTAAAATAGGCATAAAAGGTTAGCTATAGAATTTTAGAATTTATTATAAAGCCATTGTTAAGATATTAAGATGCGATTTTCCTAATTTTTAGTGGTTTTTGGAGTGGCCCGAGGACTGGTATAGCCCGGGGAGTGGTCAAACACGTTATTTTCCCTTCGTATTCATAGCTTCAGATTACACTTACTGTTAATCGGGCCACGGACACCGAACGTCTAGGGCTACTGACACCGAACGTCTAGGGTTACGGACACCGAACGACCAGCTCAGGGTACCAGTGACCCACCTACCTCATGTGTATATTAGGGTTCCTAGAGCCACCTTCAATAGATAGACTTCTCATTCTTTTCCTACAATCGGTGCACGGACTTTCGATTGACACACTACAGAAGCGTTTCGCAAGAGAGGACAATGATACGACCTGAAACTATGCTCTTAAATAAGGTCAAGACACGACATTCGATAAAGGAGTCAAGTAACTTGCAGGTCATGGTATGGTAACTCAGGAGAGTAAGGAGGTTTATGTCAATGAGATTGTGGCAGAGAGTGCTATTGGATATTGCTTTCCCGTAGTGATCTATTTGTATCGGATCCTTTTTTGCGTGGATAGTTGGAGCCGATCTGCATTGGCTGTGGATCTGTTAATTTTACTGGTGGCGCGGAGTGGATCTTAAGGCTTCGGAGGCCCAAGAGCGCCAGTAGTATATTCAATTAGAAGGAGGCTGTGGAGTAAGGCCCTACGGCCCACTCTCATCCGCATTATATATTAAAAAAGTATGCATTTTACAATAAAATATATATTTTGCGTATTATTTCTGGCTTCCTGTAGGTGTATTTTGCGTATATGAATTAAGCTGGTTGTATAAATACCTAAAATAATATGCATTTTACATACAAATACTTAAAATGCATACATTTTAAATGGGCGATGCCCCGCGCCGTAAGCGAGCCATACGATTTATATGGCGCCTACTAAGAAAAACGATGCATTTTGCAAGGAATTGACCATTCTTGAAATAATACCGAGGCATCGCGAACTAGCTAACAAATTTAACCTCACCTCCGCTATTACCACCCTACCGCCGCCCACCCTACCGCCGCCTACCCTACTACCGCCTACCCTACCCTACGTGCTCTTATCTGACGTAAATAACCAATTAAGCTCCTCTCTAGCCTGCAAGGCTGCTAATTTTTGGCCCTTTCTGACTATTGTTTTCGTCTTCTTGGTGGCCTTCTGTTGTATTTGTGCTGCGCGTACTTAACGGTTCTCTACTACCTTCCGCGACTCTGCTACCTTCCGCTTCCGCGTTGTCTTTAGAGTACCTACTACCCTAGTAGTATGAGGATTAGCAGCCTTCTAAGCGACTGGCGGTGACTGATAAGCCGCGCACCTTTGCATTAGCTCCCATTCGTCCTCCTCGTTAGGTATACTATAAGGCTTAAAGTCGACCGTTGGCTTTATTGCCTCGCAGGTGCTATAATAGAGCTCTCCTATATATATGGGCTTAGGACTTTTGCGTCCTAATCTAGTATTAGCCTAATAACGGTGTGGCTCCTCTTAAAGACCTCTAATGGTAAAGCCTTCCTCATCCGACTTAATTATAGTGGCGGCTTCTAATTTATTGGATTAGTTACTACGGCAGATACACACTATAAGCAGATATACTATCTGTACGCGTAGCAATATAAGCAGACTCCTTGGCTCTTTTATACCTCTGGGTATTCTTCTAATTAATATACAGGCTTAAGAATACCTTAGCCGCCCAGCTGCGTTTAAATTTGGTTATCTATAGATATTTCTCTACTAGAGCGTCAACCATAGAAACCTTCTTTCGCTCCTCTTCTTTCGCCTAGGTGTATATTGGGTATTCTTTATCATCTATAGAGGCAAGCGCGCTGATAACGGTTCGAACTTTAGCCTAAATAATAAGAATATTGCTATCTATATTATACACGGCTTGGTCTTTGAGCTTCTATATATTTACAAGTTGCTTAATCTTATTTGGACTTAACTGCCGTCCTTTTTTACTATCCTTAGCGCTATACTGTCCTTGCTCTAAAAGGGAAATAAAGCTAGGCCTTAAAGCTTTAAAAGATTTAGGAGGCATTGGTGATAAGCAGGAGGGCTTAGAAGATCTAGAGGATAAAAATAGTAAGTAGAATTTATATATAGAAGATAGTCTTTTATCTATAATCTATAGATTTGTAATAGTTAAACTTACTAATTAGTAATTGCTTTTTAGCAGAACCTATAGAGGCCTTTTTTTACCACCTATTAACGAACACCTACCTCTATCTTATTCTTACTTGCATACTACACATTCGCTTACTATGCCGAGAATTATAACCTGCTACTGCGCGAACTGCATTGCAGTTCGGCTAGGTGGAAGGCCTATATTATAGGCTACTTTCTACTAGCACCGCAAACCGTAAAGCCACTAGCGGCGTCCTTAAGGCTCTTATATATATACTTCCTACCCTAAATACCTAAATGGACACTCTATTTAATAAGCGGCTTACTACAAACATATTGCCTGCGTATAATAGTTACAGACTAGGGCGGCAAATATATTAAATTCAGCCAGAATAAATACCTCGACCACTCTAGATATTAATAACAGTAAGCCTACCAACCTCTCTAATGAGTTTAACATTAAGCAGAGCGGCAGCAGTAAGCAGAAAAAAGATAGTAAGGACGGTGGCTATATGTTAAGTAACTACAGCATTAATATACCGCCTACTGTTCGCCCTATTGAGGTCTTAAATAAGAAACGCCTATTCCTAAAGCTTGCAGCTTGGTTAGAAGGCGTACCCTATAAGAAGCTTGACTCCCTTACCCGCATGCTCTACCTCTATAAAGGCATAGATCTACTGAATTAGCGTAATAAGGAAAAGAGACTCTGGAAAATAACTAGGATTATACCCTACTAAATTAACTGCTATATTGGAGGCTGTATAGCATATATAGGAGTAAATTCGGAGCTTAACCACTATCTCTATTGCCTTAAAGTAAGGCTTAATTAGGTTACCAAATAGCCCCGTAAGACTTTTATATATGTACCGCTTACTTTACGGTTACGGATATAGTATAATAATCCAGAACGGTTAGCTATATTAAAGTTGTACCAGCAGAGGCTTCTAAGCTTAAATATAAAGAACAGTCAGCGCCTATTTTAAGACGTCTTTAATGGCAATCTATTCCTCAACTTTTATAAGCGGGAGCTTAACCTATTCAGCGATGAGTACGATATTGCCCTTCAGCTGTCGCTTAACGGTGTTTAACTAGATAATAGGAAGACCTATAAGGTAAGCAAAATAAGTAAATTAATCAAGGTTACTAATATATATAGGTAACTCCGGTCGTCCTCTGTAACCTTAATCTCCCACCTAATAAGCGCTATAAGGTTAAGAATATACTTATAAGCTTTATCTTACCCAGTCCTAATACGGCTAAGGACCTTAATTCCTTTCTATGGCTACTGGTTAATAAGCTTCTAGAGTTAGAGAATAGTATTTAGGCCTTTAATAGCTATACTAATATAACATTCTAAATACGGGTATAGGTAACTCTAGTTACTAGTAGGCGCTATATACTTATTAAATTTAGCAGCTAATGCCTTTATAGGTAACGGCCCAGCTCTTGCAGACGCCACAGGCATAAAGCGTCTGGGTAATGCGATTAGGCTATACCGTACGTGTTCTATTAAAGCAGAGCGATGTGCTAATACATAAGGTTCCTATTATGTCCCTTATACATAATACAACTACGAGAACTAGCCGCTGCGTTAAAATCTTCGGCTTATAATTAATTTAGTTAATTAAGCTGCGGATAATAGCTATAGAACAAAGTACGGAATTACTTGTAGTAGTATACTACTAGAGCTCCAATCGATACATTTTCTATAGTCATTTCCTGCCGATATTATGCACTGCGTTTTCTTAAATATCACGCCCTTTTTATATTGCTTATGGAACAGTATAAAGCTAAAGATTAATAACCCTAAAACCAGAGGTAAATATGTGGATAGGTTTCCAGAATTACTTTCCTACCGTTTAAGTGATGCTAAGCTTAGGATAATTGGCTTAGTGTTAACTAAATTAAGGCCTTAAATACTGATATCTATTGCCTATACGCCTTGTCGAATTAATAGAGACTATACAGGATTTAAAGCTAAGGAATAGGAGGCCTGGTTGCTCCAATTTGGAACCTTTCTACTTAACGGAATCCTCCCTAATGAGTACCTTGCGAACTTCTGCATACTTAGCAGGCTCTATTTACTAGCTACTTAATATAAGTTTACTGAAAGCAATATACCTCACATTTAGGAGCTCGCAGAGGAATTTGTTTAAATATACGAGAAGCTATATTACCGCGGCGAACCCAAACGGCTGCAAGTATGCACCGTTTAAATTCACTACCTACTATACTACTCTGGCTATATTCAAGATCTAGGCTCAGCTTAACTATTCTGGTAGTTCTTTATGGAGCGAATAAATGGTATTATTAAGCTAAAGGCTCGCTTAAAGTCCTAGATGTATATTAGCGTTAGTAACAGAGTCCTAGTTACTAAGTACTTAAATTACCTTACCTTTATTCTTTTACCAGATGAACCAACCTTAAGGGACGACACGCTACTACCACATCTATTAGGTGTATTTAATGTAAACCTAACTACAATATAGCGGGCTTAAATTGAATACGCAGTAGATTACCAGCTTGGTAAGCCCCCCTTCTTTAAACGCTGCCACCTATAAAACGACCTCACTATTAGATTAAGAAAGTTATAAAGGCGTGACGATATTAATCGGGTAAGCCACTATATCTGCTATTGCGAACCCGGTATACAAGAGTGGCAATTTAGCGAAGTTAAATTCTTTATTAACACCGCTAGCTTTGGGCGCTGGGCATATATCAAAAGCTTTACTAGTGTTAATATTAATAGGAGCCGTAGGATTGCGACTTATAACGGCACAGGCGCGGCTAGATGGATTAGAATTGAGTGGATTAAGTCATTAATCGGCGTGCTACATAAAGGTAGGATAGGCGGCGTCGACTGTATTATCACCGATATTAATATATTTGGCCAGTAAATAACTATTCCTAAATAGGAAATCATATACTGGCTCGGAGGTAAGCGGAGACTACGCCATTTGATTTGGTTTACTGACTTTAGAGCAGCGCGACGTCTTAGGCTAAAAATCCCTTTTACTGTCTCCCACCTACCCCTGATAAAGTTACCGCTATACATGCTGTTTAATATACATATAATGATGTATAGGGAGCTTTTATATGATTGCTAGATCTATATTGTTGCCGTCTTGGCAAGCAAATTGGATTTTTGGAATTTTTTTCCTATTTTAATTCGTGGCTGACATAATTACTAAAAAATTTGGCTATGTGACATCCTATAAGAACACACATTGCCGACGACGATATATTAATACCACAGTAAGATATTTATATATTTCGCACTAGCAGCTTCTTGTAATAACTAACATTAGTAGATCTACCATTTTAAATTTCTAGATTCAGGGTTGTTGAGGCTATGTATAGAGGCTGTCGATCGCGCTCCCATTGCAATATTTTGCCAAAATCGCAATTTGGTAAAGCTCGATGCAATACTATGCCAAGTATTACCGGAATTTGTATATCTTGGGTTTTCAACTAGCCCTTTTTTAAGTTAGTAAGCCCGTTGATATATATAGATTAGTTGAATTAAGCCAAATATTAAGCCTTTCTGCAGCCTCAATTGTATGCACGAGATTTATACCCAATATGCGTGAAATATACGTGCAATATGTATAAAAAACCACTGCATTTTGCATATAAAGTCTATGGATGAGACTACCCTTTTTGCATTCAAATTCAGCTCTATATGCACTAAAAATCTGCCTAATATGCACGCAAGATTTGGTCCAAAATGCATCAATTTTAAATGCATATTGTAGAGCGGAAAGACCGTAGGGAGGTTTAAAAAGGTGCCAAAGCTTAGTATTAAGCTAATCGGCAGAGCCACGCAATTACTCTATTTTCTAAAATACGAGCATCCTCCATATAATCTAGGAAACTTACTTATCTTACTTTCCTTCCTATATTCTTGATTTCTTAGTGGTTCGATTTTGCCCCCCTTATTTGCGATGGAGCAGTTCTTTCCTATACGCGCAGCCGCGCCCACCGACAACGTTATCCTCACACCGAAATCAATTAGCCCAGGAGCCGACGAGTCTCAAGAATTCGACGAGTTCCGGGAGATATAAGAAAATAAAATAACGACTACTAACCTAGAGGTTAGGATCTTAAAGAATAAGAAGTTAACGCTCTTTCTTAAGCTACGCCTTTATAAGCGCCTTATTTAATCAAGAGGACTAAATAGGAGGCAGCTTAGGCAATAGATTATCGTCCTCTACCTCTATAGCCTCCTCTAGCTACTACTCCTCTAATTCCTTAGTTTCCTTATACTCCTCCTCCTCTACGTTAAGGCTCTTTGGCCCCTCGGCACCTATCCCTTAACCTGCTGGGGTGCAATGCCAAGCTGTACCGTGCACGAACACCGTACCGAGCTGTACGAAGAACCTCAGATCACTGCAGTTCTTATCACGGAGGCTCGAACAAGAGCTTCCGTGATAAGAACTGCAGTGATCTAAGGTTCTTCGTACAGCTCGGTACGGCGTTCGTGCACGGTACAGCTTGACATCGCACCCCAGCAGGTTAAGGGATACTACCTCTATCCTTAAATCTTTATATAGAAGGAACTTAAGTCGGCTTTCTTATAGTAGGCTTTAGGGTAGGCGTTGCGGCGGCTTTTGCGGTAGCCTTTACAGAACACTTCGTAGTAGGCTTTATAGTAGGCTTCGCAGTAGGCTTTGCATTGGATGGGGTAGCAGGCTTTAAAGTAGATCTTAAGGAGCCTCCTTTCCTCCTCTTAGAAGGCTAAGCGCTTACATAGGTACTAGATGCCACTAAAGCACTAAGAATTAGTATGTGTAACGGTTTTACTATCTAAAGCTAAGAAGAAGAAGAAGAAGAAGAAGAAGAAGAGACACGTGTGATTATAACCTCTTCTGGGCTAGGCAGCAACCACGATACACGTCAGAGGGCGTTAAGAGGCCGCCTCAAGCGTGCCTGAGGTATCAGATAGGCCTAGCCTATCAGAATCGGTTTCCGGTTTTGCATTCGACTTATTCTCAGTGTAGTCCATTCCTTTATCAACTCGACGAAAGCATCTTCCTTCGATGGAAGCCGAAGCTCAGGACCAATGCAGATGCTATATTGCTTTAAGCTACCCTACATTTACGTCAGTAGTCTGAGGGGAGGGAGAAGCAGGTTTATGCGTCAGCTTAGTGTAGTATAAAGGCAGTGGACAGATTCAGGGCTACTAAGCTTTAGACGTTGAAATACCAGATAGATATCATACATTTCGTAATAATCACACGACAATATCATCCTCCTCTTCTTTTTGTTCTGCTTTAGGGGTGCGCCTCTCCTCCAGAAACACTTGAAGCCTCTCCGGGTCAATTGCCACAAATTCCGTTTCCTCTCCTTGCTGCTCTTTGTCATCCTTGGAAGGGAACACAAAATCATCCAGCTTATACGCCAATTCTCTAGCCTTCGGCCGGTCTCCCGCATTTGTCTCCAAACAGGCTATGATGATCTCAAGCGGTCCCCGTTGAACCTCTCGAGCCGTAGAACCTGGCTCTTTCGGCTGAACCCGGTCCCAATGCAGTTGAACCATTTCTAGAAAGAGACATCCGATTGCGTAGATATCAGACGCAGGAGTGTGGTGTTGGCCTTTTCGTACTTCTGGTGCCCAGAACGCCTCGTTGCCGTAGTACGTGCGGCCGTGGGATTGCGTGCTGATTTGCTGACCTTCTCCGAGATCAGAAATGACGGCTTCGATGGATTCGGGGATGGGACCAACGTCCCCTGTGCAGTACCTGATGGACACCAGCACGTTTCCCCAGTGTATATCCCTGTCGTATGGGTTAAGTCTGTGATTCAGGAAAAGAACGAAGTGACACACCTGTGAACTACGTTCCGTTCGTGTATCCTAGAGAGACCGCCTATAACATCTCCCATGAATCCAACCAGAATAGGCCAGTCGTCTTTCGTGCCCTTGAGAGTCTTCAGCAGATATTGTTTCAGGCCGCCGTGTATTGCATAATCCAAGACGAGGAAGAATCGATTCTCAGGCAGTGCGAAACACGGAGAGGATGCATCGAGGTCGCGATGGCAAGGCATCTTTAGGATGCCGTGCAACTTCACGATGCTAGCTGTAACACCACCAGAAACGGCAGAAAACGTGCTATCAAGCTGTTTGTAAATGTCACTAAACCGTAACAGAACGCCAGTAATATGAATTGCGGGGGTAATGGTATGTACCTCTTTCATGAACCTCTGAAGATCCGAAGTTCCCTGGATTTTGATGGATTTTAAAGCCACATCGTTGTGTACCAATGTGTTGTCACCGAATCCAGCTTGATGGGACCACACCGCTCGGTACACAACCCCACGTTCACCTTCTCCCAAAGGCACTGGGTCGATTTTCGACATTTGAGAGTGCGGAATCAGGGTAAGGAGGTTTTCGTATTTGGGTTGGAAATGCATTCCAAGCACATCTGGAAGGGACTCCGTTCGCCCCTGGATTTTGTTCTCGACGAGACCGCGGAAGAATTGGACGGCGGCTGCTTCTTGAACTGCCTTAGAGATGGTCCGGAATCGTATTCCGGGTAGTGTTTCTAAGAGGCACCAATCGCCAGTTTCAGGATTGTGTGTTACAGAGCAATCATTCTATGTTCAGCCATTAGCAACGTCGACAGCTCTGCTCTGATGGATACCGACCCAGTGCTTCCAAAAGCTACCTGCATAGAGTTCGAAGGCCGAAATTGGACTGATCGCGAAAATGACAAAGTCTCCGAAAAAATACTCCGGAAATTGAATACCAGACACTACACAAGTTTCAAAAATGCCATCCTTCGTGTAGAAGTGCTTTTCCCAGGTTAGGTGCTTCGCAGGTTTCCACAACATCAGTTGCCGATTCTGCGAATATTCCGAGGTCTCCTGAAGATGAAATGGCTCCAGTTGCTTCCATGGGACAAATTCAATGTACTTCAGCGGATGATCATCAAATGTAATCATTTGGAGTCCCAGTGCTGTCACACGATAACCACCCGTCTCGGACGGCTCTTTTCCCGGTTTCGGAGTTTCGTTTCTTACAAATCCGTTGTGTACAGCGTCGTGGAGCTCGTAGAACCCGGTCTTCGTGATTGCTTCATTTGCGTTGCAAATTGATTCGGTATCTCTTCGAAGGATTGATGCGCATGCTCGCAACAGGCTCCAAACTTCAAAGTCTCGTTGCTGAGAATGGTAGCTCCAGAGTTCTTTCAACCATTCCAGCGATTTCTTTTGGGTGTTCTTGGAGTCTACTACCTCAACATCGTCTTGACAATCCTCCTCCTTTTGAGTTTCTTTTCTGTCGGTTTCATCTTTTATAGCGTCCTCTTTCAGATCAAGCTTTGCGGTTTCCTTCTCTAGCTCCGATGGTGGCTCAGTAATCGGTGGCTCAGAGCTGTCATAGAAACGGATCAATGCTGAGAGCGTCGCCCAATACGCATGGTCTTCCGAAGATGCCTTTACCGTGATCTGAAGATCTGGACTGAATGGAATCTGTGAAAGATGCTTGTTTGCAGCCATTAGACCTTTGAATCGCAGCTTCTCGTCCTTGATATCCACTCGCAAATTTCGCTCCATGCATCCACCTATCATTTCCCAATCACCCTTATGATATTCGCGCCATTCTGAGTTGGAAATTACATCATTCAACGCCTCGGAGAATTGCTTGGTCCATTTATATCGACTGACTGCTGAAAGTATGTCTCCTGTGCCCGAATTGCTGTGATTCCAGGAAAAGACTTCAGTGAAGTTATCGATCAGCCGCTTTTCGTACTCGGCAAGAGGAACAACAAGATTGATGGCTGCCATCTTTGAAGAAAGTCACGAGTCTTGGAGAGAGGTGAAGATACTAGAAAGCCATGTTTGAACAAGATCCAGAATCAATCATCGAGGATGGCTGACTGGACTTGGAACAAGGGCGCTCCGTTGAAAGCCGCTCGTACAGCCTCTACAGGCTCCAGTGTCCCCCCTCTTGTGTGCGCGCGCAACACACAGCAATTTCGGTAATCACTAGTCAAGTGCACCATCCAGCGTAGATACTGTGCGCTTGCCAAAAGAGCTGTGCACCCGCAGCCTTTAATTTTTTAAGCTTAATTGCAAGAGTTAAACTTGAAATTCTCTAGTGCGTACGAAGCGAAATTGCTGTGTTGCGCGCGCACATAGGGGGGACACTGGAGCCTGTACAGGCTGTAGCCATTCGGGAAATTCCGTAGCCGTCCACGTCATCTGCAGCCACTGAATGCAGCGTCCCCGTGGCGAAGACTGCGAAAGAAATCAAATAATTTCTCTCCTATCCCTTGGATCTTTGCAGACTTCTGCAGGTCTCCTCATTCAACATGCCTGGAGAGCTTGCTCTCGCGATTGACTCTTGCATAACTGAAACGACAATCCTTGTCGTTGTCATTTTTAAGAAGATCAGAGAGGTCGTCAAATTCAAAGGGAAATGCAAGAAACTGGGCAAAGAAGCAAAACATCTCCAGTTCCTTCTGGAAAAGCGCAGCGATGCTATCAAAGATTTTCAGACGGTACCCGAGTTCCGCAAATGTTTTGCAGATATTGAGAAGTTTGTTGAATCATGCACGAAGCGGAATACAACTCAAGTTGTGTGGGAAGTCCTTTACACTAGGGACTTCCCTGCCATACGGAAGAGGATTTCGGCTTTGAAGGATGTCTTCTTGTTGGAGTCAGTGGTAAGTTTCGAGTTGTTCCTGTTAGGACTCAATTCAGCTCTGACTGGTGTATAGACGGAGATCCTCGCCCGCGAGACCGGACTCGCTCAAGCCGTCGAAAATGTTCATGCGGAGGTCAAAGTAGGAGTTGCTGTCCAGAAAAACATCCTGAGCAACCTGAAAGCACAAAACCAGGCCAGCCTGACTGCCAGATCCGGACCGTTCTCGGCACGTACTCTACAATGGGACACCGTCGATCCTTCGCTACACATTCATGGCGATTTCGATATCACATTTGAAGGAAACGAGTACAAGATTGGAAAGGCAACGCACACACAGTTTGGAAGTATCGTCTGTTATAAGATTGAAACGACCACTTTCACGCAGACGGCGCTAAAACTGTACCGCGAAGTCCAGTACGGAGCATACGTGCAACGTCTTTTCGGCCTGACTCGCGCCCATGAGAATGTCTACGCTGTGATGGAATCTGTCGATGAGCATGAGACTCTTGCTCATGCTATCAGCAACAACACTTTGCCGTCCAGCGCTCTGGAGCGGTTGCAACTCGCTCATGACGTTGCCAAATCAATGGCGTGGTATCACCGAGCGGAAATGAAGCTCAAATCGCACTCGGACGATACCATTGTTCTTAAAACGCTTCCATCTGAGAGACGATGCGCAGTCATGACTCGTCTGGGAGGGGCGCGACATGTTAGTATTTGAGCAATCCTCTCCCTCTTGCCAGTCTAACTTTTCCATTAGTTTCTTGAGCAAACAAGCGGAGTCTCGTATGACTTGAGGTACGAGGCATTCGAATACGACAAGATGAAGGAGCATTCGAGGCATACAGACGTTTATAGGTATGTCTAAAAGATTCACATTCCAAACTCTGGGCGTGGATAGCTGATCACCAGAGCCTTGGGACTGTCATTTGGCAGATGATGGGTTCAGAGTTTCCGTATGGAATGTCGCAACCGGTCACTCCTCAGACTCGAAGAGAATACTCTGAGCTACAGAACAAGCTATCTCAGAAGGTGCTACCTGGAGGACTGGAGAAGCTCCCTGCTGAAGTCGTAGGTATCATAGAACGATGCTGGAATCTCAACGCAATGCTTCGCCCTACATCTGCTGAAGTAGCTATGGCTCTTCAAGACATCATTGCCGAAGAAGCTTCCAAAGGCGAAAATTCGGAACCTACATCTGACGACGAAGCATCCGCCTCTGAAAGTTCAGCTTCGGAGCTATCCGGGCAGCTCGACGACGCAATCAAGCTCATCCGCAAGGCTAGAATGATCAACTTGGAAAGTTCCACCATCAAACCAACCCCTGGGAGCATTTCAATCGATGCTTTCGAGTCCTTGCTGAATGGCGATGATTGGACTGCAGTCCAATACTTTGCAGTTGGAGCTTTGATCTTGTGGAAGCTGACAGAGTACCAAGTCAGCGCGCTCCACCACGCAGAAGCGACATCGCTGGTCCTAAATGACGAAGGTACAGAGTTTACCACACTGGATTGCACATTTTCTGACGAAAACCCAGTGGATCGTGCAAGAATTGCTCTCTTCTACTTGGAGTCTGCTGCTGCGATGGGCTACGAAGAGGCAAAATTTGAAATGTACAAGGCACACGCGTTTCTGGCAAGAGAATTGAAGGCAATGAGCAAAGACACTGTTGAACAGACGAGGAAGGATATACTTGAAGGCATAGAAAACCTGTAGATATATGTTTGATTTCGTATAGATAGGTCCAGCGAAGCTGACGTTCGGTGTGAAATCTTCTTACATCTTAGGCACATCAGTGATGTTTCCGATTCTTGTCGTTGATTTGGAGTTTTGCCTTGGTTAGTAGAAACATCCAGTCAATTGGAGTGCAGTAACCATCAGACGATTTATGCAATACTGGACGACATCATTTGGGCCAAAACGTCGGATGCTTTGATCCAAGATGAATAGAGAGAAGGCAAAATGCCGCGCCCTTTCCCAACCAGTTTTGAAGCCCCGGGCGCTCGATACTTGGGCAAGCCTACTGTAAAGAAGGTAAAGTCGGTGACTGCGCCCACATTTCCTTCAAGTTGGATCAGGCTATGGTGGCTTGTGTCCGGACAAGCTGAAAACCCCCGGGCCACAGCGTGCTTTTCCAACATCCCGCTCTTTCTTTTTGATCATTTTAGAGCCGCAGAGTTTTTGCCTAAGCTTTCATTTTACTCTCTACCCACCGTCAGGCCCGGAAATCGCAGAAAACAACGTTAGGGAACAGTCTGTCATGGAAGGTATCAAAGTCGAGGACCTCCCTCGATATTCTTTCGAACCACTTCGAGGACCAGAAAGTATCCGCATCCTCCGAATACGGCCTGCCAAGGACAGAATCGAGTGCAACATACTACAGTAGCACAAGATTTGCTAGCTCTTTAATACTTATTCCGCCTTAAAGGAGTTTTAGTAACCCTTATTAAGTAGCTCTATACCCCTATATATAGTATATATAGCGGTATCGTTAACTAAGCTTAAGGGAGGGTGTTAGCAAATAAGCTTATAATAATATTATATAATAAGGCTTAGCGCTAAATAAGGACGAACCTTATTTACTACCTATATAGAAAACAAGTAATATATAGAGCTTTAGCTTTATAACGTGCCAAATTAATATAATAAAAAGCTTAATATCCTAAGATAAAGGTATTGGAATAATATTCGGAGTATTACCCGTTTAGGGATTCGGTTTAGTAGTCTTTTTAGGCTAAGTTAATTTTAGGGCTCCGTAGTAGAGCCATAATTTAATTAGATAGAGCGGATTTGAGGCCATAAAGCTCTAAGAGCTCCAAATCTAACCTAATAAGAAAATGTCTAGTCTTAATAAGGAAGGAAGCTACGTGCGTATATCACGTGTGATAAGATAAGAACCTTCGTGCTCCGTGCTTATTATTGTGTTCGTATCTACCTCTGCCTCCGCCTCTACTTACCTCTTTCTTTCTTCTCCAACTCTATATGCTTTCTATTCTTCTCTTTTAGCCTTCTCTACTTATATCTTCTTAAAACTACCTTAATTTTATTCTTTTATAGTATTATATTACCGCTAAGCTTTTCTATTTTTAGTATATAAATATACTGGAGCTCTAAGGAGCTCTTGGAGTAAAATAATTTACTAGCTGGATGGAGTGGATCCAATGCCAGATCCACTCCACTCCACTCTAAAAAGATCACTGATTCGGTCGAGTGGCAGTCACATGAATATTCAGCATACCCGGAGACTAGAGCTAATTGGGGAAGAAAGAGTAGCTAGTTTACTTAACAGGGTTGGGAGGTGCATGGGGTGGAGATCTACGGCGAGAAAACTGCTAAAATTCCGACCGCGCCGATGCTACCCTATACACGTCTGCTCTGCCCGCTACTACTTTGCTTACTACTTTGCGTATTGCTTTACTTGCTACTTTACTCTATTAAATATTAAGCTTTATCCTACCTTTAGCTCCCCTTGATTATCTATTTCAACACTTATTAGTGCTCTTATCAATATTCAATATTAGTGCAATGTTGTATTGATATTTGTATTGAACATTAGTTCAATATTGAAAAGATATTGAAAGACATTAAATATTGAATATACTATAGTCTAAGCATGGTGTTTTAATTGAAAGTAGGCTCCGTACGCCCCTGAGCTCTAGTAGAGCTTTAAAATAGCTGCTCTCTTGCGACTGCCCTCACCATTATCGTCACTTTCGTGATCCTTGGCGTGGTGTAGTAGATGTCGGCTACTCTCTAGATTCTGCCAAGGCCTCCGAAGCCTTTTGTACTACATTTATCGCCATAAGCCCCCCTCCGGCGGTGATATTACTTAGTGGCCATCCCTTCAAGCACTCTATACGTTTAATATTAGTACACCCTAGCGATATGCGGTCCCACGAGATTGTTCGCCGTGCACCTGAAAGGATTCGCTCGGCCTCTGCCGATATTGACAGTATAGATAATATATCAATTGCCATTTGAGAGAGTCGTGGGTAGATGAGGGAGGCATGGCGTTGATCAGAGTTAGAGTGTACCAGGGGGGGAGGGAGCTCTAGGGGGTACAAAAATCGTCAAAATTGACGATATTGTGCGCGATGACTTGCAAGGTCTAACGTAGGGTTAATTTAATGTTTGGTAATTTTTACTTCCTATGGGTTTACCTTACAAATTTAAAATGCGCACGTATTGTTAGGGGTCCGAGAGTTATTTACCGATACATCTACCTTATTTTTACTACCTTAACTCTGAAAATCTTCAATCTTCAATATCTTTCAGTCTTGAACATATCGTATTGATATCGATGGGAGCATTGATACTTATTAGCATGCCTAGAGTGCTCTAGTGAGCATTTGAATGTTTGAGGGTACCTATTCAGAAGACCGGTATGAGAAAGTAACCGCCACGATTCAAAGGTCAGAATAAATTCTTATGGGTAGGTTAGTTGGATTTATTAGGGGCTTGGGATCGGGGGCAATAATACGCGCCATTTTGGGAAAAGTGCCCTTTACAGCATCATAACATCTCTAAATCCGGCGGAATATTCACCCAAACTATAATCAAGACGTGAAAAGAATGGAATGGGCAGAGGACCCATGAAGTCGTATTATTCGAAGCGATGTAGAGACCTCGAATTGGCATGTCGCGACTTTCGCAAAATCAATCACTCGAAGTTCACACGCACATAAAAAGCAAGATGTAACCTGTACAGATCATGAGCCTTTTATATTTGTGGCGTAATACATCAAGGATATCTCAAAAACACAGTGGGGTCAAAGCTTTTTCCAAGCAGCTGTCTATAGCCCAATCTAGACGAGCAGTAAGTCATCAAAGCTCTACAACCCTTAATATTTGGAAGGAGATGAATGATACTTTTCAGCGACCACCGATCTGTCCCTTAGGAATCGGCTTAATCCAGCTTATAGCCAGGTTGATGGCAATGTGCATGACACCGATGATCCAAAATACCTTGCTATACTGGGTGCCATTGTACCTGAAGATGATGGAGAAGATGATTCCGCCAAAACTGCCGCTGGCGCCGGTGAATCCCGACACGACGCCGTTAGCGTAGGGGTGCACGTGGGGCACGAGGCCGAAGTTGGCGCCGTTGCCACCCTCGAGAAAGAAGGCCATGCCGGCGACGAGCCCGAACATTGTGTGCTGGTTCTTGGAGTTGACGACGCCGATGATGATCAGGAATATGCCCGTGATTAGCCCGTAGGCGTGCACGACCATCTTCTTCGCCCACACGCTGTGTGTGCGCCGGTACACTATGTCGCTGACGAAGCCGCCGAGCGGGCGCGTGACGCCGTTGAGGAGACCGAACATGGCCGCCCAGTTGCCTTGCTCCTGTAAACCGAGCTTAGGAAAATTCTTCGCGTAGTAGTTGCCTAGGATACTGTTGATGGCTAGCTCGGCACCGAAGGAGCAGAAGTAGGCGGCGCTGGCGACGATGGTCTGTGGGGAGCAGATGACGTGGAATATTTCCTTCGGGGTGGGCTTCTGGATCACTTCGCCGCGCGCTGTGTCGACCATCTCTTGGTCGCTCATCTGGGCTTCGTTGTCGGCCCATCCGTGCTTCTTTTCGTCGTCTAAATGAGGCGACTCCGTGCCAGCGGTGTTGTTCTCGGCTGAGATCTTGCCAGGGACAACGACGCCGCTGACGCTGTGAGTGCGGAGGTTAGTTTCGGTAGCCGCTTGTCGCTCAGACCATTTGCCTGTCGGGCAATCGGGGCAGAGAATGAGGAGGAAGAAGGCTGTAGTGACAATGAGGATTCCAGGGACAATGAAGGAGACTCTCCATGCCTTGTGTGGCTTAAGGCCATCCTTGAGGAAGGAATTATACACAGCTGGCATAACGAAATAGGTGATACCACCACCGAGATTACCGAGTCCACCAGTCAAGGCATTGGCAGTTCCAACGACATTCTTGTCGAAAAATCCAGTCGTCCACACCTCGCAGGGCACAAAGCTGCCGCCAAGAATGCCGATGAAGAACCGGAGCGCATAAAGACCAGAGACATTGAATACGGCGCCAGCGAGGAAGGTGGGAATGGCTCCAGCCAAGAGACAGCCGGCAAAGGTCACGCGAGGACCAAATCTATCACAGCAAGGCCCTGCAATAAGACGAACGACGAGACTGGATTATGCATTAGTTGAAGGTGTCGCTATATTCTGGGAAAACTCACGTTGCAACCAGAGCAATAATGTTCGAGTTGGCGACTTGATATTGTTTCATCCCAAGATCCTTGGCAATCACATCGTGTAAAAGTGGCGGGAAGGCTGCACCCCGGATCAGCATCGATAGGTCATCGATAGGTCATAGATAAGCGGGCATGCACAGCGTTGTCACAACTTACCATACCAAGACCAGAAAGCAATCATAAAACCAAACCAGGCGAAGAAGAAGACTCGTCCGTAGAGGTTAATTGGGTTGAAGAACGGAATCGAGCGAGCCCTGGGTAAACGTCTCAGCCATGCATCTTCGAGTGTAACGAACGGTGTGAGGCTTACTTCTTATTGACTGGGTTCACCTCTGGGGCAGCCCAGAGAAGAGAGATTTGGACCATGGCGGCAAGGTAGAGCTCTTGCCTCTGATTGGGTGAAAATAATTAACAATGGTAGGAATAAAAGTGGAAGAGGTCGTGGTTATGAAGCAGGATGGGAGAATGGGAGACCCGGAGACCTGGATACCGAACGAAATCAGCCCCGCGACATTAGACTTTATAACCCGAGGGAAGATCCGACGTCTAGCCAAAAAGATGAAGCTTCTCCGGGCATACCTGAGTATGTTGATATTGTACAAATCCGCGGATAATGCCCATGCAGCGATCTGTGCGGTGATTATGGTCTACCTCAGGCCTGTGAAGACGCCACGGCGGGAGGAGGAAGCAAGGACTAATGCCAATTTGGTGTCTGAGCCTGATAAGAGGTAGTGGGTGTTGGTTCAAGATGCAGATGCTTGTGGCTTGGGGCGACCGTGGAAATAGAATTTGATCAGCTCAGATGATGGTCCTAATCTAGTCTTCTCCTATCAGTTCGCTATGAAGGAACTGACGCGAGGAAGTCATCCACACTTCGACTGAGATATCTGACAGTGGCACAAAAGAAATGACGCATGTATGATTGGACGAGGAAGGCACCCAGCGCTGTTGATCAGCTTATCTGGGGTAGCGCGTCTCGAAGTGCTGGAGACTGTTCTCCTTATCAGTAACCCATCCAACAAACACTTAAAGGACGACGTGCCTCCTTCTCCGCGGCTAAGATGATGGTATTTCGTCTCGATTTGGCCCTTGTGAGACCTTTCGAGACTCGCTTTTCGCGCATGCTGGTCTTGTGTCGCGGATACCTGGGCGCAGCCATGACTGCAGTATTCGTACCTCGTTCTTTTGCCTGCTTCTGGTTTACCAATTTTTGATCACCAGATCGTGATTGTTTGATCGTTCGATTATTCGGTTTTATGGCATCGTGTCATCCTCTTTGCACCCGGTAAATAAGGGTGAGACGCTTTTCAAAGCTCTGGCCATTTTTCCCCTGCTGCCGTTGGGGTTGGGTTTGAGCGTAGTGTCGTGCAGTGTCTCGGGCCTGACTTGGCCACTGTGGCTATCTCATTCGCCCGGAATGTCTTAGGCCGAATCTAGCTCCCTTTAGCGTGGGGGATTCTCGTCCGTGTCTTATCTTCAATTGACGAGGCACTCGCTATTCCGAGGAAGTGCCCCTTTGGTTGACAGGTCACGTGCGCCTATCTCTGCCCATGTTAAAAATTTCCTGGCCTCGAGTGAGGTATGGATGGTGCAAATCCATGTCTGAGGAGTTCTAGGATATACGGCTCATAGGTTCGGGAATTCCTTTGCGTAACAAGAGAATCCGCATCCCACTGTGTCGGAGACGCGCAATGCAAAAGTCTGCTTCAGAAATAGTATCCAAAAACATTGTGTCTTTAGATATAAAGCGGTGTGGAGAGTAAGCCCGCTTCTAGATGAGAGAATATGTATGCTATGTGATTCAGTTTCCAATATGCTCAACATGACCAAATATTGCTCTCTCCATCTTTAACCACCTCACCTATCGTCCCATCGTCCCACCGTCCCATCACGTCATCCCGTTGGTGCATGTGCATCTTCATTATTGTCCTTGCTGATCGAGTGCAAAGGAGCTAGCTCCATGCCGACAGGGTGTTCTAGGAATGAAGATGCGCCCAAGCTCCGTCGCTACTAGAGATTACTTGACATGCTGAGTCCAACCAACGCCGCTCCAGTAACCGCCGTATGTATTGATTTTACGCCGCTGAAATGCTAGAAAGAAAAGAAAAGAAAATTCGTTAACCATGATATAGAGGCCGTGTCGCATGCGTAGCACTCAAGACAATTGCCATGTGTTAGCTTGTCGAAGCTTCTCCTTCTTCAGGTTTCCTGCCCCATACAACGTAGCTAAGAGACAAGGTTAGTAAATAGTCTAGAGAAATTTGGAAGACAAAGGCGGTTATCTTACATCTTGTGATATGCGTGGACGTTCCGGTCAGATATAGCTTTTCTGACATGGACCAGATAAACCTCGATCTCATCCTTGGTCCAGCCCAGCCCTTTCTGGAACATCTGTAGGCTGAAGGCTTGAAGACCATCGAGCCAATTGCTTTCGGTGAATCGTCCCAACATCTTGAACTGCGGGTCCTTTGGCCACGAGTTCACAGGCAGCTTGTAAATCTCTTCGTGGACATCTACAAAACCGGCTTGCTCGTACCACCGTTTCAATTTGTTCGCAATACGTAGCGGACGGCCAAGGATCATTGCAGCCTTATCTTGAGTAGCCGTCCATTCAGCGAACGCATAGCTGGAGTCCATCGTGCCGTCATCACAATACACCGTAGGCATATACTCTTGGGATTCCATGAATCCGCCAGGTTTCAGATATCGGAACGACTTCTTGATGATTTCTCTGAAGTCCTCGAAGCAACCATGAAGAATGCGAGTGTGGATATAGTCATGGGAATTTGGAGCAATCATCCAATCCTCCTCGTTAGCATCGTCAATGACGAACTTCACATTGTTCGGTACCCTTTAGCATCGTGAGCAATGGCGCATTTAAGGTGCCGCTATCTGCTTACCACTCAGGCTGGATTGGTGATAAATCGGTTCCGGTTACCTAAATCACGGTCAGCAGAGATTACAAGACATATTGCAGCTGCATACTTCGCAATTGGGGAATTGGTTTCCTGCGCATTGTTAGCTTCAGCCCTAGAGAATGGTGCAGGGTCTCATACCCATCTCGATTGCCCACTTTCCGGTGCCTGTACCAATATCCATTATTTTCTTAGGGTCTTTCAGCGGCGCGTAGAAGTTGCGACCCTTAAATAGTACTTTGATTATCTCATATTGTAAATCGAGCCTCTCGTTCTCTAACTAGAAAAGACGTCAAATCAGTACAGTGTTTGAAAAGCGATTTAGGTGTCGGGTCCGTGGTGGGATTGGGTAGGTATATACCTGGTCATTCGGAAACATGTAGCCTGTAATAATGTTAGTAAAGGACGCGCGCAACGGAGGGCTACTGGCAGAGGCGTACTTCCGGCTTGGTAGCGATGATAGGTCCTGCCATTCTCTCGAATGAAATCGAATATGCTTTGATTAACAGACTTTGTACTCCTGCGGAATTGTCAGTCACAGGCAGCTGAGCGGCACATTTTTGCGAAGGAGACTAACGTGTTACAACTTTCTGCCCCATCCGAGGGTTCGGACTGTGCAACGAGGGGTAGTCAGTTGGATGAGGTGGGAAGCGCTAGAAGAGGCGGAAAAGAGAGCCATTCGTCTAGACGTACGTCGGCTTCGATTATGGAGCGTGGGCTCACAGCTTCGAGGGAAGATGGAGGGTCAGACTCGGCAGCTGGAGAGAGTGGAATAGTCAGAGACATATTGGCGGGAGCGTTAAACATCTGGATTGTGGTTGTCGGTGCGCAACGGGTTTGACTTGCTGGAACCCAGCAGGAGGGTATCGAGTGTGGTGGTCTAGTTCCGTGTTCCCAATACCAAGGACTTGGGTCGGGGGTGGGCGCCTCCAGCTTTTTCGCACCACTCTTACCTTTTTGTTCTCCGAGGTCGAGGTTGGCGGTCAGCAACACGGTACACGGCACGCCGCGGGAAAAAATGAGGGGGGGTTGCTCGCTATTAATATCAGGGCGTCGACTTAGAACGTCAACACGGCGCACACGAGGGGCATGAACTGAAGTTCTCTCAGCTGCTCCCGACTGTGTTTATGCCTTCTTTTTCATGGCGTAATTTTCCATCCAACATCGTGTCATCCCGCTCGGGTGGCTGCTTATTGCGTATCCCGGCCTTTTACTGACTTCCAGACTGTCGGTGTGTGCTGTTCAGGATGACAGTTTCGTGGCTTCTGACGTGCATCAAAATGGCGCTGACGGCTCCGGATATGCCGCCCACAACGGACCGTATGACCAACAGAGAGTGCAGAGTGCAGACCATCCAATTGGAAGCAAGCCTCGTGAGACTACGATATCAAAGTACCTGCTAACGTACACGTGTAGTCTTCGACTGCTGAACACAAATTTTCCTCAAGCATAATGTACTGTAGATCTGGATCGATGTTTCAGGTAGTAAGTTGAAGGATTCCTTGATGAAGCACTGCAGATTTAATAACAGCCTGCTTACCTGGCCCTATCTCCTCACTTCTAACCCGACTCAATTCTAGATCAACGATATTACAATTAGAAATTTAGCCGTATCTACAACCAAGATATGGCTTCTGGATCGGTCGCCGAACCGTTTAATTTTGTATAAAAGGCCTGGCGCCTGCACAAGTACTCTAGGGTGGTACTTACTCCTGGATTTGACAGCGTCTTGTCATTTCGAGTAACTTTTTCAGAATGTCCACATGAGGCTCTGAGAGTTTTTAAATTTCAATGAAATGCCTGTTGACAAATCTTAAATCGTCGCTCTCATTAGCAGTCACAATTCGAGTTATCCAGTCACAGTTGCCGAATGTCTCTAAGATATTTTTAAGCTGCCAATTGACGGTTACAATGCCAGCTTCGTTAATTCTGAATTATTCATCAATTCATTGCCCATATGACCATTGATCGCTATCACCCCAATCCATAATAAGCTTGTTTCTTTGCAGCAGATTAGCAAAGCTCCCCAGCTTCAAGAACCTCCGTGACTAGCATGTCCGCCCTTAATTCCAGCCTCCTTGGCGGCTTCAGATCCCTTGGTGAAAGTACCATCCGGGTTACGGCCAGAGAGAGTCTGCATGAGCGAATGTCAGTAAATTGCCAGTCTCATTGAGCAAAATAATACCTACCTCAGTCGCTTCCGTGTTTCCGCCTCCATGGCTAGCATGACCTCCCTTAATTCCGGCCTCTCTAGCAGCCTCGGAACCCTTAGTGAAGGTACCATCAGGATTGCGATCAGGATGAGACTACATCTAGGTAAGTCATTGAAAAGTAAGTACGGCTTGGTAAAAGAGCGCTCACTTCAGTGGCGTGTTCGCTTCCGTGACTAGCATGGCCACCTTGGGCTCCTAGCTCTCGCGCTAGTTCACTTCCCTTGGTAAAGGTGCCGTCTGGGTTGCGGTCGGGATATGTCTACATCAAGAGAGTCAGTACAAGGTGACCGTGAAAAGAGAATTGAAGTTGTGTGTAAGCGGTGGTTGTTGGTTGCCGAGCATAGCAAAGGTGCTTTCACAAAGTGAAGCAACTCTCCCAGCACTCATGGCAAGCGTCACGTAATGATTTACAATGGTATTATAATTGCTGGGCAGCTTTACTAGTGCCTCTATGCACAACTTTTCGTCCATGTCGTATGCTAAAAGGTCACTTACTTCAGACTCAGCAGTGTTTCCGCTTCCATGGCTAGCACGACCGCCCATTGCAGCAATCTCACGAACCTCCTCAGTGGGGCGATTGGCAAAGTTTCCGGGATTGGTGTTGGTAGTCATTGTGATTGATGTATTGAAGTTTGATTGAAACTATATTGAATTCAGATAAAGTGCTAACGAAGTGTTCAGAAAGCGGGAAATAAGAGGCCTTTTAAGCCTCTGCTTCATCTCCACTGATGTCATATTGTCTGGCAGTATAGCGCACATCCAACACATCCATGGTCCAACTGCTCGCTGCCTATCCACTGGGAATGTCCGACTGTTCGGTGTGACATCATACGTGACCTCGTGTTGAGGCGCGTCGCGTGAAGCTAAGCGATCTCTCAGCTGGAGAACCCCGAGATGGCCCGCCCCCATAAATCTCCGATTTCCCCAACCTCCTCCCCTTTTCTTCATTAATCCCATCAAACTAATTGCAATCACTTGCAATCACTTGCAATCATGTCCCTCAAACGCAAGGCAGTAGATATCACTACAGAGGCGAAGAAGCCCAAAGTCAATACCAGCATCACCTCCTTTTTTGGACCGCCCAAGTCTAGTGCCTCCTCCGCAAATCCAGCAAAGGCTACCATTCCATCCAAGTTCAACAAAGATGCATGGGTTGCGAAGCTCACTGATGAGCAGAAGGATTTGCTGCAACTGGAGATTGACACGCTTGATGAAAGCTGGCTGCTTCATCTGAAGGACGAGCTTGTGACTCCCCAGTTTCTTGACCTGAAGCGGTTCTTGAAAAAGGAGATCGAGGACGGGAAGACGGTGTATCCTCCAATGAGAGATGTTTATTCCTGGTATGCATCCCTACTTCCTCTCCTGCGCCCACTGGTCTACCGTGCAGTTCCCCATCACATGCTGACCGTCACTGACGTAGGTCCCGACACGCGCCACTTCATAGTGTCAAGGCTGTCATCCTGGGTCAGGATCCGTACCATGGTCCTAACCAAGCGCACGGTCTTTGCTTCTCCGTCCGTCCTCCTACCCCTGCACCGCCGTCCCTTAAGAATATGTACAAGGCCCTCACCAAAGATTACCCATCCTTCAAAGCACCCCCAAAAAACGGTGGCTTGCTGACGCCGTGGGCTGACCGGGGGGTATTGCTCATTAATACCGTACTCACCGTTCGCCGAGGTGAAGCGAATTCTCACAAAGATAGGGGCTGGGAGCGTCTCACGCAGAAGGTGATCGATACAGTTGCTAAGGTTAGGACCAATGGAGTTGTCTTCTTAGCCTGGGGGACACCAGCAGCAAGGAATGTGCAGAAGGTCAACCCGGAAAAACATTTGATTCTAAAGAGTGTTCATCCAAGTCCGCTTAGCGCAGCAAGAGGCTTCGTGAGTCTTCAATTACCATGCACCGGGGTCTATGATTGAGAATGAATGAGCTAACCGCTAGGCATCAGTTTGACTGCGGACACTTCAAGAAGACCAACGAATGGTTGGTGCAGAGGTATGGGAAGGACGCTGAGATTGATTGGAACCTCAATGTCGACCCAGCCATTGCTGGTGTCTAGGGATTGAGTAATTTGCAGATGCACGATGCTTGAGTAGGACGAGTTTTGGAGTCGGCGTGTTTGGCCATGATGGCACGATCGGTCTTTTCGGATCTATTTCCACTACAAAATTAGGGTTTAATGTTCGGGTCTGGGCTTAAATAATCAGGTATGCCTAAAGGTGATTCTATGTCTGCGCCTATCGGACAAGCATTTTCCATATATGTGCGTATCGTGACGAGAGCATAACACATTGAGCAAAACTAATGGAGCAGTCCCATATGCCATTATACCAAGGCTGGCTGGATGTTACCTAGCCAGCTTCAACTCGATTTCGGCTGCACGATGTGGTTTTGCCTGACAGGAGTGATTTCGAAGTCTAACTTCCGGGTGCGGCCACCACCTTTTAACGTAGCCTTTAGAATTTTTTGAGCTGGCTAAGTGAACGAAGGCGTCCGGAAAGTTGGAAGGCGTGTAGCTACAGTCCAAACCCGATTCCGGACCCAAGTCCACCTCCACGTGATACATCCAACATTGGCATGAGCCATACTAGCAAAGAGCTCGATGACACTAAATTCCCCTTATAGCCCGATCTCGCCTGTAGAAATGAAGCGTCAACCAATGGTCCGTAGTGATATTTGAGATAATAGATGGGGCTTTAGGCCAGATCCGCTAGGACAAGCCTTAAAGTTAGCAAGCCGCAACATGCCTTTTTCCTCGAAATGCTAACACAGGCATCAGCTCCAACTTAAAAAGCTATGAACAACGCCATCCGAAACTACACGGCTGTTAGACAGCTCATTCCCAGTCAGATGCTCAGACGTACAATGGACCCCTCGCTTTTGTTCAATATGGAAAGAGTTCGTATCTCATACTCTCTGTTGACGCATTTCAACGCTAAAATAGGTTGTGTGCATGGAATAAGGACAACAAGCTTGGAGCTCAGCGACGATGTCCCAAATGCTGCAGGTGCGTTAGGTATGTACTAGTCGAAAGTTGACCACTGGCCATGGATGGAACCTCGCTGCTTCCGAGTAGCACTGTAGGCAGCTCATTCAAGCGCAGTTATCATTGCGTCGCATGCATGAACCTTAGACTGGTAAGTGTGACGCTTTGTAAAAGGCGCCTACAGCTAAACATCTCATTAAGCGACTCAGACGGCAAGTTAAACCTGACAAACGTGCTTAATTTGCCGTCTAAGGGCCTTTAGTGGAAAAATATAAAAGCAATAATTCTAAAAAGTAACCTTTTTCATATTTGTAAAAGCTCTACCTTTATTTCAACTGCTTTAAAAGATCTGACGGCAGATGGTTGTAGCACTAATACACAAACTGAGAGAATTAGTTGCTGATTCTATCTTACATGAATAGCTGTGAACTGCATCTCCATTGAGTACGGAGTAGCAGGCGGCCAAATTTGCCTCCCTAGTCTCCTCAGTTTCCTACTATTATCCCTCTAGGAAAACTCAATATCCGTAATACTCTCTACGTTACTAGTACCTTAGCATACGCGCGGGGCGCGAGCGCGTCGCGACCAAAACAACTCAACAACTTCAACATCACGATTGGCCCCATCTACGCCTGAAAAGCCATTAAAAAGAGTGGAAAGGGATACTATAAAATTCACTCTATTCTTTACTCTTTGCGATTCACAAAACCAGGCGACTCTCTGGTTGGAATCTGTAAAAGAGAAGATATTGCTACGAGTTATGGATCAGGATCTATGGTTTCAGGGCTACCGCCGTCGAGAAATTGAACAGTTCTACTTTCAGCCACCATAAGTTCAAGTCCTCTGGTCCAATCTTCCTTCTTTGCGTCCGTGCCTAGTCTATATTCCGCATAGATCTGGTGGAAAGACGAACCCATGCTCCCCAAGCAATAATATCCGTGGCCTTCGTAGCTATGCACCCGAAGGGTGGGTGGTGGACACCCAAATCGCCAGGACAGCTCAATCGCCACTATTAAACCCACCAAAAACCAGAAAATTTACACCTTAATATCTTAACAACCACTAAATAATAAATTCTAATAATTTGGATTTAGGCTTTTTATATATACTCTATAGCTTTTATTAAAGTTGCATAATAAATAGTTTAGTGGTTTTAAAGATATAGTATTTTGGCCTTATTTGAGCCTCATTTTAGCCCCCAAATTTTAACATCTTAAAAACTACTAAACTATTTATTTTATAACTTTAATAGAAGCTATAGAGTGTATATAAAAGCCTAAATCCAAATTATTAGAATTTATTATTTAGTGGTTGTTAAGATATTAAGGTGTAAATTTTCTAATTTTTGGTGGGTTTAATAGTGGCGATTGAGCTGTCCTGGCGATTTGGGTGGTCAAGGCAAAGCTACGCAGGCCACGGATAGCAGTCACAATCATATTCCGCGTCCCAGTCTACGTATCTCCAGAACGTACAATTTTTTTTGCCCTCAGGCTCGAATCTGACGAAATCGCCGCATTTTAGTGGCTTACGAATGCGAATGAGCTTTACGTCTTTAAGCAGAGTTAAGGAAATTAAGAGCCCAGACAGGAAAATCTCGCTTTCGAAGTGGGAGAGAGCGGACGGGGATGGGACGTCGTATGATAGCAATATATACACGGGCGATGTGCTGAAGTGTTTTCTGAACGCCGATTTCGGCCCTGAGACCTTTGATGTGACGGGGCCGTGGTGGGGCTTCGAGTTGCAGCATGTGAAGGAGGACTGCTATCTCATTGTGAAGCGTTGTACAGGTAGCGTAGATAAGAGCGAAGAAGAGGTACTGGGAAGGGAGAAGGAGTTGTGGAGACGGATAGGACTAGCGCAGTTAGGAGAGCTGCCGGGGAAAAAAACGAGTATTGTGCCGGGGAGGGAGTAGGACGTTAGAACAAAATGTATTGTTTGAGCAGCACTGGGATATCCTATCCTCTAACTTCTTTGCTTTTCTGCTGAACCGGGCAATGTTGGATGTAAAATGCTACGCAAGGAGGTCATTTAGATTGGCTCGCTTGTTTAAGACCTGCGATCATGTTGGAGAGTGGTGGCACACTATAGTCACGGTATGACGTTGTTTTAATCGGGCTTAATTCAAATAGTGAGGCTAGATGACCTCTGATTATGGTCCGACGTTCACTCGGTTATTCACTAAAGAGTTAATGCAGCGTGGTTAGTTGCCCGGCGTCTGGATCGTTAAGGATTAGACGGACGGATTGGCCTCTTAATTGAAGCCGTCGGATTGGCCAGATTAATAAGGCCCGATTGCAAACGCCCACAATCGGGCGATTTGAATGGAACTCGCGATCCTTGGCATGGTGGTGAGGCTTAAGTTGAGGCTTGGCAGATCTAGAGCCCAAATCTCAATCGTGATCCTTGGCATGGTGTTGCAATAGATCTTGATT
>Ga0307507_10003765_pt1 | contig 28478 bp, 25 predicted proteins | sample 7_EM_MG_FD_207223 | JGI IMG/M metagenome (GOLD analysis project Ga0307507, IMG submission 207223) | Populus trichocarpa ectomycorrhiza microbial communities from riparian zone in the Pacific Northwest, United States - 7_EM | ecosystem: Host-associated > Plants > Roots > Unclassified | place...
CCCCCGGTGAACTGGAGAGAAAGAGAAGGGCAGCACCGTACGAGACACGGATTAGCGTGCTTCCACGCACACAAATCACGCCTGTCCTATTCCCCCGCCCGTCTTCGCTCCCGCGTCGAAATTCTTGCGTCGGGATTTGAGCATAGTGGAGTACGGTAGGGCTATAGGAGCCGAACAGGAGGAGGTGGTATGAGGTGCTTGGTGGCCGGTGTCTAGTAGGTTAGTACGTGTGAGAATGGTTTCTCTTTTTTTTTTTGCTTTTTTTTTTAGTAAGGGGAGGAAGGAGATTGGATACATAGTGTTGGAAATAGCAGTTTTAATGGCCGCACTTGGAGTGGGAGATGCCCGCACTCCAAGGCCGTAGTGGTATGCGCATGCATCAACGAAGTGAAGTGCAAGCTATGAAAATTTTTCACACCCCTGTCTTGCTTTCTTTCCTGTCTTTTCTCTCTTCTTTCTTTCTGTTCACAACTTTCCTCAAGTCTTTCCTTTGCATCAACTCATCACAATCAATCATGATCTTCAGCTCCGCTTGATATAAACTTTGTGTCTCCACTTAAGCCACCCCACTCCGCTGCGTAAAACCCTCACCATCGATCATTACCTCCGCATCAATTACTCGGGCGCAAATTAAAGATTCGGAAAGAGTGACCTTGATATCTATGTTGCAACAATGCATTTTGTTTGTTTACTTCTTCCGAATCTTTAATCCGCGCCCGAGTATTTTCAGCACATAGGCGGGGAATGTATTGCGAGTGAGAAGTTGTGAGGGAGAAAGGGGGCGCAAGGCCCGAGGTAGTCTATTATGAGGTTTACTATGGGAAGTGAGATACGGGAACACATAAGTGAGGACTTAACTGTACCATACCTGGCTAGCTAGGGGGAGGTTGGGTTTAGTGAGAGAATGTACGAATAAGAACGCAAGATTGGTGAATCAGGTACTTGGTTACTTAGTGCGAGCATTATTGCCACCGAATCAAACTAGGGTCAAAAAGGACAGAAAAAAGATCAGCAAGATCAGGTTGGGTCGTTAGGACATTGGTTGCAACAGTGGAAAAATTCTTGCCTTGGTGGACACCAGAAATCCACACTGCAGGAATAAGTATCTTACAATACTTGTAGTGACTTCACTGCAACATCTCCGGGTTAATGGCATCCTATAACACCCCCCTGATCGATCAGCGCCTCTATCCTTGTTTCGCCACCGAAAGTTTTCCGTCCTTTTTGACCCTGTCCGAGTACCGTACACTCCCGTTTGAAAAGTCTTCATAACCGTACTATTTCATTCATGTAGTTGTGGCTGGCGTAGTATGTTGGTGCCAACCAAGCAACAGCCAGGGTTACATAAATTGACAAGTGTGGCTACGAGGTCTTTGAAAAAACGGGAGTGTAGCCACAGCCTTGGCACGGTTGCATCGCTGGGAGCTGAGCTCGTGGAGTCGACCCATCTACTCGAGTACAACCTTCGACACCCATCATCATCATCGCCTTTATCGGAGAAGTTATCAACATGTCGAACGCCCTTGATTCTGATCCCGGCTCGGAGCTCTTCGCCTCCTACGAGGCTGATTTCAAGCTTGTCCGAGCAGACATCACCCAAAGGCTCGATCAAATACCCGAGCTTTCTGGAGAGCCGCGCAAAGCGGCTCTTCGTGCTGCTGAAAGGGCCGTTGATGAGGCCGATGAAATTGTGCATTGCCTTCTATCCTACCTACCCTAAGGCTTTTTTTGGATGGCTAACAGTTGAAAAGCTCGGTCAAATGTCCCTAGAGATCAATAATATCCCCTCTGCCCAGAGATCCAAAATTAAACCCCGTCTCCGTAATTACGCCCATGACCTCGATATTTCCCGCTCCTCGCTTGTTAAACACGCCCAAAACCTCGACCGTGATGCTCTCTTTGGGGCTCGTTCGAAATCCGGTTCAGGGGATCCTGTGGTTGACCAGCGCCAACAGCTACTCTCGGGAACCGATCGGTTAGAGAGATCTTCACAACGACTCAGAGATTCGCAGCGTGTCGCCAACGAAACTGAAGAAATCGGCGCTTCCATTCTAGGAGATCTTGGGAGACAGAGGGAACAGATTATGAATACTCATAATACCTTGAACGATAGTGAAAGGTTTTTGGATAGGAGTATCAAAACTCTGAGAGGTATGGCACGTAGGTATGAACTTTAATACATTATTCCTTGTTTAATGTTGCGTGGTCTAACAATTACAATTTTTTTAGGATGGCTACCAACCGGATGATTACTATCGCAATCATAACCGTCCTGGTGCTACTTATCATCGCCGTCATTGTCTCTAAATTCCGCTAGAACCTCATTCTCCTGCATTGGTTGAAGTTCAACTGGTGCTTTTGTTTTAAATACCGCTTTCTCTTACCCTTGTATTTCCTGTTAGGACGGAGCCTGGGAGTTAACTTGTGTTGTGCTTTGTGTTTCGTTCGTTGGCCTCTGTACTAGGTTCGAAGGGACAAATAAATAAATAAGATATAGTGATACGTTTCTTTGGCTTTATATATTTGAGCTCTCAATTTTTTTTGAAAAGGCCTTAGAATGTAGTTGAACAAGAGATTGTTTAGTGCTCTCAGGAGGGGTTTGGGATAGGGGGAGTGATTTTTGTCGGCTTCGGAAACAGTATAACCGTGTTTCTTGGATTGCTATATCACCGCAGGGTCCCTATTGGAGCTACACTGTCCTACTCGTACTATCGTAAAAATCCGCTGTATCCACTATCGGGGATCTCAACTGTACTACAGCACCAAACCACAATAGACCTAGCACGGCAGGTTAACAAAATAACGAATACCAGTTAATGAGATCTAGTAAGCTCCGCCTCTCTAAGCTATATTTTGTGTAGAAAGCACTACCAGTATTCATCCACAGTGTATTTTGTCTCGGATTGGGAAGGCCAAGGTCCCGATCCCCGATACGGTAGTGGATGCAGCGGGTTTTTACGGTATGCTCGATACAGTACCGGTACGAGACCTTTTGCCACTGTGCTAGAAGGCCTCTTGCGTGCTTGTGGGGAATTGTGGTATTCTAACCTATCAGTCATATTTCGGAGGTTACCACCATGCAGGGAATGGGCTCCACGATCACGCCCCTACTAGCCATTGTTCCGGTAATCAGTATCTGGATAGTCACTGATCATTTTCCCAGACATTTGGGTGGAGTGCAGCGCAGTTGTGGCACTAAGGCTGAGTATATAGTGCTCCTGTACTGGCACGCTACTACGAGTAGTCGGGTGCTCCTACTGCGGCATGGAATACCCTTATTTATGACATAGCGAACCCCGCATGTACTATATATACCAGTGTCCCCTGTCGATCCAATCCTCACCTACATCTCCTTCCAAAATGTCCACCCCAATAAACGTCGGAATAATCGGTTGCGGGGAAGTAGCCCAAGTAATTCACATCCCAACCCTAACTTTCCTGCCAGAACTCTACAAAATAACCTACCTCTGCGACATCTCTCCCTCCGCTGTCTCCCACGCCGCCTCAAAAGTTCCATCCCAACAACCCATCCACACAACACAAAACGCGGAAGAGCTATGCTCTTCCCAATTCGTCGACGCAGTCTTCGTCCTAGGTTCAGACGAGTTCCATTCTGAGCATGTCCTTCTAGCACTGAAGCATGATAAGCACGTATTCGTTGAGAAACCGGTGACGCTGACAAAGAAAGATGCACTGGCCATCGCCGAGGGGCAGAAGCACTCTAAAGGGAGGGTCATGGTAGGGTACATGCGGCGTTATGCCGCGGTCGTTGAAGACGCTATCGCGGAGATCGGCGGGCGGGAAAAGATCATATATGCTAGGGTTAGGGATATAATTGGGCCGAATAGCACGTTCGTGGGACAGTCAGGAACGTTCCCGAGGAAGTTCTCTGATTCGGCCCTTGAAGATATCAGCGAATTGGCGAAGCGGGCGAAGGATATGGTTTCCGAGGAGTTGACGGGATATGGGGTTCCGGTTACTGAGCAGAGCATTGGGATGTACAGGTGGTTAGCTGGGTGAGCTGGCGGAGTCTAGATTGGGAACGTAAAGTTGGTGTTAACAGAGAGTAGATTAGGTTCCCATGACCTATCCCTCATGCGCGAAATCCTCGGAATGCCGGTTCGTGAGAATCCAACCCTGGGAACCTCACTCCGTATGCCGATCTGGAATGTTCTCTTCAATTACGGCCACTTTACCGTACTATACGAGTCTGGGGTCCACAAGATCCCCATATTCGACGCGCATATCGAGGTATACTCCGAGAACAAGTCCGTGCTTATACAGTACGATACCCCGTATGTGAAGGGTTTGCCAGTTACCATGACTGTGAGGGAGAACGTGGATGGGAAGTTTGTGGAGAAGTTTGTTAGGAATACGTATGAAGATCCGTATACGCTTGAGTTGAAGAGCTTTTATCGTGCAGTTAGGGAGGGAGGGAAAATTAAAACAGATATTGGTGATGCATTGGAGGATTTTGAGCTCTTTGGGATGATTATCAAGAACTGGAGGGGGTAGAGGGGTCGCTTGGGGGTGGATATTGAAGCTTAGACTTGGATTTATGGCAGACTTCAATGGCTTGTGGATGAATTAGACTCTAATTGATGAGTAGGATTGGGTTCACTAGATGATACAAATCAAGTAGGCCTAGCATGTAGAGCGATCTTGTGACTATTTTGTGTTATTTCCCGTACAATTTGAGGATGAAACTCAGAAAATCCAGCCGTGGGTTTGTATTCCTGCCCAAAACCCTCGAAGCCAAAATCTCTTCCCCTCACCGAACTCCAGGGGCCCAGAATCGAAGATCGATAATAACTGAAGATACCATATCCACCGCCTCACTCCTAAAACCTTTCGTCCACAGTTGCTTCCCAGAGGGCTACAATCTCGTGTCACCCTCGCGTCCAAATCACCGAGCCCAGGTTAAACAGGACCGCCCCTAGTTCACTGTTGTATCTCAGGACACCCTATCACAATGTGAATCCAGCAAGAAACCTGTTCCTGGGAGGTATCCACCAACCGAGGAGATTCCCACCGGCGTTGGGAATCGTGCACCATACTGCTAACTCTGGTGACCCCCACCCAGTCACAGGGAAGACTCGACACTAGCCTATGAATAAACGCAACATTCACCGGAAAGCGCCAGCCCAATCCTACCCTTAGGACACCCTATCACAATGATGTGAATCCTTCCCCCGATTTCTAGAGAAACTGGTATAGGACAGCTAGCATAAGCTATATGAACTCCAACAGTCATTCTTTGTATCTCACTCGCGGTACACCCATGATCGACAGCAGACGTTGTGCTGAAAAATACCAAAAAAAAGTTGGCACTATACAAGGTGGCGAGTGATAAGCCGTGATCATTCTCATGATAGAAACCGGTGGTGGTATCATAGCGATGTTTAATGATTGGGTACTTAAAAGCCTACAATGGAGGGAAAGGCACAGTGGGGTTGAAACAACCACAAGGGATTTACAGGGTTGGTCGAATCCGCGTTTTCGGGATGATAAAGATTGGCTTTGGAAATCCTTATCTCCGAGGTCGCGGGGGCGATACCGGACGGAATCCCGTACGTACGTACGATACTATATCGGCTTGGGCAAGAAAGCGGTGCTTTAGGGTTTCCGAGATTTCCCTCTGGATGGGGGGTGGGGGGGGAGGGGGGGGGGAGTCTGGCTAAACAAGGCAACACGTTACCTAGAGAGGAAACTTTGACCTCATGAGACAAGTTTCTTTTACGCGAGCTCAGACGGCATATTTAGACGTGTTAACAGGGTTCCTGCTGGCGGGTTGAGGTGCATTCCTTTAGTTCCTCCGATAAGCTGCAATATCGGTATTTTCAATGCAGGCACGCAGTTTGGGCCCTACACTAAAACCTATATCCTGCCTAAGAGATACTAGCGCACACTGAAGTTGATTGGGCGATCGAACGGAAGAAGGGTAAGTTCATGGTTCACAGAATCGTGACTTTTTTGACACTGTCTGTGGAATCTAGAGATAGAACGAGTTAATAATCCATGGTGAACTCGACTGGGCCGGTTACTAGATCAGGTGTGATAATAATGGACCACAACTCCTAAGCCATGGTTATGGGGTAGCTAGAACCCTCCCGGGAGCCTTCAAAAGCTATGATATCGGAATTCCTGCTCGCTAATGCTGCCGTCGAAGTGGGAGTTCTACCGTATAAGCACGGAAAAAAAGAAAAGAAAAAAAACTCGTTATGCATCTAGGGATACAGGTAGGAATGTATTGACTTGACCAAAGGAAGCAGAGGCTATCAAAAGATTTTGGGCCCTGTTCCGAGAACTAGCTCCGCGGCGTATTCAGGAGACTAAGCTGGGCGTGTACTGTACTCGCTGGGGAAAATCCCTTAGCCTAGGTTGGGTACCGTACCGCTCTCCAAAGTCATATTATGATACATCATGCCGGTGGTTTGCACCTAAGATTATGTGTGAGGAGTTTTGGTTTCATGGAGAGTTTTTCGAGTTTATACGGCGTCTTATAATACCCAACATCTAGAACCTGGCACTTGAATGTGCTATGGCAAAATGACTAACTCGCAGTGCCGTGCAAGTGCCTCATTATGTTCGCCCTACAGCGACATCAAGTTCATATAGAACACTTACGTTGCCTAAGAGTACGATAAGTTAAGACTAGGTGTGTCGACTACTCTTGTGAAGCGGCCCATAGGATTCCATCCTGTTTTTTGGAGACCCCCATCCGGTACAGCTCTCGCAGATAGAAAAGCAACCCGCATGGCCCCCCTCAATGGGGACCTTAATCCAGAAGCTACATCACGATCGGTGTCACACCCACTTGACTGATCAAAAATGCTAGTGTGTACGATACTTGCCCCAGTACCACCTTCGGGGCCACCGACACTCCCGAGACCTTAAAATCATAGCAAAGCCAGGCCACTTATATCTGTATGTCATAATCACACGCTAGTATGAAAGAATATGGGAGGGGCGTTCTCGCTTCGTGGCATGAATCAATCACTGGTAAGGAGTATCGTATACAAGGGTAGATAGGGCACTCATCCAAAACCACACCAGCATGTAGGATGCCTTCATTTATCAAAACACCCTGCTCTTCTCCCGATAATGCACTCTTGTACCATCGAGCCCCCATGATCTGGACCAATAACCTTAACCAGTCCATGCAGCGAAAGTTAAATTAAGCGGGCTTGAGGACAGGATCCCATACGGTACCAGTAGTTACAAGTAAGCAGGAGATCTGCCCGTGATGACCCGTCGAGATTCGCTGTGCTGGGGTGCTAGTACGTCTCTCCAGTACCTCGCGGCTACTGGTGCGTGGGGAATCCTTACTCACCACACCCCCCCACCATGCTAATTGAAACTGGTACCGGTAACTCAATCACCGATACTACGTCGTCTTCAAGGGAACTATGATACAACATCACAGCCACCTCAGCGGGAAAACGAAGCAAAAGACATCACCATTGGCGCAAAAAAAGCGTAACTCAGTTTCGTCAACCCTATCATACCGGTATACCATTCCCTACTGTACCGGTACTTTGCAGTACTGTTTCCACCCAACGCCATCCCTGTCACAGCCAACCGACCAATCGCCAACCTCTCCGAAAAATATTCCGAGATCTTGGGTCCCTCACATCCCCCTACCCACACCACCTTTTCTCAACGGCGATTTATCTTTTGCAAAAAAGTAAAAAAACTTAAGGGCTATTAGACCCCATTGCCCCTCTCATACCCATGCATCATATTGGGAAAAGGGAAGGGGGAAAAATTATAGGGTTGAGAAACTAGAGCGCCATAACTTACTCCATATAAGTAATGAGCACCAGGAGCGCAATAGAAGAGGAGGGAGAGTACTTATTCCAAGCAAGGAGTTTGTGATACGCATGGACTTTCTTGCCACATATTTTGCTAATCCCTTCTTCCGAATACTTCTTGCCCAGGACGGGTAGGGGTGAAAGTAGAAGGAGGAAGGGGGGAAGGGAGGAAGGAAGGCTAACCCCTGTTGACCTTTTTGCTCGAAAGTTTATCCTGCATTGGGTATTGGATAGGGGAATTTTCGGGTGCAAAAAAAGATACGGTCCTGCGCGGTGTCGTGTGGATGGTCAACGCACAGTACAATACGGGAGATGTGTTTGATATTGGTACAGTACCGAATACCTGTACCGGTACTTCAGGCAGCCTAAGAGGATGTCTCACTACCCTCCCTTCCCCCCTCCCTCTCTGGACTCACCTGCAGCCAATAACCGATATCACGGGCAGGGTTGGAAAAAGCATTGATTGGGAAGAGAGGGGAAGATTTCTACGCTCCTGGCGCTTCTACCGTAGGTGCTGGGCGAGAATTAATGTTACTCGCATACCGTACAGGTAACCGTATCATCTGCTGCAGTATTGCCGTACTGTACTGTACTCGTAGTGTCGTAGCGTTTTTAGAAAAGGCTGCTATTGCATACCGCCAGAATTTGGCGTTTTTTCTCCAGTTTGGGTGGTATGCAATAGCAGTCTTTTCTAAAAACGCTACGACACTGCGAGTACAGTATGATCTGGTTTTTCGCCAAGCTGGACCGGGCGGTACTTAAGGTCGGAGTCTGAAATCGGCCCTTTCAACAACAAGCCAAAATTACCGAATAGAATTTTAAGAATGAACGTAACTAACTTAGTACCTAAATTTACCCTCCACGGCCCCTACTAACCCCGCTTTTTTGTTGAATTGAGTATGCATTCGGAATGAGAAACATGGTAGTTAATACGATAGGCCCTAATACCCATCACTTAACATAGCGAACCGACTGGGTGGGGTTTTCCGGGTTGCTCGGGACTAGGCCAGACCGCTCAGTGTATGGCACTTGCTCAATCACCATGTCAGCCAACCCGTGCAGACGAGCTATGGTGCTCGAGTAACACACTCAGGCGTATTGTCGTGGACACCCGGAGCCAAGCTTGCCCACTTGGGAGTGGAAGGATACACGAAAGCCCATTTTCTACTTTTACTGTCCGTCTTCACTGTACCGTATCTCCCGTGCGACAAAACTGGGTGGGTGACCAACAGGGGTCAATTATCGTGTCGTACGGGTAATTTTTTTTGTAACCCTAACCTTGATGATTTCCCCTTCTGCCCACTAAATACCGGTACCTGTACGGTACCCCTGCTCCTTACCCGTCTAATTTGGTCGTAGGTACGGTTAAGGCTGTACCCAACACCGGCACTCACTCAATTAATCTTAATTTTATTCGGAGATTTTGGTTCTTGTTGTTGGGAGGGGCCGGTTTCAGACCCCAGGCAGTGTCCAACGTTGGACAACGCCCGACCTTGGCTAGGAACCGGATGATTGCTGATGATACGGTAATTAGGTGTAAGGTTGGTTTATTAAACTAGCGATCGGCAGGCACATTACTAGTATAGCACAGAGCAACTCGAATATTTAAATGACAACATACCGGTATATATAATAATACTCTACATGCTTCCAAGAAAGAAAGATGAAGGAATCAAAACTCCAAGAATGCAGTAAATGAAAATAAAAGGTAGTGAGAAATAATAAAAAACATCATCATTCCGTCCGCCTCTCCCTCCTTTTTTATCTAAACCGTTTCTCCCCGCGCCCGACTACCGTTTTGATGAAGAAGGAAGAAAAAAAGCCCGATACCGGTATGCAACCTTTGTCCACCCATCCCATGCAAATAGAAAGTTGGAAAATAGAAATAGAAGCAAAAACAAAAAGGGAATTTCTCTCCCTTGGCTGGGTGACACTTGAGTTCGTGTGGGGCAAGACGTGATAGGGAAATGGTGATAATAAGAATAAAGCGAGGAGGTGCTAATAGTGGGTATAATAAACGAAGAGAGGAAAAGGAAAAAAAGAAAGGAAATATAAAAAAAATGGGATGATAAACAAATGGGAATAAATATACATAGAGTAGAGTAATTTATAGCGGAGTAGAATATAACCATCTGCCAAAACCATAATCTTGACAAAATTGCTCATCTCAGCACCCTCTGGCTCACCGCCTCCTCATCCCCCACAGGTGTCGAGGGCCTAGACTTCTTAATAACAAACGACAAATGGGGCAGCAGGCCCTTCTTCGGGCACTGTGTCTCGGTAATCAACTCGTCCACCTCCTCCCTAAGCAGATTCATCTCGTAGACCAAATCCGTTAGCCTGCCCAGATCGGCGAAGTTCCTCTTGCTGGGACACGATGGATCCTCGTTGGCGATCTTGGTGGATAGGTGAGTCTGGTACTCATGGAGCACGTAGGTCGACAGCGACTCATTCCTGGGCATGAACAGGCGCGCGCTGAGTGTGTGTGAAATGACAAGTAAGTCGTTACAGAGGGAGGCTAGCAGTTTCAGTCTGAGCTTTCCCCCACTAATCACCCCGGAGATGGCGGGTTCGGCCGCGTTCTCGCCAACGACGAGGACCATTGTGTCCACGACCTTCTCCAGTATGCGCTCAAAGCGCTCGTACGGCCAGTGGCCTGCCAGAGAAACTTCGTACCTTGTTGCTGGGAGGAGGTTCTTTGCAAAGTTGATACGACGCTGGGCTTTCTTAGCCATGTCATCGAAGCGTTCCCGAAGCATGGGGAATTCGCCGCTGGCCTCGATGGCGAAGACTAGATGGTGTAGCCAGTCGAGGGAGTGTGAGAGCGTCTTCGCCAAAGCACTGCGGGAGCGGAAGGGGAAGAGGGTTAGGTGCACGAACGTTGCTATCATCACGCCCACCGGTAATGTCAAGATCCTGCGGGCAACGGCAGAAGAGATGGGCCCGTGCTCCGGGAATATGGTCGCCACGCCTAGGATTATGTTGTAGGCTAGTGCGAGCACTGTTCCGGCTTTAGAGAACTTCGGGTGCTGCACGAGGAAGCCGACTCCAAGACCCACGATGGACGTGAGGGCTATGGAGACGTATAGCGCCCCTTGGCCCATGTGCATTACCAGGAAGGCTGCAAGCCCCCCCATTAATGCGCCCGCGAGCTTCATCCCTGCGGTGCGGATGGTCATGCCTCGCGTCGTCTCCATCACCACCATGGCGGAAATGAGTGCCCACTGCACACGCAGGCTCTCGTACCACACGTGCCAGTCGGATATGTACGCTGGCAGCGAGATAAGGCCCATGACCACGGCGAACTTGATCCCGTATTTGACGTGCCGAGAGCTGCGGAATGCAAGGAGCCTGTCGGCAAGATGAATCCGGAAACGGTCTAGTGCGGATGTCGATTCGAGTAGCAAGACGAGTCCGTGATCTCCTTCGCTCACCGCACGTCGGGTGGAATCGTCCTCCTCGACCGACTCCTCTGCTGCACGTATATCATTGGCTTAGATCGTGGACGTTTCAGGCATTCCGGAGGGGGAAGAGTGCTTACCAGTATAGAGCTTCCGAGGTAGGACAAGAGAGATCCTCCGCTTCTCGATACAACTAATTATTTGTGCGGCATCCTTGGCAGCTTCCAACATGTCTAGGAGAACAGCATTCACTTGGTCCGTGAATGCTACGGCTTCCAGCTCGTAGGGTCCCGAAATCTTCCGTAGCTCGACCTCGGCAGCAAGTTTCTCGCGGATGTCATTGATCTTGCCGGCGAACTTTTCGCACTCAATCGTGGAGACAATCTGCTTGCCACGATAGAGCTCCTCGATGCGAAGGGTCATGCTACTGAAGAGCTCGGAAACGCTAGCGAAGGCTAGCTCGAGCGCCCGTTCAGAGTTCGTGGAATTTGACTCGGCCCCATCACAAGAAGTCACAGTGGAAATGTCCAACTCTTTGTCCGCGAGATCTTTGAGGCGGAAGTGGATGCGGGTGTAAAGCCTGTGCCTCCTCCGCATTGCGGAATTGAAAGCCCTGGATAAGGATAACATCCGAGCAATAGATGCATTCAATGGGACAAATACCGCCGAGTCGACCCTCGTGAGCGACAACTCGTAGTTTGCCTCGTTGAGAGCAGCTGAAATCTTGACATGTGATTCCTTGAAAGCAGTAATGTCAACCTCTTGGCCGAAGCTGAACTTCATAGCATGTTGCATAGACTGCATCACGTTCTGAGCTTCCTGTAAGCTCGTAATGATATCGTCGCGCAGCATGGACGAGTGATCTTCCGGCCAGAAGAGGAAGCAGACGATGAGAGAGGCACAAGCGCCGAACACCATCACGAAGAAGAAGTTGGAGAAGCAAGCATCGAAGTGGTTGATGCCACGGATGAGTGCAAACATATTGACCACCATGGTGAAATTTATGGCGAGATATGCACGAGGATATTTAGACCGAACATAACCACAGCCTATTGCTAGGAATACAAAAGCACTCCAGAGGAGGGCACGACGGCCAACATCTATACTTTCTGCGTTTGTTGACTGAACCAAGCGGCCCAAGAGGAGAATAAGGTTTGCATATCCCAACCCGCACATAGCACCCAGTAGGCCTACGCCTGTGGATGCTAGCTGGCCGCCAATTGTCTTGAGCGGGAAAAGATAGATTGCCTGTATATATCATATCGGTGCACTTAGTAAAGGGAAAAAATCATTGGCTCTTAGAATTTAAAAAAACTCACAACAGTGCCCAGCAAAAATGGATTCGTCCCGTGGAATTTGGCAAATAGAGGGGGGAGTGTAAAGGCCACGGCCATTGTCAATGATAGTGAAACCTTGATAGCACGCTTATTACGTCTTGATGAGTGGAGGAGACTTCTGCACAGCCTCTGAGACACCTGGTAGACGTCGCAGAGATGCTGCTTGAGTCTCAAACTCATGGATGCTACGGTTGACTTTGGCATTGCGCAGTAGAATACAGTAGACTACTGTAACCTATTAGTATATCTCCCAAGCCAATATGCGAACGGAACCGGGGCCCACCTCAAGGGGAGAGAGGCTCCAAACAACTATAACTCACACTCACAGACCGTGCACAAGAAATTCTAAAGAAGGGGATTAAGTGGTTCTAAAAATCGCCGTCGACCAATACGTAGGGATTGTGGAAATGTAAGAAAGAATGAAGAGATCATGAGTGATTGGTGTATATAAAAACAGTAGTAGGAGTAACTCGAAAGTAAGTAAGACTGAAGTCCGGGGGAGCAGACTTTTAATATATAATTTCCTCATCCCGAGACAGCGGTACGTACTCCGAACGAATTGGCTAGCGGTAAGATCTTTGATTGATAGATAGGAAGATATTAAACACATGCTAGTGCTTCTAGTAAGCGAGAGTAGAGGTGTCAGAGAGCCGGAGCCATACAGCTAGCTTATGCCGGTCCGTCAACATAAGACAAATCCTGCACCCTATCGATGCCTGCAGCATTTGTACCCGCAACTCCCCAACATCAGGATCATCCCGTCACATTCTTGCCATGCCGTATGAGTTAAGTTGAGCGTCTTGGCTGATTCCTTTGATTTGGGGGGCTTTTTTTTTTTTTCATCATCAAAAAAAAGATGGGCCAAGCATCGTTCAACCGGTTTGCCCGGCTTGGGAGAAACCCCTAGTCCTTTCATTGCACCCGTGCCCAGAACATTGCCTTGCGAGTATAGTACGGTATTTCATAGATTGCGGTAAAGTCTCCTTTCCTCATGTCGCCGGATTGAAGCCAAGCCCTTTCGTGGTGACGATGAGTGTTGTTCCGGTATTCTGTTTCCATTGCCCCGCCTTGGTAATACTCCTAACGTCAATCATACAGTACAATAGAAGACGGTACTCTAGGCAATTGTGTTCATTGGCGTATTGCTGAGGGAAAAAAAAGTTTTTTTCTCTTCCCCACCCCAGAAATAGCGATGAAAAGGAGATGAAGACAAGTCCTAGGCCTATCATATCGAACATTGATACTAAACCCTAGCCCTTGCCCAATAGTGGGTGGGTGGTTGTGTGGTCGTCAGGAGTGTCGAGCATTAACCAGCGAAAGTGGTAGTTGGAAGGGAGGGGTGTCCCAGTCATCCATCTCATCATCCTGGCAGGGAATTTATTTTTTATTTTTTAGCCATTCAACTGCGGTCCCATTCATGCGCACTGTATTATCAGAGTGCAGCACGGTGCCAGACCTAGCCCCTTGCTCTGCTCTGCTTGGCAATCTCTTGCGGGCGCCCGAGTAACTTGTCATACTCACTGACCCAGGGAGGAAAGTCACAGCAATGGAACCTATGATTACGGAACAGACTAACAAGGTGCTACCATCATCATCACAATCACGAATCAAGAACAAGATTGACTTCTTCAACAGCTTCTTTGCCTAACCACGTACAGTAAGCGAGTTTATCACAAGTGCGGTTCCTCGCTCGGCACTTACTTGCAGGAACGTTGCATAAGCCTACCGCACCGTTATTCTCGCTTGGCCCATCCAGGAGAGGATTAACCTTCTCCTTGTAGCACATTCGCTCACAACACCAGACACCGGTATGTCCCACATTGAAGGTTTAAGTTAGACTACCGGTAGCCATAATACCGGCACCGTGTTTTCACGACACAGCATGACACGGTGTACCTCTGTCCTCTTTTCGGGTATTGTATGATATTATGCACAACTAGAAGGGAGGTAGGCTGGCGACTCGGGGGAGTAGGGTTACCGTATCGTCTCTCCTCCGTTGTACAAAATGGGTGTGGTGGGTTACTACTGGTATCACACCCGGAGGTTAAGCATGCGGGAGTGACACTCACTCTCGGAATAGCTTTAGATTTATCTCGATGCTTAGGGCTACCTAGGCTTTCCTCCCGTCCCACCTCATCCGCATACCGGTATCTTGCGGGGGCCAGGGGAAGGACTTCGAATCCGAAATCTAGAAATATGTAACGTGGATCTTAGGACTTTGGCAGAAGCAGCTTTGCTTCTTTCTAGTATGCGAGTGTCATAACTTAACTCATAATAATATCATGCCCACGCCGGATCATGCCATCCGATCCAGAAATCGTCAAAACAAACAATCCACGAGTAAGGCATCATATGCAAGACAGAAGATCCCAATGGTTGCTAAGCTTTACAATCCCAACCCTGCTCGAGTACTGTGTGATCAAACCCTCTCACTTCAACACCCTTATGTTCTACCCATCCATATGACAAAACAATCGTAACGGTCGTACAAAGTCCCAAGATCTCTCCCCGCATGCAAGGACGAGCAGATGTGTAACCGAAAATGAGCTCGTTTAGGAAATCATCTACGGGGTGATTGATTGACATGTACCGGTATCTGATCCGCCCCCAAACGAACATTCTCGGGGTATCCGGAGAACGATCTCGGAGAACTGACTAGACCTATGGGGGGGGGGGGATTCCCTATGATGTGGTATAAATTCAACGTTTAATCAGCCACTTGCGGGCTAGATCGGCTACAGCTTGTTCTTAAACGGCCTAACCCTTTACCGGTACCCACCATCCGCTCTACCTCACTCTGTGACTTGCGGTGATGGACTACCGTAGATGAGGGCTCGGCGGGGCGGCGCCCTCAGCGAGGCTTGGCCGCAAGGTCTGGCTGGCTGGGCCATGCGGGTGGCTGAATGCTGTTAACTTTAGGCTTACCCTGAAGTTACCAAATTGTAGCGGGATAGTGTCTCACACAAGGGTTCAGGGATTTTCCTTCCTTCTCTCTATCATACTAGTAGATCACCGTGACTTCACTTATATAACTGTAGCGGCAAGCCAAGCAGTCCCGAGCCTGGCCTTGGCGGAAGAGAGGCAAGGGGAGGACCCAGAGCTGGTTAACGTAGGGGCGGATTTGGCCCTTTGGAAATCGATGGAGGGAGGGAGGAAGCTAGTTGGGAGGTTTTCTTCTTTTATAATGAGGCGTATGATAAATTTTCCCATGAGAATGGGGGATTTTTCCTTTTACTAGAGGGTCAATTTTAGGATCGTGATGACTATATTTGGCTTTGGGATAGCTTATGCCGGATGTTATGATAGTGTTTCTATTGTTTATTTGTTATGCTTTGGGGGAGAGTGAATTTAGTTTCTTTTCTTAAAAGGGATTTCTAGTCTATCCCCCAGGGTGCTTACTAAGATTTTCCTGAATCTTATAATACGAATAAATCTAACTCAAGGGTTTTTACATAGAAGAAAATATCAAGCCGTATCATACCAAGCCTCGCTGAGGGTCCGGCTCCGCCGAGCCCTAATCTACGGTAGTCTATCCCGCGGCCCCTTCCCTCATTCCCGGACCCCGCACTACTATGATACTCAAGCGTGCGTTGGCCAATAGTATTTATATAGTAGTAACTGTGAAAGGGAAAAACTTGTAAACGTATTAGTCGTAGCCTCGCCGATATGAAATATCTAGACTGCGGACCTCTCCCTTTCAAGGTTCTTTTCAACCCGATATAGCCAGCTAATTATTGTAGCAGGTAGCCTGAAACGAGTCAAGGGACACCGCGGCACAAGTAGAAGGATGGCGAATTATATGGAGTAAGATAGGGCTAGAGCTATCACAGATATGACCAAGAGAATGAAAATAGAGTATGTATAAAAAAAGGTTTCTTAGGAGAACCTCTCATAGTCTTAGAGGTATATCACCACATCTTAGAGGTGCTTCTAAAAGAAAAAGGGAAATAAAAAAATACAAGCACATGTCCAACGCCTTAACTTTGAGAAACTTTGGACTATAAAAGAAGTGTTCTCCCTCTCTCTAGTTGATTCCTTCCGACTTGCTCCTCCCCGAGAAACTTCCTGATCATCTCCTAGTCTCCACTGGAGAACAACTTTACCCGGTGGCTTACGTGGCCCCCCCCTCGTCTTGACGATTTTGCGAGTATCCTATATCCGTAGTGTGCTGCGTCTAAAAGGGAGAATAATGAGGAGATATAGAAAGTATCCTTGCTTAATTGGTAATAACCCACCAGAGTTTCAAACCAAGACCTTACCCCACCGACTTCATGGGCGCAGTGAGAGACGGAGGGGTGCTGTTGCAAAAGTGGGTATCAAGGATGTTGACTTCAAAAAAGTGAGACGTATTCGAAGGCACGTGAACGGCTTGTTCATGCATAGCGATCGTGACACTGCTAAATCCAGTATTGAGCTAGGTACAGACCGGGGCTCAACAATGCTGAAGGAGAAGTGTTGAGAGGTTATATTATAGGCTGGAGGCCCGAAGTATGATAGGGTTGCGTAGTCTAAGTTTGGCGTGATGCGAGCCATTGTAGAGGCGAAGCCCGGGTTTAGGAATACTCTTAGATATTCACTGACTGCGGCTTCTAAACATATTTTTTGCGCTCAATACAAGTTTGCCCAACGAAACCTGAGCCGTCAAGCATCTCTAGTAGAGCCGTGGCGTCGTTTGCTACTTCTGCCTGTATCGTGAAGCTTGAGGGAAAGAAAGCGGGCAACACAGTCGGTGCTCCGAGGATCCCGGCCGACAAAGAACCGCATCGGTATCCAATGTCCTCCACCGGAAGGAGGCGCGCATGAAGGAAATCTGCCGCAAGAGCTCGGATAATTGGACCATGTGGCAGGACTTTAGAGTTGCCTCTCCTAGTAATGCCTGGCGTTTTTTCTTTTTCTTTTTTATTCGTTTCGGAGAGCAGTTCTTTGCTGTTTCTCGCCCCTTTTCCAGAGGAGGAGATTTTGGACTACATGGCACATGGTCCGCTTACCAGTATTCTCCCGGAAGCAACAAGCTTCCACGAAAATCCCTAGCAACCCATCTACTCGTAATGTCGTGACGTTTGTGAAACAGACTCCTTCTGCGTGCCACAGAAGCTCTGAGGCTCTGGCCAATTTTTGGTGGCATGCAATAGCAGTCCGTTTTACAAACGTCACGGCGTTACGAGTCTGAGACCCCGGGTCAAAACCTTGCACATCGCTGACGTGACCCAGCTTTTGTACCACCGCCCTCCTACCCTACCGAACACTGTAGCTCTAGATCGCCCTTTGCCTATCCACCAAAATATCTCTCACCATACAAACGGAACCCCCCCCCCCAAAAAAAAATAACACCACAGCAAACTCAGTTCCCCCGCTGAGGGGAAGCAGAGATGGGGGGAGAATCCTGGGAGGACCCTACTCTAACAGGTAATTCTTGCCAATCTCGCTAGCAGGCTAATTCCCGTCGGTACTAGAAATGTCAAAGAGCTTGTCACTGTAAACTCGGTTCTGGCTGTTGCGTCTCAGATCGCTATGGGCCGTGTAGGCCTTTGAAAATTGGAAATAGGAGTGTGTATTGGTTGTGCTGGGAGGGTAGAGGAATGGCGGAAGAGTATCTCGAGGTGGATTTACCGGTACCTTGCTTTCTTTGGCTCGGGTGGAGGCAAGAGTTATAGTCTGAGCGAAGGGTGGCAAAGGGTTGGTTGGTGAGGGTTCTTGATGAAGGTAGGTTTTGGTGAAGTGTGGTTGTTTTGTGAAACTGTCTCCACGCTGGGCCATTGGTACTGGTGCTTTGGTATGATATGTCGGGTTTGCAAAGGGGTGTCACGGGTGATCACTCGACGTTAGTTTTGGATTTACTGTTTATCTGCTAGGCAGACTGGTTTCTTTTTGTCCCTAACTTACAGTAGTTCTTTTGATTATTGTACTAATCCCCTCTTCACTGCCCATTCCATGTTGGACTCCTTTTCTTTTTTTTCTTTTTTCCTTCTCTATTCCTCTCCCAACCCCCTCATGATTCCCCATTCAACTATAGTATGCCGCTTCTCACTACCTATCATCTCATACCCTTCCTTGTTTTCTTTCTTTTCCTTCCCTTCTACTTTCTTCCTTTCCTAATCATAAATATATTGGTCCCTCATGTGCCTACGGCAGGCAATCATACTTCTTTTCTCCCCAGTTACACGTAGCTATAGTTAGATGTCCAGTGCAGTGAAACAATTAAATGAAGTAAAGCCAAAACCCCCGGGATTCAGTTAATTAGCCAATAATCTTGGACAATAGCTCCATGATACCCAATATTTAATAGCAAAACCCGAGAAGGGAAACCGCAGATTATTTAACAAGCACCGCCACCCATTTTTGCCCTTAAATCGCGGTCGTCATCACGAACGTAAGTGCAATGCCTCCCGCTACCACGTAATCTTCTTGCTTCCTGTATCCGTAATTACGCCTCTACACTGGTGACGAAAGATAAAATCTTGTTTGGCAGCGATAATAATAGACGTGCAGTATTTGGGGTTCTCGCTATTCTGGTCTAGTCTCTTGAGGATCACGTACTGGCATGCCAGGCAATTTTTCGGCATTATATTGGTATTCCTTTCTTTCCCTCTGCCGTTACGCAGGCTGAGCTTAATACCCGGAGACCAGAGGACGAAGCAACAAAATTCACCACCTCTCAGAGGCCCATAAAAATTCGGGAAACGTGTTCTTGCATAACATAATTGAAACACTACGAGCCAACCTGTAACCTTAAGCTTTTAATAGATTCAAACCAATGGTTTCGTTTGTATCTCAAGATTGCCAGCCCTTTAGCATTGTCCTGGTAATTAGTCTCACTGGTAGTACTGGTAGTGCCCAGTAGCCTTGAAAGCCCAGGCCCTTTACAAATTCCTTGTCCGTAGACCGGTAAGGGACTGGGTTTCTGGGACCGAGTTCCCTGCTTCCTCTGTCTGTTGGCCTCTTTCACTGCTTGGCCGCTCGTGAAGACAAACGCACTTTGCGGTCGATGGTGGCGCTACCTACACCTCTCTAAACTACATTCGGTTCTAAGCACACATAGCGGGTGGCCCACTTAGCGCCCGCACGAATGTTTAGAGCGCCGCGGTCTTGTGTTTCTGGAATGAACAAAACCTAACTGGTACAGTGTTTGGTCGTTTGGGGGGAAAATCCATAATCATCATTTCCTGTAGGTCCTGGGGGGTCGGGGTCAATGCTGGGTGAGTAATGGGATATGAAGGTATTTTTTTATTTTTTTTGTGATGTGGCTATGAAACAGGAAGCTTGGGTTGACAAACAGGGAGTCAGATATCTATATGTTTGGCTTTTTAGGGCATTGCAGGCAGAATATAAAATATTTTTTGAAAATTTATTTGAGATATATCAAGTAGGTAGGTAGAGGTAAGGAAAGGTTCACGCTAGAGGAACCATGATACATTATCTGCGGATGACATTGGGGAACAGTAGCTTATCTCTCAGGTGTATCGGACACCTCCTCCTCCTCCGCCAGAGCCGGAGACCATTTAGCATCTCCCCAGCGATCACTCGTCAACCCAGAGCTCCCGGGATGGACCCACCCTCTCTCCAGTTGCCACTCATAGCTCACCATCCGTAATCTCTCACTCTCAGCAGGTGTAAGACGCAACTGTTCGACCCGTTAGCCTTTGAGCATGCTTGAGTTAATTTTTCTCTTCAAAGAATCACGTACATATATCTCAACGGCGATGACGTGAGTCAGTATGGCTACCCATACGGACGTACCAAACGTCACTCTAAAAGCAGCGCTCACGTTCTCTTTTTCCTCGCCCATGGCTGCATGAACTGGGATGGTGGTATTCGGGCTTAACTTGCATGTTGGGTAGTCTATATTAAAGCGGGTAGAATTGGAGATCATAGCGGATAGTTCATCGCAGTCATGCAACTTTGCAGATGTTAGTTGGGAAAGGAGGAATAGACGAGTAGGCCGTAGGATTACCGCGTAATAGGAGCCCACGGCACTGATTGAAACAGCACTAATTATCATTATAATCCTCGCTGTGATTATAGCACCCATCTAAAACTCTGATTAGCGGTGAATACGGCTTTAATTGCCAAGCTTACGTAGACCATTGTCCTCAGCATCCAGGCCCTATGTTGCTCAATTTGCAGTCTCTTGATATTGTAATAGGCCAACGAACTCGCTGTTAGCGATAGGAAAGAAAGTGCAAACACCGCTGCTTGTGTTTCCACTTTCCCGCCAAATGACCTACGAGCGATGGCCAAAGCCCCCCCAGTGGAAACCCATAAAAGGAGAAGGAATATATAGCCGTCTATCCGATGAAGCAGAAGTGCTTTCTGATTTATGTTAGAATAAAGGCTTGTTGTAGGTTGTGATACTTGAAGACTGGCAGCATACCTTGCGGATTATAGGAAGGAATTGAAATACTCCGATAATCGCACACGCTATTGGTTTGGTCAGCCTGGAAACCTTGGCTATCGTAAAAACTCGAATAGAAGATAGATGTGCTAGGGCGCTGTACAGTAGTTGCCTCTCCCAGTCAAGCGCTGTACATATTCCTCTTGTTCCGCCCCTACTAATGGCTGAGGTTACGGTATTTCCCCCTCAGGTATGATGGCCAAGGGGGATTCCAACGCCCTAGCACATTTTTCTAATATTCGAGTTTCTACGGCAACGAACCGAGACAGTGTAACGCACGCAGGATACAGCCTAGATGAATTTTCAAACCGGTATTGTAAAGGTCTTTTTTGAACCAAAACCATTCCCCAGGGGCAAGGTCGCTCTTGAGAACGCTGTCTGAGAGATATTGAAGGCGAGCAAAAGAAAACCCTAGCATGGTACCTCCGAAAATCACCCCTATCCATTATCAGCTGTGAAGGCAGAACTTAGCCTAGAAAGGGAGATACCTACATAGTGGAAAATTATACATTTTCGCAAACCCAAGACAGGCCACCACTCTCTGGTATCTAGAGGGCCGGCTAGACATCGTGTTAGACTTATTCATTATGAAATCCCGGTAGTTGAAAACGTCTGCGCAAGTTTGTTTGAATTGCAAAATATAAACAAGCCTGCCCAGCTCTAGATAGCCTTCGGGGAGAGCCTGATATATGATTATTTCCTCCCACCCAAGGCTTTAAAGTTAAGGTCGAAATCAACTAACCAACCACTAAGTCCTTCAAGGTCACAACACAAGAGCCGCCTCACCAATAAACCGGGCATTATGATCATTCACGAATTCCTATTTATGAGACCCGTAGAAAACGGGATACGAAATTTATCGTGCCGCGCGTTGAAGGTGCAATTCAATTCGTCGGCAAGCCGCTCTCGGCGTAATTATTCTGCCGTTCGCTTCGCAAAAACTGTCGTACGGCTTCTCGCTGGGGGATCTGCAAGGCACATTGCAGCGATACCGCACACCTCGTATAAGCCTCGCGTCGCTCACGTAGATGTGCTCTAGTAGAGAAATGTCAGCCTATCGTATTAAACTCCCCCACTCCCCACTCCCCTTCCGCCTTGGCAAGTGCCTCTAATAATTGTACTACATAGTGCTTTAAGGGAAATCTTGGAGTGCCAAAGGCATAGAGACAAAATGTTCCTACAGGCTGAGGAAAGTGCCAAACCACCTTGGAAGATCGTGCTCGCGCGGCCTCTCTTTTTTGAGGACTCTATCTGTGATTGCTGTCCGAGCCACCAGCAGATGCCCGTCGTGTGATCTGCCTTGTACTCGCGGTGTCGAAGCGTTTTTTTAAAAGACTGCTATTACATACCACCTAGATTCAAGAAAAAGTGCTAAATTTTGGGGGTATGCAATAGTAGTCCTTTTTAAAAACGCTTCGGCATTGCGAGTACCCTGTTGTAGATTGTGATGTGGAAACCTTGTAAGAAGTGCATAGTCGAGCACCGTGCGGAGATGCCCCCTGGGGAACTCCAGCCCGATCACTGGGAGTCTTGATCTGGAGATACCCGCAGGGTTGGAATAAAGAGGGTACCATCGAGTGTTCTTGGGGCAATGAAGGCTGCAGCAGTGAGGATCCCCATGAAGGAACTCTAAGCCTGCCCAGCTCGTCTGAAGATAGAAAAGCCCGATATCAAACTCTCCTTAACTAGATCGTAGATTGGGTGGTACGAGCTTGGTGTCACCTGAAGCGCACTATGCGCTGCGTTCATATGATATTGGTATCGTTCGTACTCGTATGAGGACGCACGTTTTCAACCTACATATATCAACTACCATACCAAGGAGCACTAAGGGTTGAGTATCTGCATCCTACTGCTAACGTCGTGAGGTTTGTAAAAGAGACTGCTATTGCATACAGCCAAAAATTGGCTGAACCTTAGAACTTTTGTGGTATGCGATAGCAGCCCCTTTCTCAAATGTTACGACATTACGAGCGGGGACTTCCAGAGCTATCAGAGCCATAGATTTTTAGTATCTTGAATAGAAACACAGTCACCCGAGTGCTTAGCTTTACCAAGCATATCCCTGTTTGAGTATCAGCATCCGTCGCTCACAATAGGAAGGAAAAAGGTTACGTATCCAAACCCCTGTAATTGCTTTACTGTCCTCCATATACCCTCTCAGTCTGGCCCACGCAACCCCTCCGCTTCGTGGCGGCCAGCTGAAAGGAAGGCGGGCTTTGCGTAGCAAAGAAACTGTTGGTGCAAGGCGCTCTCCGGGTCAATAAGGTTTTAGCGTTCTGGGTCTAGGCTGAAATTGGTCTGGCACGATTATTGGCAGCTCTGCACCACTCCCCTAATAACTTGTCCAAAGCACAATGAATTTTCAGCCAACTCGATTACCCCACCTCACAGTCTGGAGGACTACATTTTTGTCACTTGGGCTGCTGATACTTTCCCCCAGTATCCACGTGGGGCGCTAGAGGGGGTGTGAAGAGAGGGAGGGGGGGAAGGTTAGTCGTATCCTGTTAGGGTTCGTTATTTTACCTGTCGCATTTCATTGGAAGGCCCAAGAAAAACACTAGCTGGATAGGTACCCACCAAACGAAAGAAACAAATACCTCAGGGTTACTATGGGTGTTGGATTTTTCTCACAGTCGACTGGTATTCCTTCATGGTGCTATCATCACCGCTATTCTCGTATTCTAAGTTCTCCGAGAGCGTGCAAGAACATGTAGTAAGCGCGCAAACTAACTAGGTACAACCATAATAAACACAATCCGGAGAATAACATTCTAGCTTACCGTGACCCCGTATTGCGCGGTAGGATATCCTTATGACGCTATGTGATTACTATTCTACTAGGGCTCGTTACCGAACTATATATCATGATGCAAGATAGGAGGTGCTCATGCTGGGTCCGAAGAGGGCCAAGGGACTTTTATAGTTCAAGAGGAGGATAGGCTAAATTACGGCCTACCCCTCTGCCCTTCCTTTATCAATAGAAACGGGAGCTCCCTAGAGACACAGCGATGGCTTGCGGTTATTGTACGGGGGGTGGGAAGGTGGGAAAAGGCGCCGCAAGAACAGTGCGAGTCTTCTAAGTGTGCCGCACGAGCGTTGCACTACTTCTCCTTGTACTGGAGTTACCCGTTGTTCCCCCCTAGGATTATCTCTGGGGCAGGATTTATCGGCATGGTAGATTCGTTTGAGCAGTATTCTGGTACTGTATCTAATCGAAAGGCTCTCTTGTTTCTCCAACACCTCCTCTCCCTCAAAAGGCAGAGGGACCTCTTAGTTGACAGAATACATTGCATCTTTTGCAGGTATTGGGGAGCCGGATAATACCGCATCACCTGAAGAGATTCATCTATAGAGATTGGCCGCGCTAGTTTTTCAAGAGTTTCCTTAGCGATATGTCTCTAATTCACAACAAGGCAACTTCGCTCAACCCTTTGTGGCCAAAACTAGGGCTATTTTGGACCTTTTCTGACTGTATTAGAGGCATTCAGCCTCGGGGTTGAAAAACGTTTATGCAAGTTTTCGAGCCGGAAGGCTTTAGCATGTGTAACGCTTTTTTGAATACAAAACTAACGATTAGCTTCTCCCGGTCATCGACTTTCAAAACCACAAGAGCAGTCAAACCCGCCGGTTTCTACCCTCAAGCCCCTTGTTTAACCGGCTCTCGAGCAGGTCATTCCTTAAGGGACTGTTTGGCATGCAACGCTTGCAAGGCAATACCTTATGAACTGCAGTTTGTAAGGTATGCATTGCTAAACACCTGAAGGAACTTTCATCAGTTAAAGAAATATCTAAGCTATTTGGGCTCAGACTCTGAGCCATAGTGGAGAAAATAATATGGTACGGCAAAAGCAACTCAACAAATCCTGGGATATACCAGTCACAGCCCTTTTTAAAAATCCCTTAAGCCCTACATTATCATATGTTCAAACTGCGTTTATGTTCTGTAAATTCTGTCTTTCAAACAATATTGCCAAACACTGCTAACCTTACAGACGTTGGCGTGCCAAACGGCCCCTAGGTCTTCACATGACGCCACCGGCAGTATAGTATCATACGAGTACCCCTAGAGAATGAGGAAAGGTCCTGAAAACCGGCCCACTAGAATTACCTAAGAACCTTACGAGTATCGTCTCTTATCGAGCCTAAGCCTAGATCTTATCGCATCCTTATGCAGCAGGCACAACCGCCTTACTTGCCTATCAGCCACAATCGTTCATTCCTGGGGTGCAGTTATGATGCACCTAGGAGTAAAAGTAGAAATTAGGCAGTGACAGCCAAGAGACGGAATAAATACCCACACACCATTCCCCACAAAAAGGCCGCGTTATTCGGGATGGTTAACCACCAAAAATATTCAAGATTCAAGACATCGTGTAGATAGATCCAACTACCTCTGAGAATCACCTTTAGAAATTTCCCATCAAATGAGCCCCTATCTGTGACGGCTGGAATTGAAATTCCCTCGCAACAGCGCGCCCTAGCCGCTATTTTTTGATATGGTAACTAGAGGAATTTTTTTCTTAGTTACAATCTGCTTGAGATAGCTGGTAGGGCAGAAATGGTATCTATTCCAGAAACACAGGCCAAAGCGGGGAAGCAATAAAATCAGTATAAAATCATCTCCGCCCCAATGCCAAACTCCAAGTTCATATCAACGTACAGAATTGCTTACTTTGGTGTGTAACCGGCCTTACCCAGCTATTTTTTTTACCCTTGTGCATCCATTATGTTGATCCAGAGTTTAGTGTGGTGCTGGTCAATAAAAACATACCCACCCCCCACCCAAAGTTCTTGCGAGGATGCTGAGTTATTATCATTCGAGAAAACACCTCCGAAAATAGCTCTAGTAGTATTTTTTCAGGGGGTCCCTTTATGAAACTTCTAATCACTTTTTACATTGTTTGGTTAACGATTTCGAAATCGATGACGAGGTCATGTTGCTGTTAGTTGTTTGATAAAGAGGTGAAACACCCTCAATTTCAACTCCAACCATGGCAGTGGCTCCCTGTATGACCTTAAGTGAATGCCAAAAAACAATAGATCAGTCCTGATTCGTGTCTCGAGCTTTCGTGCCCAAAGAGGTCGTATTATACGTACTAAATAGGCAAGGAATTCCGCAGCGGTGGGTTTGCTGGAATACGAGCTCGAGAGGATAAGATTATACGATACCGTGAGACATCGTAGTACTCTATAGTTTTGTGCGCACAATTGATACTATCGAGAATATTATTATACTGCCTAATTGATACTAAATCTCAAGCCTAGTGGTCAGCACAAGTATGCCTAGCCTACAGTATGGAGGATGCTGGAGAAGATAAATACCATAATATCATAGGAGTAGGCTCGTTGCCACTGTATTTCAAGAAATACACCCACCAGAATTCCAGCTTCACCAAATAATCGTTGCCGGAGTCAACCTATTTCCTACATCTCCTCTCGATCAGTCGTTTCCCTCTTCACTGCCACGACGAAGGCCTTCCTGATCCTCTCTGCCCTCATGGCACTAACCTCCACCGCATCTGCCAGCCAGGCTGGAACCTCCTTCGGCACACTTTTCGCTCGCGATTTACCCGCACTCCTGGGCTTCACGCCCGGCCTCAAAATACCCGCTGACTGCTTCGACGCACCCCAAGGCCCCGAGTGCCAGCGCAACTCGCCTCCGACAACCTCCTAGTAACTGCGAGAAGGGTAATCATAAACCAGGAGAAGCCCAACGAAGAAACTAACCTAGTCTCCAACACCTTACTAATAAACTTCCTCAGCAAAAGCGATAAATTCTTCGAAATGAGTACCCTCCCACTCTTCGACTTTCTATCGAGGTTCGAGAACAAACAGTGCACCTTCAACTTCACCCACGAAGGCGGGAACAAGACCGCAAGCGACTTTTATAACGTCTGGGAACTTGAAGGCAATGGGACCGCCGCTGCGGAGAAGACAACTTGGGCTACCAGGCCAAAGAGAGTGAAGGTGGTGGGTCTCTATGATACTTAGGAGACTGAGCAGGTTGCCTACTAGACTAGGAGATTTGGGCGCCATTCGTATCCGGGTTTGTCTTTAGGTCGAAGCCTTCGGATTTTTTTTCGGTCATTGCACGCTTTCCAGTGTCCGAAGGGGGGAAAGGTGGCTTTTGAGGTTGCTAATAGCGCCCAGAGGAGGGATACCAAGGTTTCAGGTCACTGGCCATCTCGGACTCGGAATAGAGATCTTGGATGCACCTCCCCCTTGGTTTGGATTCAAGGCTCCCGCCCGTGGGGACCGTAGTTAGCTCCGCTGCTATAATATATAAGATAATTTGAATTTCGGGATAGACATGTTCCTCATCTGTTTTTGTGTTATCATACTCTTTACTGAGAATTAACGATCATTGATAGGGCAAAGCATCCTGATAATTACCTTATTGTTCTTTCGCACATTATCGGTGGGGGGGGGGTATGTGAGCGACGGCATTCAAAGTCTGCTCTTTTTCCTTCCTTCCTTCCTTCCTTTATTTAGGCCCTGCTGGGCAGGCCACAATAGTAACAATTTCTTTGCAAATGAAGCATTCTAACATGGTGACAATATTTTCTCATTAAAACTTAACTTTCAGATCTAACGGATTTTTTGTTTCCATGGAAATAACCAGTAGAGTAGCTGTCATCCAAGCATAAGTGTGGCTTGCCTTCTGCTTTCTGGCGAAAGGCCTCCTAACACCAGGAAAAGTACAATTTTCAGGAAAAGAGCATTTCTACCCTGCGATATGCAGATTCACAGCACTCCTCCTGGGGATCATGGCTTGATAATTAAGCATCACGGTAATCGCGGGGTCGGACATACAAGGGATCTACACTCAATTGCCCTCAAGATACCCATAATTTCTCCAGGAAAAAAAAAAAGAATACGCAGGGAGGTGATAAGGGCGGAGCCGTAAGAACCGAGGCAGGGCAAGTTCATTCCATATGTTCTGACCTCTCCCACCTTAGGACTCACCCTTCCATCACGGCCCCCTCTGTTGAGATTCTAGTTGGCCCTAAATGACATAGCATGAAAACACCAAAAATGTGGAATTTTTTTTGCTCCTGGTAAATAACTACATACTGATATCCCCGGCGACTAGACCCCACGTTATTTAGGAGCGATTAAAACGGAAGGGAGTGGTAGTGAGGTTACTCGCGGGATGGCAGTGGGGCAGCGATAGGCTAGGCGCATTCAAAAAGCTTCGACGTTTGTGCTGATAATGGATATGCAAAGCCGATGCAATGTTGGAAGGTTTGTGGAAGGGATAAAATAAATGAGTAGAGAAGAGGAAAAGTAAACAATATTTGACGCTGGGATCATGTAATAAAAATATAAGAGTTGCAGCGCTTGATATTGTCATTAGGATTCTGTTTTAAATTTAGTGTCTACGGAAGATCACGCTTAAAATTCGAAGGGGAGAGATTATTCTCGACCAGTTCCGATGGTCTAACGGCTAAGGAACTGGTCCCGCATCGACCCGAAACGACAACCAACGCGAGTTCGAACCCCCCGGTGAGAACGAGGGGATGTAGTCGAG
>Ga0307507_10003766_pt1 | contig 28471 bp, 11 predicted proteins | sample 7_EM_MG_FD_207223 | JGI IMG/M metagenome (GOLD analysis project Ga0307507, IMG submission 207223) | Populus trichocarpa ectomycorrhiza microbial communities from riparian zone in the Pacific Northwest, United States - 7_EM | ecosystem: Host-associated > Plants > Roots > Unclassified | place...
AGTTAAAGGAGAAAGCTATATTACCCTTAAAGCTTAAGACTACGTATCAGCTTAACTGCTAACGCGTTAGATCGCCTAGAGAATTATATCTTTATTTAGAGAAGATTACGACCTCCCTTAAGCTTAAGAGAATTTGTACTGGCCTTATAGCCAATACAACAGATCACTAAGAGAATAGCAGTCTTGCTAAGAATACTTTACAGGCCCAACGGCTATAGAGGACGTATACACCCTTATCTTTACACCCTTATCTTTACACCCTTATCTTTACACCCTTATCTTTACACCCTTACCTTAAACCTTAATCTTAACCTTAACCTTAACCTTAACCTTAACTACAACCCTTAACCTTAACCTTAACCCCAACCTTAACCTTAACCTTAAACTATAACATACACAAAGACACGACAATATGGAAATTAATTAGAAGGAGAGAATCGCCAGACATGGTTATAGGATTAATGTAGTAACTGCCTTAGAGGAAGACCTAGAAGAATATATAGAAACGAAAATCTATAAGTATATATATAAGAACTTTATGGATTATATATTACGGTTGCTATTCCAGGAAGAATTCAAAGGCTTTACCATTAAGGACTTTAGAAAGATACGCTCTATTACTAAAGTAAAGCTCCGTACTCACCTACTCCAAAGAGGAGTATATGTCGCTATACACAGCAATAGATACCCACTTTATAAGGTTCTATATAATGCTCTTACAGAAGAGGAACCTTATAAATAGATAGATAAGGAAATTATAGGAGCTCTTAAGGAAGTCAGCCCTATAATTATAGTGGCACTATAAGAACAACTTAACTTAACACAAACAGCTCTAAAATCAAATTAAGCTATACCCCTATTAGTTATAGCCTCTTTAGTTCCTATAACCCCCCCTAGTAGCCTACTACCTACCCACACGGTGCTAACGCCTGTAAACCATCAACTACCTCCACTACCTCCGACGCCTATAATCCAGCCTATAGCTATAGCCACAACACCTAAAACGCAAATACCTACCCCTATAACACCCCAACCAGCTATTACATCTACACCCTAGCAAACTGCACTAACCGCCACCTAATAGCAAGCCGCACCTCCCTCTACCCAAGATTAACTACTTACTCTCCTTACTCAACTCCTATAGACGCAGAATTAGCAATTATTACCTGTGGTAACTGCCTCTACCCTCCCTCTAGTAACCGCCTTTACCCCACCTAGTCCTTCTCCTGCCCAGTATCTTTACCCTAGCACTACTAATACTGACCCTACTATGCACCTGCCTATGTACAGCAAGGAGGCAGCCACTATTGCTAAGATCTACACAGACGACCAGAAGTACGATAGAGTAAGTAATAGCTTTAACTTTAAGTTAACTATCTTCTATAATATCTGTAAGAGAGCTAGTCTACCTCCTAAAGGCTATATAACTATATTCCCAACCATGCTAAAGGGACTTGCTTAGGATCACTACTATAATAGCAGCCTTTTAACTAGATTATTTACTAAGGCATATAACTACATATATTACTTTTTTAAAGAACTAGAGTACTATTAGAGAAACCTTATTAAATAGAACACCACTAACTTTTAAGGAATTATTAATAAGAACCCTAATAAGTAAATCTATTAGAGTTTCCAACTACTCCTTAATAAGCTCTTAAAATATCGCCACAGATTACACCTAGAGTTTTATACAGACCTCTTCCTTATAAATAAACTAGTTACCGCTTGCCAAGGAATACCAGTATGCCGTATTACTATTTCTAACCCTTCTAAAGACCTCTCCCAGTTAATTAGCAAGTTACAATCTTTTATAGTTATATAGGAGAAGGAACACCCTTTCTAGGCCTTAATAAGACCGTCTTAAGGAGCCTACTTTACGGATTATATATACCGCTATAATATCCATAACAACCGTGACCAAACCCGCTCCTATAGACAAAACACCGTCAGATCCCTAAAGGCCAAGTACTACATTTACTAAAAGAAGAGCTGCCGCTTATGGAAATATATAGAGGAGGAGCGGAACCGTTTTAGAAATAAGTATAAAAGACGTTTTAATAATAACAAGGGCCGCAATAGTAACTTTAAAGAACGCTTTAGACAATACACTATCTACTATAAAGGAGACAATAATAATAAGTGCAATAAGACCTTTAAAGCTCTTATGCTAGATATAGACGCTAACAAAAACACTAATAATAATAATAGCAAGGAAGAATTAGAAGACCCTAACAGCTACTACCTTACATTATTTAGGACTCTCACTATAGACAAAGCAACCTTTATAAGCGTAGAACTAGCCAATAAGGCTTACGCTTACTTACTTACTGCAACCTTTATAGAACCTACTACGGAAACTAACCCGTTTAACTACAATATAACAACCGCCACTTCACGCTATACTTCTACAGTATTTATAGGAATTATAATTAATACCAGTACATTAAAGAAGTCTATAGCCGGTTATGGATAATTCTAGGCACTATAGAACGCGGACTAATCTATAAGACTTAATACCTTAACCAAAGGACAAGTTAACGTGCAGTTCGGCATTAGAATTGCTACCTCCATTAAAACTGCGGATGTTGTTACCCCTATAGGCAAGATACAGTTTTATATTGTCTATATAGATACCCCCTTCTTACTCTATTTAGCGGATATGGACAGACTCTAAATCTACTACAACAACCTTAGAAACGTTATTATTACTCACACTAAAAGAGTGCTAGTAGTGCGACGGTTTAGCCACCTATTTCTCTTATAGAGCTTATTACTATAGTCATATTTGTCTGAATCCTTTAACGCGAACCCCTACTACTTAATAAATATAGAGCTATAGCGCCTATATTGTTGATTTAGACACCCCTTAGTTAAGAAATTATAAAAGCTACTTTACTATACTAGCCATAAAACTAATAGAATGGCCATTAAGTAACTAACCAAGTTCTACTACTACTATTAGAAGTTTAGCAAATCACTAGATAGATTCCGCTTTACCCTATAAGATAACGTTAATTTTAACTATAATATCATCGTTAATATTATATATATTAGCGGATCACCCCTCCTATATATCGTTAATAAAGGAACGCAATTCCAAGCCGGTAGATGGCTACGAGACATTAGCGCCAAACATATATAGAACGTTCTATGGATATGCTAGATTAATATCTACCTAGGGCCACTAGACCTAATTACCTATAACGCTAGAAAGAACTTTGTTAGTAAAGAATTTAAGCAATACACCACTATTATAGGAATTAGTATAAAGGGAGTACTAGTCAAAGCATATAACTCCATTAAAATAGTAGAGCGCTACTATAGTCTATTACAGCGAGCCTATTAGATTATTATAACTGAAATCCCTAAAATTAATAAGGAGATAGGACTCTAAATAGCGTTTAAAGCAATTAACAATTTAGCTAGCCCTAAAGGACTAGTTCCTACACTTCTAGTCTTTAGAGCCTACCCCTAAATGGTTAAATCTAATACACTATTCCCTATGGTTATATAACGCGCTGCCGCAATTAAAAAGGCTATAGCAGAGATATAGAAGCTATAAGCTAAACAATAGATTACTAATGCGCTAAATATGCGAAACAGACCTAATGCTAATGCGATTTATAATCTCCTACCAAATTCACCTGTTTTGGTTTGGAGAGAAGGAAACACTGGCTAAAGCGGCTATTAAAATGGGCCATTTACCTTACTTACCGTTAAGGGTAAAATATGCACTATTAAGCTATCTAGTGGACCTATAGCCTTTTAATCTACGGTTGTAAAACCCTACCTTTAAGCAACTAAATTATAGGAGCAAATTGTTAAACTAAAATCGCTACCTAAACCTCTATCTGGGTCAGTCCTTTTTAAGACTATCTTAGAGAGACCTGCTAAAGCTTAATAACAACCCCTAAAACGAGGTAGAGGACGCCCTCACAAATACCCTCTACTTACGGCTATAACTGATACCACCATCTACCTACAGGATGACAGTTAATTTAGTACTTAATTCAGCGCCTCCTAATAGAAGGAGCTTACTAGTCTACTTAAGAAGGGAGTTTTTGAGATTATAAGACTTATAGATATACCACAAGGCGTATAACTCTTTAATTCGTGATTTGTTAACAAGATTAAGAATAAAGGAACTAATAAAGCCTTTAAAAAATCCCAACTAGTTATACAAGCTTATAATAACTTAAAAAAGGAACTGGTTCTTACTTAATTACTAACCATTTAATGAGTTAGCTAATGACTAATTCTCTATATCGCCGCTATAAAGCTTCTATAGGCACGACTTTACCTCCAAAACATTTTATAGGCCTATGTATAATCAACCACCACACTAAATTAAGAGTTCTATGTACGACCTCCGCACAAGCTAATTAAGCAACTTAGGATTAACGAGGCCTTAGTTTTAAAGGTTATAAAATCACTCTATAGAGTACTAGAAGCCGGTAACTACTAGTTTAAGATATATCACTTATATTATATCTAACAGTTGTATATGGACTAGTCTATATATAACCCCTATCTCCTATAGAGCAATAAGCCCTTTGGCATTATAGGCCTATAAACTAATAATACTCTATTCCTAGTAGATAAGACCTTTATAAATACAGAGCAAAATAAGCTGTATAAGGCCAAGTTTATGGCTAAGGAACGGGAATAGCTTACCGTTAATACACCTATTAAGTTTAATAGTGGAGTTATCCAGCTACTAACTAATAGGAGTATTACGCTTACTTAGAAATAACAATGTATAAACCTTAGTACAATTAGCACTAAACTTGCTACAAGTATAGGATTAAGAGGAGCTATAAAAACCTTAACCCTAAAGGACCAGTACATCGCCTAATATACTAAAGGTGTATATATCGCTTCAGTTTGCCAACTAGAAGCCTTATTTAATTTATCCTTTACCGCCTAAGTAATTAACCCTAATAAGGAAGACGTAAAACAGTTAAATAAGCGTCTAAACTGGCAAATTGGGAACGCTAATAGAGGCCTTAAATTTGTTAAGTTAGATATTAAAACCCTATAGCTACTAGTATTTACGGACGCGTTATTTATTAATAATAAGGACCTCTCTTCGCAGATTAGCTACGTTATTGTACTAACTAATACTATAAAGAAGGCTAATATCGTCTATTAGAGCTTAATTAAGTGCAAAAGAGTTACTTAGAGCGTACTAGCTTCTGAACTCTACGGTACAGCCTACGGCTTTAATATCGGCGTTGCAATTAAGTCTATAGTAGATAAGATCCTATAAATTAACCTTCTATTTATGCTTTACACTAACTCTAAGTCCTTATATAACTGTCTAGTACAACTTGGAACCACCCAAGAAAAACGCCTAATAATTAACATAATGTGCCTCTAGTAAGCCTATGAACGGAGACAGATTATAAAGGTAAAATGGATTAACGGAGAGGCTAACCCTGCTAACGCTATAACGAAGGGAAAACCCTATACGGCTCTTTAATGACTTATTAATACGAACCAAATCGACCTATAAGTTATAGGATAGGTTAAATAAACAAACTTAGATTTAGCTTAGCGTTATATAACTAATTATAACAGAGCGGACCCTAAATTTAACTAGCTAATTAGGATTTTCCATACCCGGCATAGAAAATCGCCATTGGCTCGCTTATTACTAGCGCCTTAGCGGCCCTTGCAATATATCAACCCACTACCCCTAATAATTCTTCTTCTTCTCTTTAGCTTAGCGTTTTCGTAATATAGCATTCTACAAGCTTTGGTTTAGAGGCATTTGTATAAGCTGTAATACGGGTTATATAATTACGGACCTATAAAAGGAGCGTGGAAGCTATTACGTATTAATTAAATCTCTAGTTATTGCGTATATATTACAAATAGTCTAGAAGTAGGCTTGGCTTTAGAGTGTAGATTAGCCTTCTTTTTAGAGTTGCTCTAGTGTTGGAATATTAGTTATATAACGTGGTTATAAGACTATAAAGCAAGACTAGCTAATCTAACCTTAGAGCAACCCCTTACTTTAAGATAATAATCAACTACCAACTTCAACACCGCATACGTACCACTATAAGTGATATTCGTGCACGTTGATAAAGCGAGTATACCGACACGGCCCTTAAAGAAACTTAATTAGAAATTTGCGGGCCTATACCAAATTAAGAAGAAATTAAGCCTATATGCTTATAAGCTTGAACTACTAACTAAGATAAAAATACATCTAATATTTTATATAAGCTTGCTATAACCCTTAAAAGACAAACCTATAACCTATAAAGTGCCGCTGCTACCTCCCGTAATTGTTAATAATAGTAACGGTTCTTACTTTATTAACTTAATTAATAATATGCAATGGAAAATATAATCTAAATAATTTAAACTTCTTATTAAGTGGAAAGGATATAAAACATAAACCTAGGAAACCTATAAACAGGTTAAGGCCGACGCGCCTTCCCTAGTAAAAGAATTCCATAAAGACCATCCTTTATGGCCTGCTCTAGCTGGATAGATATAATATAAAGGCAAATAACTGCCACCTAACATAAAGACATAAAATATAATAGCAGAAAACTTAAAATTAAAAAGAACTTAAACCACATCACAACACTTATAAGGCGATAAGTTATAAATTCTTAACTAAATTAAATTGTTTTGGACCTTTGGCTAAAGGGGGGGGTACTATAACAGGACTAGCCTAGTTATAGTAGAAATATCTTAATAAAACACTTAACAGATAAATTCCGACGCTTTAATTAAATTCTACTAAATTCTGCTAAGTTAATTAAATTCTGCTAAATTCCACTAACTTAATTAATTTCCACTAGTCTCCACTAAATTCCACTAATGTAATGGAATTTGGTTAAAACCTGTTAAAATCCGCGTAGGCTTGTGCCCACGCGTCTGCTGCCAAGACTATAAATATTTAGCTATAAGTTTCCTATATTCCTTTCTCTTCTTTACACAACGTCTTGTTCTCTGCAAGAGCTATATACCCTTAGATTTAGATAGAATTTATATTATTCCTTTAAATCTTCCTTAAAGCCTCTTCGCGCCCTTACAATAGGTTAGGTTAATATTAGAGATACTTAATAATATAAAGTGCGATAGCAAACTAAGTTAGTATAGTATTAAGTTAGAGCAATACACGAAGAGACTAAGCGAGGCTTAAGTTATGTACCAAAGAGATACCATAAGTATAGTAAAAAGTTATAGTTACTAGAAAGTGAAAAGCTGTTAGAGTATATAGTATAGGACTATAAAATAGAATTAGAAGAGGGAACTAGTCTAAGGTTCTTTTTAATCTATAAGCTTACTAAAACAGAGTTAGCAGCACTTAAGGAGTTTGTCCAGGAGAACTTATGGAAGGGATATATCAGACTATTGTAGCTATTAGTAGGATATCTAGTACTATTTATCCTAAAGAAAAACGGAAAACTTAGGATATGTATTAACTATAGATAGTTAAACAGCATTACTAGAAAGGATAGGTATTCTTTACCCTTAATTAGTAAAATCCAAAACAGAATAGGTAATATAAAAATCTTTATAAAGATAGATCTAAGATAGGCGTACTATTAGATCAGGATTAAGAAAGGCAATAAATAGAAGACAGCCTTTAGGTCAAAGAAAGGACTATATAAGCCATTAGTTATACAGTTTAGGCTTATAAACGTACCAGTAACGTTCCAGAAACGAATTAATAGTATATTAGGAGAATACCTTAATAAGTTTATTATAGTATACCTTAATGACATTATCATCTACTTAGAGAGTGAGAAAGAATATAGAGAACACGTTAAATGGGTCTTAAAGAGACTACAAGAGGAACAGATGCTAGTAGCTATTAAGAAATGCAAGTTCTTTATAAGAAAGACCGATTTTATAGAATTTATTATTAAACTAGAAAGAATTAGCATAGACCTAAAGAAAGTTAAAGCTATAGTCAGTTGGTAAGAACTAGAGAATGTTATATAGTTAAGATTGTTCCTAGGGTTTTGTAACTACTATAGGAGGTTTATAGCACAGTAGTTAAAAAGCATTAAGCCGTTTATAAGGCTAATAAAGAAAGAGAAACCGTGGGTATAGGGAATAGAATAAAAGAAGTTGTTTAAGGAACTTAAGGAGTTGTTTACCTAGGAACTGTCACGGGACTTACTCGTTCTCACATCTCTGCGCGTCTTTGACGTTCTTGACCCATGCTTACGTTCGTCCCAAGACACCTACGTACGTTCCCTTACAGCCCCTATTTATACCCGTACCTGGTATACGAAGACTCTTCTTCTTTATCCAATGTCTTTGTATTAACCACGCATAGTTATGTGTACGTAGCCTTCTCAATTACTACCTTGTTTAGTGCATTGTATCCCAGCTTATGCCTACTCTATAACACTACATTAGATCCCTTTTCTACGTACTTAGCGGGCCTAAGGCTACTAGTTGCGGAGTATACCTTCTACACCTTACAAGGGTAGGAATAGAGCTGCTGGCTATAGGTAGACTAGGACGTTAGGGCTCTGATCTAGTACGACAAGACTCCACACCGATTTGTATATGGACTTGCCAACAAGACCTCATGCCGTTACGCCTACGAGATGACCTAGCTTGCACCCTACTGCTACCGATTTCAAACGAGCATATTACTGCCCCTCTGGTTTGACCTTATATGGCTTACACCCTACTATATAACGACCCGAACCCGAACCCTTACGCTAGTATTGTACTACTGTCCTACTAACCTGGCCCTATTACTGCCGTATAAATCTAACAAGTCTCTGTGCTGATACGCCTACGGACCAACAAGACTTGTGCCAATATACCTACGAAACAACCCTAATAACCTATTATATCAATAAGCCTACGACCTAAACACGACTAGGTAGAGCCTCGCTCCCTAGGTACCCTGCTAGATAGAGCATAGCTCTCTAGACTAACCCTATTACTTACATTATACTACTACCTAAACTAATAAGCTCTGTGCCGATTTGCCTACAGAACCCAAACCTATCGCTAGCACTATACTGCTACCCAACGCTAGCACTATACTGCCACCAACAAGAGCCTGTTACAAACTATACCAACCTATACCATAACTATAAACACTGTACCGACCGTATTATACTGCCAAATAAGCCATAAATACCACCTAAAAACGCCTATTTTGGACCAAAATTACCTGTTTTATACCAAAAATCAGGGCTATTTTTTAGGGGGACCTAGAGTAGGATAATAAGGGAAGACCGTAGAGCTGCTAAAAGCAAAGAAAAGGACTATATAAGCTTTAACAAAGCGTCTCTAAGCGGTAAAAATAGGAGTGTAGCTAGCGATAGAAGCTAGGCTATACTTCGGGCCTAAGAAGTCAGTGGCCTAATAATAAAATATAGAAGGACCGAACTGGCGGAGCCTGCGCAGCACAGGACGTAGAAGGGCGGAGAAGGGCTAACAAATTTTTTTTCCCATAATGGGTTTTTTTAGTATACACACAATACGCCTCGTAGGAGCTCGGAAGTAAGGGGGGGGTACTATTACAGGACTCACTCATTCTTACGTCTCTGCGCATCTTTGACGTTCTTAACCTATGCTTACGTTCGTCCCAAGACACCTACGTACGTTCCCCTACAGCCCCTATTTATACCCGTACCTAGTATATAAAGACTCTTCTTCTTTATCTAATGTCTTTGTATTAACTACGCATAGTTACATGTACATAGCCTTCTTAATTACTACCTTATTTAGTGCATTATATCCCGGCTTATGCCTACTCTATAACAGGAACTAGTCCTTAAGATCTACTAACCAAAGTTAGAGACGGTTGTTAAGACAGATATATTAGACTTCGCACTAGGAGTATGTTTACTATAGAAGTATACGGACGCATAGCATCTAGTGGCGTATTATAGTTAAAAGATGACACTACTAGAACTGAACTATAACATCTATAATAAGGAGTTATTAGGTATAATTGCAGCGTTAAAGAAATAGAGAGCATTTTTATAAGGCATAGAGAAACTATTTATAGTTAAGACGGACTATAAGAACCTTATAGGATTCCTAACAACAAAGGAACTTAACCAAAGATAGGTTAGATAGGCGGAAATGCTTACGGAATACTATTTCGAAATTCAGTATACTAAGGGTACAGATAATATACAAGCGGATACTCTAAGCAGGAAAGCTGAACTATAAAGTAATAAAAAGCCATTAGGGGCTTTACTGCGAAAAGGCTAAGACGGATTGATTAGGTACAATTACCTAAAAATTATAGAGACTAGAAAAGGTCAGATCTATAAATTACTAGAGAGTGATTAGATATAGAAGATCTAAGAAGTATAGGCAGAGGATCCAGACACGGAATAGTATAAAAATAGAGAAGTAACCTATATTCTAAGGTCTATTGCAAAAGAGTTTATTAAGTTATTTTATAAGGGACTAACTTAAGGACACAATAGAGCTATAGGCTTAGTGTTAAGACTTTAAGAGGAGTATATTATTTAAGGAATCTGGGGACTAGCGAGATAAGTTATAAGAGAATGTCTAAATTACTAAAGAAATAAACTAATAAGGCATAAGCTATACGGAGGGCTATAACCTATTAAAATACCAGAAAGACTATGGGAAGTTATATTATAGGACTTTATTATTAAGTTACTAAAGTTAAAAAACCCTATTACAGGACAAGATTATAATGCGATCTTAGTAATAGTGGACAAGCTTATAAAGTAGGGGTACTTTATAGCGTGCATAAAAGAAATGTTAGTAGAAAATGTCGCTAAAATCTATATTAAGGAAGTGTTTGTAAGATATGGAGCACTAAGCAAGATTATATTAGACAGAGATCTAAGATTCATAGCAGCATTCTAAGAGGTATTCTTAGCGGAATAAGGAGTTCGCGTAGTAACCTTAACAGCGTATTATCTGCAGACGGACGGATAGATAGAAAGACTAAACTAGACACTAGAACAGTATCTAAGGCACTATATTAATTATGCACAGAACAATTGGGTATTGTTACTACTAGTTATATAGTTTATATATAATATAACACCATAAAAAGAAATGGGAACATTACCGTTTAAGGCGAATTACAGGTATAAGCTAAAATCATTATTATCGCTACGTTAAGTAAAGAAGACGAGTAGCATAGCTAAAGAAAGAATAGAGACTTTAATAAATCTTTATACAGACCTTAAAGAAACAGCTAAACTAGTATAAAAGCAAATAAAAAGGTACTATAATGCTAAGAGATCTAAGGGACCAGATCTTAAGGAGGGAGATAAAGTATAGCTACTACACAAAAATTTTAAGAGTCGACGACTAAGTAAGAAGTTAGACTATATTAGACTAGGACCTTTTAAAATTATATAAAGAATTTTATTAGTTATATATAAACTAAACCTACTAGGTAAAATAAGAATTTACCCTATATAGTATATTACAATACTGTTACGGAGTAGGCACGAGCTAGGATATAATGCACTAAACGAGGTAGTAATTAAGAAGGCTACATACACGTAACTATGCGTGGTTGATATAAAGACATTGGATAAAGAAGAAGAGTCTTTATATACCAGGTATAAGGTATAAATAGAGGTTATAGGGGAACGTGCGTAGGTGTCTTGGGACGAACGTAAGCACGGGTTAAGAACGTTAAAGACGCGTAAAGACGTAAGAATGAGTGAGTCCTGTGACAAATACTAGAGCTAGTACACGGGAATATTAAGTCACCAGTCTATAAGGCAGATATATATAGAGGATAAGAAGAAAATAAATGGCAAGTTTTAAAGATTATTAGTTATAAGAATGTAGATAATAAAACGTAGTACAAAGTAAAGTAAATAGGCTATAGTAAGACTACCTAGGAACCACTAAGCAACCTAGAGAACGCTATAGGAAAGGTATAGAAGTATTAGAAGAAAGTAGGTTAGGGAGTATTAAAAAAGGATCGCTAAAGGATAAGTTAACTAAAGGGGACCTAAGAGGAGCAACTACCACGTTATTTAGAGTTATTTCCTTCTCTGGAAACTCTACTCTCTTATTACCCAACTTAGTAAGACCCTGCTTAACTAGTTTCTACTCCTTAGAATAAACCTTCTTATAAACCTTCTTAAGACGGAGTAACTAAGCGGATACTATAATCTAAGCGTCTAAGGCTTTCTACTCCGCATCCTAAGAACGCTCAAGCTTAGCCAGGGCCTGCGCTAGGTTACCATTAAGCTTTACAGCGGCAGATTAAACGCGAGACCCTATAACAAGTTGTTTAGGGAACTCGAAGACTGTTAAGAGTTATAGGACACGTATACTTAGCGTTAAAAGTAAAGCGAACGTTACAGAATAATTAAATGTTTACTTTAGTGCACTCTAAACAAGAAGAGGGTTGTTAAGATAAAGGACTCGCTAGCGCAATATAAACTAACCCCTCTTTCGCATAACGAGAACATAGAGACGGCATTATTTCACCTAGCAATAGTATAGCAGCAACAGTACAAGCATAACATTGCGCGTGTAAAGAAGAAGATGCTTTAGGTATAATAAATAAAGATATTAACCAGATTAATTAAACGGACATTATACCTCTAGTAAATAACTTAGAAATATTAGGAATCTTTAAGGACAAAGATAAAAAGAAGGGAGATAGTATTATGGACAGCTTAAGTACAATATTATAACTACTTGGGGAAGAGTTGGAAGAAGCTAGTTAGTTAATATAGGTACGATCTAGGATAGAGCCGGTAGAGCTATGTAACAAGGAATAGTAACTAAGGTTATATAGTATGCTATATATTAAACACAAGGAACGGGAGGAACTTATATACCTTATATATAACACGTACCTCACGTACAAGAGAGGATTTCTTAGGCGTATAGTTGTGTATTTAAAGGACCTCAGTCCCTACCGTAGATAGTTCTCTCCTTATAGTGAATCTTAGAATATAATTAGAGTTATTCTATTGGGCAACCACTCCACCAGTTATTATTACGTTGTTAACTTCTTGTTTGCCTACACACCTAGCCTAATAATAGGACCCACCGTAGTTCTTGCTATAAGGTTCCGTTATAGAGAGGATGCATCCATTAAAGAGTAATAGTGTTATTAGGTTAAGCCTCTCCTTTAGCTTTACTATAAGATTTGCCTTTACTAGCTCGTCTTCTTTAAGAGCTAAGAATTGGTTATCTCCTAAGATAATTATATTATTAGTTTGCATACTAATAATTCTAAATAGAGTTCCTATAGTTGTAATAAGAAAGCAGAGGTTAAATGTAGAAATTATTATTAAAAGCTTCTCTTTGTGGTGCTTGCTATAGGTAGCCTACTAGTAAGTTCCTACCTCTGTGATTTTATATAATAGCTTAAGCACAACTATAATTATATCTTTAGGATATTAGTGGCGAATTTGTTCTAGAAGGTATGCTAATATTAAGCGCTAAAGGTACGTCTCTAATTAGGTATAGGCCTAAGTAATATCTTATAAATAAACCGTTATTCCATTCTTTATTAAGGAGGGAGCTAGCATAATAATAACTTGCTAACTAGCTTGTTAAATTATAGAGAATTATATAAGAATTACTTCCTTATTGTTATTGTTATAACCTTAAATAACTAGCCTCAACTTCTTAAATAGGGCATTAGTAGCTTTGCCCTTAATCTTATTAACTATTCTTAACTTAAAGATATAAACTCTATTAAACTTAGTAGGGTCATACTTCTTAAATTTAAAGACTCCTCTTATAATAAGACCGTTAATCTTCTACTTATTAGATGCTTAGAAAGGGGCTTTTAAAGTTATAATATAACCTTCCTTTTAAAGTTGTTTTATAAGCTTAAAGTCCACCTTCTCTTTAGCTGTTATAAAGGCCATTAATAACTTAACTTTACTCTTAATGGCGGTAACGAATTCCTCTTTAAAATTAATAAGATGTTAGTAATTTTATAATCCTTTTAGGCGACCTCTACTGCGTTATAGTTGCGGCATATTTGCTATAATTATATTAGAATTATAGTCGCCTTCTAGAGTACGTTAATTGTGGTTCTCCTTTAGGGTATCCTTTAGGGTATCCTATAAAGGCTTAAAACTATTATCCCTATAGTAGGGCTTAATAACAGTTAAGTGGAATTAAGTAGGTCTATAGGGTATCTAAAGAGTACAAGTTTAACCCTTAATGGCGATAAGTGTATATAGGCCTAACCAGCCCCCTTTCTTACGCTATACCTATACTTTAGATTGGAGTGGTAGATCTATTATAATTAAGGTATTTAGACCGTTTCTTATTCTTAGTGCGTCGTTAACCTAGCACGTGGCGTAGATATGGCGCACCTCCTTTATTACTTTACGGATAGCCTTAGCTTGTTATATAACGGATAGAGATAGTAGAGAATTATTAGTTATTTAAGGGTAGGCGCTAAAGACTAGCAATATAGGTATAAGCCTATTTAGGCTAGCGGAATTGTTAATAGCCTTAACAGCTATCTATAAGGTAAGCTCTTTACTAGCACCCTCTAGTTCTAAAGAAATAATCTTATATGCTTGGCGTAATAGCGTGTAATATTATTCTACTTTTCTAATACTATTATATGCCTTAATAGGGACTTCCTTAACCTTAATTTCCATTGCCTTTACCTGTTATTAAAACTCTGTAGATAAGAAGTTCCTTCCTATATTATAAATAACTTAATTAGGGGGTCCTAGGTAGACATTAATCTAGTATAATTAAAGAGTATCCTATGTGTTCCTAGCTAATATATCCTTTAGGAAACGTGCGGCTTAAAAGGAGGTTAAGAGGTTAATAACTTAGAGTACTAGCTTGCCGCTAAGATATATAATATTAATAATAATATAAAAGTTAAAGTTGTAGTTATCTTTAAGGGTAAACTTAAATCGGCTAGGGGACTTCTGGTTTATTTAGTAGTAATAGCAGTACTTTATAAGATACTTAATTGTCTTAGCCTTAACTTTATAACCTACTCACTAAAGAACCCTAAGTAATCTATAAACTAATAGGTGACTAAAGCGACGGTATAGTTAACGTAACTCCAACTTAGTTAAATGGCTCTAAGCAATGCTCCTTTCTAGCTATTAAAGGAGTAACTAAGGGTGACCCTACTTACGTACAACGGGCACCTAATTATCTCCCTAAACGAGCATATTCTTAAGGTTATTAAGCTTAACGCCTAACTTATTTATATCTTAGATGCAGAATAGAAACAGGGTGTTTGTGGGAATAATATAATAATTATTCATTGCTTAACGTCCGATTCGGATCCCTATTGGGCCCACGCGGACTACTCCTTATTTACATATGGGGAGAAAACTCTATTTGAGAAAATGAGAAAACCCCGTAATCCATCTCCCCGCCTTTTAGGACTCGCATGCGGGGCGCCTGCGAGTCACCTGTGGTGCTCTACTACCTTACTTTATGACCTCCTTGGGAACCACTGCTGCCGTAAGTGTGGGAATAATATAGAAAGTAATATATCCTAATAGGGTTTGGACCTTAATTATACTAAGAGAGATTATAGTACCCTTGCTAAAGCGAATTGTATATTAGCTTACCGTTAATTAGTTAATCTAAACAGAGCTATTAAGCTGCTAAAGAGCTCAAACTTAAGGTTCTCCTACTATAGATACTCCTGTAGCTCTAGTATCTAGCATAATACTATAGAAGACGTTCGCTGAGTATCTATTATTAAAGGAGAACGCGGAACTTTCCTTTGGCTTATTAAAGATATCTAACTTTATAATAGAATGGAGTGTAGATTGGTTATTAAGGACAGCAACGGTTTATATGCCATTTACCTTACTATATTTGGTAAAGTATTGGTTGGGAGAGTAGTTCTTAATTTCTATATCCATAAGGAGCTATTTGGCCTTATTAACCTTACCCTCTAGATCTTCTTCGCCTTTATATTAAACTAGGAAGCTTTAGAAGTAGGCCATAGTAACCTTATAATTTCTAACATTTCGTGCGCTCTGGTGAAACTTATTATATGCCTCCTTTTATCTATTAAGAGGGTACCTAGTTAACTAGTAATTTGGCTTCTTATAAACATAGCATTTTTTTTATTAATTGTTTTAAGATAAACCTCACAAGGACCTCCACGATTGCTTTATAGTTAATATTAATTATACCCTTTACTATATCCCCTACCCTGGCCACCATATATTTAATCAGTCTAGTTATAATTATATTGGTTGGCTGGGTTAATTAAAGTAGTTTAGGGTTAGGTATTAAATTGCTATACTTTTTAAGAGCGCAGAGCGGTGCCAATAGAGGATCTTAATTAAGTATATATTCCTTTATAAGTATTTATAGGATTAAAGAGAGTAAGGTTGCATTCTTTAACACCTTAGTATACGCTAATAACTTAATTGCGTAGGCTAAAGTCCTCTTAATATAATTTGGATAAACTACGCTAAATTATCTAAAGTTGGTTAAAGAGCTTTTGAAGACAATTAAGTCAAGAGGCATCTGGGTTTATAGCAATAATTCTTAGGAAGGTAGTCTCTCTCTACTCTAATATATACTGCTGCTTATTCTCTTCTATTTTAAAGTAGCATCTTATCTTATATATTATTTAGTTAAAATTATATCCTTTTCCTACCAAATAATTATAATAGAAGGTACTGGCGCGGCCCTTAAGCATAATAAAATAAGTATTATAATATTGGTTAGGTTCCAGTCTAACCTTCTAGCAATAGTTATAGAAGATACGCAGCTTTAAATTAAGGATATTATATAGTTCCCTGCCAAACCTCTTCTCCTAGTCCAAATAGAGCTTTGTAAGCTCTGTAAGCATTTTTAAGGTGCCTCTAAGTAGTGTTAGGCTACGTTAAAATTACGTTAAAGATTAAGGTGGGGATTGCTTTATAGGCTGTAGTAGAGATATAGATCTTAATGGAATATAGCGTGGTACCTAATCTTACTATAATAGAGTTTAAAGGTTATTAAATCGCGAAGTAAGGGGACCTTGCGCTTGCTCTTAAGGGGCAGTAGTTAAAGTTATAGGTTAAATTAGTGGAAGCGATAGATATAGAATGTAAGAACTTGTGCCTAGAGTAATAGAATTAGGACGCGTCTCTATTAGTATATTATTTAGATTCTATTATAAGTTAAGCTTCTTCTTATTGCGTAGTTGGTGCTTAATCTCTTATAGAGTCTATTTGTGCTCTTCTTCTACGTTAATAACTTGCTCCTGGATATTATCTCTAATAGCACCCCTATCTATAGGGATAAATACTCTATTTTCCTAAAGGAAATTACGGAAGTCTTATATAATATCTTTCTTTGTAAGAGTCTATATTTCCTTTATCTATCTAATAAAGTCCTCCTTTATGCAATACTATAGCATAGTGTTGTTATATTTGCGGTCTATATAGTGTGCTATGCGGTATACTAAGAATCTATTTAGGTCCTATTGCTTGGCGTTTATAGGGTTAATGTCTGTATCCCATGTCTCCAGGTTGATATCTTTCTTATACTACTTTGGGTAGGTTAACGCTATAATAGCTGTTGTTTTGTTAATAGAAAAAAAATAAGGAAAATAAGGGTTGTTTAATGGGGTGTCATACGTTAAAGGTAGGTAGGGTTTTTGGTTTTGTAGGATCTTGTAGGTTTGCTGTTAAAAGGTAGGCAATTTAAGATGTAGTTGACGCGTTTTGGACGTTGACTTGGGACCCTAGGTTTAGTGATACTTCTGACCTAAAGTACTTAACCAAATCTTTGTAAATGTAGTTGTTCTGCGTAATAGACGTAACTTGGTATATCCTAGTACTTAGTAACACTTCTATTACTAGTTTTCTATAAGTCTAAGGTAGCATAGTATCGCTGGGATCTATTCTATATGAGCGCATATAGCACCCTTGCACGAGACTGTCTCTTCTATTAAAAACCTTGCTGTTTTATAGTTGTGTATTTAACCACTAATCAGTGTTGGTAACATAGGGTAAATCACTAGTACTACTTGAGTAGATACAGTGACGTTGTTTGATGATATATGATTTCTTGATTGGAACGAGGAAGGGCGAAGAGCTTAAGGCTCCTTGCCACGCTAGTGCCGTGACGACACGTGATGACCGCTGGCCTTATTCCCGACAGCTTATGACTATTAGACACCCCAAATAATGGCATCCTAAGCTTAAAGGATTGTTATTCCTAATATGTGTATTAATGGACCATAAGAACCTATAGTACTTTATAACTATAAAGCAATTAATACAACGCCAAATTTGTTAGGCTGAATACCTATTATAATTTAACTTTAAGATTATATACTAACCGGGCAAACTTAATTAGAAGCTTAATATATTAATATAAAAATTATAGGACCTACCTATAAATGCTTTAGATAACTAAATTATAAATTAATTATAGATCTTATTACTCCCTAAACATTTTAAAAAGCTATATCCTATATTCCTACATATAGAACTTAACAGAAATAAATTAGAAGTTAATAAATAGGAAATAGAAATTAATAAGCTAATAAAATACAAATATAAGAATAATGTATAGATAATAGATATAATAAAAGCAATTTAAATAGGAAAACGACAGTATAAGGATATTACACTTACTAAATACAAAATTTAAAATAATTGATTGTACTATTAATAGAAGATAGTAGTTCTAAATTCTGAACCTTTATAATTTAAGATACTTAAATTCGTATATAACTCTCCTGTAGTAGGACATCCTGGCTATATAAAGACTTATAAGATTGTTTAATAAGCATACTACTAGCCTATAATATACAACTATATACAAAAATATATTCGGGTATATAGGATATGCGTATATAGAAAGACCTCTTATATAAAGAAGCAAGGAGTACTTTAACCGCTACTAATTCTAATACAAAGATAGAGCGATATCTTAATTAACTTTATAGTTAACTTGCCTAGCAGTAATAGGTTTATAAATATTATAGTAGTCATTAACCGCCTTATAAAAATGCAATATATAATTCCCATAGACTTAATTAATGCGATATTAGGAGCTAAATATTTTATTAAGCACGTCTTTAAGCTATATAGACTTCCTAACTTAATAATATCCAACTACAAAAGCCAGTTTGTTTTAAACTTCTAGTAAGCTCTATATAAATAATTAAGTATTTAAATATAACTCTTAACTATATTTCATCTGGAGACAGATAGTTAAACTAAAATTGCGAATATAATTATAGAACAATATCTATAAATATACTACTCCTACCTATAAGACGATTAGGAAAAATGCCTGCCTTTAGCTAAGTTTACTGTAAATAATACAATAAATGTATTAATAGGCGTAACGCCGTTCTACGCAACCTACGGATAAGATCCTTAACTTAGATTTAAACTATAACCTAAAACTAATATAATAGGACCTGTAATTAAACGGATCCAATTAATTAATATATATAACTTCGCTAATTAAATAAAGCAGTTAACGGAACTATTAAGAAGTAAATTAATATACACTTAAATGGTATAGGAATGGCATGTAAATAAAGGACAAGCTCCCGCATAGGACTTTAAGGAAGGTAATATAGCTTACCTAAATATACAAAACCTACGGACTTAATAGCCCTTAAAGAAACTTAATTAGAAGTTTGTGGGCCTATACTAAATTAAGAAGAAACTAAGCCTATACGCCTATAAGCTTAAACTGCTAACTAAAATAAAAATATACCTAATGTTTTATATAAGCTTATTACAACCTTTAAAAGATAATCCTATAACTTGTAAAGTGCCGCCGCTACCTCCTATAATTATTAACAACGGTAACAGTTCTTACTTTATTAACTTAATTAATAATATATAATAGAAAACACGATCTAAATAATTTAAACTTCTTATTAAGTGGAAAGGATATAAAATATAAACCTGGGAACCTATAACCAGATTAAGGCCAACGCGCCTTCCTTGGTAAAAGAATTCCATAAAAACTATCCTTCGCGGCCTACTCTGGCTAGATAGATATAATATAAAAGTAAATAACTGCTATCTAATATAAAGACACAAAACATAATAGCAGGAAACTTAAAATTAAAAAAGAACTTAAACTATATCACGACGCTTATAAGGTAATAAGTTATAAATTCTTAACAAAATTAAATTATTTTAGACCTTTAGCTAAAGGGGGGGTACTATAATAGGACTAGCCCAGTTATAGTAGAAATGTCTTAGTAAAACACTTAACAGATAGATTCTAACGCTTTAATTAAATTCTACCAAATTCTGCTAAGTTAATTAAATTCTACTAAATTCCGCCAACTTAATTAAATTCTACTAAATTCTACTAACGTAATAGAATTTGGTTAAAACCTATTAAAACCCACATGCGCTTATACCTATGCGTCTACTACTAAGACCCTTAAATATTTAGTTATAAGTTTTCTATATTCCTTTCTCTTCTTTATATAACGTCTTATACTCTGCAAGAGCTATATACCCTTAAATTTAGATAGAATTTATATTATTCCTTTAAATCTTCCCCGAAGCCTCTTTACGCCCTTACATATACCTATTTTAAGACTCCTACTAACGTTCTGAAATAATACCTTCGTGCGGCAGAAGTCACTTTTCATATTGGGCGCTTTTGGCGCTTTTGCTTAGGTTAGCATACTATAAGCACCCTAGCTAGCGCGATTTTACGAGCAAGCCCCACTAAAACACGTTAATATTGCAATACCGACAAAATGCTGTAGAAGGCCACCACTAAAAACACCAATATATATTTTTCTTTTGAGGAAGTTAAGCAAAAAGTCGTGATATATAACGCCATGTCTATAGGTTTCCGCCCTTCCTCTATTAATCGGCTACTGATTATATAGGAAAACCCTCTATTAAAGTCCACTAAATTACTGCCATCTGTACGCTTTATATACGTTCTTAACGTTAATAAGGATAAGCTAGTAAAGGACCAGCTTAAGGTTATAAAGGAGGACGTACAGTATACGTTAAATAAGATGTATTAAGTGCTATAGGTCGTTAAACGGTTTAATTAGCAGTTATTTAGTATAGAGGATTAATTAAAGGTAGTAGAGAAGGGCTTAAAGGAGGCTAAGCGGAATGCTATACTAAAGGCTTAATTAGCTTTAGAGTCTTAATTAGGGGCGTAAGGAAGTAGAGGGCTTAAAATAGTTACCTAGTTATTACCTACTAAATAGAAGTTGTTAAAGTATTAAAGGCATAAAGGAAGCCTATAAACTTTACATTTATATACTATTCGCCTTATCTTTATTATAAGCTTTTTTGCCTTCTTCTATCTATGCATCTAGCACCTTAGTAGGCCCTTATAACCTTACTTTTTTATAAATCTTTTAATAGAATGGTGAGTCACGTACTAACTAAGAAGCAATGCTCTTAGTAGCTAGCATAGAGAACTATAATACACTGCTCTTAATATAAAAAGGTCTTAAGGCGGTTACCCAGTGGCTTATTAGCTAAAATGTACTAGACCAGTTCTAGGTTGTAAAGAAAATAGTAATAAAAGGCAAAGGGGCGAGTACCAGGCGCCCCCTAATAACTCTATAGTAGTAGAGTTAAGTTCGCGATACTAGCGCGTCTGTAGGCTTATTACAGCAGCAGTAGTTCCCAAGGAGGTTAAAATATAAGGTAGTAGAGCACTATAGGTAACTTATAGGCGCCTCGCAGGCGCTACGCAGGCGACCTTGTAGGCGCTATATAGGCGAGTCCTAAAAGACGGGGAGATGGATCACGGGGTTTTCTTATATAGAGTTTTCTCCCTATATATATATAAGGAGTAGTCCGCGTAAGCCCAACAGGGATCTGTATTAGACGTTAAGTAATGAATTATTATTATTAGTAGTAGTAACTCTTTGATTAACGTCTAATACGGATCCTACTAGCCCACGCAGACTACTCCGCACAGGGGGGAAAACTTATGTATTTACAGGAAGAAAACCCCTGTAGTTAGGGGAGGAAAAACCCTATGAGCAGCCTCAGTAGGATGAAAAACCCCAATTTGCCATATTTGCACGTAGCTGCGGCCCTATGGGCCTATAGCACGTCCTCCTCCTTAGATGTTTTGAACTCCTTAGGAACCACTGCTTCCTTCTCTAGCTTATCCAAAGCTAGGGTTCACTACGTCCTAGCTAGGCCTTGCCAATTAATTGCTGTGTATTTATTACTGCCTTTCTTATATCTTAACCATCCCCTGTGTGCTATTTCTTATTAACTATTGCCATATACACCTTGCCTCCCCCCCCTAGAGCCATTGAAGGCATAAGGGGGATTCATCTGTTCTACCATCCTAATACTAAAAGACAAAAGCAGGATGTGTATACCTGGGTATCTTTTATGCCTAGGCCCCAGTCACTAGGCCCTCTTTAAGAGCACCACTCTGTTAAGAGGAGATAAGGAAAACCATACAGGGTTATCCGGCTGACGGTTTTAGTAGTATTATAGCAGTACGGCAAGTGACCGCATGCTCCGCGGGCGACCGCCCTAGGGGTTAGGAGGGGCCGTATATTTACTTATACGTTTGTTTGTTCGCGCGTTTACTTATTTGTTAATATAAGGTCGTTAATGCTTTTAATTTAGGGGTTGGGGGATGTTATTAAGTACTATCCATCTATATTAAATCGTACAGGTGCCCTGGATAGGAGAACAGTAGTAGTTGTCGTATTATAGAGGGCCAATAGTAGTGGTTTTCAAGATCTCACCATCCGAAATTTTTTTACCACCGCCCTTAACGCCCACAACCACCACCAGGTCCTGTCCGCACGCTATATAACGTCTCTGCGTTGGCTCTAGATCTGAGCTTCGAAGACCTAGGTTCGTAGCCATCACCACGTACAGGTGCAGAGTCCGATTTCGACGGCCAAATTATTATTATTATATAGCCTTATAATTCTATATATTTTTAGGATAAAGAGGATTAGTGCGCCTACTAGCGACTTACTAGGCTAGATCTATCCCTTTTTTATTAAACTATTAAGGTATTCCTATAGGATTTTAAGCTCTTTATAAGAGAGGTTATAGATAGGAAGATTTAGGGGTACTTTACCCTCTTCTAGATTAATTATATAATCATATTCTAAGTTCTATGTAAGGACTCTAGCTTATTTACCTAAGAATACCCTTAGTAAGTCCCTTAGGCCTAATAGAATATTTAATAGATCTAGATTGCGCTCGTCCTCTATATTATTATTAGGTAGGTCCTAGAGCTTCCTTAAGGCGCTTATAGGCAGCGTTATACGCTGTAGCGGTTATTTGTATATAGTAGCCACTATATGTTAAATAGTTGCATATAGTAGCTAGTAGAGGGTAGGGAATTCTTTAACGCAGCGCCTAAGGTATTATAATATATTCTCCACGTACTGCTTAAGCTATAGTAACTCGTAGTAATAGAAGTATCTTATAAGATCTTTAAGATCGCCACCTCCCTATAGTATCTCCGCGACCTATCTAGTAGTTCCCTATAGGGTATCCGTTATAGAAGGGTTATCGCCTATACTAGGCTCTATACCTATCTTACTATAAAATAGGGGTTAGATCTAATACTCCTTTAGGTGCAAAACGTATATTATTTTACCTAACTTTATATTCTCTAGGATATATTTAAGACTTATTAGTAATATACGCCCTTCTAATTCTTTATTGTTCTACTATTTAAAGATTCCTGTTTTAAAGCGTATCTTAGGATCTACTTCTATAAGCTAAGGGTATCTAAGGATAAGGTTATAACCTATAAAGTTAGCCACCTAGAAGGGTTGCGGGCCGACTACCTTAGTGCGGTTATATATGTCGGCTACTAACACTGTAAGCTTATGCGCGCTATATAGTTTAATCCGATGCTTATCTAGGAAGCCTATAATAGGTTTCCGCCACTTTAGCAATAGGATAAGCTTATGCTCTTTTACCAAGTTATACTGCATAAGGTTAATTTTAGCGCCGCTATTATATAGTACTTAGAACTGTTATACCTCATCTATAGGGAGAATTATTTCTAGCTTAATAGTAATATAAAGGGTCCTCCCTTCTATATCTTACCCTAGTTATAGCTAGGAGAGGCCCGCAACTAGGGCTTTTCTTTTTTTAGGTTGGTGCAACTATCACCTTACTTACTGTCGGTATCACTTCCGGTGATACGTAATGCTATTGCAATAGTATAGGTAGTAACTGATTTAATTAATGCTTATTAATTCTCCTATTCTATAGGTGGAATTTAGTGGATTTCCTAAGCTCGCTTAGCTTACGTAACTAACCCGATTAGTTACAGATAACCTTATTCAGACACTGGGAGTATTTAGTTTTTAATAGTGCTTAAGCACGCCTCCTGCCAAATTCTACCAAGTTCTGCCAGGTCCCATTAAGTTCTACCAAATTCTGCCATATTCCACTTAGATTCTGCCAAATTCTGCTAGGTAGTTAAAGTGACCAATTACAATTTTCCATCCCCAGGATGGAAAATCGCTATTGGCTCGCTTAGTACTAGCGCCTTAGCGGCTGGCCTTGCATCTTCGCGCTCTCTATTCCTGCTTTAACGTCTTCTCCTCTCTCTACCCACTCAGTAACTTATAGCTTAATTATATTCATATTAATTAGGTCCTTTAACGCCTGGCAAGGCTTTAATTTTATTATAGCGTCTATAGGGTTACTGCCCCCATTAATCTATTTAATCTCTACTATCTCTCTTCTCTTATATAATTGTTGTAAACACATTAGGTTAACTATAAGTCGTTTCTCTTATGTTGTCCTAAGTTTAACTAAGCAGTTATATAAAGATTTTAAATTAGTATAAAGAATAAGCGGCAGTTGTTTAAGTTATAGGATCTTTTTAATAGTTGCTTTAATTATAGCTCTGGTATTAAATCCGTGGGCTATTCTATATAGTTTGGATACCAAGACACTTTATATAACTTACTTGCATTTAATAGATAACTAATAGAGGATATTAGCCCTATTGTTCTTATCCGCGAGTATAATAACAAAGCCGATCTAAGAAGAGAGGTCATAGTTATTGGCAAAGGACGAGTCCGTAAATATTATTAGTTTGAGAGTGCTTGTATTAAGTTATACAAAGTAAAGTCCTTAGGAGGGATTATTAATTTGCCATTACAGCCGTTTGTTAAGCTGCTTTATATATTCTTCTTTTGGGTTAACAACTTATACTACAAAGGAGAGGTTAAAGGCAGCTTCTGGTTAATAGACTGTGGCAATATAGGCTCCTCTTGCTCTCTGGGCAACGTACTAGTCCTTTAGTGTAACTGCCTTACAGACTTCCCCTCTGGAGCTAGTTAGGTTTATAGCCTTTATAGTAACCAACTTTAGGTTCTAGCATTAACGTTCCTAGGTAAGGGTTATTAAATCTTTTTCTTGCTTAATATAGCCTCCATTAAACTTAATTGGGGTATTTAACATAAGCTTCTCTCTCTCTTTTGCTAGGAACTTTGCCTCCTAAAGCCTAGCTTCTTCAGCCTCTATAAAGGGTTTATTAGTAAGGAATAGTATATTGTTGGTTTGCAATCCTATAATTCTAAAGCCATTGCTATTTATGTATAATAAATAGGGGTTATATATTAACTAGTTTATCCATAGCTTATTAAGGTGGTAACAGTGGTATATATTAAACTAATAGTTACCAGCTTCCGGGACACCGTATAGTGGTTTAATAACTCTTAGAATTAATCCATTCTTTAGTCCGAGTTCTAGTGGCGGGCGTACAAAGAAGTCTCTATTTAGGTGGGTACTAGACTATATATAAGCTTATAAGATGTTACGTAGGTATAAAGAAGCTAGTCTTCTTTTATTTCCCTATAGAGTTGCCATAAGTGCTAGGATAATTCTCTAGCTGACATATTAAATGGTTAGTGACTGTGTCAGGACTAGATCTTTACCATAGTTGTTATAGGCTTATATAACCAGTCTAGACTTCTTAAAGGCCTTATCTGTTCCGGCGTTCTTAATCTTATTAATAAATTAGGAGTTAAAGATTCTAACTCCTTCCGGGATGTCTGCTATGTTAATAAACTTAAAGACTCCTTTCTTAAGTAAACTGTTTATCTCCTTATATTAAGACTCTATAAATAACAGTAAGGTACACTTAAAAGCTGTAGTACAGTCGTTTGCGAAATATCGTGAACTCGGGCCGAAGTAAGCCCGCGCATCCCCCACAACCAAATTTTGTATAGAAATCGATGGAATTGATTATTTCTATCCACTCAGGCCACTACAATGGGCCGGCGCCTTCCAATTGAGGTTATAAACCAAATAAAACTTCGTCTTAACCTTGATAAGGATATACCTAATATAGCAGCAGCCTTAAAGGTCTCAAAGACGACTGTTTATAAGCTTCAATTGAATTGGGACCTCTAGGGTCAGCCATATGCTCCACCTAGTGTTAAATTAGGTAGGCTGAGCGCTCTACTAGAGTATTAAAAGCTGGTAAGTAGTCTTGGCATGGTATTAAGGTTTACTAACGTTCCTACTAGATAGAGACTGCTTGAATTCCTTAACAACAGGCCTACTACCTACCTTAACGAGATGTAAGACTTCCTCTTTAACAAATTCGATATCCAAACCTCTATATACACTATTTGCCGTATTCTTAAGGCCGCTTAGTGGTCTAGAAAGACAGTCTCCAAGCATACTGCTCAGTAGAGCACACCCCTTTGTACTACCTGGTAGGGCAGGTAGAAATAATGGCTTGCTAACCAGCTTATTTTCCTTAATAAGTCGGCTTTAAATAAAAGGACTGGTAATTAAAAACGGGGCTAGTCGCCAAGAGGGATAGACTATAAGGTGTTAATACTATATAAAAGATCTAAACAATGGAGTATACTACCGGCGTTAACGCTTAAGGGCTATATAAGCCATCTTATCTTCCAAGGAGCTTATACTAGCGAGCTTTTTAAAAATTTTGTGGAGTATTAGGTACTACCAAATTATACACCATACCTAGGGCCGCGTTTGATTATTATATTAGATAATACATCTATCTATAAATTAGTACGACTTCAAGAGCTCTATAAGCAGGCAGGTGTTATACTTGAATTCCTACCACTATACTTACCGGACTTCAATCCAATTAAGACAACGTTTAAGGATTTAAAGGCTTAGATAAGGAGGAACTACACGCTAGTATCTAAGTTTAAGAGCTTTAATAGATTTCTAGAGTTTACAATTAGTTAAGCTTATAGAGTACACACAGAGGCACATTTTAAGGAGGCTGGCTATATAGTAGATTAAAGCTTTCTATAATATATTCCTCTACTTGTAATAGGCTGTCCTCTAGCGCTTAAACTCTACTACCTTCTCTTTAATCCGCGGCAGCGTGCTAACTAGAAACCTATATTCCTTCCAGAGTTCTATTGTTATATCCTTTGGAGATCTTATCCTATTAATGTCCCAATCATCCTCCATTAAAGTATACTTTATTAGCTATAGGATACTCTTCTAGCGCTTACTAGAGTGGCTTAACTAAGCCATCAGCCAGTTAAAGAACTCTAAGAGAATCTTACAGTGGTCTGTTTCTAAACGCACCGGGCTTAAATTAGGAGGTGGCTTAATGCTAGAAGGAGGTAGAGGTTAACCTAGCTACTACTAATAATCTAAACGCCTTATTGCTTGTAACTCTCTAACAATAAATAGCTAAATAAGATCCTTAACTTGTTCTGTTAGTGAGTTATTCTTAACCTCTAGTTCCTTATTCTTTGGGAGCTGCCGCCTTATCTTCTAAGCTAACAGTTAGCAAATAATATTCTATAACGGCTCCTTAACCGTTAAAACGTTGCTTTGGATCTCTCTACTCCACCATTAAAGAATATAAGTATTGATGGGATAGTGATGCTTAACACAATCAGCTTTACCTTTATACCTATTCTACCAGCAGGTACCTCCTTTATTTAAGCAGTATATATTAATATAGGGCCACCTACTTGCTAGAGCGGGAATCCTATTTCCAGCAGCTTCCTTAGCAGCGATAATATTTGGGAGATTGGCCTCTTAGATCTAGGTGGTGGTTCATCTACTAGATCTTACTATTTGACTAGAGAGAGGCGCCGGCGATAGTACTAACGTCTCTGGAGGCCGTTCTTTAGTTAAGTACAAGGTAAGATCTAAGTATAATAACTTTATTAGATGCTGCTTATGGAGGTCCTTTAATAGCTCAAGCACTCTATAGAGGTTGTTGCGATTGTTAACCTTATAAAGGAAGTTACTAGCCTTTGGTTGCCTCTTGTATAAGGCAGCTGCTTTAAGGCGATTGACGTTAAAGATCTATAGTAAGCACCTTCTAATCACACTATCGCGCCAGCTCTCAATTGAGCTATAAAAGAGGTTCTCAGTGTCATACTTTGAAGACATCGCACCAGGTAAGGCCTCCCTTCTAGATACTGCCTTCCAACGACTCATAAAGCTGACAGGAACTGGCGGCAGCGACGTTTGATCCTCCTTCTCCTGCTCCTCCTCTTCCTGCTCCTCCTCTTCCTGCTCCTCCTCCTCCTCCTCCTCCTCCTCCTCCTCCTCCT
>Ga0307507_10003767_pt1 | contig 28469 bp, 3 predicted proteins | sample 7_EM_MG_FD_207223 | JGI IMG/M metagenome (GOLD analysis project Ga0307507, IMG submission 207223) | Populus trichocarpa ectomycorrhiza microbial communities from riparian zone in the Pacific Northwest, United States - 7_EM | ecosystem: Host-associated > Plants > Roots > Unclassified | place...
TCTCTAGTAGTTGTAGCAACTTAGTATTTTACTAAGGAGCTGTAAACCCTTAAGGGTTTATAAACTATTAGGGTATAGCTACTAGTACATATTAAGCTGCCTAGAGAGGATTTATGTATATAGAACTATAGCGCTATAGCCTAGAGGCTGCATGCGCAGTATTGTACGTAGTATAATACAATAGATTAAAAAAAAAAAAATGTAGGGTACTATTCTAGGCCTTTGTTATAACCTACCTAGCTTATATAGTATTTTAAGGTACTATAGTCCTTCTTAACTGCTAAAATCTCTTTAACTTCCTATTCTTCGTCCTCTATAATCTAAATTGGCGGTAGGGGGTTGTTATACTATCTAGGTAATAGGTTGTCTATAGCCTTTTATAGTTGGTTTAAAGATAAAATAGGGTAGATTTTTATTAACTCTAGTAGATTAACCTTAAAAGAGTACCCTACCTTCTTAGGGATCTTATAGGGGCCAGCTATTTAATGGTTTAGCTTATAGCTTAGCCTCTAGGTCTTCTAGTTCTTTATTAACACCTATACCTTATCTTCTATATAAAAGTCTACCTTATAATAATATTAATTTACATTAGTGTAACGGAACCTTGTAGTAGGAACTATGGTGGGTCCTATTATTAGGCTAGGTATATAGGTAAGAACAAAATAACAACATAATAATAACTAGTGGAGTAGTTACCCAACAGATTAACTCCAATTATATTCTAAGATTTACTACAAGGAGAGAACTATCTATAGTAGGGACTAAGGTCCTTTAAATACACAACCATACTCCTAAGAAATCCTCTTTTATATATAAGGTATGTGTTGTCTGTATTAAACATAACGTCCCTTTTATTTAATATAGTTACTATGTTTAACACCACGTGACCTTAGTTACCATTCCTTATCACACGGTTCCACTAGATCTATTCTAGATTATACCTATATTAACTAACTAGCTTCCGCCGACTTTTCTCCAAGTAGTTATAACATTGTACTTAAAGCGTTTATAATACTATCTCCCTTCTTTTTATCTTCGTTTTTAAAGATTCCTAACATCTCCAAGTTGTCCACTAGAGGTATAATGTTCGTTTAATTACTCTAGTTAATATCCGTACTTATTATACCTAAAGCTTCTTCTTCTTTTTCCTGGGTTAAGTGTCGCCTTCGTACGGTTTCCTCCATACTGTTACTAGGCGAAGTGATGGCGATCCCCTACTCTTGTTATGCTAAAGAAGGGTTAGTATGCGTTACGCTAGCAAGTTCTTTATCCTAATAACCTTCCTCTTGCTCTAAGTGTACCAAAGCAAACGTTTAATTGTCCTATAATATTCACTCTGTTTTTAACGCTAAATATGCGTGTTTTATAACCCTTAACAGTCTTTAAGTTTCCTAAGTAACTTATTATAGGGTCTTATATTTAATCTACCACTATAAAGCTTAACGGTAAGCTGGCCTTTACGCTACTTAAGGTTTAACATACCTTAAAAGAATCCGCACACGTTCTTAAAGCTCAACGTTTAGCTTATACTTATCTTTAATATCTTAAACATATTTATAAGAAGGTCCGTTTTAAGAAATAGAAACTTATTTAATAGGGTTTATTTAAGCTAGGTAATAAAAGAACTAGCTCTCCTCCTATAAGGGAAACAACTCTAAGTAGCTTAGTAATTGCTCCTCTTAGGTTCCCCTTAGGTAACTTATTCTTTAGCAATTTTTCTTTGTTAATATTACCTAACCTACTTTCTTTTAATACTCCTATACCTTTTCTATAGCGTTTCTTAGGTTGCTTAGTGGTTTCTAGGTAGTCTTACTATAGCCTATTTACTTTACTTTATACTATATTTTGTTATCTACATCCTTATAACTAATAATCTTTAAAACTTACTATTTATCTTCCTCTTATCCTCTATACGTGTCTACTTTATAAACTGGTGGCTTAACATTCCTGTATACTGGCTCTAGCATTGCGATATGTTATATAGGGTAGATTTTTATTTTAGCTAGTAGGTTTAACTTATATATAACCAATAAAACTCTTTACTTAATTTTAAAAGGTCCTAACCTAATATAGTCCAATTTCCTACTTAGTCGTCAACTCTTGAAATTTTTATATAGTAGCCACACTTTATCTCCCTCCTTAAGATCCGGTCCCTTAGATCTCTTAGCATTATAATACCTTTTTATTTATTTTTATACTAGTTTAGCTATTTCTGTAAGGTCTATATAAAGATTTATTAACATCTCTATTTTTTATTTAGCTGTGCTACTTGTCCTTTTTACTTGTTGTGGTAATAATAATATTCTTAGCTTATACCTATAATTCGCCTTAAATGGTAATATCCCCATTCCTTCTTATGGTGTTGCATTGTATGCAAACTATATAACTAGTAATAACGATACCCAATTATTCTATATATGGTTAATATAATGCCTTAAATACTGCTCTAGTGTCTAGTTTAGTCTTTCCGTTTATCCATCCATCTGCGGATAATACGCTATAGATATTACTACACAAACCCCTTATTCTGCCAGAAATACTTCCTAAAATGTTACTATAAATCTTGGATCCCTGTCTAATATAATCTTGTCTAGTGCTCTATATCTTATAAACACTTCCTTTATATAGATTCTAGTGATATCTTCTACTAATATCTCTTTAGTATATGCTATAAAGTATCCCTACTTTATTAGCTTGTCCACTATTACTAAAATCGCGTTATAATCTTGTCCTATAATAGGATCTCTTAACTTTAATAACTTAATAATAAAGTCCTATAATATAACCTCCTATAGTCTTCCTGGTGTCTTAATAGGTTATAGCCCTCTATACGGCTTATACCTTGTTGGTTTATTTCTTTAGCAATCTAGATATTCCTTTATAACTTATTTTGCTAGTCCCCAGATTCCTTAAATAATGTACTCTTTTTAAAGTCTTAATACTAAGCCTATAGCTCCATTATGTCCTTATATTATTCCCTTATAGAATTCCTTAACAAATTTATCTGTAATAGACTTAGGCACATACGTTACTTCTCTATTTTTGTATTGCTTTAAGTCTGGATTCTCTACCTATGCTTTTTAGATCTTTTATATCTAATTACTTTCTAGTAATTCGTGGATCTAACTTTCTTTGGTTGCTATAATCTTTAGATAATTATACCTAATTAATCTGTCTTAATCCCTTTATAACAAAGCTCCCAATAGCTTTTTATTACTTTATAGTTTAGCCCTTTTGTTTAAAGCGTCTGCTTATGCATTATCTGTACCTTTGGTATACTAAATTTCAAAATAGTATTCTATAAGTATTTCCGCCCATCTAACCTATCTTTAGTTAAGTTTTTTTATTATTAGGAATCCTATAAGGTTCTTATAGTCCGTCTTAACCATAAATAGTTTCTCTATGCCTTGTAAAAATGCTCTCTATTTCTTAAGTACTGTAACTATACCTAACAACTCCTTGTTGTAGATGTTATAGTTTAACTCTAATAGTGTTATCTTTTAACTGTAGTATACCACTAGGTGCCATCCATTTTAATATTTTTGTATAAAGCACGCCCCTAGTATAAAGTCTAATGTATCTGTTTTTATAACTATCTTTAGACCTGGTTAATAGATTCTAAGAACTAGCTCCTAGGTAAACAACTCTTTAACTCTTTTAAATAGTTCTTATTACTCCTTTCCCTATACCTATGGTTCTTCTTTCTTTGTTAACTACGTAAATGGCTTAATATCCTATAACCATTACGCTATAAACCTTCTACAATAATTACAAAACCCTAGGAACGATCTTAACTGCGTAATATTCTCTAGTTCTTATTAATTTACTATAGCCTTAATCTTCTTTGGATCTATGCTAAGCTAGCCTAGTTTAATAATAAATCTAATAAAATTGGTCTTTCTAGTAAAGAACTTGTATTTCTTAATTACTACTGGCGTCTGTTCTTCCTATAGTCTCTTTAAGACCCATTTAATGTGTTCTCTATACTCTTCCTTACTCTCTAAGTAGATAATAATGTCATTAAGGTATACTATAATAAATTCATCTAGGTGTTCTCCTAATATACTATTAATTCGCTTCTAGAACGTTACTAGTACGTTTATAAGCCTAAACTGCATAACTAATGGCTTATATAGTCCTTTCTTTGACCTAAAGGCTGCCTTCTATTTGTCGCCTTCCTTAATTCTAATCTAATAGTATACCTACCTTAGATCTATCTTTGTAAAGATCTTTGCGTTACTTATCCTATCTTAGATTTTGCTAATTAAGGGTAAAGGATACCTATCCTTCCTAGTAATGCTGTTTAACTATCTATAGTCTATATATATCCTAAGTTTTCTGTTTTTCTTTGGGATAAATAGTACTAGATATCCTACTAATAACTATAATAGTCTAATATATCCCTTATATAAGTTCTCCTAGATAAACTCCTTAAGCGCTACTAACTCTATTTTAGTAAGCTTATAGATTGGAAAAAACTTTAGACTTATTCCCTCTTCTAATTCTATCTTATGGTCCTATGCTATATACTCTAACAGCTTTTCACTTTCTAGTAACTATAACTTTTTACCATACCTATGGTATCTCTTTGGTATATAACTTAAGCCTCACTTAGTCTCTTTATATATTACTCTAACTTAGTACTATACTAACTTAGTTTACTATCGCACTTTACACCATTAAGTATCCCTAATATTAACCTGTCCTGTAACCTAATTAATCTTTAGATTATACTCCTATAACCAAGGCATTCCTAGTATCGCCTCGTCCTATCCTAATAGTAGGATATTGAAAGACATTCTAACTAGTCTCCCTTTAATAGTTATCTAAATAGGTCCTATTTTAAGATTAATAATGCCTCCTCTATAGGCTATCTAATCTTCTAAAATTGTTATAAGTAGATATAGGTGTTTCTTTTGTTTATATAGTAACCCCATCCTTTCTACTGCCTTTAGTAATATATGGTTTCTAGTTACTCCACTATCTACTAACACTTTAAACTGCTAATCTTGCCACTTAGCTTATAAATTTAGGTATTATCCTTAAATTCCTTTAAGGGTTTAAGGCTCTAATACTAGTTCCCTCTAGTTCTATACGCCTCCCCTTTTCCTAACTGTTGGCTGCTAGATCCTGCCTATACTTAGTCCAACTTTAGCCAATACTTAGTTCGTTTCTTTTCCTCTATATACTATAGACAAGTGTTCTCTAGGTACTCCTACCACTATTATCTATCTAGGCATTCTTCTATAAGGAATCTTCCTGGTTAAAGTATTAAGTCCCCTTAACCTTATACTTCTACTAGGTGCCAACTATATATATACTTAGCATTCCTAAACCGCCTTTCCTCTAGTGCCTAGTATATCCTTACTAGGTACTTCTGGTTCTTATCTTTAGGTACTCTATACATGTTACACATATTATCCACACAAGCTATCTACAATAGTGTATAATGCGCTGCATGTTTTGGGTTAACTCTTAGTTTATTTTTATCCTTAAGTTTAAACCTATACCTAGTTAACCTAACCACTGGTATCTCTACTGTAGGTACTAAGATTTATCGCTTACTTCTCTAGTCCCTAAATCCTTTTTCTAGATTCCTTAACATTATAATTAACGCTCCTTTAATGTAACTTATGCGTTTTTCTATAATGGGTTGGTCTTAGACAACTTTTTTATCTAGCCATATATAAAAGTCTTCCTATTCGTTATTATATCGTTGCCTATACCACTTTCCGTACAACTGGTTTAGTGTGTATGGTCTATCTATTAGAAAGTACCTTGTTATTACTATGTCATAATATCCTTTAGTATGTCTTTCTTTAAACCTAGTTAGAATATCTAGATCCTCTTTTTATTCCAGTTCATCTAACTACTTTGCCCTAGGTGTCCCTGTACTTGGCCTATTAGTAACTCTTCGCATGGGTACTCTATCCCTTATACAACCTGGCATAGCTAACCTCTTATCTAGCTTTTGCTCTTGCTATATAATAATTCTTGTCCTAAACTTATCTATAGTTTCTTGTTTTCTGCGTCTTGTAGCTAGATCTTTATAGTCGTCTTGCTTTTTAATCCTAGTATTAACTGTTTAATCTTTAGGCTAAATACTACGTTTACCTAGAATTACTAACGTTCTTATTTGTTCCCTAAACTTGTAGTTCTTAAACTTGCGTCCTATACTCATTCGTTTGTCACTAAACTGAGTCATTGCCCTTTCCCATCGGTTTTCGTCCGTTGTGGGTCCTTAGGTGTGTCTTATCTCGTCTTAAGAATTTTAAGCTTCTTTTATCTCTTCTTAAAAATCTTAAGCCTGTGGCCTTTTACCTTTATTAAGTAATAAGCTAGCACTAGCAGTTATCTACTTGCTTAGTTTCTTCTAAACATTACTCCTATCGTCCTGTAAAGCAATGGAAATTGTATCTAATAGTGTTATAATATCCGTTACTAAACCTCGTTTGGTGATAGTCTTAGTTTCTACTTCTATTGCGTTATTAAGGTTTAAGTGCTCCTAGTTAGCCTCCTTTTCGTCCTTATTACTGATAATTAATAAGTACTCTAACTCCATTATTATTACTACTAATCTTTGTCCGTATATTACTGTAACATCTCGACCTAGCTTATAGAGTTAATCTTATTCTTTATCTAACTCTCTAGTTCCTTTAAGTCCTCTTAACTCTAGCTCTTACGGCCAATAGCTTGCGCCGTACTTAGCGTCTTTATAAATTCGGCATGCGTTGTTGTAACAATACGTAAAACTGTTAATTAAACACTCTTTTATTCCTTACAGTGCACTATCGTCCCTCTGTATGTACGTGCTATCTACTGGTCTAGTTCCCTTTACTACGTGGTTACTCTAACCACCTCTATAGTCTCTAGCGAAATAACCTTGTTTTCCACAATTTATATAAGCCCCATCTTTAAACCATTTTTCTTACTGTGGAGTCCGCCTAAACGTCTTCTGCTGCTAAGATCCCTAGTTTAGCCTCTACTCCTAGGTCCTTTAATTACTTAATCCTCAACCTCTAGGTTTCCATAGTTTCTTTTCCCATCTTTAGGTTTCTTTAGTACCGCTTAGGTCTATTAGCTCTACGCTATTCTATAGTTTTTAACTCTGTGTCTGTTGTTGCGTACTCTGCGCCTTATATAACTATAGAACTCTGTCTTGCCCTCTCTTAGCTTGTTCCCTTTAATAGATCCTATTATTAATCTTTATTAACTGATCTATTAACTCTTTTAGAGTATCCGCATCTTCCATTAGGATAATTGCGTCCTGGACTTTAGCCTTAAGTCCCTATTTATACTATGCCATCAGCGCCCTATTGTTCTACTTAACCTACGTAGCTAGTGTTTAAAACTGTGTTGTATACTTAATTACTAAAGTGCGTTATACTAAGTTCTAAAGCTTTTATTCCGCTATGGTTATAGCCTCCAGGTCTCCAAATATCTATATTAACCGTTCCGCGAACCCGTTCCAACTGGCAAATATATACCGTACGTCTTGGTTAGTAGTTGTTATGCCATTAGCCTATATTTCCGTAAGATATGGCTTAAACTACTTAAGTGCCCTCCCCGTTAGGAACAATCCTGTATAGGCTACTTAATCTAATAATATTGCTAACTTCGCTCCTTCCTATACCACTTTAAAGTACATCTGTATAAGAAATCCCTTAAGCTTTAACTTCTCCCCTAAGAATCGTTTAATTAAAGGTAGCTTAATTTTTACTGCTCTAATTCCATTAATGCGTTCTTTAAGTATCCTATTATTATCTTATAAGTAATCAACCATTTCCTATAACTAACCTTATGTAACCACCTAAGAATCCCCATCGTCTATACTGGTATCGCCTGGCCTTGAGGTTGTGGCTATTGCCGACATCGTTGCGACTAGTGCTTTGGGTGGCATATTATTCAATCCTATTCAATACCGTAACCTTAGTAGTGAATGTGTAACGGAACCTTATAGCAGAAACTACGGTGGGTCCTATTATTGGGCTAGGTATGTAGGTAAGAACAAAACAACAACATAATAATAACTAGTGGAGTAGTTGCCTAACAGATTAACTCTAATTATATTCTAAAATTTACTATAAGGAGAGAACTATCTACGGTAGGGACTAAGGTCCTTTAAATACACAACTATACTTTTAAGAAATCCTCTCTTGTATATAAGGTACGTGTTATCTATATTAAATATAACGTCCCTTTCGTTTAATACAGTTACTACGTTCAATACTATGTAACCTCGATTACTATTCCTCGTCACATGGTTCCACTAGATCTATCCTAGATCGTGCCTATATTAACTAACTAGCTTCCGCCGACTCTTCTCTAAGTAGTTGTAACATCGTACTTAAAGCGTCCGTAACAATTAGGCTCCTTTTTTCTTATGCTCTTTTTATAATTATTTAGGCAGTCTCCTAGGCTCTATACATTCTCTTAGTAAATGCCTGGGCCTCTTTATAGCTAAGGCGTTTGTGGGCTGTTATAGGTCCTCTAGGTCTATCCCAATTAAAGGACGTTTATAGTTTATATCCGTAGAGTAACTTAAATAGCAATATTCCTATACTATTATAAAGGAGTATAAGCTGTGCGTAGTCTATTATAGGCAGTATTTCTAACTAGTTATCCTAGTAGTAGCTAATAAAGGAACGGAGTCGCTGGTTAAGGTACTAGTTTATAATTTTAGTTTGGCTATTAGTCTAAGGGTAGAATATAGTAAAGAGCTTAATCTAGATTCTAAGGATTTAGTAGAATTTATCCTAAAAGTCCAATATAAATTAGGGTCTATAGTTAGAAATAATTAGTTTAGGAGCGCTATAGATTTAGTAGATGTTATTAATATATATATAGGCTATGACCTTTATAGTTATAGTCTTAAAGTAAGGGAGGGAAATGGCTTGCTTACTTAGTCAGTTAACCACTATAAAGGCTATATTATAGCCGTGTTTGTCCTTTAGGAATAATTTAAAGTCTATTATAATATGTTGCTAAGGGCGTTTAGGGACTAGCAGTGGTTATAGCCATTTAAGAGTTTGGTCCATAGGGGTATTCGCGTATTTATAAATATAACAATTTCTAATAAATTATTCTATATTGGATAGAAGTCCTTACTAATAGTAATAAGGCGATAATAGTTAGTAGGTCTTATCTCAACTAGGGTATACTATAAAGACTTAATAGTAGGCTTTATAAATTAGCTTTATATATAGGTTATTAATATCTAGAACTATAAACTGTTTTTAGTATAGGAGCAGTCCGTCTTTTATTTTTAAATTAGGGTTACCTCTTATAGCTTAATCACGGAGGGCTTTTAGAGATTTGGCTATGCGGTTTATAGTTAGGATATAATTAATTAGTCCTATTAGTTTATCTAAGGCCTTTTCTTCTATAGGTGCTACCTTATTCTATTTAGAGCTTAGTTCCTTAAAAATATATGGATTAACCTATTTAGTATAGAGGAGGGCACGTATCTGGTGCTAAGCCTTTAGCTTATCTTATAGCCCTACATTCTATTCTCTCTAAGTTAAGGCATTAGCTTTAGCATTTTGTCTACTAGGGTAGTATATAATTATAAAGATGAATTAGGAGAGTATTTTGGCCCACTAGGCCTATTAACTAGTAAGTTGTTTTATTATTATAAAATATTTAAAAGTTTTATAATTAGTATAGACCTTAATCTAAGAGTCTATGCTTTTAAGCTCTGCGCGCCACTAAGATAATAATTATATAATAGTGTGAGGTAAGGATATAGATAGGGAGCTCAATAATGGAATAATAGGGTATATTATATAGACAGACAGATCCTTAAGGGAAAAGGAGGAGTCTATATGCGAGGTAAGGAAGGGTTTTCCCTAGTTATGTATAGCGCATATACCTTACGGGCGAGTTACCCCTAGGTCGCCCTAGGGTTGTCTATACCTTATAGCTATATAACTATCTACTTAGGTTTTACCTAATAATGCCCCCCCCTTTAAAAAGGATTGCCCCTAATCCTTTATATACTTAAGCCTTAATAAAACCCTATAGAAACCTTAATAAGGAAAAAAAATTAGAGGGGAAAGAGCGTCTTAATTTTGCGTATAGAGAGATAGGTAGTACATATACGCGGCGCAAGGATGTTAAGGAACTTTAACCGCCGGTTAAAGTTGTCTAATTAGTTAGATTTGCCTTACTAAGACTCCCCACATTTGACTAAGCTAATAGCGATTTTCTATCTCTAGAATGAAAAATCCTAATTAGTCTATTTAGGGCTTACCTAAATTTAGTAGACTATTAAAAATATTCTAAAAGATTGCTTATATAGGCAGGTTGCTAGTACCTCGCGGGTAGGTTATAGGTTATTTATATACAGCCAGACTTATAGGTGGTAAGGTAATATACCCGTTAAATCCACTACTGACCCTATACTTTAGTCTTACGCTATACTAGCGTAGCGCTATATATACTTTATGGGTAGGTTATAGGTTACTTATATATAGCCAGATTTATAGATAGCAAGGCTATATACCTATTAAATCCGCCGCTGACCTATGCTTTAGCCTTATGCGTTATCTATATAGCATATACATAGAATAGTATATAAGTTATTAGTATAGGTTACTACTAGCGGGTCACCAGTAGGTCTTAAACCCTAGTTAAGTAGACCTATTCTCTAATATAATAATCTACTAACGTCAGGAAAACGGGAGAGTGGTAGGGGCTGGCTAGGGGCTAGCCCAGGGCTAGCCCGGGGTCATTTCAGCTGGATCCGCTGATCTGCTCATGTACACTTCTTTACGCTAGCCCGGGGCTAGCCCGGGACCATATTAGCAACATTAGCACATTTTATACATTTTATACATTTTATATAATATTTCCTATAGCTGCAATATTTATAATTATAAAATAAAATTCAAAATTCAAAATTCAAAAATTTAAAATTAATGATAGCTATAAGGGATATCTCTCGCAGAGGCTCCAAATCGTCAATTGGCGGCGTTCCCGATGATCCGCCGGCTATGTACTGATTTCCTAACTAGGCCTAGTGCCTGTCCTGCCTGTCCTACCTGTCCTACCTGTCCTACCTGTCCTACCTGTCTGACCGTCCTACTTGTTCGTGCCTACCTGTCTGTGCCTGCCTGTCGTACCTACTTGTCTATGCCTACCTGTCTGTATTTGTAATTTGGGGGAGAGGTCGGCCCGATCGAAGGCTCTGCTTGATTTGATTGCGATTAATTGTATTGATTCGAATCGTTCTCTCTGGGCGTTCGCTGGCTGTACGTTTGTGCCTCCCTAAGAGGCCTTGATTCGATTTGATTCGGTAACGGGATAATATCGAGGCTCTAGTTCGATTCGATCGATGGATTAAATTAATCGTGGTGTTCGCTGGCTGGTCGTTTAAACGATTATCGTCTGGTTCTGGCGACGGTCCTCTCCTACCTGCCTACCTACCTACCCGTCTGCCTACCTACCTACCTGCCTGCCTACCTACCTGCGTTAGTGTCTAGTTCAATTTAGGGGAGGAGTCCGCCTGATCGAAGGCTCTAATTGATTTGAATCGTTCTCTATGGCCGTTCGCTGGCTGTACATTCGAACGGTAGTCGTCTGGGGTGCCTCCCTTTGATTTGATTCAGTGACCGGCCGATATCGAAGCTCTGGTTCAATTCGATCGATCGATTAATTGAATCGTTCGTGGTATTCCCTAGCTGGTCGTTCAAACGGCCGTCTAGATCTAGCAACGGTCATCTAGTTCTAGCGACGGTCGTCTAGTTCTAGGACAGTCGTCTGGTTCTGGCGACGGTCGTCTGGTTCTGGCGGCGGTCGTCTGGTTCTGGCGGCGGTCGTCTGGTTCTGGCGACGGCCGTCTGGTTCTGATCACAGTCCTCTGCTGGCTACCGTTCTGGTGCCTCCCTAAGTAGGGAGGGTGTAAGGAAGGGAGGACAAAGGTGGCATTTAGGTGTACAAGGGGTATGCAAAGGTATGTGTAGAGGCTGTCGGGAATATAGCGGGGACCCGATGGTACTTAGGGCAATTTAGATAATTAGGAAAATTAAAGTCCTGCTAGAGCCTGCTAGGAGCCCTTTAGGATTTTAATACCCTAATAGTAATAAATACAATAATAGTAACAATACTTATTTTACAGCCATAAGCTAGCTTATCGCTACAATATGCACGGCATTGCGCTCTTTTAGCTAGCGTAGTGCTAGCGTATAGCTCTAGGGCTTAGCTAATATGGCGGAAAGCTAGCCCCGGGCCTCAAAAACACATTTAGCGAAACCAAATTTCCTGCGCCACTTCCCGTTTTCCTGACGAAGCTAGTATAGAGTAATGGACTAGGTCTAGGAAGGGTGCTTTTTAAATTAAGCTTTATTGGCATACGCTATAGCTTTGCCTACAAGTTGCCTGCGAGTCGCTAGCATAGCTAGGTTATATTAGAGTATGGCTTATATAGGATATTAATAAATCGCGCTTTACCCTATATATATGCCGTAGTTCTTATTGCAAGTATTACTTATTCTTTAATCCCTTAAAACGTCCTCTACTCCGCTTTAGTGCAGGCTATATCTTAGCAGCAACACTTACTTTTTACCTACGCTTTAGCTGCAAGGCTAGGGTATTTCACTTATGGTACTTATCTAGCAGTTATTAATAATTCTTAAGTTCTGTCTTATATTTCCATTTATTATACTTATTTAGCCATTCTAGCTATTTAATAAGGTACTATAGTTGTCTAGCATAATTCTAGTAGGCAATAATTGCTTCTACTTCCTAGCTACCTTTTTTAAGCTCTTTTACTACTAGGAGTTAAAACCTAGGATATAACCTGTAAGGCTTTAGTAAGGAGACATAAAAGACTAGGTAGAGCTATGCCATAGTAGGTAAGAGCTCTAGCTTATATACTTGCTACCCTACGCGCTTTAGGATCTAAAACGGTCCTATAAACTTGCTATTAAGCTTCTTATAGGGACGTTTTATACGGATGTTCTTAAAAGAGAGTAGGACTTGTTTATTAACGGCAAAATACTTAGCCAGATGGTGATAATTATAGTATTTTACCTAAAGCTATTAGGCGTGCATTATTAATACCGCCGCTACCTTATATATAAGGCGCAGGCATTATAGATGCATCTCTGCAAGTTTAACATTTATTAACTTAGACCCCTTCTTACCTTGCTAGGCGTCTTAAACGCCATCTAGGACTCTATCTAGGACGTTTGGCAGCTAGCTATAGACAAGCTTAATAGGGGAACACTTTATTATAGTATAGACCTTAGAGTTGTAGGTAAAGGCTGCCTTATTAAGTAGGGAGGCCTAATTAAACTATTCCCAGTTTATAAATATACGCAGGTATGCCTTAAGCTCCTAGGTTTAGCGTTCTGTCTAATTATCTATCTGTAGGTAGAATATAGTGCTAAGCTTATACTAAACGCGGAGATAGTAGTATATAGTACTTTAGTACTTACTTATAAACACGCTACCCCTATTAAAGACGATATTATCTAGGGGCCCTATTTATATAAAGACTTTAAATAAGAGTTCTGCGAGTTATATAGCATTAATTATCTTACACACTGGATAGTAGTATACTAGCTTTATAAAATGGTCTATGGATAAGGACGGAGTTACACTCTATACTATTAGGAGTCTTAGACTTAGGGAGATCTATAATAAAGTTAAGTAAATAATATTACTAGGCTTAGGTGGGGACCTAAAGAGCCTATAGCTTACTATAGGGTTTATAGCAGCGCAATTTATAGCATTAGTAGGTATTATAGTTATCCAGGTATTTATAGAGATCTTTAGTAAGACTATTCTAAGCGTACTTCCACACAATTACCTTATAGGTACAGTTAAATCTATAGTGGCTACCTATAGAATTGTTATAATTCCGCTTAAGGATCTCCTATTATAGTAGTGTGCAATTTAGCACCTAAATTTTGTTGTTTTGCCTTAGGAGTTCTTAATTATTAAGGGTGTAATCTTTATTACTAGTAGGAACCTATCCCTAGGTTAACTAATTATATATAGAGCGTATAAAGGCGTCCCTTTCTTATACTCTATAAATAAAATTAACTAGTGACTTAGGGGGGTGTTCTGTAAACGCCGTTTTGGCTAAAGTAGCTACTACTACCTCTTACCATGGCATGAGACTCTATGTAAAGTTAGTACTAGCGAAGTAATATATAATACGCAGGTAACTTACTAGGTTATTATAGGGGACCGTTGCCTAGGCTAAGAGATCTTTTCTAGAGTTAAATGCTATTAGACCGGTTAGGGAGGTCTTAAAGAGAATAGTAGGACACCTTAGTCTGCCGGCACTATATTTGCGAGGGTTACTTATATACTACACGCATGCTACTTACTAGTTTGGTATAGTAGCACCAGGGCCGCCTATAAGGCCTATAACCCGCAACTTTTGCTATAATATAGGTAGTATAGCATTAAGGACTATCCTTTTACTACTATCTTTAAAGCCTTTAGCATAATCTAGACACTAGGATAGTATATTAGCGGAATTTACTTTACCTGGCTTATATTTAATCTTAAAATTAAACTTAGCCGGTTTTTTAGTATACTGGGCCTGGCAAGCAGATAAGCTCTTTATAGTTATAAAGTACCTAAGATTGTTATAATTATAAAGCACACGCGTTATATATACGGCGTGCTTAAGGTAGTGGCGCTATATCTTAAAGTATTGCACTATAGCGAGTAATTCCTTATTATGCGTATTATACCACACTTTTAGGCTAATAAGCTTCTAACTATAATAAGCAATTAGGTGCTAGTGGAGTTAATCTCCCTACCTAAAAGACTGTAGAAGTATACTGCTATAAGTATAATTAGAAGTATTAGTAATTACTATTAGGGGTAAATTAAGGTTAAAGTGGTAAAGTAGAGGAGCCTGTATAAACGCAGCGCGTAGCTTATAAAACGCCTGTTAAGCGTTATTAGGCTAGGACCAAGGTTAATACTATTTAGTAGGCCCTTTCTTATACTTCTGCTTCTTCTTCTCCCCATCTAACGTTAGGTCACAATGTACTTATACAAGATATATATAGGAGGTATGCGGTATCTAAGTAGTTCTAGATAAATCGCCTATAGAAGTTGGCGAAGCCAAGAAAAACCTAGATATCTCTATAGGACTTAGGCTTAGGCCATTCCTTAATAGCTTTTACGCGGGTAGGATCCATTATAATACCCTTAGATATAACAATAAAGCCCAGGAACTTAATATTCTTAGTATAAAAGATACATTTTAATAGTTTGGTGTAAAGGCCCTAAGTGCAGAGCTATTATAGTACCTACTTAACGTGCTTGACGTGCTTGTCCTTATTATTTAAGTAGATAAGAATATTATCTAGGTAAACTACGTAGATAGTATCCACTAGGGTCTCTAGAGCCTTTTAAATATAGCTCTAGAAAGTTATAGGGGCGTTAGTAAGACCAAAAGGCATTACTAGGTATTTAAAGTAACCATAGCGTGTCTTAAATGCGGTCTTCTATTTATCTCCCTTTTTAATATAAATCCTATAGTACGCATTATAAAAATCTAGCTTTATAAATATCTTTATATGGCTAAGCCTATTAAAGAGTTCGCTGACTAGTGGTAGGGGGTATTAGTTTTTAATTGTGATCTTATTTAGGCGTCCGTAGTTAATGTATAGCCATATTATACCTTCTGCTTTTAGCATAAAGAGGATAGGCGCTCTAGTAGGCAACTTACTGGGCCTAATCTAGCCCTTCTTAGGAGCACTCTCTAGGTACTCCCGTAAGATCTGCAACTCTTTCTATAAAAGGTTATAGATGGGCATCTATAGTAGCGTCTTGCCTTCTTCTAAGTTGATTATATAGTTATACTTAGAGTCCTAAGGTAGTATACTTGCTAGCTTATTAGAGAAGATATTAATCTCCTCTTTGTATATATTTGATAAGCTAGGGTCTATAAAGGTTAAGGTGACTATTATATAATAATATGCTTCTAAGAGCTAGTAAAGAAAAGGGTGTGGCCGATATGTGTTTTGCAGGTGTGCTTATACTAAGAGTATATATAGCTCTAATATAGTATACTTAATAGTTTTAGGGGTTTAATCACCTCCTCCCTAAGTTAAGGTAATCTATGCTAGCACCGGAGGGTCTTTATGGGTACTTGCTGCCAGTAATAATAGATCCTCTATTATGTTTATAACTAGTATCTCTATATTTAGAGGGTCTGCATAAGTACTCGCTACCAGTGATAATAGGTCCTCTATTGTATTTATAACTAGTATAAAGAAGGAGTCTTCTGGCTATAGCGAATAGACTATTTTACTAGCCTTAATGTCTATGTCACGATGACGAAGTATCACATGCGAACACCAGATGAACAAGCATCAGATTCGTGGAATTGATAGCTACGTACGGCTGTCGTGGAGACTCAAGAGGATTGCTAGAGAGCTCGACAGGAATGCAACTGCGGCTGAATCTATATAGGGGCAATCGGGGCGGATAAACTATCTGCCAAGCGATATCAAACAAGGAAAGGAAAGCTACGCGTCTAGCGTAGCGCATGTCGCGGGCAGTCCCGTGACAGTCTACTAGGAGCGCATTAAGGGTAACTATCTAGAGGCGTTTAGGGTCTAAAGTACCCTAGATAAATTGTCCAGAATAAAAGCTAATTAATAAATCTGCTTTCGCGAGCTAATCCTATCTAAGAACTATATTATAACTATTAAATAAGCCACCCTAAAAGGTCTAGGGGCTAATAGTGCGAGGGGTACCCTAGGAGTCGCTAGTGGTAACTATTAGATTATAAGCGTCCCAGATTATTATCTGGTTGCTATTAAGGAAATATATAATAGGTTTATATAAACATAGCATATAGCTTATAGGCAGGTTAAACCTATAGACGACATCTTAATTAATAAGGTTAATTTAGCACCTATTATTGTATAAGTAATATAGGCAGACTTTACCCTGGGGCGTATCTATTGCAATATATACTATAATGCGTTTCTTCTCTCCCTGTGTTAGGCCCTAGTTACAGTTAAGAGAGATGCGCTACTAGGGCTTTAGGTTTTCTAAAAGCTGGCCTAACTTGTCTTTACTAGCTTGCTTCTAGTGTTCTTTATAGTGGTTACCTGTAGGCCTCTTTTAATTTACGTGTATACTACTGGCGTCTAAGGGGTCCTCTAAGCCATCTAGCTTTTAAGTAGTCTTCCTAGGAGTTTACTTAAAGCGTTGCCCTTTTTGGGTTCTGTTCCCTAAACCTAACTCTATAGAGCCTGTACTGTAACCGCGCTTTAAGTATAAGGATTTGCTGCTACTAGCTACATAATCTTCTGCAAGCTTTATAGTGTTAAGTAGTTACTCCACACAGCAGATTTTAGCGAAGAGGTCCTCTGTAGTTCTTACCTATTCAATAAAGTTTTGGTGGAAGAGCTCTGCCTATAGGTAGCCTAGGAGGTATAAGAACTAAAAGTTTACCTATTGCTTGGAATTAATAAAAGGGGTATATAAGAAGCGGTCCTTTAAGCTATATATATAGGCTAAGAAGACGTTAAACCTCTAGTTCTCCTTTATAATGGCTATATAGTACGCAGTAGCATTATTAAAGTATCTTACTATAGGGTCCCTAATCTAGTCTTAGACTATAGTCTTAAACTTATCCTATAGTAAGGGACCTTTATCTTTAGTGCCTAGCCGGCAATAAACTAGTTAGGTAATTGTCTTCTCTTTTGCAAAACTTTTAATAGCCTAGCGCGTGCGTCGCTTATAATTATAGTTAGTGTTATTGACCTTAAATTGGTTCTCAACTGCGGTAATCCAGCAGTTAAAATACTATTAAGTAGTACCGCTAATATTAGGTAGTGACTTCTTAACTAGGGCGTTGAGATTTATTTAGCGTATATGTTTACCACGTAACTTATACTCTTTACTAGAGAGGCGATAAAAGGGCTTTGTTAAATTAATAATGCTCTATAAGTTGGCTATTTTCTTAGCCAGCTTATCGAGCTCCTTTATATTAGTAGTATTTGGAGGGATACTGGTAATCTTGCTAAGCTCCTATTAAGCCTAGGTATATAAGTTAAACTAGTCTCCAGCGTTTATAGGTAGCTAATTATTTTAAGGTTTGGAACGTGGCTTAGATCCTACTAGTGTGTTTCTAGCGGTTTTGTCTACACTAGATCCTAAGGTATTTAGCAGTTATATTATTAGCGTATTTCCATTAGGTGCAGGCGTCGGTTTTCTTTTTAGAGGCATTATGGAAAAATTAAACCGGCTATCCTCCTAAGGGGATTAGTAAGGATTTAAATATAAAATATGGATGTGGATAGAGAGCTTAATAATGGAATAATAGGGTATATTATATAGACAGACAAATTCTTAAGGGAAAAGGAGGAGTCTGTGTGCAAGGTAAGGAAGGGGTTTCCCTAGTTATATACAGCGCACATGCCTTACGGGCGAGTTACCCCTAGGTCGCCCCAGGGTTACCCATACCTTACAGCTATATAACTATCTACTTAGGTTTTACCTAACAAATAGCTAATATTTTCTTATTATGCACTTTATAGTTATACTTAGCTAGGGCTATTGTTTTTAAGAAGAACGCAATAGGGTACCATTTACTATTTAGGTATAGCTATAAAAGGACCCCTGCTACTACCCCGTTAAAGGTATCTATTTTTAGTATTAATTTAAGATCTAGGTTATAGTAATAAAGGATTAGGAAGGAGATAAGTTAGTCTTTTAACTCCTTAAAGGCTTTTATATAGTTATTATTAAAGATAAAAAATGTATTGTTCTTAGTTAGTTATATAAAAGGCTTAGCTATAACTCTATAGTTATAGATAAACCAATAGTAGAAATTATAAAAGCTAAAAAAGGACTGGATGCCTTTTATAGTATAAGGGGGTTTCTAGTTATAGATTACCTTAACCTTCTTTAGGTTAACTTTAATGCCTTTTATACTACAGCAAAATCTCTTTAATACGATACCGTTTTTGCAGCCGAGCATATCGTAATACCAATGGTATCGTTATACTAAATAGTCACGTGACGGGTTAATAAGCAGGAAAAAGGAGGTTAACCACCCTAAAAGGGCATAAAACACCTACTGAATGGGCTAAATAGGGCTCCTCCCATACAAAATCTTATCTGGTTACAACGATTTTGGTGGCGCTACCTTAACAATATCGCCAAAAGTCAGATCATCGTAATATTACACCAGAAAAGGCTTGATTAAGGGGTGTAGATCGTAATGTAGAGGATATCGTTATATACCCCATATCGTATTAAGGGGGTTTTACTGTAATAATAAACCTAAGATACTTTATACGTTTTACTCCAAATATATATTTTTTAATATTAACTTATAGGCCTATATTTCGCAGTCTCTCTAGGACCTTTTTAACATAAACTTAATGCTTAAGTTTGTTATCTAAGTATATAAGAATGTTGTCTAGGTATACTGTATAGAATTTATTAAGGTAATTAAAAAGAATATTATTTATATGCTATTAATAAGTGGCTAGCCTATTTATTAGTCTAAAAGGAAGGACTTTAAATTTATAAAAACTATAGCAGGTGTAGAATATTATTAGATCTTCTAATATAGGGTTTATCCTAATTTAATTTAGTAGAAAGCTTAGCTTAGATATATAAAGGTCTTATTAATTAGGGGAAGAGGGTAGTAATCTTTCTAAGTAATAGTGTTTAGTTTCTAATAGTTAATATAGAAATAAAGGCCTTTATTAGGTTTCTTTATAAATAGAATAGGGGAAGTAAAAAGGGCCTAACTTAGTTTAATAAACCCCTTATAGAGGTTATTAATTAAGTACTACTTAGTTACTTTTAGTTCCTCTATAGTTTGCTAGTAAAGGGGGCTATAGCCTAAAGAGTTGTCGGCCTCTAGTTAAATCTTATAATTATAGGTTTAGTAAGGGGGTAGTATATCTAAGGCTATTTTTAAGAACGCGTCTTTATAGTCTAAGAGGTATATAAGGAGAAGGCGCTTAACTAGCTCCTTATTAATTTCCTCTACTAGCCCTTCTCCCTTATTATTAATAATCTAGTTAATTTTATATAAGCTGGTTATAAAGACCTTATTATCCCTTTAATATATATTAAAGTAGAAACCTATAACACTAATTGCCGCAATATCTACTATAAGGGGGTTATATAATAGTAGGGATGTCTATAGCCTTAGGGGCCTTTAGTGTATTAGTATTGTCTTTACTTCTTTTAGCTCTTATTATATCTTCCAAAGATTATCCTCTATATTTTATTAGTATGTCCTTCTCCCTATTAGCCAGATCTCTATAGTTTAGAAGTTGTTTATATTACTATTTATTCTACTTCTATAAGTAGAGTCCTCCTTAACTATAGTCCTTTAGAAGAGTATTCTTATTAGTATAGAGTTCCTACTAGCCTTATAGCGGGCATCTTCTTAGGTAAAGGCTAGGTTACAGTTTTTAATATCCTACTAGTAGATAGGATTAGCCTTTACAGCTAATATTTTACAGTTAGTATAGATTTCTCTAATAAAGGAGGGTAACTTTAGTCTATTCTCTGGCTAGACAAACTGTCTTTATTAAATGTATAGCTAAATATTAAAGTAGGATATCTATTTTTGGCTAAGGATTATATTATAGAAACCTAGGTCTAGGATATAAAAGGGGATGCTATACTAGCGTTGTCTATTAATAGAGATATATAGCTTTAAGATATAGATAACTGGCTTACTAGCTTAGCCGTTATAGCCTTTTATTTAGATAGGCTTCTCTAGTTAGGTAGCATTTATATTTAAGAACTTAGTAACATTGTTTATATAAGCAGTATTTATAAAGGCAAAGCTATTTACTCCAGTATTAATAAGGGTAGTAGTATTAACTCTATATCTATTTTAAGATACTATATATAAAACTATAAAGTGTTTTCTACCTATTAGCTAATTTAAATTAATCTCTTTAAGATTAATAAGATACCCTAAGGGGGAGTCTTTCCCTAGGGTTCTTCTTTTCCTAACTTATTAGATATTTCTTCTTCCTTTATTTCCTTAATATTATCTATATCCTTTAGCTTTAGGCAGGATATAGTAAAGTAAGTATCCTTTCTGTAATTAAAGCATATAACTATAGCAGGATTAATTAGGGTATTATAATAAGTATTAGCTAAAGGTATAGTATATAGTAAGTTAAGCAAGGGTTATAGGTAAGTAGTTATAACCGCTTTTGGTACAAAAGCAATTATAATTTATTTTTTAACGCTAACTCCTATTAGTATAACGGATAAGTTCTGGTTGCTATAGGGACACTTTAATTAATTAGAATAAGCATTAATTTATTTTAGTTCTAAATTTAGTAATAAATATTAGGCTGCAAGTCTTTAGTAGGTTAGTAGGTTATCTAAGGCTACCGTAATCTTCTCTTATAGTTAGACTATTAGCTTATTATATAGGTCCAAATAGTAGTTCTTAGGGGGAACCTAGCCTTCGCCTGCTAGGTATAAGAGTTAGTAGTAGTAATAGTTCTTTAATTAACATCTAATACGGATCCTATCTAGGCCCACGTACTCCATATATAAGGGAAACTTATAAATTAATAGGAAGAAAACCCTTATTGATATAGGGGACGGAAAAACCCTATAAGCCACCTCAGTAGGATAAAAAAAACCCTACTTTACTATGTCCATCCGTAGCAGCGGCCCTGCGGTGTTACGAACGCTTTAAGTATAATGTCACGACTACTTAGAGAGGAGTTGGAAGAAGCTAGTTGGTTAATCGAAGCACGGTCTAGGATGGAACCGGTAGAACCATATAACGAGGAATGGTAAGCGAGTCATATAATGTTGTACGCAGAGTACGCGGTGTACGAACGGAACGTATATACAACACGTATAACACGTACTTTACGTATAAGAAGAGTTTCTTAGGAGTACAGATGTGTATTTAAAGGACCACAGTCCCTACCTAGATAGTTCCTTTCTTTATAGTAAATCTTAGAATATAATTAGAGTTAATCTGTTAGGCAACCACTCTACCAGTTATTATTTGTTACTATTACATTGTTAACTTTGTTTGAATATCTATATACCTAGCCCAATAACAAGCCCACCGTAGTATTTCCTACAAGGTTCCGTTATATATTTACTACCACGGTTACGGTATTAATAAGTCAAATAATATGCCACTAAAAGCACCAGTTATATTAACGCCAATAGCGGCAACTACCTTGGGTACTAGCGGGGACACTAGTATAAGGGACACTAATTTATAACTAGTTACGGTTAAACAGTTATAGGAAATAGTTAACCAGCTATAAGGTAATAATAAGGTACTTAAAGATAGGATTAATAACATTGGAGCTGCTAAGGTTAAGTTACCATTAATTAAGAGATTTTTAGGTAAGAAGTTAAAACTTAAAGGATTTCTAACACAAATGCACTTTAAGGTTATGCAAGAAGGAGTAAAGTTAGCAATGACTATAGATTAGGTAGCGTATGTAGGACTATTCTTAACCGGAAGAGCACTTAAGTAGTTTAAACCTTACCTTACTAAAATCTAAGTCTATAAAATAACAACTACTAACTAAGATATACGGTTTGTGTTCAGAAGTTAGAATGGGTTTATAGAAAGGTTAACGCAGATATTTAGAAACCTAGAAGTAACAATTATAGCAGAAAGAAAGTTATAGAACCTAGTATAACGCACTTTAGTAATTAAGTATACCATATAGTTTTAGACACTTGTAATATAGGTTAAGTGGAATAATAAGGCGCTTATAGCATAGTATAAACAGGGACTTAAGGCTAAAGTCTAGGACGTAATTATTCTAATAGAAGATACGGAAACTCTAAGAGAGTTAATAGATTAATTAATAAAAATTAATAATAGGATCTATTAAAGGGAACAAGCCAAGAAAGGGCAAGATAGAGTTTTATAGTTGTATAAGGCGTAGAGTACGCAGTAATAGATGCAGAGTTATAAACTATGGAATAGGCCGGAACTAATAGACTTAAGCGGTACTAAAGAATCTAAAAAATGGAGCAAAAAACTATGGAAACCTAGAGGTTAAGGATTAAGTAATTATAGGACTAAGGAGCAGAGGCTAAACTAGGGATCTTATTAACAGAAGACATTTAGGTGGACTCTATAGCAAAAAGACTGGTTTAAAAAAGGAGCTTATATAAATTATAGAAAACAGGGTTATTTTGCTAGAGATTATAGAGGTAGTTAGAGTAACCATACGGTAAAGGGCATAAGGTTATTAGAGTATGATAACGCGGACATGGGGATGTTGCGTAGGACTAAGGAGTGTTTAATTAAACACTTCGCGTTTTGTTATAATAACGCATACCAAATTTATAAAGATGCTAAGTATAGCGTAAGCTATTAGCCACAAGAGCTAGATTTAAGAGGACTTAAGGGAACTAGAGAGTTAGACAAAGAATAAGATTAACTTTACAAGCTGGATTAAGATGTTATAGTAATATATAGATAAAGATTAGCAGTATTAATAATAGAGTTAGAGTACTTATTAATTAATAGTGATAAGGAAGAAAAAGGGACTAACTGGGAGTACCTAAACCTTAATAACGTAACAGAAGCAGAGACTGAGACCACTATAGAACGCGGTTCAATAACGGGCATTATAACACCATTGGATACGGCATCTATTACTTTATAAGATGGAAGGAGTAATATCTAAAGTAGACTAAGTAAGCAGATAACTACTAGTGCTAGCTTACTACTTAATAAAGGTAAAAGGCCAAAGGCTTAAGATTTTTAGAAGGAGATGTAAGACGCTTAAGACTCTTAAAGTGAGATAAGACATACCTAAGGACCTATAACAGACGAAAACTGATGGGAAAGGGCAGTAGCTTAGTTTAGTAATATATAAATAAGCTTGGGACAACAGTTCCTAGGGAGCTAAGATTTTAAAGAATAAATAAGGTCCATAATAGTAGTTCTAGGTAAATATAGTGTTCAGCCTAAAGGTTAAAAGGTTAATATAGCGATTAAGAAGTAAGATGACTTTAAGGATCCTTTTATAAGGCGAAAATGTAAAGAAAGTATGGATGAGTTTAGGCAACGAATTATTATATAGCAAGAACAGAAGCTAGATAAGAAGTTAGCTATACTAGGACGTATAAGGGACAGAGCTTTAGTACGGAAAGTTATAAATAGGCTGAGGGTAGGAACGCTAAGAGCTAAGTGGTTAGATAAACTGGAACAAGAAGAGGATCTAGGGATTTTAACTAGATTTGTAGAACGTCACACTAAAGGTTGCAATAATACAGCAATAAAGAGATACTTCCTTATAAATAGGTTGTATATACTTACTGAGCTATACTAAAAGTGGTACAAGCAAAGAGGAAATAATAAATGGGAAGATTTCTGTATATGGCTAGATGAAAAAGTTATACTAGATTAAGCCATGTCTAAGAAGCAGATAAACTATATAAAGGGGGTATTAGTTATAATGTTAAAGAACCTAGAGGAACAGGCCGTAGACTAGAAAGAAATAATTCAAGTATTAGTACTAGCAAACAACACGGTGACGTTTAGGTTAATATGGGAAAAGTTTAAACTCTAGGATAAAGATAAACCTAGAGTGGATCTAAGACACCCTACGCATTATATATTGTTATAGATTATATATATAAATAATATGTGTAATATGCATAGGACACCTAAAGATAAATATTATAAGTATCTAATAAGGATATATTAGATAATAGATAAAAAGCGGTATAGAGACGCCAAGTATATACATAGTTGGCACCTAGTAGAAGTTTAGGAGTTAGGAGACTTAATACTTTAACTAGGAAGGTTCCTTACAGAAGAATGCCTAGATAGATAATAGTGGTGGGAGTGCCTAGAGAATATTTGTTTATGGTATGTAGAGGAAAAGAAATAAATTAAGTATTGGCTATAGAAGGACCAAGTATAGTTAAGGTTAGATAGCCAACAGTTGGGAAAAGGGGAGGCCTATAGGACCAGAGGGAGCTAGTAGTAGAGCCTTAGACCCTTAAAGGAATTACAGGTTAATACCTAAATTTATAAGTTAAATAGCAAGATTAGCAGTTTAAAGCATTAGTAGACAGTAGAGCGATAAGGAACTATATATTACTAGCAGTAGTAGAAAGGATAGGGTTACTATACCAACAGAAGGAACACCTATATCTACTTATAACAATTTTAGGAGATCTAATAGCATATAGAGGAGGTATTATTAATCTAGAAACAGGACCTATTTAGTTAACCATTAAAGGGAGACCAGTTAAAATGTTTTTCAATATCCTATTATTGGGAAAGGATAAGGCGATACTAGGAATACCTTAGTTATAGGAATATAATCCAAAGATTAATTAGGTTATAGGTTAGGTTAATATTAGAGATATATAATAATATAGAGTATAACAGTAAACTAAGATAGTATAGTACTAAGTTAGAGCGATATATAAAGAGACTAAGCGAGGCTTAAGTTATGTACTAAAAAGATACCATAAGTATAGCAAAAGATTATAGTCACCAGAAAGTGAAAAGCTGTTAGAATATACAGTATAGGATTATAAGATAGAATTGGAACTAGGAACTAGTTTAAAGTTCTTTCTAATCTATAAGCTTACTAAAACTAAGTTAGTGGCGCTTAAGGAGTTTATCCAGGAGAACTTATAAAAGGGATATATTAGACCGTTATAGTTATTAGCGGGATATCTAGTACTATTTATCCCAAAGAAGAACGGAAAACTTAGAATATATATTAACTATAGGCAGTTAAACAGCATTATAAGAAAGGATAGGTATTCTTTACCCTTAATTAGCAAAATCTAAGACAGGATAGGCAATATAAATATCTTTATAAAGATAGATCTAAGATAGGCGTACTATTAAATCAGAATTAAGGAAGGCGATAAATGGAAGGCAGCCTTTAGGTTAAAGGAAGGACTATATAAACTATTAGTAATGCAGTTTAGGCTTATAAATGCACTAGTAATATTTTAGAAAAGAATTAATAGTGTGTTAGGGGAACACCTTAATGAGTTTATTATGGTATACCTTAACAATATTATTATCTACTTAATAAGTGAGGAAGAATATAGAGAATATATTAAGTGGGTCTTAAAGAGACTATAAGAAGAAAAGATGCTAGTAGTAATTAAGAAATACAAGTTCTTTACCAGGAAGATCGATTTTATAGGATTTATTATTAAACTAGGAAAAATTAGCATGGACCTAAAGAAAGTTAAAGCTATAGTAAGTTAGTAAGAACTAGAGAATATAATATAGTTAAGATCGTTCCTAGGGTTTTGTAATTACTATAGGAGGTTTATAGTATAGTAGTTAAAAAGTATTAAGTTATTTATAAGACTTATAAAAAAGAAGGAACTATAGATATAGGGACAGGAATAGAAGAAACTGTTTTAAAAACTTAAGGAGTTGTTTACCCAAGATTTAATCCTTAAGATCTACTAGCTAAAGTTAGATATAGTTATAAAAACAGATATATTAAACTTTGCACTAGGAGCATATTTGCTATAGAAGTACTAGGACGTATAGCATCTAGTGGTGTATTATAGTTAGAAGATAACACTAGTAGAACTAAACTACAATATCTATAATAAAGAGTTGCTAGGTATAGTTGTAGTACTTAAGGAATAGAGAGCATTTTTATAAGACATAGAAAAACCATTTGTGGTTAAGATGGATTATAAGAACCTAACAGGGTTTCTAATAATAAAAGAGCTTAACTAAAGACAAGTTAGATGGGCAGAGATGCTTACAGAATATTATTTTAAAATTTAGTATACTAAGGGTACTGAAAACGCAAGAGCAGATACACTTAGTAGAAAGGCAGAGTTATAAAGTAATGAAAAGCCATTAGGAGCAATATTACGCAAAGATGAAGATGGATTAATTAGGTATAATTATCCTAAGGTTGCAGCAACTAGAGAAGAAAACTAGACCTATAAGTTACTAAAGAGCAAATAGTTGTAAAGGATCTAAGAAGTATAGACAAAAGATCTAGAATTAGAGCAGTATAAGAACTAAAAAGCTATATATATACTAAGGGTAGTAGCAAAAGACTTTATAAAAGACTTTTATAAGGGAATAATATAAGGACATAATAGAGCAATAGGCTTAGTGTTAAGACTTTAAGAGGAGTATATTATTTAAGGAATTTAGGGACTAGCGAGATAAGTTATAAAGGAATGTCTAAATTGCTAGAGGAATAAACCAATAAGGCATAAGCTATATAGAGGGCTATAACCTATTAAAACACCAGAAAGACTATAGGAGGTTATATTATAGGACTTTATTATTAAGTTACTAAAGTTAAAAGACCCTATTACTGGGTAAGATTATAACGCGATCTTAGTAATAGTAGATAAGTTAACTAAGTAAGGTTACTTTATAGCGTGTACAGAAGAAATATCCGTAGAAGAAGTGGCTAGAGTTTATATTAAAGAAGTATTTATAAGACACAGAGTACTAAGTAAAATTATATTGGATAGAGATCTAAGGTTCGTAGTAGTATTCTAGGAAGTATTTTTAGCAGAATAAGGGGTTTAAGTAGTAATATTAACTGCGTATTACCTATAAATAGATAGTTAAATAGAGAGACTAAACTAAATGTTAGAATAGTATTTAAGGCATTATATTAATTACGCATAGAATAATTAGGTATTATTGTTACTAGTTATATAGTTTATATATAATATAACACTATAGGAAGGAATAGGTATATTACCTTTTAAGGCGAATTATGGGTATAAACCAAGAACATTATTATCGCTATATTAAGTAAAGAAAATAAGTAGTATAGCTAAAGAAAGAATGGAGACGTTAATAAATCTTTATAATTACCTTAAAAGTATAGCAAAACTAGTATAAGAAAGGATGAAAAGGTACTATAATGCTAAGAGATTTAAGGGACCAGATCTTAAGAAAGGGGATAAAGTGTAGCTACTATACAAAAATTTTAAAAGTTAATAACTAAGTAAAAAATTGGACTATATCAGACTAGGACCATTTAAGGTTAAGGCAAAAATCTTAGAAGTTATATATAGACTTAACTTACTAGAGAAAATGAAAATCTACCCTATATAGTATATTGCAATGCTAGAGCTAGTATATAGGAATGTTAAGCTACCAGTCTATAAGGTAGATATGTATAGAGGATAAAAAGAGGATAAATGGGAAGTTTTAAAGATCGTTAGTTACAAGGACATTGATAATAAAATATAGTATAAAGTAAAGTGGATAGGCTATAATAAGACTACCTAGGAGCTACTAGATAATTTAAAGAACGCTATAAGAAAGGTATAGGAGTATTAGATAAGAATGGGTCAGGCAGTATTAATAAGAAGGAGTTGCTAAAGAATAAATGTCACGGGGCGCGGAACAGTGGCAGCTGAACGTATGTATTTGAGGAGTCTACAAGACGTTGCGCGATCGATCGTAAGGGTCGAGGGCGTAAGGAGGTGACATACCTACGCGTAGCTGACGTAAG
>Ga0307507_10003768_pt1 | contig 28466 bp, 5 predicted proteins | sample 7_EM_MG_FD_207223 | JGI IMG/M metagenome (GOLD analysis project Ga0307507, IMG submission 207223) | Populus trichocarpa ectomycorrhiza microbial communities from riparian zone in the Pacific Northwest, United States - 7_EM | ecosystem: Host-associated > Plants > Roots > Unclassified | place...
TTTTAATATTCTAACATATTATAGCTTTATATAAATAGTTTTAGTTAAAGAAATTTAAGACTTTTTATTAAGTAATTCTCTGAATTTTAAGAGACTACTTAGGCACTATAATCCTATATAAGTGCCAGAAACCAGAGAGGTTTATTGGAATATCCGAGAAAATAAAAGGGGGTATTAAAATTCTTAATAACCTCCAACGCCAAAGAAAGAAACTCTATTTTGGAGATTATATAGGAAAATCCTCTAGAAATCTTGGAAAATTCAAGACGTTCTCCTTAAATAAACTAAGGTAACATATAATTAAGCAAAATAACAAAAAAACCCTATATTCTTGGTAAAACTAAGAATATCCAGCCACTAATTAGAATTAGAATCTTTTGGAAGTTCATAAGGAGCTAGCAAGATTTATTAGTAAATTCTAAGAAAAATAAGCTATTTCACGTACCCAGTTGAAGACCACCCTTAGACTCAATTTTTAAAACCTTCTTTAAGGCAGCAACGCGTGCACCGTTAATATTAAGCATCTTATTAGAAAATCCAAGAAGTTAGTTAATTTTACTCGAAAAATAAAAAATATTAAAAAAAACGAGAATTGAATACCTTATTAACTAAGAAAGTACTAAAAAGAATCTTAAAAAAGGAAAGAAGGCAAGATCTATATCTGCCGAAGGCCTTAGGCATTCTCTCATTTTTGTTAAGGTTGGAATTTCCCTAAAAACAGTTAGTTTTATTAAAATATATGAGAAATAAACTAGATTTCTTACCTCCTAAAGCCCTTTCTTTGCGCACTAGAGCTCCAGAATGGATTTCTAGGTAAAGTAAGAAATTATATTACTATTATTAGAATTTTCGATAATATACTTTATAGTTATAGCCGCAAGGAAGTGTATCACGTTCCTTAGTACCATTAATTGCCTTTTTAGGCATACGCTAAAAAATATTAAATTAGTTATTTTTTATCTAAAAAATAGAGAAAAACTTACTATATTCTAGACGTAGTAGGTATAGTATCTAAGATCTGCGTCCTTGTGCCCCTAGAAGCCAGCCCTAAAATGTTAGAAAAACTAAAAAAAAATGCAATATTTCTTACCTCAACTTCTCCTTAAGATCTTTGTCTTATTGCTCCTAGATAGAATTAGTATATTCTTAAAGCCACTAAGAAAAAAACATACCTTTAAGGGCTTTCCCAACAACCATCTTTTTTTGTATACTGCCTTTTTGGTAGCAGTAATTGCAGTAGCACTGGCAGATCTAATACCCAAAATTTAAAATAATTCTTGGAAAAAACAAGAAAAAATAAAAAATAAAGAGAAAAAATATTAGTAAATAAAGCAATAGGCTGTATATTAAATAATTCTTCCTAGTAAGAAAGGAAGCCTGGGATGTCAGAAAATCCAATAATTAAGTAATCGCTAGGGTAGAAAACCGAGAAACAAATTTCCTAAAAAGTTTTAAAAATTTGAAACGTTAATTTAAAGCCAATATGTCAGAATAAGCAAGAAATTGGTAAGCGGTATAACATAAAACTAAAAACCGAATTTCCCAAAAAATTTTAAAATTTTAAATTGTTAATTTAAAGCCAATATGTCAAAATAACCAAGAAACTAGTAAGCGGTATAATATAAAACCAAAAAAAGAAAAAATAGATCTCTATAAATTCAAAAATATAGTTCCAGAGGCCTTTTTTTTCTAAAAATACATGAAAATTATATAACTTGAAAAATTACTTACCTAGGAGGCATGTTAGATGCTCTATAAGAGCAGTTAGATTAAAAATCTAGTATATAAGTTAGCATATAACGTATATAGCTAATATAAAGCTCTAGCTTACTAGATACTCGCTTATTAATTAAGCGATGGGGTGTTAAAGGTCGACGTGGTCAATTGAGAGTGAAGTTATCTTGGGCGCCAAGACCTCGCGTATGCTAGGCCGTTTCGGGCTTGGCGCCCCGACCGTCCGCGCCTGGACGGTTACCATCCGAGAAGAAGATATTTTAATGTGTGCGGCTCTTATTAAGCGAATTTGCAGAAGATAAGAAAACCACAGTATCTGCGACGCGTTAACCTTAACAAGTTCTTATAAAAAGAGGTTCCCTACGCCCTTGCCGCGTTCCTTTGCGATCTCAGAACTAGTGCAAGCCCAAGGGTGTCCTGTCGTCCGCCTAGGGCGCGTCTACGTCAACTGGCTGGATAAGGCCAGTTTCGGGCCTGGTTGCGAGCCAGGTAGTCGTACGTTGGGCGGTTTTCGTATCCCAGTTTCCCTTGATGGGCCTCCCTAGGTGGTAGAGCAGGAGCCCTAAGCGGAGGCAGTAAGGCTCCTGGTGGTGTTGAGGGCGATGCGTACGCGTCGCGGGCTCAACACCACAGAACCGCAGCACCAGCGCGCTGCACGCGCTGCGACGGCTCTCTACCATCGCCTCTGCACTTGGCCATCGTAAGGAACTAGTTCCTAATAATGTTTCCACCCGCGGCGACGTGGACGCGTGCAGTAGGGCTTCGCGGGCTACTAAGTATAGTAAGAAGGAGGTCTTTAATATTAATATATCGCTATTTAAATGCGGTTTTAATCTAATCGCTTAGTAATATAGACGCCTTTATAAGATAGTCCTAGATCTAAGGACGGTTAAATATTAATAAAGCATGTGTAGAAGGACTTATAGCTTAACAAAAGGTAATATCTTATATAATTATTTAATTAGTATAGGCTTAAATATAGCTAGCTGTCTAAGATAGCTACCGTTTATAACTATAATAACTTTTAGAGTTAATAATAAGGTTATACTTTAATTTTAAATAGCTGTTAATATAATTGTTGCCGTTAATTATAAATAAAATACCTAGTCTTTAAGCTAGAGCCTCTTTTTACCTAAAAGACTATCCTAAAAAAGGGTTATTCTATACTTCTATATTAGTAATATAGGAGCTTTACTTAATAGTAACCGCTTATTAGTAACTTAATATCTATATTTACTAATAAACTTAACTAGATCTTAGCTAAAGATCTAAATATCCTTAACTTCTACTAAAAGCTTTAACTTACCACTAAATCTTACCGTTAAGACAGCGAGCTATTAGCTAGTTATAGTATTATAGTTAACTAACTGTTATAACTCTATAAGCTCGCTAACTATTTACGTTATTAGCCTCTTAGTAGCGAAGCTAACAGCGTCACTAACTCTTAAGCATACTACTCTTAACTTAAACGGAAATAAAGATATTAATTTAAAAATTGTAAAACGTAAAAATATAAAATACTTATAAGAGATAGTTATTAGTAACAAAGATGGAAGAAAAAAGACTATATATAAAGTTATTCTTATAAGAGCAGTTATTAAGGTAGAGGACTTAAAACTAGCCTTAAAGAACTAAACTCTTTTCCTAATTCCGTATAATAGCAAAGTAAGGTAAGGATTATAGTAGAAGACTCTTAATCCTTAAGAAGGCTGGCTGGTTTTAGTATTAAGCGTTCCGTAAATAAGGCTTACTTGCAGTTACTTTACATATCCATTATAAAGGTAAAGAGAAGAAAAAGGAAAAAGTTGCTATTTATATTAATTGGTGTCTTAAGTAACAGTTTGCTTATAGAAGGACTATTAAAGTATTCTTTATTGGCTAGATAATAGCGGCGCACTCTCTCTTAAGCTTTTTATTGTTTATTTCCTATTGCTTAAACTGTTTTATTCTTAGAATAATTAACTTTTCTATTAACTTTACCTTATTTTACGGAAGTGTCTACTGTATAGGGAGGTAAAACTTAATTAAAAGCATATATTCCTATCTATAGAGTATTTACATTAGGGTTATTCCTATTATTACCTTAACCGTTATTTAATTAGCCTAAAGTGCTTTTATTAGGTTCTATATCTAGTTACCTCTATACTTTTTAACGTTGCCACTAGAGGCTAATATCCTCTCTTAATTAGGTCTTATCTTTATAGATAGTAGTTATACTAAAGAATTAGAGGAATAAATAGAGGGGAGAAAAGAATTATATTATATTAAGGTAAAGTAAGGTTAAAACCTAAGCTCCTTTTATATTATATATATCCCTAAGCCTCCTATATATAATAAGAAAATAAACTAAAATAACTAAGGGGCATTTAATATACTATATTACCACCCTATTACGGAGCGAGCACAAGTGGTAATAATATATAGCAAAGTAGATATTATTAAGCTATGTATATAAACTGCGTAATAAAGTCAAGACGTTGTATAAGGAGAGAAGGTAAGGAAACGGGAAAAAAGGGTATATATTATTAGTTTGGTTGCTTAGTTAATATATACATAAAGCAGAATAGGATTTAAGTAGCGGTCCTGGCAGAACTTGGCAGGATTTAGTAGACTTAGTAAAATATGGTAGAATGCGGCAGACTGCCGTTAGATTACTATAGATTGCCGGCAGATTACTATTAGATTATTGTCTTGCGGTTAGTCTCTTCTTACTACATTAGTGGAAACAGGTGGAAATAGATAGACATATATAAGGTGTTATAGAGGTGTCCCATAATAGTACCCCCCCTTTAAACTTAAGCTTCTGCAAGATAGGGCTATAGTAGTTCTAGGTAGAGTTTATAAAAGTCTTCTGCGGCTTATATAAGTCCTATAGAGTTAACAGGTTCCCATAAGGGCTTAATAAAGCCTCTCTATTTTATAAGGTATATATATTTATATTTCTGTTTATTATACTTAATGTTATTAACTCTTTTAATAAGGTACTTATCCTTACCATCCACTTTAACTAGTAGGGGAGGGTCTTAGATTTGTTTAGGCAGGGCGTCTAATATAGGGGCGATAGGATAGAGGACTGACGTATAGAATATAGGGTGGATTTTAACCGTATTAGGGAGCTTTAGTTAGTAGGTATAAGAAGAGACAACTTTTTCAACCTTATAAGGGCCGGCGTTCTTCCAATTAAGTTTCTTAGTAGGTTATTTTGTGTTTAGATTTCTTATATCTAGCCAGACAAAGTTACTAATTTAGTAGGCCGGTATTAGGGTTTGGTTCTTACTGCAGCTTTATAGACAGATTGGGCCTATGTTATTTTATTAGTAAGGAACTCTTATGGTTCTTCTATCTTTTTTATAAATTTATTTGCTTTCATAACTTATAAGGCCTAATAAGCTAGGTAAGGGACATTACTAAAGGGTTTAAACCCTATTTGTAGATACTAGCTATAGTTGCCTAGAAATAGGGGGACCTTTATGGTTTCTAAGACGCAGTTATTTATAGTAAACTTAGTAAATATAAGCCAGTTTATCTAGTTGTCTTATAGATATAATATATATATCTAAATATATTATTCCATTATAGCATTTACACATTTTATTTAACCATCTATTTCTAGGTAGTATGTTATAAACAATAGTGCTTTAATATAGAGTTAGGTAGTTAGTTTTTTCCAAAACACAGAGACAAACTAGCTACCTTTATTAGAGATAATTGTTTTAGAGAGTCTGTAGAGTTTCTATATATAATATTACGGCGCTAGTAGAAAACGGTGGATCTTAGCAGACGTGGATTATAGTAGACGCGAGTTACGTAACTCAAGGACCGCATAAAATATTAAGCGGCGCTACTATTCTTCTCCTTCCTTTCTCTAGCTTTGGATCCTCATTTATAGACTACCAATTGTACAGGCTTACGCGTCCCTCTTACCGTACTCGTGCCTTGATTAACTAAGTCGCTAATATTATCTAAAGCTTGTTACCACTCTTTCTTCCTAAGAAGGAACTTAAATATATTTACAAGGACAAAGAATAGGACCCTAAGGACATCACTAGGACTATAAGGATAGAACAGAACCCTAAGAACCCCAAGAATATAAACAGAACGCGAAACTTAAGAATAGGACATATATAGACTAGAACCCCTAGAAAATAAATAAATAACCAGAAATTACCTAATACCCCTACCACCATGCTAAGAAACACAGCAGCTGGCAAAGCCGCTGCAGGACCTATAAATACCTCCAGTAGTAAAATAGTCGCCGTCTTAACCCCCTAGGAAGAGCTTATAGCAGCTAATGCCGAAATCGAATAGCTCTAAGAGCTGCTTGAAACTAAAGACACCCCTACGCCTAGTAATAGGTTATTAGACACCTAGAGACTTGCTATAGTCCTTAAGGCCCTAGCCCAATGTATAGTATTAGCATCGTCGCAGTCCGCAAAGGTCGTAGACCCCCTATTACTCACTAATAGAACCGACCCTATATTTAATAACTGGAAGCTTTAATTGCAGGATAAGCTTAAAGTTAATATGGACCACTTTCCTAATACCCAAGCTAAAATGGCATACGTCTTTGGCCGCACTGGCAGTGACGCATAGACACACCTATGTCCGCGATATGCCTAGGACTTAGTAGACCCCTTCCTCTCTAAAGAAGAGATAATTAACTACCTATCTTCTATTTATAAGGACCCCTTTAAAGTACAGAATGCCTATCTTAATTATAAAAGCCTAATAATAAAAACAACGGAAACCTTTTTAGTTTTTTAGACCCACTTTCTATACCTAGCCGGATAGGCCTAAATCCCCTAGGAAGATTTAATGCCAGACCTCTTTAATAAGCTTACCCTAGACCTACAGCGCGCTATACTACTGGTTTATACTACTATATAGACGCTAAAGGAACTTATGGACTAATGCCTAGCTATTAACTAGGGCCTTTATTGAATTAAGGTATGTACCAAGCGGTATAAGACTAGAAGCTTTGCCAACCAGAATATAAGTACTATAAGAATGGGCCGCAACACCCTAGTAAGATCTGCAACCCCTATAGCACCGGCCGTATAGCCTACCGCTAATTTAGCAGCTAGCCGTGTAGCTAGCCCTACCATAGGTCCAGTGAATACTTAGCCTATATACAGTAACCCCTATATATAGGCCCTTAGTAATTAGGGAGCTTGCTTTTCTTACGGCTAGAAGGGCCATATTGTAAAGGATTGTTTAATAAATATAGAAGCGGGCGAGGTTCTGTTAATCCAGGAAGATAGCATAGAGTTAGAAAAAGAGGAACCCTAGAGGAAGACTCCTCTTTAGGATTAAAAGGGATTAATATATTATATATTAATCTGGGTTAGCTAGTTGGCGGAAGAAGCTGCACTATCCCTTATACTTTATTCCGTAATAGATATTAAGTTTTAACCTCTGCTTTAGATGACTCTAGAGCAAATGCCTTTGCCTTAATAGATACCCTATATGCTGTAAAGCTGGCTAACTTTTTAAATGTATTTATTAAAGAACTGCCTAAACTAATTCCTATTTGCGGGTATAACGGATAGATAGGACTACCTATTATAACTATCTTGTGGATTTACCTCTGTGTTAACAGACAAAGGTAGTTTAACGTCCCCTTGCTTATTACGGACTTAGAAAGCCATAATATGATTTTAAAAAGAAAATGGCTAGCCTATTTAGGCTTATAGCTTAATATATAGAGCAGACGGCTTATCTAGCCTAAAACCCTACCCCTAACCCCTTCCTTTATAAAGGAGATTAGTATTATAATAGAGAACCTTATACGGCTATAGATAAACACCATTTACTAGGCCGATACTATATATAAGGACCAGGCTTTTAAAAAGGACGTATAGCTTAACCTATAATGGATCCGTATACTATACCGCCCCTAGACTACCTATATTATACTACTTATACCAAAGATTAAAAAAGTTAGTAAAAAGCTAGCGGAGCTTCCCGTAGGGAACTTAGGCCCTATATAGCCACAAAGAATAGCAAGGAGTATTAGATGCTATACTGAATGTATAGACCAGAGGGATAACTTATGGAAGATGGAATAGGAGCTAAGAAAGATCACAAACCCTAAACCGTAAAATATAACCTAATAATAGTCCGTAAAGAAACCTACGGACCTTCCACTAGTTAATATCTGCTGTATTAGCGCCGTAGGATTCTACTAGAACTTAGTCTAACCTAATACTATTGCCTTTACTACTAGCTTATATAAAATTTATTAAATAATTAAGGAAAAGGAAAATAAGCTTAGCAAATAGGAAGGCGAGCTTATAGATAAGAAGCTAGTAGAATAGAAACTACCCCATTAATACTGGAAATTTAAGGACATGTTCTTTAAAGCAGCGTCTAATATACTCCCGCCTTATTAACCGTACGACTATAAGATTGAGATTGAGCTAGATAAGGAAGACATACTTAGCTATATCCCCCTTCGTCAGCAGTCTACTGCCGAATTATAGGCTATAAAGCAGTATCTTATTGATAACCTAAATAAGGGCTTTATTGAACCCAGTTAAGCCCCTTTTAGCTCGCCTATTCTCTTTGCCAAAAAGCTAAATAGAGGACTTTGTTTCTGCATTAACTACCGTAAACTAAATAATATAACCCGCAAGGACCGCTACCCACTGCCCTTACTTAATAAGACTTTAACCCGAATAAGTAGAGCTAAGATCTTTACTAAGCTTAATATCTATTAGGCCTTTTACTGGATTAGAATAGACCCTAGATTAAAAGATCTTACTATATTTCAGACCCGTTACGGAATATATAAATATAAAGTACTTCCTTTTGGACTAACTAACGGACCGGCTACGTACCAACAATATATAAATGATATACTCTTTAACTACCTTAACGACTTCTATACGGCCTACCTAGATAACATTATAATCTACTCTAAGAATGAGTTAGAATACAAGGAGTATATTTATAAAGTCCTACAACAGCTCCATAAGGCCGGTCTTTAGGCTAATATTAGGAAATTAAAATTTAGTGTTAAGCGTACAAAGTACTTAGGTTTTATTATTAGTATAGACAGAATTAAGGCCGATCTAGAGAAAACAGCCGTAATTAACTAGTGGACACCCCTACGGACTATAAAGGGGGTGTAATTATTTTTAGGTTTCTATAACTTCTACTAACGCTTTATTAAGAACTATAGCAGGATTGCCTAGCCTCTTAACTACCTTACTAGAAAGAACCAGCCATTCCACTTTAACGCCATATATATGCAGGCCTTTAATAAGCTTAAAAAACGGCTAGTATCAGCTCTCCTACTTGCCCACTTTAACCTAGAACGGCCCTTAATACTAGAAACTGATACCTTAGATAGCGCGATAGCCGGAGTTTTCTCCTAGAAGCAACTGGACGGAGAATAGCACCCTATTACATACTATTTAAAGACTATAATAGATGCTAAGCTAAACTACCATATCCATAATAAAAAAATGCTGGCCATTATTTCTAGCTTTTAGCACTGGTATATATAGCTAAAGGGGACCCCTAAGCCTATTAAGGTAGTTTCGGATTATAAGGCCCTAGAATACTTTATAATAACTAAGGCCCTTATGGCCCGGCAGGCACGCTAGGCAGATATCCTATCTTAGTTTAACTTCTTAATTATATATAAACCAGGCACTATAAACCGTGTGGATACCCTTATAAGGCGTAAACAGGACCTAGGTAACTAGGCGGCTATAAAGATTTTATTATAGACCTAGACACTACTATAACCAGAGCACCTTAATCCCTAGATATAGGCAGAACGAAATACAGACCCTTTAGATGCTAAGATATGTCCCATTAACTCTATAGAACTTAACCTTATTAATAAACTGCTATAGGCAAATTATACGGCCCCCTCTCTATAGGAGTACCGTAAAAAGGTAAAGAATGTTGCCAGCCCATAGTCCCTTAAAAATGGACTATTTAAGCACTAGGAACGGCTAGTAGTAGCTAAGGAACAGAACTTACGGACCTAGCTTATTACCGAAGCTTATATCTAGGTCTCTATGGCCTACCCCAAAAAGAATAAGACCCATAAAATTATTAGTAACTAATACTACTGGCCCGGAATAGTTATGGATATTAACCGCTATATACGGAACTATAATAACTGCCATAGGTCTATAATTCTATGGGACAAGACCCTAGGACTATTAAAGCTACTCCTAATACTAAAACGCCCCTAGTAGTATATCTTTATAGACTTTTATGAGCTGCCTATAGACCGTAATAGATATAATATAGTAATAATCCTAGTTAACCGTTTTAGTAAGCGCCTGTTCTTAATCCCCTATTATAAGGATATTAATACTAAGGAAGTAGCCTAACTATATATCTATTATGTCTACCAAATCTATAGACCACTAGATACTATTATATCCAATTACAGGCCGTAGTTTATATTAACCTTCTAGAATAAGTTTACTTGGATTCTTAGCATTAAGCTAAAGCTTTCTATAGTATACCACCCCCAGATAGACAGTTAGATAGAGATTATAAATTAATACTTAGACTAGAGGCTCCGGCCCTTTATTAACTACTTCTAGGATAACTAGGGTAAACTACTACCCCTAATAGACTACGCCTAGGCAACCCTACCCCACAACTCTACGGGATTTGCACCTATTTAGCTGGAAATGGGATACTTACCCCATATAAGCTTTAACTGGGAAAGACCAGAGGGGCTATAGACTGTATATAAAAGACTATCTTATAAGGAAGCCCAGCAATACGCCAAACGCTTAGAAGAAGCCTAGACAGTAGCCTATACAAATTTAGAAAAGGCCTAGAGATTAATGGAACAGTAGGTAAACAAGCATAGGCGCGAGCCTGACTTTACTGTGGACGATAGGGTCTGGGTTATAATAAAAAACTAAAAGACAGAATGGCCTAGCCGCAAGCTAGACTATAAGATGGTAGGACTATATAAGATTCTTAATAAAGAAGGCAACTTGTATAAGGTTAAGCTCTTAGACTTAATTAAAGTCTACCCTATCTTTTCGCCAGATAAGCTACGGAAGGCTATAAATAACCTACTACCTAGATAAAAGAATGAGCCTCCCCTACTAATTTAAGTTAATAGCGACAACGAATAGGAAGTTAATGAAATACTAGCCTATAAACTAGTATAAGGAATACTAAAATACCGTATTTAATAAAAAGGTTACAATCCAGACCCAACCTAGTACCCCTCTTAGAACTTTATAGGTTGCCCCTAAAAGCTTAAAGAGTTCTATAACTAATACCCTAACAAGCTAGGACTTCCAAAGTATCTAGATAAGTGGATGGAGTGCTAGTATAGCGAAGATAATAGGCTACCTATTAAGTATATAGATAAGAACACCCTACGGATATAATACGGACATATAAAGCCTAAGGGCAGGCTTTTTTAGAGGGGGGGGGTAATGTTACGGCGCTAGTGGAAAACGGTGGATCTTGGCAGATGTGGATTATGGTAGACGCAAGTCACGTGACTTAAGGACCGCATAAAATATTGAGCAGCGCTGCTATTCTTCTCCTTCCTTTCTCTAGCTTTGGATCCTCGTTTATAGACTACTAATTGTACAGGCTTGCGTGTCCCTCTTACTGTGCTCGTGCCTCGATTGACTGAGTCGCTAACATATAATCTAGGAACAGTTAGGCAATAGTAGGTGTTAATATATTAGAGTAGGCAATTAAGTATCTTATCTTAAATAATTAGTCTATAACTACCATAATATTTACGCAGCCTTTACTTATAGGGAGGTTAATAATAAAGTTAATTAAAATATCCTTTTATCTTTAGTTTGGAATAGGTAGTGGCTTTAAAAAGCCATTATACGTCTTATATGAAGCTTTAGCTTGTTAGTAGGCATAGCAGCTAGAGACGTACCTTTATATTATATTATGCATATTTGGCCAATAGTATTCCTATTAAAGTAGTTCTAGGGTTTTTCTATGGCCTAGGTGGCTAGCTACTAATAGGTTATATATACGTTCAAGAAGCTTAAGCTTAAGTTTATTATAGTTAGGTATAACTAGGCGGTTCTAGTAGTATAAGCGGTCTCTATAAGCTTTATATTTACTTAAAGAGGTCTTTTTAGAGTGTCTAATGCCATCTTAAATTAGCTTAAGTATCTCTTGGATAAACTCGTTATTTAGGTATTTGTTAATTATAATCTGTTTAATTAATTAATTAGTTATTTTAAGAACGTATACTATAAGGTTTTTAGCTAGGGGATTAAATAATTTAGGGTAAAGTAGGGTTTAATTACAGTAGGCGCATACTTCTTTCTATACTAGTATATCTTATAAACATTAGGTTAGGGCATTAGGTTTTTAACCTTAAACGCCTAGGCAGTATATAATTAAGAATTAGAAACGAGATAGATATTCTAACTAGCGGGCTTAATAATAACTTAGCTGTTTTGTAGTATAAAGTACTATAGATTCTTATAGTTGCTAAGGACCTTAATTAGAAATCCGGCGCCTTCCAGTTTAGGTTACTATTATTTAAAATATCTAATAATGGCCAATAATTCCTTATTATAGATCTTATAGTTATATTTAGCTAGGCTTAATTATTTTAAGAAGTATGCTATAGGGTATAGTACTCCTTCCTTATTATACTAAGATAGAATACCTCTGGCAACATAGTTAGATAAATTAACTTCTATAACACTCTTTTAGTTTAGGTTAAAGTATTAAAGTATAGGTGCAGTAGTAAATATGACTTTTAATAGGTAAAGGCCTTCTTACATTTCTTATTAAAGATAAAGGTTTTATCCTTTTGGGTTAGAGCTATAAGGGGTAAAACTAGGGCGGAAAAGTTATTAATAAACCGTTAGTAGAAGTTAGTAAATCCTATAAAGGCTCTTATATCCTTAACATTCTTAGGTTCTTACTAGTTTATAATTACTTTAATCTTCTTTAGGTCTATTTATATACTATTTATAAAAATAACAAGTCCAAGATATAGGACTTCTATTTTATAAAATTCGCACTTATCTATATCTAATTATAAGCTAGCTTTATATAGGGCTTCTAAGATAAGGTTAACATATTTCTTATATTTAGTTAGGTTATTACTATATACTAGGATGTTGTTAATATAAGTAGTATAGAAAACGTCCAGATAAGGTTATAGGGTATTATTTATAAAGTGTTAAAACAAACTTAGGGCATTTATAAGGCCAAACAGCGTTACTAAGTATTTAAATAGTCTGTATTTAGTATGGAACACAGTAAGCTATTTATCTCCCTTTACAATATAGAGGCGGTTAAATACGTAAATAAGGTTAAGTTTTATATAGTAGCGAGCCTTACTTAATTAGTTTAGTGTTTCTTAAATTAACAGAAGCGGGTACTAATTTTTAATGGTAATAGCATTAAGAGCTTAGTAGTTTATATAGAAGCGCAGACTACCACTAGGTTTCTTAACAAAGATTATAGGTATAGCTATAGGTAAAGAGCTTGCTCTAATAAACCTTTTACTTAGGTACTTGTCTAAGTACTTTTACAGTACTTTAAGTTTATTTTAGGATATTCTGTATAGGGGTCTAAATCCTAGCTATTTTCCTTTTTTGAGTATAATCTTATAGTTATATAGTTGGTATTCCGTTAACTTATTAGCTTTCTTTTATAAGAATACCTCTAGGTGCTTATAGTAGTATACTAGTACTTTTATAGCAGGGTTAGTATGCTTTTTTAGTGCTAGGGCTTTTTAATATCGGCCATTATAATAGCAAAGATTATATATTTAGGTTTTCTAGCAAGTTATGCTAATAGGGTAGCTCTAATTATATAGATATCTAAGGTGTTAAGTAAGCTTAGGTTATCCTTAGTTTCTTATATAGTTTTAGGTTTAGGTTTAGGTTTAGTATTAGGTATAGAGTTAGTATTAGATTTAGGTTTAGGTTCTTTAAGTATCCTTTTTATAGTAGAATATTAGTTCTTCTAGTACTTTTATATATTAAGCTTAAGCTTCTACTTAGTTTAGGGTGTGACGGTTAGAGTCAGTTTATATAGTTATATATTATTTTTAAGTTCTTAGTGGACGTTAGTGGAAATCTTATATTGGTAGAATTAGGTAGACTTTTTAGGTATAAGGTGGACGTTAATAGAAATTTTAGACTGGTAGATCCTAGTGGATTTTTTAGATTTTGGTTTAAAGTCTAAGTAGTAAGTTATAAGGCACTTCTGCTTGTAATAGGGGGTAGTAAATAGAAGCTTAAAGTTATCCTAATTAATGGTTACCTTATATAGCTTTATCTAGGATTGTTTAAGAATTACTAGGTAATCTAGGGTAGTTATAAAGAGTTTAATTAATTCTTTATGGTTTAGGTATTAGGGTCTTGGGGCCACTATATAAGTAATACGGCCTAAGATAGTGCATTTGCTATTAAATCTAGATATATTAATATACTGGTTAAGGGGTGTTAGGGTAAACCTATTGTCTTATATAAAGATCTTATTAATAAATCCTATGCCACTAGTACCTATTTTAATTAGGACTTAAGTATTAGCCTATTAACCCTTCTACTAAAGATGGCAGTTAACAGTTATACTATAATCCTAAGAGTTAGGGTTTATAATATCTAATACATTTAACAAGATCCTATAATATAGCTGTCCTAAAAAGCAACTTAACTGTAGGATATACCTTTTAGTAGTAAATAGGAAGGGGTTCCTATAGAATATTAGTTATAACTTTATCTTTATAAGTGGTACTTATTAGATATGGGGCTAAAACTAGGTAAAGATTAGGGATAGTAACTAGAGGATTAATATAGTAAACAGTTGTTAGCACTAGCCGCTTATAAATTATATTAGGGTATAGGGACGGAGCAGTATTTTAAGATATAATCCTTACTTCCGCATTTAAAGCAAAGGCCTAGCTTAATACATTATTTTTATTTAGGGGACCCTAGTAGAGCGTATCCTAGGGTCTCTATATTAATATCCATAGCGTTAGGATGCTTAGGCTAAGATAATAACTTAGTAGACATTCGCGGAGTTATTATATTATATTAAGGAGTAGACTTTAGTATTAGGCGTAGTATATTATTATACTATTTATTAATAACGTTTATATAGGTGTTAAGGGCTCCTAGTAGGTCTATACCTATTAAGGAGGATGTATAATTACAGCACCTGTCGTACCAAACGCGTGCTTACGCGTACGGTACACCAACTACGCGTTTACGCGTTTGGTGCACCAACCACCTACTTACGCGTCTAGTGCACCCCTAAAGCACTAACTAATCAGGGGGAGGTCGCATTAGTATATAGACCACATAGTCTGCTTTAATACAAGAGTCAGTCACTATCCAAATAAGCATACAATACTACGTGTATTTCGTGCCCGTGGATACAACTTACTCGTGCTATTAAGTTAGTACGAACACTAATTAGTAAGCGCGCATAGATTAGCAATTACTTAATACCTCCCCCCGAGTAATACACACGACAGTAACCACCTATTTAGACTCCTAGTACGACCTGCTAGAAGGTTGGAAGTTGGGGATTACAGACTTATCTCTAACTCTGTATACTTATTCAAGTCTTAGTACGGTTTACTGGAAGTTATAGACGTAAATATAGACCTATACGGAACCCTTATTCTTAACCCCCTTAAACCTTAAACCTCTTTGGACCTTTTGTGGAAACCCCCTACCCTCCTACAAACCATTATAGACCCGTTAATTGATTTTACGGACCGTTATAAGACCTCCCCCACCCGTTATAAGCTGCTACCACCCGCTACGTACCACACTATACTATAGTATGGCAGACATTAGTAAGCAAGTTAGTAAAGGTTAAAAGAAGTAGAGATAAGGAGTCAACGTTACGTCTATAAACGACGTTAACAACTATATTAGTTTCAAAATCCTTGAATACAAACACTTTAAGCTTATAAATAATAACCTATGGGAGCAATACTAGGAAGACTTTGCGGACTTTATAGAAGCTATTTTTAAGGCCTGCAACTCTGTTACTATTTGTAAACTATGAACCCTTTTATATAACTAAGGTGTATGGGTTAAAAGGAATAAACGAGTTACTGTTGTATAGTCCTTATACAACATAATACACGAGAAGGACCAAACGGAATGGACTAAAGAGGAAATCCTAGACTAGTTCCAAGAAACTAAGGAACTCTTTACTTCTTCCAAACTTAATATAATTGCTGGCCTTATACCTAACCCACTTAACCAAATTTGTCCTATAAACCTAAGCGACTTTAGACTTAACCTTATTGGCCAAAATACACCCTATTCTTAAGTTACGGATTATAATACCCCTATAAACCAAAATACGGACCAAATTACCCCTACTATTTAAGTTATAGATCCGCAAGCCATATACCCGCAAGCTATAGATCTATAAGTTATAGATCTGCAACCTACCTAAGTAAAGACCTATGGTAAGGAGCTAGCTAACCTAGCCAAGCTCTATACCGATGAATTTAAGTACAGTGGTGAAAATGATAATTTTAACTTTAAACTAACTATCTTTACGGACCTCTGCTAGAAGGCTAACATTCCTAAACAAGAGTTTAGCTAAGCCTACTCTACCATGCTGCGCGGCCTAGCACTTAACTACTACTATACTAACCTTAAGAGCAACCCCCTTGGTGTCCCCTTTAATAAGCTATATAAAGCTACCCGCAACTACTTTAAAGGACCGGAATATAGGCGTAATATCCTTACCTAATGGAATGCGACTAAGCTACGGACCATAATTGATAAGAACACTAAAAAATCGACTATAGAGTGTCTGCAAATCCTTATTAAAGACCTCCGGCACCTATAGCACGGCCTTAACACTAAGCTTCGAACAGATAACTTCCTGCACAATAAACTTATTACGGCTTGCCAGGAAGTAGAGCCCTATAAGTACGCCTATTATAAGCCTATAGACACCTTAGCTGGCCTTATTAATGACCTACGCTCCTCTATTATAACGTATAAAGTCTTAAACCTACTGGGCAGTACTTAAGCCTTCGCCATAGATATTTAATATTTGCAGATAGACTTAGACGTCTACTTTACGGACCGCCGTTACCGCTAGTAGCACCTATACCGACCAAGTCCCACCCGTAACCCCCGCAGTAACTCCCGTACGAAAGTATACCCCCACAGACAAATAAGCCAGAAATGCTTCGTGTGTGGCAAGAAAGGATATTAGTCTATAAGGTATACCTAGGAAGAACGTAACAGGTCTAAGAAGAGATTTAATAAACGGATTAGCCAGTTTATCTTAGAATATAAAGGAGAGGAAGAAGAGGAGCCCCCTAATAAGTTAATAGAAGCCCTTATAATTGACTTTAACCTAGATGACTAGGAATAGGAGACCTTAAAGACGTTTCTAACTACTTTTAGAACTTTTACGGATAGCTAAGCCTTTAATATTACAACTGTATTAGCCGACCGTTTCTTTATACACTTAGTTGCGCCTGAAAACCATTCCGTAAGCACCCCCGTTATGGACGTTATAGATTACAAGCAGGACCCATTTGCATATATTACCACAGAACGCTATACCCCCAAGGAATTCTATGGTGTTATGATTGATATAGGCGCCTCCAAGAAGTCTACTGTAGGTTACGGATAATACCTTGCATATAGGACCACCGCAAATAATAATACAGATATTGACACTATGTAAACTAGGGCCGTAAATGTCCAATTCGGCATTAGCTTAACTGCATTAATTAAATTAGTTGTAGTTAAGACCCCAATTAGCCTAGTTAACTTCTATATAGTAAAAGCAGATATCCCTTTCTTACTTTGCCTTGCGGACATGGACAGGTTATAGGTTTACTACAATAATATTATAGACACCTTAATTGGCCCCATATGTAACGGAACCTTATAGCTTAGACTACGGTGGGTTCTATTATTAGGCTAGGTATATAGGTAAGAACAAAACAACAACGTAATAATAACTAGTGGAGTAGTTGCCCAACAGATTAACTTCAATTATATTCTGAGATTCACTATAAGGAGAGAACTATCTACGGTAGAGACTGAGGTCCTTTAAATACACAATTATACTCCTAAGAAATCCTCTCTTGTATATGAGGTACGTGTTATCTATATTAAATATAATATCCCTCTTATTTAACGCAGTTAACGCGTTTAATACTACGTGACCTTGGTTACTATTCCTCGTTATATAGTTTTACTGGATCCATCCTAAACCGTGCTTATATTAACCAACTAGCTTCTGCCAACTCTTCTCCAAGTAGTTATAACATTGTACTTAAAGCGTCCGTAATACTATCTCCCTTCTCTTTATCTTTGTCCTTAAAGATTCCTAATATCTCTAAGTTGTCTACTAGAGGTATAATATCCGTTTAATCAGTCTGGTTAATATCCTTACTTATTATACCTAAAGCTTCTTCTTTTCTTTCCTGGGTTAAGCGTCGCCTTCATACGGTTTCCTCCATACTATTACTTAGTAAAGTGATGGCGATTCCTTGCTCAAGGTGCGTAAAAGAGGGGTTAGTCTATATTGCGTTAGCGAGTCCTACGTCTTAACAACCCTCCTCTTGCTCTAAGTGTACTAAAGCAAATATTCAATCGTCCTGCGATGTTTGCTCTGTCTCTAATGCTAAGTATACACGTTCTATTACTCTTAACAGTCTTTAAGTTCCCTAAGTAACTTATTATAGGGTCTTATATTTAATCTACCACTACAAAGCTTAACAGTAAGCTAGCCTCCACGCTGCTTAAGGTTTAACGTGCCTTAGAAGAGTCTACACACGTCCTTAAAGCTTAACGTTTGGCTTATGCTTATCTTTAACGTCTTAAACGTGTCCGTAAGAAGGTCCGTTCTAAGGAGTAGAAACTTGTTTAATAGGGTTTGTCTAAGCTAGGTAATAAAAGGATTGGCTCTTCTCCTGCAAGGGAAACAACTCTAAGTAGCTTAGCAATTACTCCTCTTGGGTCCCCCTTAGGTAACTCGTTCTTTAGTAATTCTTTCTTATTAATATTGCCTAACCTACCTTCTTCCGACACTCTTGTACCTTTCCTATAGCGTTCCTTAGGTTGCTTAATGGTTCCCAAGTAGTCTCACTATAGCCTATCCACTTTACTTTATACCATATTTCGTTATCTATATCCTCGTAACTGATAATCTTTAAAACTTGCTATTTGTCTTCCTCTTATCCTCTATATATGTCTGCCTTGTAGACTGGTGGCTTAATATTCCCATATACTGGCTCTAGCATTGCAACGTATTATATAGGGTAGATTTTCATTTTAGCTGGTAGGTTTAACTTATATATAACTAATAAAATCCTTTGCTTAACTTTAAAAGGTCCTAGTCTAACATAGTCTAACTTCTTACTTAGTCGTTAACTCTTAAAGTTTTTGTATAGTAGCCACACTTTATCCCCCTCCTTAAGATCTGGTCCCTTAGATCTCTTAGCATTATAGTACCTTTTTATTCATTCTTATACTAGTTTAGCTATTTCTTTAAGGTCTGCATAAAGATTTATTAACGTCTCTATTCTTTACTTAGCTATGCTACTTGTCTTTTTTACTTAATATGGCGATAATAATGTTCTTAGCTTATACCCGTAATTCACCTTAAATGGTAATGTCCCTATTCCTTCTTATAGTGTTGCATTATATGCAAACTGTGTAACTAGTAATAACGATACCCAATTGTTCTATACGTGATTAATATAGTGCCTTAGATACTGCTCTAGTGTCTAGTTTAGTTTTTCCGTTTATCCGTCCATCTGCGGATAATACGCTGTAGATATTGCTGCGCGAACTCCTTATTCTGCCAGAAATACTTCCTAAAGTACTGCTATAAATCTTGGATCTCTATCCGATATAATCTTATCTAGTGCTCCGTATCTTGCGAACACTTCCTTTATATAGATTCTAGCGATATCTTCTACTAATATCTCTTTAGTGCATGCTATAAAGTATCCCCACTTTGTTAGCTTATTTACTATTACTAAAATCGCGTTATAATCTTGTCCTGTAATAGGATCTCTTAACTTTAGTAACTTAATAATAAAGTCCTATAATATAACTTCCTATGGTCTTCCTGGTGTCTTGATAGGTTATAGCCCTCTATACAGCTTATACCTTATTAGTTTATTCCTTTAGCAATCTGGATATTTCTTTATAACTTATCTTGCTAGTCCCTAGATTCCTTAAATAATATACTCCTCTTAAAGTCTTAACACTAAGCCTATAGCTCTGTTGTGTCCTTATATTATTCCCTTATAGAATTCCTTAACAAATTCTTCTGTGATAGATTTAGGCATATATGTTACCTCTCTATTTTTATATTACTCTAAGTCTAGATTCTCTGCCTGTACTTCTTAGATTTTTTATGTCTAATTACTCTCTAGTAACTTATAGATCTAACTTTCTTTAGTTGCTATAATCTTTGGATAATTATACCTAATTAATCCGTCTTAATTCTTTCGCAATAAAGCTCCTAATAGCTTTTTGTCACTTTATAGTTTAGCCTTTCTACTTAGAGTGTCTGCTTGTGTATTGTCTGTACCCTTGGTATACTAAATTTTAAAATGGTATTCTATAAGCATTTCCGCCCATCTAACCTATCTTTAGTTGAGTTCCTTTATTGTTAAAAATCCTGTAAGGTTCTTATAGTCCGTCTTAACTATAAATGGTTTCTCTATACCTTATAAGAATGCTCTCTATTCCTTAAGTGCTGTAACTATACCTAATAACTCCTTGTTGTAGATGTTATAGTTTAACTCTAGTGGTGTTATCTTTTAACTATAGTATGCTACTGGGTGCCATCTATCTTGATGTTTTTATAGAAAGTATACCCCTAGTGTAAAGTCTAATGCATTTATTTCTATAACTATCTCTAAACCTAGTTAATAGATCTTAAGAACTGGCTTCTAGGTAAACAACTTTTTAATTCTCTTAAATAGTTCTTATTACTTCTTTCCCTATGCCTATAGTTCTTCTTTTTTTGTTAACTGCGTAAATGGCTTAATATCTTATAACTATTGCGCTATAAACCTTCTATAATAATTGCAAAACCCTAGGAATGATTTTAACTATATAACGTTCTCTGGTTCTTGCCAATTCGCTATAGCCTTAATCTTTTTTAGATCTATACTAAGTTGGCCTAGTTTAATAATAAATCCAACGAAATCGGTCTTTTAGGTAAAGAACTTGTATTTTTTAATTGCTACTAGTATCTGTTCTTCTTATAGTCTCTTTAAGACCTACTTAATGTGTTTTCTATATTCTTCCTTACTCTCTAAGTAGATAATAATGTCGTTAAGGTATACTATAACAAATTTATCTAGGTGTTCTCTTAATACACTATTAATTCGCTTCTAGAATGTTGCTAGCGCGTTTATAAGCCCGAATTGTATAACTAATAGTTTATATAGTCCCTCCTTTAACCTAAAGGCTGCCTTCTATTTGTCGCCTTCCTTAATTCTGATCTAATGGTACACCCATCTTAGATCTATCTTTGTAAAGATCTTTACATTGCCTATCCTGTCTTAGATTTCGCTAATTAAGGGTAAAGGATACCTATTCTTCCTAGTAATGCTGTTTAACTATTTATAGTTTATATATATCCTAAGTTTTCCGTTTTTCTTTAGGATAAATAGTACTGGATATTCTATTAATAACTGTAATAGTCTAATATATCCCTTACGTAAGTTCTCCTAAATAAACTCCTTAAGCGCTACTAACTCTGTTTCAGTAAGCTTATAGATTAGAAAGAACCTTAAACTTATTCCTTCTTCTAATTCTATCTTATAGTCCTATGCTGTATATTCTAACAGCTTTTCACTTTTTAGTAACTATAACTTTTTACCATACTTGTGGTATCTCTTTAGTATATAATTTAAGCCTTGCTTAGTCTCTTTATATATCGCTCTGACTTAGTACTATACTAACTTGGTTTACTATCGCACTTTGCGCCGTTGTGTATTTTTAATATTGACTTAACCTATAACCTAATTGATCTTTAGATTGTACTTCTATAACTAAGGCATTTCTAGTATTGCCTTATCCTGTCCTAATAGTAGGATATTGAAAGACATTCTAACTGGTCTCCCTTTAATAGTTATCTAAATAGGTCCTGTTTTAAGATTAATAATACCTCCTCTATAGGCTATCTAATCTCCTAAAATTGTTATAAGTGGATATAGGTGTTCCTTCTATCTATATAGTAACCCCATCCTTTCTACTGCTTTTAGTGATATGTGGTTCCTAGTTACTCTACTATCTACTAATACTTTAAACTGCTAATCTTGCTATTTAACTTGTAAATTTAGGTGTTATCCTTAAATTTCTTTAAGGGTTTAAGGTTCTAACACTGGTTCCCTCTAGTCCTATACGCCTCCCCTTTTCCTAACTATTGGCAGTTTAATCCTGCCTATACTTAGTCCAACTTTAGCCAATACTTAGTTTATTTCTTTTCCTCTATATGCTATAAATAAGTGTTCTCTAGGCACTCCTACTACTATTATCTGTCTAGGCATTCTTCTATAAGGAATCTTCCTAGTTAAAATATTAAGTTTTCTTAACTTTATACTTCTACTAGGTGCCAACTATATATATACTTAGTATTCCTAAACTGCTTTTCCTCTAGTGCCTAATATATCCTTACTAGGTACTTCCAGTTTTTATTTTTAGGTGCTCTATATATATTACACATGTCATCCATATAAGCTATCTATAATAGTATATAATACGCTGCATGTTTTAGGTTAACTTTTAGTTTATCTTTATTTTTAAGTTTAAACCTATACCTAGTTAACCTAACTACTGGTATCTCTACTACGGGTACTAAGATTTATTGCTTACTTCTCTAGTCCCTAGATCCTTCTTCTAGATTCCTTAATATTATAATTAATACTCCTTTAATATAACTTATATATTTTTCCGTAATAGGTTGGTCTTAGACAACTTTTTTATCTAGCCACATATAAAAGTCTTCCTATTTATTATTATGTCATTGCCTATACCACTTTCTATACAGCTGGTTTAGTGTATATAGTCTATCTATTAGAAAGTACCTTATTATTACTATATTGTAATATCCTTTGGTATGTCTTTCTTTAAACCTAGTTAGAATATCTAGATCCTTTTCTTGCTCTAGTTTATCTAACTACTTTGCCCTAGGTATCCCTGCACTTAGCCTATTAATAACTCTTCGCATAGGTGCTTTATCCCTTATATAACCTGGCATAGCTAATCTCTTGTCTAGCTTCTACTCTTGCTATATAATAATTCTTGTTTTAAACTTATCTATAGTTTCTTGTTTTCTGCGTCTTGTAGCTAGATCTTTATAGTTATCTTACTTTTTAATCCTAGTATTAACTGTTTAATCTTTAGGCTAAATACTGCGTTTACCTAGGATTACTAACGTTCTTATTTGTTCCCTAAACTTGTAGTTCTTAAACTTACGTCCTATACTTATTTGTTTATTACTAAACTAAGTTACTGCCCTTTCCTATTGGTTTTCGTCCGTTATAGGTCCTTAAGTGTGTCTTATTTCTTTTTAAGAATCTTAAGCTTCTCTTATCTCTTCTTGAGAATCTTAAGCTTGTGGCCTTTTACCTTTATTAAGTAATAAGCTAGTACTAGTAGTTGTCTACTTACTTAGTTTCTTCTAAACGTTACTCCTATTGTTTTATAAAGCGATAGAAATTGTATTTAACGGTATTATAATACCCGTTATTAAACCTTGTTCTATAATGGTCTTAGTCTTTATTTCTATTTTAACTTTTTTAAGGTCTATATGCTTTTAGTAAGCTGCCTTTATTACCTTATTATTGGTAAATGCTTCGCCTTTATTAAATTTATTATCTTTAATGTCCAATCTATAAGCTAGTTTGTTAGTTCCTCTAAACTTAGGTAATAATGGCTCCTATAGCCAATAGCTTGCGCCGTACTTAGTATCCTTATAAATTCAGTATGTGTTGTTATAACAATACGCAAAACTGTTAATTGAATACTCTTTTATTCCTTATAGTGCACTGTTATCCCTCTATATGTATATGCTATCTGCTGGTCTAGTTCCCTTTACTATATAGTTACTCTAACCACCTCTATAATCTCTGGTAAAATAACCTTATTTTCTATAATTTATACAAGCTCCATCTTTAAACTATTTTTCTTGCTATAGAGTCCGCCTAAACGTCTTCTACTACTAAGATCCCTGGTTTAGCCTCTACTCCTAGGTCCTTTAATTACTTAATCCTTAACCTCTAGGTTTCTATAGTTTCTTTTCCCATCTTTAGGTTTCTTTAGTACTACTTAGGTCTATTAGCTTTGCGCCATTCCATAGTTTTTAACTCTATGTTTGTCGTTGCGTACTCTGCGCCTTATACAACTATAGAACTTGGTTTTGCCCTCTCTTGGCTTATTCCCTTTGATAGATCCTATTATTAATCTTTATTAACTAATCTATTAACTCTCTTAGAGTATCCGCATCTTCTATTAGGATAATTATGTTCTGGACTTTAGCCTTAAGTCCCTATTTATACTGTGCTATAAGCGCCCTATTATTCCACTCAACCTATATAGCTAGTATTTAAAACTATATTATATACTTAATTACTAAAGTGCGTTATACTAAGTTCTAAAGCTTTTATTCCGCTATGGTTATAGCCTCCAGGTCTCTAAATATCTGTATTAATCGCTCTGCGAACCTGTTCTAACTAGTAAATATATACCATACGTCCTGGTTAGTAGTTATTATACCATTAGCCTGTATTTCTATAAGATACGGCTTAAACTACTTAAGTGCCCTCCCCGTTAGGAACAATCCTGTATAGGCTACTTAGTCTAATAATATTGCTAACTTCGCTCCTTTTTATACTACCTTAAAGTGTATCTGCGTAAGAAATCCCTTAAGCTTTAACTTCTCTCCTAAGAATCGTTTGATTAAAGGTAACTTAATCTTTACTACTCTAATTCTATTAATACGTTCTTTAAGTATCCTATTATTATTTTATAAGTGATTAACTATTTCCTGTAACTAACCTTATATAACCACTTAAGAATCCCCATTGTCCATACTGGTATTACTTAGCCCTAAGGTTGTGGCTGTTGCCAATGCCGTTATAACTAGTGCTGCTCTTAGTGGCATATTATTTAATCTTGTTTAAATACTATAACCTTAGTAGTAAATGTGTAACGGAACCTTGTAGCTTAGACTATAGTGGGTTCTGTTATTGGGCTAGGTATATAGGTAAGAACAAAATAATAACGTAATAATAACTGGTGGAGTGGTTGCCTAATAGATTAACTCTAATTGTATTCTGAGATTTACTACAAGGAGAGAACTATCTATAGTAGGGACTGAGGTCCTTTAAATACACAACTATACTCCTAAGAAATCCTCTCTTATATATAAGGTACGTGTTGTCTATATTAAACGTAACATCCCTCTTATTTAACGCAGTTAACGCGTTTAATACCACGTGACCTCGGTTACTATTCCTCGTTATATAGTTCCACCGGATCCATCCTGGACTATACCTATATTAACCAACTAGCTTCCGCCGACTCTTCTCCAAGTAGTTATAACATCGTACTTAAAGCGTCTGTAATACTATAACTGCCCCTAGAAGCAAGCATATTACCCTACTAATTATACGACGATTTGGACACCCATTCCTTATATAGGGAGAGACTTTACGGACCTACATTTAGGAATCTTTTGACTATAACCCATGCTACCTTACTAGTACGGAGATCTACTATCTGCACTGCCGTTTCGGCCACCTGTTAGCCAAAAAGCTATATAGAGTCCTTAAACGCTCTAGACACGACGACGTTAATAAAAAGGCAGTTAATTACCTAACTAAATACTGCTCCTTTTGCTAGAAATACAGACGTTCCCTAGGCTAATTTAAGTTCACCCTTTATAAGGACCTTGACTTTAACCACTTAGTATATATAGATATTATGTATATTAATAGCAGCCCAGTATTATATATAATTGATAAGGCAACCCGCTACCAAGCCGCCTGTTAGTTGTAAAATATATCTATAAAGCATACTTGGGATATTTTACGGACCTACTAGATTGACACGTACGTTAGACCTCCTAAGTATATTACCTATAACGCTAGTAGGAACTTCATCAGCAAGGAATTCTAGCAGTATGCTATGGCTATAGCTATATTAATAAAAGCTGTTCTAGTTGAGGCGTATTAGTCCGTTGGGCTTATTAAGCAAGCTTACCCAGCTCTACGGAGAGCTTATTAGATTATTATGGACGAGTATAAGGACATTTAAAAGGAACTGGCTTTACAGATGGCTGTAAAAGCTGTTAATAACACTGCTGGCCCTAACGGACTAGTACCTACCCTCTTAGTTTATAGAGCTTACCCAAGAATAAGCAACCTAGGCCCCCCTACCCCGTCTATTACGGAACGAGCAGCTGTAATATAGAAGGCAATAGCCGAAATAGCCAAATTACGGGCTAAATAAACTATTAATAACGCCTTATACCACCGTAACGGACCTAATACGACCTTAGTATATAACCTCCCGCTTAACTCTAAAGTCCTTATATAGCGTGAAAGTAGTAGTTAGAATAGACCTTACCATCTACTAGCCATAGAAAACGAGACATGCTGTATATAGCTTCCTAGTGGGCTAACTAGCTTTAGAAGCACGTCCATAAAACCCTACTTTTGGCCTAAAAACACCCATAATATTAAGCTAGATAAACTAGAAGCAACTGCCAAACCAGATAAACTAGAAGCGACTGCTGAATTAGATAAACTAGAAGCACCCTTATTTACCCTAGAGGTCCCCCAGAAACCCACTAAACCTACTAAACCTGCTGTAAAGTGTGGCCGAGGACGCCCCCGTAAGAATCCTATAATAGAGAACCACCTAACCTCTGTAGGTATATCCGCAAAGCAATCTCTGCCTGTGGATATATTAGTTCTAGTATAGGAAACCCCTTTTACGGACTTATAGCGTAAAGAGATTAACGGACTACTTAAAAAGGGTGTCTTTGCGATTATAATAGAGAGAGACGTTCTGTAAGGCGTCTGTATATTTAACTTACGTTTTATTAATAAGATTAAGCACCCTAGTACTAACAAAGCCTTTAAGAAATTAAGGCTTGTTGTATAAGCTTATAACGACTAGGGAAAGGACCTAGTCCTTATATAATCGCCTATAATTTAATAGGTTGGTTAATGGATTATACTCGCACTTATGCCTAGACTATAGCAAACCAAATCTATAGCCCTTTACTTACGGGATATCTTATAAGCTTATGTGCAGTCTAATACCTACCTAAGTAGGGATATCTTTATACAACTACCCTATAAGCTTAACCTATAACTAGGAACAATTTTACGGGTTATAAAACCTCTTTATAGAGTACTAGAAGCCGGAAACCATTGGTTTAAGATATACTACTAGCACCATATTAGTAAACTTAAAATGGAACAGTTGACCTACAACCCCTGCCTCCTATATAGCCCATTAAACGGCCTTGGTATTGTTAGACTCCAAATAGACAATACCCTCTTCTTAGCAGACTAGATATTTGTAGACGCTAAAGAGATTAAACTGCAAGAAGCTAAGTTCCTAATAAAGCCGTAAGAGCAGTTAACTAAACAGACTCCAATTAAGTTTAACAGAGGCTTAATTATATAAAAGGGCAACTTAATCCAGCTAACTTAGGAACGCTAAGCTCAAAACCTAAAGCTTGTTATAGCAAAGCCTACGGACCTTACCAGTTCCCGCGGAGAGACCTATAAGACCGTAAATACAAAGGACCAATACGCTGCATAGTGTACAAGAGGCGCCTATATTGCTATAGTCTGCCAACCCAAATCTGCCTATGACTTGTTCTTTGTGGCCCAGGTAGTAGATCCGCAAGAAGAAAATATCAAGCAGCTTAATAAGCGCATTTAGTGGTAAATTAATAATATAGTAAGGGGACTTACTTTCGTACCACTGGACCTAAGTTCCCTTAGCTTACTGGCATTTATGGATGCCTCCTTTGCTAATAATAGGGACCTATTATTGCAAATCGGCTTTATAATCGTACTTACGGACCATAATTAGAACGCAAACATTCTGCACTAGTCCTTAATTAAATGCAAACAGGTAACCTATAGTGTACTAGCTTCTAAACTATATGCACTAGCTTATGGCTTTAATATAGTAGCCGCAATCAAATTAATAGTCTAGAAGATTCTATAACTGGAGCAGTTACCCCTGGTTTTATATACTGATTTAAAGTCCCTCTACAACTGCCTAGTTAAACTAGGTACGATATAAGAGAAGAGGCTTATAGTTGACCTAATATGCTTACGTTAGGCCTATAAATAACGTGAAATCACGGAGGTTAAATAGATTAGCAGTAGAGATAACCTAGCGGACGCCATAACTAAGGCAAAGCTGTGTCAAGCTCTAAAAACCCTAATTAATACAAATAAGCTCAATCTAAAGGTTATAGAATAGGTGGAACGTAACTAACGGAGCACTTACGGTTTATTTGCGGCCCGTTAGAAGGCCATACGGTTCCTTTACAGCCCGTTAAAAGGCTGTATAGTTTACTTTATGGACCTTAAGCAGGACTTACGGCTAGCTCAAAGTACCGTCTAGAAGGCAGCCTAGAAGGCACCTTAGGAGGGATTTCCTATATATTTCTTTTGTGTTTTACGGTTCTATTAAAACAATTACGGAGGCTGTATATAGGTGGTTTCATTTTTC
>Ga0307507_10003769_pt1 | contig 28450 bp, 37 predicted proteins | sample 7_EM_MG_FD_207223 | JGI IMG/M metagenome (GOLD analysis project Ga0307507, IMG submission 207223) | Populus trichocarpa ectomycorrhiza microbial communities from riparian zone in the Pacific Northwest, United States - 7_EM | ecosystem: Host-associated > Plants > Roots > Unclassified | place...
CCCTGTCAGTTTCAGGGGCATTATAGTCGTACCCGCACTATTTTCGTAGGACATTACTATATTGCCACCAAAACTGACAGGGCGGGCAGCCCGCTCAGGTAGCCCCCTTGTAGTAACACGGCCGACGCGCGCAGCGTTGATGGCGCCATCACGCCCGCCGCGCCGGCCGGTAAGTCGATATGCCAGGGTGGCTCGAACAGCGCGTGCTCGGCGCTGTCGGCCGCGTTGTCGTCATTATCGTTGTCGTCATTATCGTCGTCGTCGTCGTCGTCGTCGTCGTCGTCGTCGTCGTCGTCGTCGCCTAGTCCTGCTACGAAACGGACGGTGGCTGGGACGGGAACGCCGACTGGAAGTTTGAGCGCGAGTACGCTGACTGGGGGAGCGGGTAGAGCGGACCGGGTTGGGTTTGGAGGGCGGGCGGTCCTGGGAAGCGTTGGGGGCGGGGATTTGGGGTTTATGAGGGGAAGAAATGGGATTGGAGAGGGCAGAAAAAAAGGGGTGGGTTCAAGAAGCCAGTTACGGGTTGTAAAAGACGTAGCAACAGCACCTCGCGATTATCGAAAAAGGGCCGAAGAAGAAAGGATATTTCTATACAAACTTGTAGTACAAAAAGTTGTGTCTCCGACCAGCCAGATTACATCCCACCGCGCTCCATCCAATGCTGACTTGCGTCGTCCCCCACACCCAAAAAAAAATCTACCGTGAAACAAACACAGCTCGTGGTATCTCACACTCCCGCTTCTCGACCGACGCGTCTTCTCTGCTCTATCCAGCGTGCTCCACGATCTCGCTGACCAGCTGTCCGTCCTTGATGTAACTCCTGAACTGCTCCGGGATTGGGCACTCGGTATAATCGCCATCCTCGTCTTTCGGCGGCAAGTTGATGTTGATGCTCGTGCACTTGCTGGTGAAGATTTCCGTGTTTGTACTGTCCTTTGACAGGTAGATCTGGGCCGAATCAACTTGGTCAAGCAGGACTGTGGGTAGGGAGCCGACGACCTGGAGGGCGAAATTGGGACATTTAATGACGTCTACAGAACTGACGAGCGAGTCGATGATGAGTGATGTGCGGGCGCTGTTGTCGACCGAGATGGCGTTTGCTTTGCCTACAATGCGGATCGTGGTGCTCTTACAGCGGGAAATGAGGATTGCATGGGTTAGTGCGGCTTCGATTTCGACAATGTCGCCAGGCGAATCGAAGTTGTCCTATCCCAATCACGGTCAATGAAAACGTTCCCCGCCGGATTTGGAAGTATAGTGGGGAATGGAAGTAAAGAGCGGGGGTAGAGGTAAGGTTACTGCTTACAATTATCCACTTATTACCATCCAGTTCTTTCCTCGGCGGTTTCTTCGTCCGCATGCTTTCCGGCTTCGGCTTCTTACCTGGCGGTGCGGGGCTTTTGCTTCGCCCAATTGACCCCATGCTATCGCTGCGTGTGGGTACCGGTGCGTTGGCACGTAATGACGGGTTCTTATGTGTCATCTGACTTGGATCCACCTTTTTCAATCCTGCAGTCACCGCCTCGCCCCGGTTAAGTTCGTTGAAAACAGCTCCCATATCTGCAGCCTGTGGCTTTGAGACTTGCGGCATTGGTGGAGGAGGTGGTGGCGGTGGTGGTGGTGCGCCTGCTGCGGAGGGAGGGGGTGCGGCAGAGCCGTTGGTGGTTACGCCGGCGGGGGAGGATTTGACTTGTTTCAGCGCCTCACCAGCGTCGATTCCTTCCTTATTCCAGGCGACGCCATTGGTGTGGTATTCTTTTATGTAGGTAGCAAGGGACTTGAAGAGCTTGTAGAAGGCTTGAACCCATTCGACGTTGGTTCGGTCGGGTCTGGGTAGAAGTATTAGTGATAATCCGGCGAAGAGGGTTTGGAGATGTCTACTTCTCCTTATACTCCTTTAGCACTTTATTGCCAAACATCTGTGCTCCGCCGAACAGCTCCGCAACGTAATCTGCTGGCTTTGGATCTGATTCCGCGGTTATCCAAGCAAGAGCTCCGACGCCGTCTGCTACTAATGATAGAGGATCCTTTAAGGCAGGCTCCCGGTTCGACTGCCTTACGTTGTCCACCTTTTCCATAGCTTGTTGGAGGTCTTTTAAGGTATCCATGTAGACAGAAGATGACATGTCTGGTTTTTTTGCTTTTGTCGTGACGAGGAGGAATTGCCGTTGTGCGAAAAAGGCCTGCAATACGGCTTTCGCCTGAAAGTCGTGACAAATCAGCATTTGCGCCGCATAGCTGAAGCTTACAGAATATAATATGGCTGACCTGCCCATCAATGACCCCGCCCAATTTGCTACTAAGTTCCACCCAAGCTTTGAGCTCTGTATTGAGAAGGGTGTCATATGCCTCAATTGAACGAGGTAGTATTATTGTAGGTTTTGAGGCAGGAACAGAAGTCAGGCCTGGCATCGGGGGAGCGCTTGGTATCGAACCCGTGCCTTGCGCTGAAGAGCTTCCATTTGCAGTTGAAGCCTCGAGGCCGACTGATGACAAAGCGATGTCTTCGAGGCGGGAGGTGGCGGCCTCAAGTCTAGATATCAGGGTAGTTAGTATGGAGTCTTGGAATTGTACTGGTCCTGAGAGACGATGGGTTCTGGCGTCTTCCATGTTGACGGACGAGTATTGGTAAAGAGGTGGCGGGAGGGTGAGGAACCAACCGTTTTATAAGAGTGGTCAGATTGTTCATGTTGTTTGTCGTCGCCATTATGCGGGGAAAAGGTGGGTATGCAAGGGAGACAGCTGGTAGTGCAACAGGGCTTGCTGGCGGGCGGGTGCGGCAGCTCTCAGTGGCTTCTCGAAGAAATCAATAACCAAAGGGGAATGACGGATGGTGGCAGAGTCAGGATGAGGCTCGTGCAAGCATGCGGGTTGATGAGAGTGTGGGTAGAAATTATCTACGTGGAGCGTGTAACGGATGGTGGTAGCTCTCTCCCGCATCTCAGACTCGCCTACGCACGGCCAAGAGAGGAGCATCAGCCATCAGGCCCACCAACGGCGACTGCGCTGTCAGCTCCATCTACATTAACCATGACACCGGACACCATGGAGGAATGGGACACATCTCGCGTTGATTTCTGCACCCTGGGCATGTTCATTATCGGTACATGCTATATATAAAGTTACTCTCCTTTCCACACCCCAATAGCTAATTTACCCAGATGACATCGAATTTCTGCCTCCAACACCGCCCGTGACAAATGTTCTCGGTGGTGCTGGAGCATATTCAGCCTTGGGAGCTCGCATATTCTCGCCGTCACCAGCTTCGCACTCTGTGGGTTGGATTGTGGACTGTGGTTCTGACTTTCCGCCGGAGCTTCGCGAGACCATTGCTCAATGGGACACGGGATGCTTGCTACGTGAAACACCTCACAGATTGACTACTAGAGGATGGAACGGGTATGGGAAGAACGAGCACAGAGGTATACATTAGTCCTTAACTTATTTCCGCTTTAATATACTTACTATCTGCAGCATTCCGATACACAACACCAAAGCTCCGACTCGATCATAATGCACTGGATCAGAAACTTCTTTGGTCTAAATCTTTTCATTTGATTTGTTCTCCTACCCGCTGTATTGACCTAGTCAAGGACATACTTACATTGAGAGGCCAATGGCCTGAAACAGGATCTGGCCCCCGCCCTTTATTTATCTGGGAACCAGTGCCCGATTTATGCGCACTCGAAGAGCTTGACAACTGTTATGAGGCTCTTAAATATATTGATGTTGTCAGTCCCAATCATTCAGAGTTAGCTGCTTTCTTCGGTCGGTCGGGAGATGCAGATGGCCGTGTCGATTACCACCTAGTGGAAGAGTTAAGTAATCAATGGGTCCGAAGTGGCATAGGTTTCGATGGTGTGGGAGCTGTTGTTGTGAGGGCTGGAAAGGACGGGTGCTTTGTGGCAGACCGGTATATCCGGAGATGGATGCCTGCATATCATCAATCAGCAGAAATGGTGGTTGATCCCACCGGTGGCGGCAATGGTTTTCTCGGAGGTCTAGCTATAGGGTTAGTCAGGGGCGGCTCAAGTCCCGGCCTTCAGAGCGTTGAGGAAGCAGCGATATGGGGGTCAATTGCTGCCAGCTTTGCTATCGAGCAAGTGGGTGTGCCGAAGCTAGCCCAAAGCCCGGACGGAGAGACATGGAACGGTGTACGTGTACAAGAACGGCTTCTAGAATTCAGACAGAGGCTGGATAAGTATGTACAGCCTTGAGTGCAACCAGCATACACAACAAGGATCCCAATTGTCGCTCGCCGGATGACGAAATTATGATTCCTTCGCCGCCCGCTCATGCTCCCTGATTTGCCTGCTCCAGCTACGATTTGTTAGCAAATTCCACCCAGGACACCTATGGTTGTGAATATCCACTCACTATCGACTTGGGAAAAACCTGCCCGGCTCTGGGAACTTTGTCCGCTCCTCCCTCTCGGCGCTCACGCTGAATACAAGTGCCGCTATGCCGAGGATAACTCCGCCCATGATCGCCGTGTTCGCTTTCCAATTCGCGGGCTGTGAGTACCAGCCTCCTGCTGGTGACCAAACATGCTTCGGATATCTGGAGACAGCCTCAGGATTAGCATTTGGATGGCAGGACAGAATGAAGTGAAGAGCGAGCGTACGGTATCTTCCCCCCTGAACTGTGCGCGACCGCAGCGCCCTTCTTCAAGTCTCCAACCGGGGCGTGTGATTCGGGGCTGACTTGGCCCATTGCGAAAGAGTGGATGTATGGATAGCTGTTGCGGCCCTTTAAATGGTGGTGTTGAAGCCGTGATGTCGAAGTTGCCGGGATTAATTACGGCTGACGTTTTCAAAAATACAGAACCTCTTGGCACCGACTGGAGCTCCAAAAATTTGGGAAATCCAGAGACACACGACACCACGTCCACCACCCATTCGCTCCCTCAACCTGCCACCCTTCTCTTTGCTTCCTCTACACAGCCATTGATGAAGCGAATACCTATACAAAGATGGGGGTCCCAATTCCCCTCCCCCCGAGCACGACCACGGCTCGCATGTGCCTCTCAACCTCTCCACCACCACCGACATCTCCAACAACCTCATAACCACCGCCGGCAATCGACGCTCGCCACCAACAGCCCTCCCCCCCAGCCATTCGACAACCTCTCAGCCTCAGACAAGTCCCCCCAAACCGCCCCTCCACCCCTCGAATCGCTCCCCTCCCCCCCCCCCTCCGCGGCCCTCACCTCAGCCAAACTCTCCGCCCTGCACGCACGCCTCTCCCTCCCGCCGCGACTCCCGCTCCAAACCCTCGCCCGGGCCCTCGTCCACCCGTCCGCAGACCCGGACCCCGCCTTCAACAACGCCGCGCTCGCCCGCCTCGGCGCCAACCTGCTGGGCTACTACACCACCGAGCACCTCCTCTGCCACTACCCGCGGCTGCCCGTCAGCGTGCTGTACGCCGCCATCTCCGCCTACATCGGCCCCACGGCGCTCGCGACCATCGCGCGCGAATGGGGCGTCGAAGCCGCCGCCGAGCCGGGGGGCGAGCTCGACCCAGGCCTGCTGCAGTTCCGCCGCCTGCCCGCGGGATCCCCGTACCGGCCCCCGGCCTCCTCCTCCTCATCGCCCCGCCCCAACCCCCGCTCCAACTGGCGCCGCGGCACCGCCTCACGCATCATCCACGACGACCAACTCGGCGCCCCGAAACCCGCCACGGGGAGCCCCCCCGCCGCCGCCGCCGTCGCCGTCCCGCTCGAAGCAGCGGCCGAGAGCTTCGTAAAGGCGCTGCTGGGCGCCCTCTACCTCCACGCCGGCCGCCTGCGCGCCCACCGCTTCTGCGCCGCGCACGTCCTCTCCCGCTCGCTCGACCTCGCGTCCCTCTTCGACTTCCGCACCCCCACCCGCGACCTCTCGCGCCTGTGCGCGCGCGAGGCGTTCGAGCCGCCCGTCGCGCGGCTGGTGTCCGAGACCGGCCGGCTGAGTCGGCATCCCGTCTTCGTCGTTGCTGTGTATAGCGGCAGGGATAAGTTGGGGGAGGGCGCGGGCGCGAGTCTGGATGAGGCGAGGGTCAGGGCCACTGCTGCTGCGTTGAAGGCGTGGTATTTGTATCGGCCGCTGGATGTCGTGGTGCCGTCGGCTGTGGAGGGCGGGGTGGGAGGGGTGGAGTGGAGGCCGAATGTTGTGGATGTCGGGGAGGTCGTCGTGTAGGGTGGTTGGGGGGTGTTGTGGATCGAGAGGATAGGGATGGGGGATGGGGGATGGTGCACTTTGCGCGTGTGTTGCGGAATCGCGGTTGTGCTGCTGGGCTGAATGGGCTTGACGGTGCCTCCTCCGCGTATTGGGGGGAGCGAGAAAAGGAGGTGGATACTGTATCATAAACCGGGTTTTCTGGGTCTTTTTGGTCGTTGGGTTTGCATCGGGCGGGTGGGCTCGCTCGCTCATGGATGGAGTCATGTTTGTAGACCATATTCGACAGATCTGATATCTATGCTCTGAATACCTGTTTGGCTTCGCGTGACTGAGAGGTGCGATTGGAGTGATTTGTGATTTGTGAGTTGAGATGGTGAGGCTGGGTGGAAAGCTATTATTGATGGCACGTAAACTGGGATTGCATTTGCGTGAAGTGATGAAGCTTAGCTTCATGCCTAGACGAGTCATTTGGAAGGCTTTGCCGCTGAGATACCTGTTAGGCGTCAGGGGCTGCGTTTGAAGTCAATTCTGCTCGGCTTATTGTAGGGCAATGGCTGCGGTATGTTACTCCAGTAGCCAGAATCAAGGATTTAAGTCGGGCATTAGGAGTGGAGCTTCCTGTAGTGGCATACAGCTTTAGCAAAACAATCCCAAGCACACATCCGTAAGATGAATTCAAGTCTAAGTCTATAGGATAAGCCATAATCACTCCAAAGAGAACGTCACATGCGTCTATCCCGCAAATAAAAAGATTTCTGACAGCCACCCATGCAATCCGACATGTATCCGCCTTTATTATCCCCTAGCAGGGATTGGAACCAGCTTTTTCTACAGGTAAAGATGCCTGAATTGAAGGTGCAAGAGCCTCCAGTAACCGCCCATTTCCTGTAACACAAAAAACCGTTCACGTAAAGCAGACATCACCTCCAGCTCTTACACAAAACACACCCAAGCTATGAAAGTTTTCTTGATTGATTTCTTGTTTATCGTCATTATGGAAAAGTCTTCCTTAATATACGCCATCCGGCCCCGACCAACCTATCTTACTATCGCCTGAGTGAGAGAGAATCAAAGCAGGAGAAGGACGGAAAGAGAGATAGAGCGAGAGTATGGAGGAGAGGGGGGGATGACATGCAAGCGAGCACTTAACGCTAGCAATGCAACGCTATTAGCGCTGAGGCGCTGGATATGCTAAACGGATGACTGAATGTGAGGTTGCGCGAGGATGGAAGAAGGGGGAGGTAAAGATGGTGATGAGAGCAGGAATGCGGACAATGACGCTGGAACGCTGCAGGATGATGATGATGATGATGATGATAACGGTAACGAAGAACGCTGCTGCTGCTGCTGAGGGTGATGATAATGATAAGCAGGATAATGAGAATGCTGATGAAGAGCTGGAGGGTGCTGGAGGGAAAACGTAAAGGGGTATCAGATGGGCCGACCCAAAATACCGTGTAAATGAAACGCCTTTCGGAAGAATACGCAAACGCAATTCGAGCACAATCCGTACAAATTCCCACACTACCGCGTGCGCGCGTCTCTCGTTAAACATGCAGACATAGGAGATTGGTTTACGTATTGTAGCCGACCCCGGGGAAGCCGGGGGATAAGATGGTGAAGCGTTGAAGCTAAGCCGCCACTGTTCCAGCCACCCACGGGGAGGCGATGCGTCTTTTCGTTTGTCGTAAAATTCATAGTCTCGTCCATTCAGTCCGTCGGGTCGTGGGTCATGTCGTCATGTGTCGTTGCTGATTTCGGTCGTTTTAAGCGGATGCTTCGTTGTGGCTACTGCTACTGCTGTTGCCGGTCATTTCGTCGCATTGGCTCGTTTTATAGTTCCACTCTGCCTCTATTTTGCTCCCCAAGTTGTGGCTGCGTCTTCGTGGCGACGCTGATTGTAATATCCTTCCAACTGGCCCAAATCCGTCCGGCCCATATTAATACCATTCAGCCCATTCAATCCTACAAGCCCATTCAAACCACCCATACCATTCATCCCGTTAAGCCCACTTATTCCATTCAATCCGTTCAATCCACTCATACCATTCATCCCGTCCAAACTTCTACGCCGCAATAGCCCCGTTCCCGACTTCGCCTCACTCCACCATGCCAGGGACGACGCTAACCGTCTCATCTTGATTCGCTTACTCGGATCCGCTCTTATCATGGTCTCTATGCACTCCAAGACGTTAGTCTCAATCTTCATCGCCTGCTCCCGCCGCTGTGGCTGCGCTGCTACGGCAGGTCCGCTGATGGTCTGCAACCGCATGCGCCAATTGGACACCCGATCCAGGTTAGCGTGGAAGGACGCGTCATGCGTGGATGAGGCACGGTATGCATGGAAGGTAGAGAGAGATTGGCCTTTAACAACCGTCATCATGGCAAGGAATATGCAGCCAAGACTGAAAACATCAGCGAGCCGACCTACTTTCTTGCCGCGCGGCGTGATCACTTCCGGGGCTGCATAGATGTAGCTCTGATCCGAAAAGTATGACTGATCCACTCTCTTTGGAGGACTCGCGTTTTCACCGTCACATGAGATGCCGAAGGAGGCAAAAAAGACGCGCGAGCCCTCAACGAGGATCTTGCGCGGTCGAACGCTGCGGTGCGGCATCTGCATCGAGTGAAGATAATCCATAGCTTGGCAAAGGTCGTTGATCCAATCCAAAAGGAGCTTCGAGCGATTCGAGTCGAGCGGCAGCTGGAGGTAATCGTCCAAGCTGTACTGGGCGGATGAAGTGACAATGCCTATGAGATTTCCTTGGGAGTAGGAACAGACCAAGCGCGCGATGTTCTTGTGTTCCAGTTTCCTAAATTCCTGGATCTGGTTCAAGATCGCCTGCTTCTGAGACGGGCGGTTATAGATGAAACGTTTGCGAACGAGGACGCGCTCGTCTTGCTCGCCTAGCAACCTGACCCGATCAACGCTCTTTTCAGAGCCTGAAGACCTGATCACGTTGATTTGCTGCAAGGGAACCGTTTCTCGGGCTTGGAATTCGGCGTGTGAGCCGTTTTGCGGAAGCTCTTTCGCTGTTACGCGCCATTGCATTTCCAGGGCTTTTTTGGGATTTGCAGCAATTCCTTGCAGGTCTGCTTCCGAATACGGCATTTTCTCGTCCTCGAGTCCAAAAATCACGGCCTTGGGCCAAGACGCAATGTCCTCGCACAACCAAAGCAGCAGCGCGGTCCTCGGGTTCGAAAGTGCCCACGTGTACGCTCGCTGCGCGGAAGAGCGCTCCCATCCTTGGCGCCTCAAAAGCTCCGGGTACCATCGTCCATACTGGGTGAGCAGAGCCGGAGTAACAAATGCCTTGGTTAGTGGCGGTATCGTCGCTTCGCTGGTGCGGTAGGGATTTGGCGCTGGCGTGCCGGGAAAACTCGGGACGGGAGAGCCGGGAAAGTCGTTTGCTCTAATCATTTCTCCGTTGGAAGACGGACACGGGCTCATTGGGGTAAAGCCTGGGCCAACTGCGACAGGCCGGATGGGCTGAGGCGCCACGGGGGTGGCGGAACGGCTCGTATACTTCGGAGAACGTGACTGAGGGCTCCTCGTCGGAGACGAATTGGAGGAACTGGCTATGATGGACCATGGGTTGTTCGAATTCGTAGGTGTAGCGCTGCGACTCGTGGTAGAAGACACTGAAGAGGCCGTCGGAGATGGAGGCGGGCGGGCGAAATGCCAGGACTGGTCCTCATGTAGGTTCACCATGGACATGGTATGCTGAAGATATTGATGTTTGGGCGGAGAGCCCGACTTTTGGGGCACAGGGACGCGCCAGGGCGAGTTCGAATTGTGCTGCATGGCTGAAGAAGAAAAGGGCCGTCTACCGGTGAACAAAAGACCTAAGCAATGAACAGCGAAGGAAATGACGCAAGTCGGTCATGGAAGTTGGGCGAGGGAGGCCACGACAGCTATTGGCAGAGGGCGTGGTTGGACGCCCAAACAAAATACAAAAAAAGCAAAAAGGGCATCTCCTGCGATGAGAAGAGAAAGGATGCGGAAAGTCAGAGAGAGGGGGGGGAAAAAAAGTCAACCCAGGGAGCATCAGGCGGCGATAGATGTACTGATTTCGCAGGGGGTGGTTGCGAGCGGGCTCGGCGGGAGCGCAGGCAGGTCCTGGAGGTTGAACAAATCCTATCTGGACGAGTATGGAATGTATGCATCGTGGTGCAGGACGCCTCTGATGTGTTGGCAACCGTGGTCTGCATCGTCTTCCGCATTAGTGGCAGGGTAGGAATGTATGCTGTCAGGGAGCGTTGGGCGAGCGAGTACGTGAAGGGCACGAGAGCACCCTGGAGGGTTAGGGCGACGCATGCCATGTGTACGATCAGGACTCGCCTTTGCACGGAACAAGTGCCCTGTGCAACTGTTCGCAGCCCGCTGTTATCAGCATCGCGCGCCCGACGGTGCCAGATCAGCTGTGGATCTTGTCTACGACTCGCCTGGGGGGAGAAGAGGGTGGAGGGGGAGGGGGCAATACTGAGCACGGCGGTGAGTTAGGACCGCACCGGCTTAGGGGAGGGTAAGGGAGGGTAAGAGAGGGTAAGAGAGGGTAGGGAAGGTTCAAACTGGCAACTGGGGGAGAGACTGGCACACTCGGCATACCACGACGCGCTGGCCACGACGGACTGCGACCCGACAAGCATGACCAGCGGAGCCCTTGGGAACTGTACCTACTGTACCTACTGTACCTAAAACTGTACCTACATTAACCGCCATGCGCCCAAACAATTGAGGACCGGTCCGGACCAGCCCTGACAAGCGATTCGCCAGCGGTTTTCGCATGAGCGACGCAGCGACTGATGCTCGACTGATTGCTTTGTCGGCTGGTTCGAGTACTGGAGAGAGAGAGCGCCAGGAGAATGCGCTGGGCGACTCGCGACGGTGGGGACTGAGGGGCCTCACCGGGGTTATGAGCTAATTGGCGAGCGGGCAGAAAAGTGAAGCTCACCACCAGACCAAGCCCAAGCACCAAGCACCAAGCACCAAGCCCAAGCACCCAAGACCAAGGCCCACGGGAGTGACGGGCTCGCTAACCGTGGATGGGCGCTGATGCGACGCTGATGGTACGCGGCCAAGGGCGCGAGGCGGGACGATGGATATACTCCTATCCACTTGCTCCACCTCAGCGGGCAGACCAGCGGGCAGACTCCAACTCTCCAACTCTCTCCTCAACAGCGGGTTTTAGCTGCTCTTTTAGCTGCGCTCTCGGCTATTTTGGCTTCTCGCGCACGTCTTCTGGCTGTGTGACTGTCCCGCGCATCGCCTTTGATCTCGCGCTGTCTTTACGAAAATAGCCGGGGGCCCTGATGCGACAAAGGGGACACGCGTCTGCGAGGGCAAGAGGCTCAACAAGCAAATGCGAAACCCACTCCATAGCAACGCACGCCCAGGTGACACGGCCGCAGCCAATCTCCGTTTGGCGGCTGCCCGCCCAGCCCGGCGGATTGAGGCTGGCACGCCTGTGGCACGCCCGGGCAGCCACCGCTACCCCTCCACGCCCTCCACCCCTGTCACCTTGCCGACTCCCTCAAACGACTTCAACTTCATCTGTTGTATCAAGGAGCGCTGTCACTGCAACCCCTCGCTCCCGGATCGCTCCCTGATCGCTCCCTGCGAACTCCCCGCATCGCCATCACCGCTAACAAAAGCTCTGTGGACTTATATCCATTTAGGCTATCTGCTAACTCATCTAAGCTTATCTGACGGCCCGACGCATGAGATGCCCACTTCCACCTGTGTCGCATCAGTCTCATCCGCAGTCTCATGCCTTCACCCCCTCCTTCATGCTACCTACTCTGTCAGGAATCGCTACCTCTCACGCCATGATAGATCCATCTCGAGTATAGCTGCAGCGGTAGAGCGTCGTCACCCCCACCAGACTCGTAGCTCCCGTTTCGATTCTTGAAGTCCTTTTTCATCCATTTTCTCGTAATGACCTCCCTGGACTGCCCGTTTCCTGGCTGTCCCTGACCTCTACGCCTCCTCCTTCGTTTCTATCCGCAGTCTGCGGTTTCTCTTATTCCACGTTCATTCTGCCGCTGCTGTGCAGCTTCGCTAACACTCCTTGCCACCTCCGACTGTACAGTCTTCAACCAAGAAACCTCTTAGACTAATCTTCTTCTTCATCCACTCAATCATTCACCATGCTGCTCCAGAACGCTCTGGTTGGCAGTCTCCTCGTTGCTGGCCAAGCCCTCCAAGTCGCCGCAGGCCATCACCATAGAAGTGTCCTCGACCGAGCGTCAGGCCTCCTTCGACGGAACGAAGGGTTCGAGGAGCAACTACAACGACATGCAAACGGCTTTGTAGCAAAGCTCGAGAGACGGCAGGACCCATCAGCCACTGCTTCGGCACCCACCATCTCCACAACACCACAATCCGGCGATGCATCCAAGGCCGACTTGGATGCGTGGGAGACGCAGACGCAGCAGGCGTGCGATAACGCGCTGACGGCGCTGAACGGACAAGCATCGAACCCATCGGGCATGGCCGTATGCTACAACCTGCCCTTCCTCGACAATACGACGGGCGTCTTCGAAGCCGAACTGCGCATGTACAACATCTCAGCTCCCATCGACCCATGGGTGGGCATCACCAGCGCGGACATTAGCCTAACGCTGTCATACCTGGGCGCCACGGTGCAAGCAATGAACACGACCATCTTCAAGCGCGACTCGACGCTCTCGTGGCCACCAATCCGGGTTCGGGACGCCGACGGCGAGCTGGTCGATCTACTCGAGCGACAGGAAAGCGGCTCCTCGGTCGCGGCTCCATCAAACCAGCTCAAGGTCCTCCGCTACGTCGGCAAGATCAACAGCAACCTGATGGGCTCCGCCATGACCCAGTAAGCTTTCTAGTTCCCCACCCAACTCTCTCCCTTCATCCTATCTAACCGGATCCACAGAGCCACACTCCAACCTCTCCTAATCCCCTCCATCATCCTCACCGCCACCTCCCCAAAAACCAACCAAGAAGTAACAACTACGCTCTCCTCAACCGAAGCCTCCTTCGTCAGCGGCGTCTTCGCGCAAGCCAGCACCACCAACACGACCTCGCCCGCCGCGAAAGCCTCCGCCTCCGCCGCCGCGGCTGCCGCGACCCCGTTCGTGCTGCCGGGGACCAAGCTCGCGTTCTTCCCGACGGGCCTCGTCGTCACCTGCGCGTGGACCGGCGGGCTGTTCCTCGCCGTCGGCTTGGGGACTGTGGGGCGGATCCAGTTTCGCGAGCAGTACCGGCGGCGCGTCAAGAGGGACTTTGCGGCGAAGGTGCAGACGATCTAGGCGGGACCTGCTCGCTCACTCTTTTCTTTTGACGATTTATGGAGACTTCTTTTCTTTGGTGGGGGGGTTTACTTTTGTTCTCTGTATGGTAATTTAGCGAGACGCTCCCGTATCCGTCATCCTGGCGATGGTCCCTTTTTGGTTAGATTGTACGGTAGCGAGACGGGCTGCGGTCCGTGGGTATGAGTTAGGGCTAGGCACAGATACCGGAAAAAAAACACATAAATACAAATATGAATAAACATATGAAACATTTCAAACCAGTCCCAACACTGCATTTTCCTCCCGTGTACAAGCCACACCAGAAAAGAAAAGCCGAGCCGCGAGTTCCAACCACCATCCGAAAAATCAACACAGCACCGCGCCCCGCGGCTCCCGAAAAGTTCCAGCCAAGAACCCCCCTTCCCCCAGGCCGACCCACCAAACACCATTTCTCCAACAGTGCAAGGATTCAGGTAAAAATCCCACTCCCGATTCGGACTGCGCCGAAATAAGCAAAAGCCCCTCCCCCCTCGACGCGGGCTCCGCTCGGTAGCCCGAGCCGAGGCAAACCCCCCCCCCTCGGATTGCGCGTACCGCGGAAACCTGCGGCGTGACGGCCCGACCGTCCACGTGCCGGCCAGCGCAGCACAGCTGGGATTTCCATGCGTGAGAGGGGACACGGAGACGGAGAAGGAGGACGTTTTGGGCCGCGGCGCTGCGGGGGCGGGTGAACGCGGGGTATGGTGTCGGAGAAAGACGGAGCGGGGTGGGTAAGGTGGTGTGAGGAGGGACTAGGATGCTGCGACTGTGCCCGTCTGGCGTGAATTGCTCCTAGCCACGAGGCGCGGCGGGGGGGGGACCCGAGACGCATGTCTGGCGATGTGCCAGACGATGTCATGCCGGTGGTGTCTGCGGCGTATGAGCCAGGCAGGCAGGCAGGGCTGAGTCGCGGTACTTGCGCAGTTGGCACCGCAGCTAGCATCCTGCGCGCGAAGGAACCGGGCAGCGAGGAAAAGTGACGTCCTGCTCACTGCCTGGCTAGGGCTTGGCGGTGCAGGTTGTCCTGGCGGCGGGACAATGACAGCTTGCCACGCACGAGTTGCTTGCTGACCACCACCATCCTGCACCGCATGGTAAATTCAGCGGCCAATAGCGGGTGGGTTCGGAGGGCAGAGCGGTCGTGTGCTGTGACACCTGGGGGACGCAGAAGCTGGAGGGCGTGCGCGAGAGAGGCAGATTGCGTGGGTTGGTCTGGGACGGAGCTGGTGCTGCGACTGCGAGGGCGAGATAGTGAGGTACATGTGGCGTGGGTGTGAGACGGTATCTCAGCTTTTCTTGTCGCCGATATGGCAGGCTTGGAACCCGGGCGTGCGGTTCTGATGTCGTACGGGTTACTGGAGAGAGCTGGGTGAGCGTGGATATTAATGAAACGATGCGCTGGCGCTGTTGGACGTGTGGTCCCGGGATGGCTCGGGCGAAGCCCTAATCGTCTAAACGTGCGGATGGTAGATATCCTTGCTCGTCGCTGCGGAGCGTGCGGAGCAGCTACGTCGGGTCGGAGGGGGTGGTGGGAGATGTAGCGGCTTCTGATATCTCGAGAAGCTGAGTGCTTTGACAGACGCTAGGAATCGCACACAGCATCTGGACGAGCTCCCCGCATACAAGGGAAGCGATTCCTTGCTCTTCATGATATGACCGTGCTTTAGGAAAAAGCTGAGACGACTTTGCCATGTTCGATCACGTCCATAAGGCGCGCGGTAAGATGTTCATGCTGGCTAAGGAAAGGGAGCTCGTTCAGAAGCTCGACGCGCGAGCGGATACTGGAGACATGGACTGAGAACGGTGGGATCTGGCGGTCAGGAAGAGTCTACAGCTAGGACCTCTCACTCCCACGAAGTTGAGATGCAGCCGCGAAATATATTGCGGAGGTGGGGTGGAGACTTGATGGTTCGCGGGTCTGAAGGCTGATAATCAGTCCTCGATCAGCGGACGGTTTTGGTTGGTGGATGTTTAGCAGTGGGGTGGTGACTAATGATCCTCATGCGAATAGCAGGGGGGAAAAGGGGTTGTCTCTTACACCCAGACATCATCCCGGCTCCTTTCGAACGACTCAATCCCAGATTCTTAGCGTTATGCGCTTCGAGTCATTGTTCTAAGCCTCCTTTAGCTGATGCTCCTCGACTCTTTGAAAGAGACCGTAGAAGGCTTTTCAGAGCTGCATTGGAGATGGGGTAGTAATCTATGATTCGTATTAAGGCGCGTTAAGTCTAGTAATAAAAACATCATGGTCAGTCAAATATGCCAATTAAGGCAGGATAGGCTACCCCGGTCATCACATTAAAATCCAAAGTCTTCATAGCACCTACGCTCAAGTACCGCACAATTATCCCTCTACACTGTTCGGAAAGGCCCAACCATCTCAGAGTCATTATTTAACTTGACACTTTCAAGATACAATCTCAGCGAATTAGCTACGGAATACGCCATCTTCGTTTCTACTATCAAATGATCGGGAATAGACATGAATGAAGATAATAAGTAGGATGGAGGAATCTAATGAGAATCAATATGATCTTTCAGCAGCTTGACTATCCCCTTATACCCCCCTATTTCCGCATGCCTGAGCGGCGTCAACCCACTCCAATCTCGAAACTCAGCATCGACGTCGGGGCGCCCTAGTAGCGTCTTGGCCATTGCTCCACGCCCGTACCGTATATATAACGCAGGTCTAATATCCCTTTTACAGTTAACATCAATATCGGCGCGCTCCAGAAGCAGCTTCACCAGTGCCTCGTGCCTTCCCTCTACCGCATATAATAGCGGTGTTCCTCCCCATTGATTTTTAGAGTTTACATCAACTCCGTCCTTCGCAAGCATCAGCTGAACTATAGCCACACGCCCCTCCATTGCTGCATATGATAGCGTCCCATTTCCCCAGCTATCTATATGGTTGATATCAACATCAGCGCGCTCTAGAAGCAGCTTCACGACTGCCACGTCCCCTCTCTTTGCTGCATATAATAGCGGTGTTCCTCCCTGTTGATTTTTAGAGTTTACATCAACTCCGTCCTTCGCGAGTATCAGCTGAACTATAGCCACATGCCCCTCCATTGCTGCATATGATAGTGGCCCATCTCCCCTGCTATCTGTATGGTTGATATCAACGTCAGCGCGCTCTAGAAGCAGCTTCACGACTGCCACGTCCCCTCTCTCTGCTGCATATAATAGCGGTGTTCGTCCCAGTTGATTTTTAGAGTTTACATCAACTCCGTCCTTCGCAAGCATCAGCTGAACTATAGCCACATGCCCCTTCATTACAGCATATGATAATGGCCCATTTCCCATGCTATCTGTACGGTTGATATCAACATCAGCGCGCTCTAGAAGCAGCTTCACGACTTCCACGTCCCCTCTCTCTGCTGCATATAATAGCGGTGTTCTTCCCCGTTCGTTTTTAGAGTTTACATCAACTTCGTCCTTCGCGAGCATCAGCTGAACTATAGCCACATGCCCCTTCATTACTGCATATGATAGCGGCCCATTTCCACTGCTATCTGTACGGTTGATATCAACATCAGCACGCTCTAGAAGCAGCTTCACGACTGCCATGTGCCCTCTCTCTGCTGCATATAATAGCGGCGTTTGTTCCCACATATCACCAGAGTCGGGCTCGACTTTCGTGTCGTCCTGTTGTTCAAGCAAGCTAGCAGACAGATGGGCCAGTCCGAAAAAAGCGGCCATGTGGAGCCCTGTCCCTTTAACAGGTAAAATTTCAGAAAAGCTTTCAGAGTAGACATGGGCCAGAACTAGACTAGAACTCTGGACTAATGACTCATTCTGCAAAAACCGTAACGCTAGCTCATGCGTCTCGACAATCGCATTGCTCTTCTCTTCAGAGTAGAGCTGAAATGCATGCATTCCCCAATGCGAAGCAGCATAGTTCAGAAAAGGGTTCTCCGCCAGCATCGGGGGAACGAGCCGAAAGCTTTTCGCTGGCCTAACCAAGAACGTGTCGAATGATAAGTAGGTAACACATTTGTTCACTACCATTGAACGGGCCTGCGGAATCCAAACCTTTTCGATGTGCTCGAAAAATTCCTGGGTAGTGTAGTGGACAAGTCGGATGATATCGCTCTGCTTGTCAATCGCGACTAATCCAGCACACACAGATGTAATCTCGGTTACGTCCGGAATGTTGTCTTCATCTAACTCAGTCTCGCCAATTTCGATGGCTAAAGCGTGTTGAAGTTCCCGCAGGGTAAGAGGTCGCTTTGCAATAATGATCCAGGAGAGAACTTCTTTTGCAAGACTGACTCGGGAAGGAGTTTGGCTCTCGATCCTTTTAACTGCATCTTCGTATGCTTAAGGTAATGATCTAGCCTCGCTTTTGAGGGTTTTAAGGGCATATTTGATGGATTTTGCCGTCGTTTCGCCTGCAAGAGAGTCGAGATGCAGTCGAGCAAGAAGAAACCTATAGGATTGGTAAACATTCATCCATCTTGAATACTATGTTATGCAAACATACATCCCCTCAACATGATCCGTAATTTGCGTAATTATCAGCTGTTTTAGACCCCGGTTGCGTAAGACACACGCTGGTAGTCGTGCCGTCCGGTTCTCGACGAAAAGTCTAACGTCATCTTCTCGTGCTCTTATCTCGAGGATAGAACTGTTTTGGAATTCTTGAGTGATCTTAGGAATTGGACGCGACGTTACCATAAGCCTTGTCTGAGGGGCCGGTAGAGATCTCAGCCCAACCAGCAAAGCATCACGATATTCTGGCCCTTCTTGGCATTCATCAAGTGCATCAACGATGACGAATACCTGAGTGTGGTTTTGAATAACAGCATGGAGAGTCTTTAATATCTCATCGATAGAAGGCCGTGTTTGCCGCTGTTGGTGCTGCTTGTATAATACTTGTACCGGTTCTGGGGTTAATGACGGCTGCGCAAGCTGTTTCAGGAGAGCAGAGAACAAATTGATAGCCTTCTGCTCCTGGTATTTCTTGTAGTTGCAATACAAGTACGCTATTCCTGTCTTCCTGTCTTGATATGCTTGCATTAGACGGTCGATCGCAAGCGACGAAATCATCGTTTTTCCAGCTCCAGGAATTCCTGGGCAGAAGAGTATCGGCTTCGATCCGTTAAGCCAGTCAAGAAACGCTTCTGACCCTATGAACCAGGTACCAGTGTCGTTTTGTCGCTGGTCCGAAAAGTCCCTTTGCTGGTCAGCAAAGTCGAGTGGTGAGAGCCAGTCGATAATGGCTTGAAATTGTTGATCGTCTTGGCGGCGGCGGATTGTTTGGACCTCTCGAGTAACGCGTTGTGTCTCATCCTTGATTGCTCTGGCGAGTTTGCTATGGGCGGTTTAGCTAGTGGGAGGTTTACTATGTAAAAGTTCTTACAAGTGATCCATCTCTAGCGCTATCTGTGTCAGCGATTTCAATCTCTCGACTTTCGAAAAGATTTCAGCGACTTCTTGTTTATTAAACTTCCAGAGTAGAATTTTGCGGACTTTTCCCACTCCATCTTGTGATGTTGTCTTTGATACAAGGCGTTCTAGGGCAGCCTTGTACTGCTCTAGAGGCCCGTTCTCAACAGCAAGGGCGCGTATTGCGGTATACCATGGATCGTCTTCATTTGCGTCCTCAAGGCGAAACCTTAAGCTCGTTAATAGACTAAGTATGTTCGATGCTTCAATGATGCATCGAGCTTGATCTTTGGTGGCATTTTTCAGATCGCTCAGATAGCTCACTACACTGGCGGTTAACTGCAGCACTGCGATTATGCTAGCAGTCACACTGAGTGGATCCATGGGATAACAGAAACATCCGAAGCCGATATAAGAGCATCGCAAACGATCCGTAGGGTTGCATGATAGAGTGTATTTAGAGGGAAGCAGCAGCCTGCAGGTGTCCGAAGTGAAAGCCTGGCCAGGCTCAGCTCTCAGCACAGCCTCGTTCAAATGCCGCAGAGAACGGAGGACGGAGCAAAAATGGATTTCCCCTTCCTTTTTGGGACTAGCGGTTTTCCCCCAATAAGGTGCCTATAAGGTTGCTGAGGTTTTAGCCCTCTTAGGGACTTCTTAGGGACATATGTAGACGGCCTAAAATCTTGTTGCTCAGGCGATAGAGCCTTTTTGCGCCGCCCTCTGTACAACAAACGTACGCCCTTTCCCCATCGGCCCTGATTCGAACTACTTACGACACCTTTGTCCTATCTACAACACCTATCGCTTCTCTTAAGATATGTCATACGGGGACGCAGGTGTGTGATGAGTGGACTCCATCGTATACTACCTAAGCGATGATCACGTGATCTCAGGAAGCCTCTGAAGATGCCCCAACACCCCCTACCAACAAGACATAATTTACACTCAGCTTGTGATGGATTTGTAACGGTAAGCGGGCCGTTTTCCGTGCTCATTTAACGTATTCCATGTCGCTGTATCGCCTCTTTAGGTATGGTTTTGCACAAAACAGTCTATCCCTTCCGCTGGTAAAATGGGTCCTACCGTTATCGATAAGAGCCAGCCAATAGAGTCAATAGGATCAAAGCTCCGTGATTATACAGCCTGTACGAGTTCCGGTGTCCCGTGTGCGCGCGCAACACAGCAATTTCGGTAATCACTAGTTGAGTACTATGCCTGATACCATAGTAGATACTGTGCGCTTGCTAAAAGAGCTGTGCACCCACAAAAAAGGCAAAGCCTTTAAATTTTTAAGCTTAATTACAAGAGTTAAACTAGAAATTCTCTAGTGCGTATGAAGCGAAATTGCTGTGGGGGGGGACACCTGGTGTTCGCGCACGGTCCAACGTAGAACCTATTTACGCATCCGGTTGAAAGCGCGTGTTGATCACGCTAATCAAAATGCGTAATTTATACCTAAAAAAAGGTAAAAATACGTTGGAATGGCCGTGCGTATTGCTTCAAAAGGCATAAACTCTGCCGTTTGATCACTAAGATCAACACGCGCTTTCAACCGGATGCGCCAGGGTGGTGTCCGTCTCATCAACGGCATGTACCGCACGAGAATCGCGAACGGCCAGCGATGGCTTGGCGTCGTTTTTGATTCGGCTGGCGCCGTGCGGTTAATCGTCCTGTGGAGCTTCTTTCGATATCCACCACTCGTACTTGGCCGACAACACGGACATTCTGCCTTGCCAAGAATTGCAATATACAGATTTCCCAATTGAACTGAACTGCAGGGGGATTTAATCGCTGATCGACACCCTGCACTCTTCAAATACGAGCGGGTAATGTTACACAACATCGAACGCCCGGCCCCAATACGAGGCCGCAATCTCTGTACAAAAGCATGCCTAGGCCCAACAGGACATACTTGCGATAGCGCCTCAAAAAAAGAAAACGTCACTCAGCGCAAGAAACTCTCCATACCGGCATTATGAGGACTCGAAGGCAATTAAAGCACGTCTCCCGAAGTTTGATCGATACTGTCTCATGCTAATAGGCTACAGGCCCGTGCTCAGCGAGCTCCAGGTGAACATGATAGCATTCTCTGGGTGCATTGGAGTTGGCCTCTTTCTTCAAAGTGGCCAAGTGATATTTATAGCAGGCCCCGGCCTTGCTATAATCTCCTTTGCACTTGCTGCGACTGTTATGTGGGCCGTGATGGGGTCGTTGGGCGAGATGACAGCACTCTTCCCCGTACAGGTACATCGCTCCGGCTTGAAGTCAAAACAGAATAGAGCCCTCATTATAATAGGGACCACTTTTTGAGTTTGGCGGTCGGTTCCTTGATGAGTCCATGGGCTATGCGGCGGGATGGATTGGTAAGTCTTGGGACGATGCGCGCACTTCTGTTAAGTACTAACATGGCTGCAGCCTGGTATGTTACCCCGGGTGCATTTTCTACAATACTCTAATCTTTATAGGTTTGCTTATGTGGCCATGAATGCCTCGGAACTAATGTCGGTAGCCGAACTCTGGAAATTCCGCTACTCAGAAGACTACCTCCGACAGGTCGGTTACCCAGACAAAACCTTGGGTTGGGGATCCACCGAGGGTGTGAGCCCGGCTGTGTGGTGCTTTCTGTTTCTCCTTCTCAACGGCCTTGTGAACCTTCTTCCAGTAAAAGCATATGGATGGGTCGAATATGTCGTGGGAGTCGCTAAAATCGCCTTTATCTCGTTTCTCATTGTTTTCAACATCATCATCAGCGCAGTCCAGCCTGTCCCACGGTCGAGCCACTTCTGGACCTGGAACAAACCATACAGTTTTTCATCTCCAGGGTTTAGTCCTAGACCGTCGGTGGAGAACCCATCCGTGATCGGAGGAGATTTAGGTCACTTTCTTGCGCTCTTCACTACGATGAGGATCATCTTCTTCGCAATGCTGGGTTTCGAAATTGTAGCAATTACTGCTCCTGAGAACAAAAATCTGGAAACCGAAGAAACTCTCAAGCTAGCCTCGAGGAAAATTGTTCTTCGCATATCAGTGCTCTATATGATGGCAGTTTTCACCGTCGGCCTCAACGTCCCATACAATGACGCCTATCTCCAGGATTTAAATATCAACAGTTTCCCCGCTGGGCAGAGTTCAATCTTCGTACTTTCGGCGGTACAAAACCAGCTCCGCGGTTGGCCACATTTTTTCAACGGCTTCTTTATTTTCTCTGCGGCAAGCTCTGGCATCTCGACATTATATTGCGCTTCCAGGATTCTCCACGCTCTCGCAGGCATTCCTGAGGCATGGCCTCTCTGGGGGCAAAGCTTACGGCGGAGACTAGAACGAACGAATTCCGTTGGCGTACCTATTTCAACTATTTTTGTAAGCTGGCTTTTCGGATTATTAGCATTTCTCTCCATAAAAGGCTCTGCTGCGACGGTAAGTTGATCCTGTTTCAATTATGATTTACTGGACACACTGACCTCCTCTATAGTATCTCAACCGCCTGACACTCAATGCAGTAATATCCATCCTCATTGTCTATGCAACCATTTGCGCCTCTTATATACAGTTCTTCTTTTGGTCGGTATCCTAAATCTCCTTGAACGATGTCTGATCTAACATATGCGCCATAGCCTCAAGCGAGCAACAGAAGACAACCGCATAAGCAACCATACTGCTTACAACCGCGATCACGAATACTACCCCTACCGCTCCCGCGGGCAAGTCTTCCGCGCCGTCTACGGCTTAGCTTTCAGCATATTCCTCATCTTCTTCACCGGCTGGCAATCCTTCGTGAAGCCCTTCGACCACAACGAGTTCGTCGCCAGCTACATCAGCGTATGGCCATCTTGCCGCCGCCCCATGCCTCTTCTTCCCGCTAACCGCGCTCGAACAGATCATCGTCTTTTTCGCCCTCGTCGCCGCTTACCACGTCAAGTCTGACGGCTGGAATCCGCTCAAGTGGAGAAGGTCGGCGTCGATGCAGCTGGCGCAGCCGCAGCCCATGGTCGTCGCTCCTGGGCGCCGGAGGGGCCAGCTTGTCTTCCCGAATCGTAAGAAGTACTGGAGCGAGGAGAATTTCAAGGCGTTTGGGGAGTGGGTTTGGTGTTGGATGAAGTAGGGCTTGGAAGCGCACCTGGCGTGTTTGCGCTGAGATTGAGTGTTTGGCGTTATTATTTTGTTTAATCTGGCGCTGGAAAACGGGTTTTTGCAGGGACGAGGCGTCGGTATGTGGCTGGACTTACACTCGGAAAGCGTGGGGGGGCCTTTTTGGAGATGGGTTTGGAGTCGGATTTACTGGTCTATGGAGCTGTACTGCTGTACTGGAGGGTTTTGATGGTCTACGACGATGGTCGTGATACGGGTTGAGAAGTGTGCCCTAATTTACGTCAACGTTGTCAGTTCGGTTGGATTTGGTTCCGCTGAGTACGGTACGTGGGATAGATAGGGCACCCCTTGCTAGTACAGAAAGACGGAGACACTGGATAGTTGTTGTGAGTGATTACACCTACCGAATGCTCTAAGGGGAAAAGGAAAGAAACGTTTGGCTCGTTTTGAATAATGATTGAGTTCCTCTCCGTGATCGAAATACCTTTGCTCTTTGCATGATCGCCTCTGTATCTTTTTTTTAACAAGTCAGCGATCTTCCTCTATCACGCCTCTTACCTATCTTATTACGGGTGTGATGTTCACAGCCTATTATGCGACGCGTGATAATACTGACCAAAGCCTTTTCAAGACAGGCTAGTTGGAGCTAGTTAGATCGATATAGGGTTTAGAAACGTGTAGGTTTAGCGCGTAAAAAGCTAGAAGAGAGCCCACTACTTCAATAATACAAAGGGTTATGGTAGGAGACCCACAACTGGATGAATAAAGGCCCGAAAAGTGGATGGAAAATGTATACTATTTACCTCAGCAAGTTCAGACGTGATTCCGTTGGTGCGGATTTTCAATCGGTCCGCAAGTTGACTAACTACATTTGTGCGAAACTACCGGAATCACATTTGAGCGTGTTTCGTTATCTTAGTTGACTTACAGTCGCTTCAGAAAAGGACGGGTTTATGTCAGAAACCATGATCTAGTACAGAAATTTACCGAATCCTCACCTGTTTGAACCACTTTTCTGTACCCGCGCATGCCACCACCCATCCTCCATACCAACACATCGCCGTCGCCTATTTTTTGAAGCTATGGGCAAGCCCGCCTGGTTAACCGAACAGAAGTCAATTGTACAAGCTCTGATTGACCTCGACTACGATAATGTCCATATAGAAATCAAGACCCGTGTTCCTTAATCTACCCTTTAACGCTGGAGGGCGAATTTAAGGAGGTACGGCCAGATTGATCCACCGATTAGGGGGAATAGCAGGCCACTACTGCTTATAGATAAAGCTCTAGATGTATGACGTTAAGTAGTGATATTAATGTTAATTTTACTAACAAACGCGTGCCAATTAGGGCCTCCTTGAATACTCTTATACAGCCCAGACGCCTATTTTGAAGAGATGCTCTGGTTTCTATACGACGAATATAACATAATAGTAGCACGAAGCATACTGTCGGCTGGATTAAAGCGAAGAAAATAGAGTAGAAAGGTTATAAGGATAATTGCGCGATAGCGTAATCTAGGCCTAAGGGACGACTGGATTATTCGAATCTGTGGCTATAGACGCGATCAGTTTGTCTTTATTAATAAATCAGCTTGCAATAAGAAGACAATAGATAGAAAGTATGGATGGGCGCCAATTAATAAGCCTGCTAAAGGAATATCGGAATTAAAGAGATCTAAAAGATGGAGCTTACTGCCAGTGTATACCTGTCAGGGCTATATGCCTAGCTAGTTAATACACTAGGGCGCTGTTAACGGGCTAATGTTTATTAAGTAGATAAAGAACGAGGTTCTTACTTATATGCAGCCTTATCCACAGCCTCGTTTAGTTCTAGTAATGGATAATGCGTCAATCCATCATAATGAGGTATGTGGTGTCTATAAAGGATAGGTATTTAATACTGTTGCTTACTTAAACCTAGGAAGTTCAACGCCTCTATAATGCTGCTGGTATTAGGCTTGAATATCTTCCTCCTTATTTACCTGATTTTAATCCAATTAAAGCTTCTTTTCACAACTTAAAGTAGTGGCTGCGTGCTCATTGATTTGAAGCTGAACTATGGAATAACTTTAGTGACTTTTTAAGCCACGCGGTAGAGCAACAAGGGTTTAATAAGAGGGCAAAAGGCCATTTCTCACGGGTAGGAATTAAGAGGTAGTATAAAAAGGATAAGGTCTAATCTTTTGTAATACATCTATATAGGGTGCTTGCCAATTAAGACGTTAAGTAAGGCCTCTGCTGCAGCATTATAATATTACTAATCCGCTCTAAAGTCTTCCAAGCAGTTTACCATGCAATTAATAAGCCCATATGTTAAACCAATCCTATGCAGCTTTATATGGCCCATACTACTATTAAGTAGCGCGTGCTTAAGTAACTTAAAGTTATAGTCCTCCTTAATTAAAATTAACTCCGCTTTAGTAAAGGCGTTGGTGATAACTGGGTAATAGCTTTATAGCCATTTAGTAAAGGCGCTAAGCTTGCTATTTAATTGTTTAATATCGCTACGGGCGGGGCTACTAGGTAGTAGGCTTGTAGGTATAGTTAGGGGTAGATAGTAATGGGTAGGCGTTTTAGAGGATGAAGCTGGAACTAATAGAGCGCTCTATAATAACGGCACTAATAAGGATCTTGTATTTGGTATAGGGTCCACTGTAAAATAACTATTAGCAATGGTTGGTTGTATAAAAGGAGGCATCGCCGCCTATATAACATTCTGCATCTGTTGTATTATCTGCTGGTTCTACTGCTGCATCTGGTTTATTAAAACCGTTACTACCACTAATTGGTCTTGCGGAATAGGATTGGCTGGTAATTATATAACTATAGTATAAGCCTCTCCTTATCACCGCTATTGTCTTAGGGGGGAGCTTGTTGATTTGTTTATGCTGCTAGAGCTACCTTAATAGTGCTTATAGCTGCCTAAAGATGCCTTTGTGTCTTTTTTATCCTCCCTATTCTGTATGTGTTTACTGTACCTAATCTTTAACAGTAGCGATAGATCTGGTACGTTAAGCGTAGCTTTCTTCTGTTCAATTGCTTCCGACTAGCGCGCCCAGTAGTAAGATTGTAATGGGTAGTGCTTTGATTCAAATTCAAGACAGTGTATAACGCCATGCTTTTTGTTCTTACAGTGCTGTTAAAGGCAGCAATGGCGTTTAAGTAGCGCGTATAGATGCTTGCCTTCAGCTTTATTATAATTACGTCGTTTAGCAGCCTCTTTCTGTATTTTAGTAGTAGTTGATTTCTTCTTTTTACCAATAACTTCCTCCACTATACCTTCATAATCCTTACTAGAGGACTCTACTTCCTTATCAGCCGCTGCTTTGGTTGGAAGACCTGCCGCTTAAAGCCGTGCATTAACAGCCGCATTAACAGCCGTAGTGAATTCAGCACCTCTGGCTTCAGTAGACGCGTTAATAGGTACAGCAGCGGTCTTATATTTAACTATAAGATTAACCTGAAAAGCCTTCCTCGCGTACTTTAATTCTATTTCTATTATTCCCTCTACTTTACGCCATTCATCTGCATCGTTGACTTCTTTGGGTATTGTAGGATCCTTTGGACTTAATAATAAAATAACAGCAGTTAATTAATTAAGCTGGAAGGAACGAAGGCCGTAATATTCACTAGCTTAATGCGTATTTTCGGCAACAAACTCCTGGAATTTGAAGACTCCGAATAAGATGGGTAGAACGTTGGTAAATAGCATTATGCTATTAGCGTACACGGCTAGATTTAAAAGAAAGGTTTAAGGGCCTTTAGACTGTTCTACAGCAGTAGGAGGTATTAATACAGGCGGTGTAGGTTTAGCGGTAAGGTCTACTTCTTAAGGCGCTTTAGAAGTATTCTTTATAGTATTCTTAGGTGCTTTGGCTTTCCTCCTGTGTGCTATAGCGCTAACTGCAATAGGAAAAAATATAGGCTTTAAATAGCTTCAAAAAATAGGCAACGGCGATGTGTTGGTATAGAGGATGGGTGGTGGCATGCGTGGGTACAGAAAAGTGGTTCAAACAGGTGAGGATTCGGTAAATTTCTGTACTAGATTATGGTTTCTGACATAAACCCGTCCTTTTCTGAAGCGACTGTATCCGCTTCGCCGAGGAATTTGAGGAGGCGGCTACCCCCTGCCCTGGCCCGCGCCATAGAAACTTATAAGCTAATTAAACGGTCGCTCCAACTCATGGGTACTTATTAGCCAATAGAACGCCGCGCTATACCCTACTACCCCTGCCACCCTAATTCCTCTGCGAAGCGTCTAAGAGATTATAGGCGCGATTTATAAAGGCAGGCTACCTGCCTAGTAGATGACGGTTGTATCACCTTTAACGCGGTATATCGCCCCCTAATACACCACCGCTCAGCTCGCTAATACCTCCATTTAAAAGCCCTCCTCTTGCTCTATAGAATCCATCCATAATAGAGCCTAATTGTGCCCCTAATGTCTCTACAAACGTCTTTATAAACGTCTGTATGAACGCCTACACGAATGCCTACACGAACGCCTACATAAACGCCTACACGAACGCCTATACGAATGCCTACGCGAACGCCTGCACGAGCGCCTATATAAAGCCGTTTATAAGGCCTTTAAAAACAAGCCTAAATACAACTTCTATATACTAAGACTATAATCGTCTGCATGAACGCCAGTGTGAACGCCCATATAAACGTCCATGCAATTAATTAATCAATTAATCGCCTATATGAACGCCCGTACGAACGTCCAAATAATTGCCCATATGATTATCTCTACAAAAGTCTCTGCAATTGATCGCCCGTATGAGCGTCTGCACGTCTGTACGTCTGCACGTCTGCATATCTACACGTCTGCACGCCTGCACGTGGCTCCGCATGAAGCTCCGCACGAAGCTCTGCACGAAGCTCTGCTGAAGCTCTGCATGAAGCTCTGCACGAAGCTCTGCTCGAAGCTCTGCACGAAGCTCTGCACGAGGCTCTGCTTGAAGTTCTATTAAAGCTCTACTTGAAGCTCTATCGAAACTCTGCTCAAAGCTCCATTGAAGCTCCATTGAAGCTCTGCTTAAAGCTCTATATAATGCTCTACTCGAAGCTCTATTAAAGCTCCACTTGAAGTTCTATTAAAGCTCTGCTTGACGCTCTGCTTGACGCTCTGCTTAATGCTCTGCTCAAAGCTCAGCACCCTAAAGGCGTCACTACGACCGCGTCGCCTGCTAGAACACGACACGACGGTAGTATAGGTATAGTTTAACCGGGCGAGCCGGTTATTATAGGATAGAAAAGGCGCCTTTATAAATTTGGAAGGAAACGGAGTAGTAGTGGTGGAGTATAGCTATTATTTTAATGTGACTGGTAGAGAGGGACTAGTTTTAAAAATATGTCTTTAAACTTTAAGGCTGTATCTCGCCCCCTAATACGGTAGTTAGCTAGTTATAATTATTATAATTAAATAAAAGAAGAGATTATAATTTAAATGCATTGCGCACTAAGACTGTAGCTAGTATATTTACGCCGCTAGAGTTATTT
>Ga0307507_10003770_pt1 | contig 28444 bp, 22 predicted proteins | sample 7_EM_MG_FD_207223 | JGI IMG/M metagenome (GOLD analysis project Ga0307507, IMG submission 207223) | Populus trichocarpa ectomycorrhiza microbial communities from riparian zone in the Pacific Northwest, United States - 7_EM | ecosystem: Host-associated > Plants > Roots > Unclassified | place...
ATCTGGCAGAACTTGGCAGAAGTCGATCAAGCTGGCAGAATTCGGCAGAATTCGGTCAAAGCGTCAAGTTTATCTGTCGAGTGTTTTACCGAGACATTCCTACTGTAACTAGGCTAGTCCCGTTACAGTACCCCCCCCTTTGGCCGAAGGTTCAAAATAATTCAATTTGGTCGAGAATTCATAATTTTATCGCGTGTCGTATTTTCGCGTCGGGTGGCGGTCTTGGCAAGGCAGATCTGACCAATCAGACAACTTCGACCGCCGGTCAAAGTTCCTTAACATCTTGCGTGTCACGTGATCGCGTCACGAACGTCGTGACTTATTTCGAGTTCTTTTCAAATTCGAGTTTCGTGTATTCGTGTCGGGTGGCAGTCGTTTGCCTTCGTGTCGTGTCCATCCAGCCGGAGCAGGCCGCGAAGGATAGTCCTTATAGAATTCTTTTACCAAGGAAGGCGCGTCGGCCTTAATCTGATCATAGGTTTCCCAGGTTCGTGTTTTATATCCTTCCCACTTAACAAGAAGTTCGAATCGTTTAGATCGTGTTTTCCATCGCATATCATCAATTGAGTCAATAAAGTAAGAACCGTTACCGTTGTCAACAATTACGGGAGGTGGCGGCGGCACTTCGCGAGTCAAAGGTGTTGGCCACGGAGGTAGCTTTAGACCGTCTTACTGTTGTCTTTGATGCCTAGCATCCTGTGTAAGACTACCCTAGTGCTTACCCTCGTATTTCGTATGTCTTAGTAGATATCTCTGTTGCCTGAATCTCCCTCTTTTCCTATTCTAGCATCTTCCTCGTGTATATAAAGATCCTCGAGAGCCACCTTTAATAGACAGATCACTCGTACAATTCTGTGTCTCTACCTATCAACCAGCTTAAGTCATTTGTCGTGATACCTGCCTGGCTGAAAAAAGGTTCACCCTTTAAAGGTTGCAGCAAGCTTACGTAAAACGTCAGGTGTATTTTCATCTCAGTCAGCAGTTTGAGCTTGTAGGCGTACGGGCTTAGTTTCTTTTTAATTTGGTACGGGCCCGCAAACTTCCAATCGAGTTTCTTTAAGGGCCGTTAAGTCTTTATGTTTCGTGTATTCAGGTAAACCTGTCGGTATACATGCTTTAATCAACGGGCACGAATATCACTGTATGATACGTATGCGTTGTTAATTGTTGGATGATTGATTGTCTAGAAGTAAGGGGTTGCTCCAAGGTCAGGTTAACTAGCCTCGCTTCGCGGTCTCGTGACCACGTCACATAACTAACATTCCGACACTAGAGCAACTCTAAAAAGAAGGCTAATCTATATTCCAAAGCTAAGTTTACTTCTAGACTTATTCGCAGCGTATACGCAATAGCTAGAGATCCAATCAATACGCAATAGCTTCCACGCTCCTTTTACAGGTCCGTAATTGCAAGAAGAATTGTTAGGGGTAGCAGGTTAATATATCGCGAGGGCCGCCAAGGCGCTAGTAGTAAGCGAGCCAATAGCGATTTTCCATCCCAGGGATGGAAAATCCTGATTGGCTGGTTGAATTTAGGGTCCACATCGTTACAATTAGTTACCTAACGCTAAGCTAAATCTAAGTTCGTTCGTTCAACCCATCCTACAACTTGTAGGTCAATTCGGTTCGTATTAATAAGCCGTTAAAGAGCCGCGCAGGGCTTTCCCTTCGTCATGGCGTCAGCAGGGTTGGCCTCTCCGTCAATCCATTTCACCTCCGTAATCTGTCTCCGTTTGTAGGCTTGCCGGAGGCACATTACGTCGATCATCAGGCGCTTTTCTTGGGTGGTTCCGAGTCGTACTAAACAGTTATATAAGGACTTAGAATCAGTGCAAAGCACAAGTGGGAGGTTAATTTGTAGGATCTTGTCTACTGTAGATTTGATCGCAACGCCGATATTAAAGCCGTGGGCCGTACCGTAGAGTTCAGAAGCTAGTACGCTCCGAGTAACTCTTTTGCACTTAACTGAGCTCCAATAGACGATGTTGGCCTTCTTTGTAGCATCAGCTAGTACGATGACGTAGCCGATCTGCGAAGAGAGGTCCTTATTGTTAGCAAACAACGCGTCCGTGAACACCAGGAGCTGTAGGGTTTTGATATCTAACTTGACGAACTTAAGGCCTCTATTGGCGTTCTCGATTTGCCAGTTTAAACGCTTGTTTAACTATTTTGCGTCTTCCTCGTTGGGGTTAATCACCTAGGCGGCAAAGGATAAATCAAATAAGGCTTCTAGCTGGCAAACTAAAGCGATATATGCACCTCTAGCGCGTTAAGCGATGTACTAATCCTTTGGAGTTAAGGTTCTTGTGGCTCCTCTTGATCCTGTACTCGTGGCAAGCTTGGTGCTAATCGTACTGAGGTTTGTGCATTGTCGTTCCTAAGTAAGCGTAATGCTCCCGTTAGTTAGTAGCTGAATGACTCCACCGTTGAACTTAATGGGCGTATCAACGGTAAGTTGTTCCCGTTCTTTAGCCATAAACTTGGCCTTATGCAGCTCGTTTTGCTCTGCGTTTATAAAGGTCTCATCTACCAGGAATAGAGTATCGTCAGTTTGTAGGCCTATAATGCCAAAGGGTTCGTTGCTCTGTAGGAGACAGGGGTCGTATATAGACTGGTCCATATGCAACTATTAGATGTAATGTGAGTGATATATCTTAAACTAGTGGTTACCAGCTTCCGGTACTCCGTAGAGTGGTTTTACAACCTTTAAAACAGAGGCCTTGTTAATCCCAAGTTGCTTAATCAGCTCATGCGGAGGTCGTATGTAGAATTCTCAATTCAGTGTGGTGGTTGATTGTACGTAGGCCTATGAAATGTCTCGGAGGTAAAGTCGTGCCTGTAGAAGCTTTATGGCGGCAATACAGAGAATTAGTCGTTGGCTAACTCGTTAAATGGTTGGTAATTGGGTAAGAACCAGTTCCTTTTCTAAGTCGTTGTAAGCTTGCACGACTAGTCGGGATTTCTCAAAAGCCTTGTCGGTTCCCTTGTTCTTGATCTCGTCAACAAATCGCGAATTAAAGAGTCGTACGCCTTGTGGTATGTCCGTAAGTCTCACGATCTCAAAAACTCCCTTCTTAAGTAGACCAGTAAGCTCCTTCTGTCAGGAGGCACTGAATTGAGTACTGAATTGACTGTCATCCTGTAGGTAGATGGTGATGTCAGCCATGGCCGTAAGTAGAGGGTATTTGCGAGGGCGTCCTCTGCCTCGTTTCAGGGGTTGTTGCTGAGCTTTAGCAGGTCTCTCTAAGACAGTCTTAGGAAGGGCTGACCCAAATGGAGGTTCAGGTGGCGATTCCGGTCCAACGATTTGCTCCTGCGATTCAGTTGCTTAAAGGTAGGGTTTTACGACCGTAGATCAGAAGGCTGTAGGTCCGCTAAATAGTTTAACGGTGCATGTTTTACCCTTAATGGTAAGTAAGGTAAATGGCCCGTCCCAATAGCCGCTTTGGCTAGTGTTTCCTTCTCTCCAGACCAAAATGGGCGAATTTGGTGGGAGATCATGAATCGCATCAGCATTGGGTCCGTTTCGCATATTCAGCGCGTCGGCGATCTGTCGTTCAGCTCGTAGCTTCTGTATCTCTGCCATAGCCTTTTTAATTGCGGCAGCGCGTTGTATGACCGTGGGGGATAGTGCATCGGATTCAACCATTCGGGGGTAGGCTCCGAAGACTAGAAGTGTAGGAACTAGTCCTCCAGGGCCAGCTGAATCGTTAATTGCTTTGAACGCCATTTAGAGTCCTATCTCCTTGTCAATTTCGGGGATTTCAGTCATAATGATCTGATAGGCTTGGCGTAATGGACTATGGTAGCGCTCTACCATTCCAATAGAGTTATGTGCTTCGACCGGTACTCCCTTTATACTAATTCCCATGATGGTGGCGTATTGCTTAAATTCCTTACTGACGAAGTTCTTTCCGGCGTCGTGGGTAATTAGGTCTGGTAGCCCTAAGTAGGTATCAATCCAGCACATCCGTAGAACGTCCTATGTGTGTTTGGCGCTGATGTCTCATAGCCATCTGCCGGCTTGGAATCGCGTTCCTTCATCAACGACGTGTAGGAGGGGTGATCCGCTGATGTACATAATGTCGACGATGATATTGTAGTTAAAATTGACGTCGTCTTATAGGGTGAAGCGGAATCTGCCTGGTGATTTGCTAAACTTCTGACAGTGGTGGCAGAACTTGGTTAGTTGCTCAATGGCCATTCTGTCCGTTTCATGGCCAGCATAGTAGAGTAGTTTTTGCAATTTCTCAACTGAGGGATGTCCAAATCGACGATGTAGGCGCCGTAGCTCTATATCTGTCAAGTAGCAGGGGTTCGCGTTAAAGGATTTAGACAGATATGACTGTAGTGATGAGCTCCATAAGAGAAACGGGTGGCCAAACCGTCGCACTACTGGTACTTTTTCGGTGCGAGTGATAACAACGTTTCTAAGGTTGTTGTAGTAGATTTGGAGTCTATCCATATCCGCTAAGCAGAGCAAGAAGGGGGTATCCACATAGACAATATAAAACTGTATCTTGCCTATGGGGGTGACGACATCCGCAGTTCCAATAGAGGTAGCGATTCCAATGCCGAACTGCACATTGACTTGTCCTTTGGTTAAGGTATCAAGTCTTACAGATTGGTCCGCGTTCTGTAGTGCCTGGAATTGTCCGTAACCGGCCGTAGACTTCTTTAACGCACTGGTATCGATCATAATTCCCATGAATACCGTAGAAGTATAGCGTGAAGCGGCGGTTGTTGTGTTGTAGTTAAACGGGTCGGTTTCCGTAGTAGGTTCCGTGGAGATTGTAGTAAGTAAGTAAGCGCAAGCCTTGTTGGCTAGTTCTACGCTTGTAGAGGTTGCTTCGTCTGTAGTAAGAGTCCCAAATAATGTAAGGTAGCAGCCGTTAGGGTCTTCTAATTCTTCCTCGCTGTTGTCGTTATCAGTGTTTTTATCAGTGTCTGTGTTTAGCACAAGAGCTTCAAAAGTCTCATTATACTCATTGTTGTCGTCTCCTTTATAGTAGATAGTGTATTATCTGAAGCGTTCTTCAAAGTTACCGTTGCGGCCCTTGTTATTGTTAAAACGTCTTTTATACTCATCTCTAGAACGGTTCCGCTCCTCCTCTATGTGTTTCCATAAGCGGCAGCTCTCCTTTTGGCAAACGTAGCACTTGGCCTTTGGGGATCTGACGGTGTTTTGTCTATAGGAGCGGGTTCGGTTACGGTTGTTACGGATGTTACGGCGGTATGTGCGATCCGTAAAGTAGGTTCCTTAAGACGGTCTTATCAAGGCCTGGGAAGGGTGTTCCTTCTCCCATGCAACTATAGAAGATTGCAACTTGCTAATCAACTGGGAGAGGTCTTTAGAAGGGTTGGAAATGGCGATACGGCATACTGGTACTCCTTAGCAAGCGGTGACTAGCTTATTTGTAAGGAAGAGGTCTGTACGAAACTCTAGGTGTAATCCGTGGCGATGTTTTAAGAGCTTATCAAGGAGTAGTTGGAAACTCTGATAGATTTGCTTATTAGGGTTCTCGTCAATAATTCCTTGGAAGTCGGTGGCGTTCTATTCAGTAAGGTTTCTCCGATAGTACTCTGGTCCTTCAAAGAAGTGACGCATGTGGTTATATGCCTCAGTAAATAATCTAGTTAAAAGGCTGCTATTGTAGTAGTGATCCTAAGCAAGTCCCTTTAGCATAGTTAGGAGTGCGGTTATATAGCCTTCAGGAGGTAGACCAGCTCTCTTGCAGATATTATAGAAGATAGTTAACTTAAAGTTAAAGCTATCACTTACTCCATCGTACTTCTGGTCGTCTGTGTAGATCTTAGCAATAGTGGCTGCCTCTTTGCTGTACATAGGCAGGTGCATAGCAGGGTCGGTATTGGCAGTACTAGGGTGAAGATACTAGGCAGGAGGGGGACCAGGTGGGGTAGAAGCGGTTGCTAGAGGGAGGGTAGAGGCAGTTACCACAGGCGATGATTGCTGATTCTGCGTCTATAGGAGTTAAGTAAGGAGAGTAAGTAGTTAATCTTGGGTAGAGGTAGGTGCAGCTTGCTATTAGGTGGCGGTTGGTGCAGTTTGCTAGGGTATAGATGCAACAGCTGGTTAGGGTGTTGTAGGGGTAGGTATTTGCGTTCTAGGTATTATGGCTGTAGCTATAGGCTGGATTGCAGGCGTTGGAGGTAGTGGAGGTAGTTAATGGCTTACAGGCGTCGGCACCGTATAGGAAGGTAGTGGGCTGTGGGGGGGGGTTATAGGAGCTAAAGAGGCTATAACTAACGGGGGTATAGCTTGATTCAATATCAGAGCTGTTTATGTCAAGTTAAGCCGTTCTTGTAGCGCCACTGTAATCATAGGGCTGACTGCCTTAAGAGCTTCTGTGATTTTCTTATCTGTCCATTCGTGAGGTTCTTCCTCTTAGAGGAGGTTAAATAGTGCTTCTAAGATTAAATATCTGCTATTGTGCTTTCCCACATACACTCCTCTCTTAAGTAGATGAGTGCGTAACTTTGCTCTTATGTCAATTCGCATGCGTTTGAAATCTTTAGTAGTAAAGCCTTCAAATTCCTCCTTAAATACTGTCCATAATGTGTAGTCTGTGAAGTTCTCCTGTATGTGTACATAGACCTTTATTGCTACATAGTCTCCTAGCTCATCTTTGGAAGCTGTAGCAGCAGTGATTCTATTACTATGCTTTGATATCTTCTCATACCACTCCATCATAGTTGTGGGTTGAGTATCCATAAGGTTTAAGTGGAGGTTTAAAGGTAAGGAGGTTTGAGGTTTAAGATTTAAGGTTTAGGGTGTTCTCTACAGCCTTAGGGCCTATAGAGTGTCCTTGGTCTGGGAGTTCAAGGGTTAAGGCTTGAACAGAGGTTGAGGTTGAGGTTAAGGTCGAGGGTGAGGTCGAGGGTAAGGGTGTAGTTAAGGTTAAGGTTTGTGTGTACGTTCTCTACAGCCGTCAGACCTGTAAAGTGTTCTTAGCAAGGCTGCTATTCTCTCAGCGATCTGCTGTATTAGCTATAAGGCCAATACACGCTCTCAAGCTTGAGTAGAAGTCGTAGTCTTCTCCTTCAATAAAACAGACAAGAACTAGGCGATCGGTAAACTGTTTCCAGTACTACTCCTCAAGCGCTAGCTATTGCGTATTTCCTGATCTGTACGTCTACTGATCAGTGTCGGTATACATGCTTTAATCAACGGGCACGAATATCACTGTATGATATGTATGCGTTGTTAATTGTTGGATGATTGATTGTCTAGAAGTAAGGGGTTGCTCCAAGGTTAGGTTAACTAGCCTCGCTTCGCGGTCTTATGACCACGTCACATGACTAACATTCCGACAAAACCATATCACCTTCTTTAAAGTCCCACGCGGGAGCTCGTCCTTTGTTTGCATGCCATTCTTATACCGTTTAAGCGTACGTTAATTCACTTCGTAGTAGTTCCGTTAACTGCTTCATTTAATCAGCGAAGTTGTGCGCATTAATTAACTGAATCCGTTTAATCGTGGGTCCTGTCGTATTAATTTTAGGTCGTGGTTCAAATCCAAGTTAAGGGTCTTGTCCGTAGGTCGCGTAGAACGGCGTTATGCCTGTTGATTCGTTTATCGTATTGTTTGCAGTAAACTTAGCTAAAGGTAGCCACTTTTCCCAGTCGTCTTGCAGGTAGGAGCAGTACATTCGTAGGTATTGTTCCATAATCGCGTTCGCAATTTCGGTTTAACCGTCTGTCTCTAGATAAAATGCAGTTGAGAGTCGTGTTCGTATGCTTAATTGTTTGCATAGAGCTTGCCAGAAGTCTGAAACGAACTGGCTTCCACAGTCGGATATTATCGAGTCAGGGAGTCCATACAGCTTAAAGACGTGTTTAACAAAACATCTAGCTACTGAGATAACATCGATTGAGTCCATAGGAATCATATGTCGCATTTTCATAAGGCGGTCAACTACTACTATAATATTCGTAAATCCGTTGCTGTTAGGTAAATCTACCACAAAGTTAATTGAGATATCACGCCATCTTTGCATTGGAATTGACAATGGTTGGAGTACTCCTTGTTTCTTTACGTGAGAAGTCTTTCCATGAACACACGTTCTGCATACTCGGACGTATTTTCGCACATAGTTGTGTATTATAGGCCAGTAATACGCTCGTTAAACTATCTCATACGTCTTCGCACGGCCAGGGTGTCCTGCTATAGGAGAGTCGTGTATAAATTCGAGTATCTTAAATCGCAAAGGTTTGGAATTCGGGACTACCATTTTCTATTAATAGTATAGTCGATCATTACGAATTTCGCATTCGGCGAGTGTGATATCTTTATGCTGTCGTTTTCCTATTCAAATCGCTCCCATCACATCTACTATCCATGCGTCGTTCTTGTATTCGTATTCTATCAGCTTATCGATTTCCATTTCCCATTTATCAATTTCTGATTCGTTTCTGTCGAGTTCCGTGTCTAGGAACATAGGACGTAGTTTCTCAAAACGTTTAGGGGGCAATAAGATCCGTGATTGATTTATAATCCGTTCATCTAAGGCGTTCGCAGGTAAGTCTTATGACCGTTGTGTTAATGTGTCAGGCTTCTAATTGAGTTTGCCCGGTCGGTACGTAATCTTAAAGTTGAATCGTAAGAGGTATTCGGCCCAACAAATTTAGCGCTGCGTTAACTGCTTTATAGTTATAAAGTACTGCAGGTTTTTGTGGTCTGTTAACACGCGTATCAGGAATAGCGATCCTTTAAGTTCTGGACGCCATTATTCGAAGCATCTGATAATCGCAAGTAGTTCCTTATCGTATATCTTATAGTTCGATTCGGCAGGGGCGAGCTTTCGGGAGAGGAAGACTACTAGACGCAGCTCACCGTTCTTGTCGTATTGCGATAATACTCCCCCTAGGGCATAATCAGACGAGTCTGTTTCAACGACACATTCGAGGTTAGGGTTAAAGTGGGCGAGAATTAGGGCAGTCGTAAAGCGTTATTTTAAATCATTAAAAGCTTTTTCGCATCTAGCAGTCTATTCAAATTTTACGTTCTTCTTTGTTAGGTTTACTAACGGTTGGGCGATTTTCGAGAAGTGGTTAATAAATTGACGGTAGAAATTTGCAAATCCTAGAAATCCTTAAATGTCTCGTACGTTACTAGGGCTTCCCTAGTTTATAATCGCAGCGACCTTCTCAGGGTCCATTTTAATTCCGTCGCGGGATATAATCAGGCCTAGGTACGTGACTTTGGACGCGTGGAACTTGCATTTCTTAATATCGCATTGTAAACCCGCATCTCGCAGGCGTTCAAGGACCATTCGGACATGCTTCCAATATTTAGAAAGCGAAGACGAGTAGATTAAGATGTTATCAATATACGCGGTAACAAATACATTAAGGAATTCATAAAGCGTATCGTTAACGTATTGCTGAAACGTTCCGGGACCGTTCTTTACACCAAATGGCATTACTAGGTATTCGAAGAGTCCCCATCGTGTACAAAAGGCTGTGTATTTCTCATCTCCTTCTCGGACGCGAATTCGATTGAAGGCGGCGACTATATCAAGCTTCGTAAAATATCGTGCCTTTGCTAGGCGGTCAAGCGTCTCTTAGATTAAGGGGATTAGATATCGGTTTCAAATCGTAATTACGTTCAGAGCTCGATAATCAACACAGAATCTCAAGCCTCCTCCTGGCTTTTTGACGAATAGTACGGGTAAGGCGAATGGAGATTGACTAGGGCGAATAAATCCTTTTTCTAGATGCTCATCGAGGTATTGTCGCATCACAAGCAGTTCTTCTTGTGACATACCGTATAGCGGTCCGAACTTTGGTGTCATATTAGGTTTAAGTTCTATCTTAAAATCGTGTACATCCTAATGCGGGGGTAGTTGGTCTGCGAATCTTTTCTCAAACTCGTCAATTAGATTGTGGTACTCTTTGGGCACAAGAGGTCAAGGGTTAATATATTGCTTCGGTTCTAGTGCTTTCTTAATATCTTCTATAGTTACAGCAAAGATTTCGTGGTCTCGTTTTCGTGCTAACAAAATAAAAGGTGCGGCTTGTATCATACGAATTTCGAGAGGTTTTGGCGTAACGTCTTCGCATTCTTTACTACCATCGGCAGTCGTAGCCTTATCGTTTTGGTTCGGGGTCCGTGGCAGGGGCAGTTCGTATCGTGTTGAATTTAAATAATCTTGTGCATGTTTGTAGGGTTAGTAGTGTTTTAAGCAATAACTTCGGCAGTAGGTCGTGCGGAATTTCAGTGTTTCTTTAACCCAGCTAATTAAAGGGTCATGTCGTTTTAGCCATCCGTGTCCAAGTATCACCTTATAATGCTTTAGGGGTGTTACAAATAAGGAAACGTATTCAAGGTATTCACCCATCCGCATCTTTACAAGAGCGTAGTGCGTCAGTTTGCTATGTATTAAGGGCTTGCCATCAAAGCCTTATAAGCCTTAGGGCTTATCAAGTTTCTTTAAATTTAGGCGTTAAGTTTTCGCGTAGTTCGTATCAATGAAGCCCATACTGGTGGCTCCGCTGTCTATTAGGATTCGTACCTCCTTCTATTTTCCAAGTGTTCGAATTTCGCTAAGTACATCAAGGGAGTCGTGTCGTGTATCAGCGCTAGAAGAGCCTAGACACTCGTGCTCTTCCACTTCTTGTCCTAAGGCGCGACTTAGCCCTAGGACGATTCGTTTTCCGAGTTAGCCGAAAATAAGATGCTTCGTAACGACCGGGTATGATTTATGGAACGAGTACGAGTCGAGGAGTGAGTACGGCTTGAAGAATGAGTGCGATTTAAGGAGCGGGTGCGATTCAAAGGCCGGGAGGAACTACAGCGGACTTTTTTGAAAGGGTGAGTTCGGTAATTCCTTTGGATATATCCTTTTTTACCACATCCGAAGCATTCTCCATTTGTGGCTTAAGTTCTTTATTCGTCGGTTCCTAAGGGTGCGTAGGATCGAGTGGCGTCGAGGTCTATAGGGTCGTGCGTAGGTTTCGGAGAAGGGTCGCGCTTCGGGGTATATGTCGGTTTCGTGGAGCTTTGAACACGAGGTGTGGTTGGCTTTAGAGAACGAGTCTGTTTGTTATATCAAAGGTCCTCATCAATTCGTTAATACATTGTAGCAAATTCGGGTAGGTCCTTTGGCAGTTCCCTGCCTACTAACTATGCTCTAATTTTATCCGAAATAGCTCGTCGAAGAGCAGCAACTCTAGCGGCTTCATTCCAATCCAGTTCGCCAACGAGGCCTAAAAATTCCGAAAAGAAGCTTGTAAAGTCTCGGTTCCGTTATCGTAGGTTTTCAAGTTTGGTAACAGCGGTGTGTTCGCGGCTGGCGTCATCGTACGTTCGTTCTAGTAGAGAGACGAAGGTTTCGAAATTAACAAAGGTGCTGTTACGGAAGAATGGGTCCATGGTTCGTGCAGCATCTTTACTTAAACGAGACATTCTATAGCTAACTTTACTAGCTTCGGTAGGGTATTGGTTATGGTTTATTAAAAGTTTAAGACGGAGCTTAGTTATAAAGGGACGCAGGTCGTTTCAATTTCCATCAAACATTAGAGGGTCAGGAAGCTTTTCTGATTTCGCGGCAGGTACTGGGTTCGTTACAGGTACGGGTTAAGCTACCGTTACTGGTTTAGGGTTCGTATTTAACGGGCCGGGTTCACATACAGTTATCTTAATCTTGTTTACGGGTGTTGCTGTTGGGGTCTCTAACGCGAGTACTTTGGCGTTATAGAGTTCTTTGCGTATTGCTTCAATCGATTGCTAATGCTGGGCTTCTAGTATAGCTTGTTGCTGGGCTAAGGCATCCGTAAAGGACTATTGTATTATAGTCATTTGTTCCCTAACTAGGGCCATAATGGCTAACGTGGCGGATTTGAGTTCGTTTGCCATTTCGAGGGTAGTGGTATTGACGCAACGTAATGTAAGGGCGCGAAGAGACTTCGGGGAAGATTCGAAGGAATAGTATAAATTCTATCTAAATCTAAGGGTATATAGCTCTTGCTAGGAACAAGACGTTGCGTAAAAAAGAGAAAGGGATAACCAGAGAATCTTGTAATTAAATAGTCAGGGGTCTTGGTCGATGCGTACGCACGTGCGCACGCGGACGGACTTCGGTAGAATTCAATTGATCTGGCAGAACTTGGCAGAAGTCGATCAAGCTAGCAGAATTCGGCAGAATTCGGTCAAAGCGTCAAGTTTATCTGTCGAGTGTTTTACCGAGATATTCCTACTGTAACTAGGCTAGTCCCGTTACAGTAAATATAATATTTACAGCTAACCTATAAAGGGTATATAGCTGGCTAGTAAGATTAGGGGAAGAACTAAAGACAATAATAGATTTAGATATAGAAGCGCTAGTAGGAACACAAGATATAGGAATAGAAAGCTCTATATAAAATAAGTAGTAACTAGGGTGTAGATATAAGAGATAGAAGTTCTAAAAATCCTAGAGAAAGTGGAAATAGAAGAAGTAAGGAATAAAGGAGAGATAAAGGACCCCTATTAGGGGTTCACCACCTATCTATTATATAGTATAATTGCGGTAATATAACCCACTATCTTGTAAGGCCCCTACTAGACAGTTTAGACCTAGAGAAATACTATATCCTTACTATATAAGAGCCGTATTATAATACATATATATAATTAATATACTGCTCCTAAGGATTCTAGCTCCTATATAAACTAAAAGCAGCTATATGTGTATGCTTTATAATTAGTAAGGTTATCAGCCTATCCTTATAGTTATAGCAGGTAGTTAACCTAGATATTATAGTTATAATAATCTAGATATATAGGGGACCGGTATAAATTATTAATGTGTATAACCCTAGGGTTAAAGGGGTCCCATAAATAGAGAATATTATATTAGTAATAAGCCTACTAGAAACCAAAGGCACGGAGTTTATCCTATTAGGAGATATAAACCTCTACTACCTATAGTAGGGGGGTATCTATATCGCTGCTAAATAATAGGTAGAGTGCCTACTAAGAGCTATAGATATCTGGGGCCTTAAACTGGCTACCCCCCTAGGAGTAATTATAGTAATAGGGTACTACCAGAAGTATAATTAACCTTATATTTATAGACGAAGGCCTATACCAGAGACTTAAAAGGTGTAACCCTAAAGAAGAATAGGTACTTGCCTTAGACTATATTATAATCTAGATATAGCTAGATCTAGATATTAAGGCGCAACTAAATAGTAAAAGATATATAATAAGGAAGCTTAAGACAGACAGATTCCTTAATATAGTTAAATAATAACTTTAAGACCTAGAAGAAATCTACCTAATACTAAATAAGTGAGGCTTATTAGCCACCCCTAAGGAGATTAACTGAAGACTAAAAAGGATCTAGGCAGCAATTAAAAATGGGCTGGAAGAGTACTGCCCGGTTTTATAACCGGGCCCCTATATATAATATACATAGTCCGCATAATGCGCGATTCTTATTGCTAGCTAATAACGAGTAAGAAGGGAATATATAAGCAGCCATAACCCTAAAGATAAGAGATAATATAAAGATATAAGAAACTAGTTAAAGAATACCCTAAAAAAAGAAGTAAGAAATAACTAGAGACAGTTTATAAATAAGTACACTTCTAACCTAAGCCTCCCCCATAATAAGGGCCTTTGGGCCATAGTAAAATGGGTAAAGAAAAAGGTAGGGCGCCTAGTAGAAGACCTATACCTACTGCCCCTATAAAGAGTAGGGGAATTACAGGCCACTAATAATAATAATAAAAAGGTAAAGATCCTTATAGAAAGGTTCTTCCCCTAACCAGTTCTAGCTAACCTTAGTAATATTATAGGCAAAACACCGGTAACTTGCCTATGGGTTAATAGTGATATAATAATAGAGGAAATGGCCAGAACTATTAGCCGCCTTTTAAATAATACAGCACTAGGACTAGATAGGATTCTAAATAAAGCCTTAAAGACCTATAGACTACTTATAGCACCTTGTCTTGTAGACGTAGCTAGAGTATACTTTGCTATAGGCTACTACCCGCGACTTAGTAGAGCTATAATGACAGTTGTTTTATAAAAAGAAGGTAAAGCAGACTACTTAACCCTAGGAAGCTACTGCCCTATTGCCTTAGAAAACACTCTTAGCAAGATCTTAGAAAGGGTAATAGCGGACCATATAGTAGACATGGCTAAGGAATACGCCCTATTGCTATAAAGCTAAATAGGGGCAAGAAAGAACCGCTTAACACTATTAGCACTTACGCTACTCGCTACCACTATTAAATCTGTATGGGCGATGCGAAGGGATTTTATAGTATTAATGCTTAGCCTAGATATTAGCGGTGCCTATAATAATATACCATATAAGCGCCTCCTATATATCCTTAGGATAAAGGGCTTTTTAGAATGGATTATATAATTTATTTAAGGGTTTATAGGCTAGAAAGAAATATTACTAGTTTTTAGCGGATACTAGAGCCCCCCTATTATAGTTATAACAGGAATACTATAAGGATTACCCCTCTCGCCTATACTCTTCCTTTTCTTTATAAGTAACCTGCTTAACTCTTTTAAGGAAGGGGCGACCTAGGGGATAGGCTTTGTTAATAATATAAACCTAATTATATATAGGCCAACAGTCGTAGAGAACTGTAGAATATTAGAGAAAGCCTATAATACCTATATAAAATGGGCAAGACGATATAGAGTCTAATTCTTACTAAAGAAATACTAGCTAATCTATTTTATAAGAAAACGTAACTAATTTACAGATCTCTAGCATATAATTTATATCTAAGGCTTTAGGGGCTAACTAGTTTAAGGCCTAAGGGTATTAGGAGTATAGGTAGATAGTAAGCTCTAGTGGAGCGCATATATAGCGTAAGCGGCCCGCAAGGGCTAAGTATAGTATATTGCATTGTCCAGGATCGTTAATTCTATATAGGGCCTATGCTTCTAGAGGTTACGCCTACTATATATAGCAGTTGTCTGGCTAACTATAACGTATAGATTTAGTATCTGGGCCATTAGAGAAACTAAGAAAGCCTAAATTACTCCTTAAACTACTCTAAAAGGTCTAAATAGTCTGCCTCTGGAGTGTAATAGGCGGGTATAAGTAAACGGCTATAGTACTGCTTAAGAAGGAAGCTAATATTTTCCCCCTATAACTATATATTGAAGCTGCTGTAATATACAGGGTGTAAAATAAACGTAACTTTAATATTATAAAGTATATTAAGACACGCCTAAATAATCTATAGAGGGACCCTAGGGTGCCCTATAGGAGAATAAACCAATAACCCTAAAGTAGGGAAGATATATTAGAGAAACAGGTAAAGAAAGTAGAAGAAGAATTGTTACGGACAGCTTAAGTACGATGTTACGACTACTTGGGGAAGAGTTGGAAGAAGCTAGTTGGTTAATACAGGTACGGTCCAGGATAGAACTGGTGGAGCTATGTGACGAGGAATAGTAACCAAGGTCACGTGGTGTTAAACGTATTAACTGTATTAAACGGAAGGGACGTTACGTTTAATACAGATAACACATACCTCACGTACAAGAGAGGATTTCTTAGGCGTATAGTTGTGTATTTAAAGGACCTCAGTCCCTACCGTAGATAGTTCTCTCCTTATAGTAAATCTTAGAATATAATTAGAGTTAATCTGTTAGGCAACCACTCCACCAGTTGTTATTACATTATTAACCTATTTATATCTATATACCCAGCCCAATAATAGGACCCACCGTAGTTCTTGCTATAAGATTCCGTTATACATTCACTACTAAGGTTACGGTATTAAATAAAGTCGAATAATATGCCACCTAAAGCACTAGTTATAATACCATCAACGGCAATAACTACCTTAGGATTAGGAGACACTAGTATAGCAGATACGGACTCATAAGTGGTTACAAGAGGTTAGTTACAGGAAATAGTTAATCGCTTATTAGATAATAATAGAATACTTAAGAAATATATTAATGGAATTGGCGTAGTAAAGGTTAAGTTACCGTCAATTAAACAATTCTTAGGAGAAAGGTTAAAACTTAAAGGATTTCTTACGCAAATGCACTTTAAGGTTGTGCAGGAAGGAGCAAGGTTGGCAACACCTACAGACTAAGTAGCGTACGCAGGATTGTTCTTAACAGAAAGAGCACTGGAATGGTTTAAACCTTATCTTATAGAAATATAAGTTAGCAGTATAACAACTACTAATTAAGACGTACAATTTATATTTACTAGTTAGAACGGGTTCGCGGAGAGACTAATATAGATATTTAGAGATCCAGAAGCATCAACTATAGCAGAACGGAAGCTTTAAAACTTGGTACAACGTTCTTTAGTAATTAAGTATACGACATAGTTTCAGACACTTATAACGCAGGTTAAGTGGAATAATAAGGCGCTTATAGCATAGTATAAATAGGGACTTAAGGCTAAAGTCCAGGACGCAATTATCCTAATAGAAGATACGGAAAGTCTATAAGACTTAATAGATTAGTTAATAGAGATTAACAACAGGATCTATTAAAGGGAACAAGCTAAGAAAGGGCAAGATAGAGTTCCACAGTTGTATAAGGCACAGAGCACGTATTAGTAAACATAGAGCTAAAAACTATAGAATAGCGTAGAGTCAATTGTTAGGACGCCAAGGTCCTTAGGGTATGTAGTAACGTAACAACAGTAACGGAATGCAAATAAGTATCTGGTTCTTGATGAAGTAGAACTGTAGAACTGAATTCTGCTGTTCTCTGATGCGGGGCGACTACGTTTTGTAGGCGTCTCGCCTGCGCCTCGCCTGCGCTAAGCCGGTTACGGCCAGTGCGTCTCTATGGCCTAACAATTGCCCCCCCCTTCTTAAGCGGCTGTCCTCAGCCGATGCTATTGTACAATAGGAGCGCTATTATTGTCCTTCGCTGAATAAAAAGTGTGCAACCAAATTTAAGTGAATCAGATAATGGGACAATAGGACAATAAGACAATAGGACGCTAGGGCCTCATAGAGACCTATAAAGGTAGGAGTCCCCCCCAAGGTAGGACACCAGATTTCCCTTCCCATTTAATTTCGATTCGTCTAGCCTGCGACTCGCCTTCTTCATAATTTCTTCTTAATCATGAATCGCAAGCGTTACGCCGCCGGTTCGCCTGCTGGTGAGCCTTCCGTAAGCATTCTCCACGCCTGCTTATAGCTGTCGCTAATCCTGCTAGACGTCGTCTAAGCTCCCGCGCCGCTCGCAAGCCGCTCCCCTAGCCTTGCTGGAACCCATCTGCCTCCGCTGCGCTAAGCGTGTGGCCACCGCTGGGCGGGCCACCTGCGGCAAGCAGGCCAACCGCAATTACGGTTACTGCCAACGACTGAATAAGTCGTGCCAAGCAGTAAGTCCATGTGCGTTGGTTCATGTTCCGATGGCTAACAAGACTAGGTCCCTGAGGCCTTCCATGGCCGCCTAAACGAGCTGCTCGCCCTCATTAACAGGGCTAAGCGCCGCCGGGTTACTGGCGGGGACACGGCTGACCTCGACGCTCGCGTCGCTGCCGCCCAGAAATCCTTTACGAAGGATGTTAAGGCCTTAGTGCGCGCCGGCGCCAAGCACGGTCTTCGCCAGCGCCTAAAGGGCGAAGACTTTCCCCTGCTCCAAGTGCAGGAATTGTAGGCCATCCGTCATACCCTTGAAGGGATCCTTGACGTGATGCGTGCTTCAGTACGTATCGTAACGCAGGTGTTTCGCCGGTGTAGCGTATGCTAACAGTGCTTGTAGGCCAATATGCCTCCCATCGTGAGGGATGAGGAGGAGGATGAGGGTGAGGAGGATGAGGAGGATGAGGAGAAGGGAGAGGAGGAGGATGAGGAGGGAGAGGAGGAGGAGGAAGAGGAAGGAGGTGAGGAGAGGGGGGACTCAATGGAGCTGTAGTGTATTTATATTTCTATCGGCGTTCTGCCGTCGCTCCGCCGTCGTTCCGTCGTCGCCCCGCTGGCGGGGCGTAATCCCGGTTATAATTTAATCGTTCCGGTTCTCTCACTACTTTCTTTTCCGTTTGCCCCTTGGGGTAAAGTGACTATCGTACGTCTCCTTTACGTCCTCATCAATGTCCTCCGCTGGGACCTATTTATTGTATTCTTCTGGCCAGCCTTTCCACTTAACCAGGTACTGCAGGGTCTGGTTGCGTCCCTTCCTTCCACGTACTTCTTCTACCTCGTACCGGTCCTCTTGGTCCTCTTCATCGTCTAGCTTAATAGGCCCTGGTAGAGGGTCTCTAGTAGTGCCCTCACGTTGTTTATATGGCTCTAGTAAGCTAACATGGAACACTGGATGGATACGGTAAGACGTGGGTAGATGTAGCCGGTATGCTTGCTTTCCGACTGGTTCGGCTATACTAAAAGGTCCAATAAAGCGTGCTGTAAGCTTCTTACTTGGCCTTTTTAGTTTAAGGTTCTTAGTCGATAGTAGGACTAGATCCCCTACTTTGTATGCCTGTGGTTGGTGATGACGATTGTAGTATTTCGCCTGCGTCTCGGCAGCGTGTTCCCAGCGTTTCGCCAGCGCTTCGCGTTCGAGGGATATTCTTTTAATCCGCTCTGAGGCGGCTGGAATAGAACGACTATCGTCCGCCTTAACCTCGTATTCTAGACGCGGGTGAAACCCGTAGCAGGCATAGAACGGGCTCATGCCTGTCGTGCTATGTTTAGCATTATTATAGGCGAATTCGGCTAGCAGTAGTAGGCCTGCCCAATTGCTCTGCTTTTCATCACAGAACACACGGAGGTAGTACTTTAGGGTTTGGTTCTGGCGTTCTGTTTACCCGTCTGTTTGCGGGTGAAAGGCCGTACTTAGCCTACGTTTTATCTTCGCAGCAAAGTATAGCTCTGACTAGAACTCGCTGGTGAAGATACTGCCGCGATTAGATACAATCCCTCTAGGGGCTCCGAAACGGCGTACTACTTCATCAAGGAAGAGATCCGCAAGTTCGGTTGCAGTAATAGTTTTTACTATAGGCAGATATAAGGCCATCTTAGTATAGCGGTCGACTATTACGCATATCGCGTTATACACCTTATCGCCTCGTCTGCTAGGCGGTAGGCCTGTAATAAAGTCCATCGTAATCTCCTGCCACGGCTGACCTAGGTAAGGCAGTGCTTGGAGCTCGCCATAAGGGCGATATCAAGGCGCACGCATACGCTGGCATAGATCACAGGTAGAGATGTAGCTTATAACGTCCGCAGTTATACTGGGCCAGTAGTACTTGCGCGAGAGTAGATCTAGGGTCTTTTTCTTACTAAAGTGGCCGGCTAGGGCATCATCGTGGTGGATTTGTAGGAGTTCTGCACGAACTACTGGGTCTGGGGGCACATATAGCCTCCCACGGTGACAAAGTAGTCCAGCGGAATTAAACTGCCACACTGGCTTCGAGCGGGCGCGTTAACGGCGTCTCGCCGTATCTAAGCTGTCGCTGTGCTTTTGCAGCACAAGGTTATCTGTGGTTTGAAGTCCTTTGATAAGCTCGACGACTGTTTCCGTACTGGACTCGTAAGCACTCTCTTAAGCACTTACTTCTCTGACTTGGGTCCTCGTTACACGCTGCTTGACGGCATGCGTGTAGGTTGCCCAGTCGAAACGTAATGCTACATTGCCTAGGCGTACCTCCGTCGGGTCGCCGGCCTGTAGCCGTAAAAGCGATACCTCTGTAGAAAGCTCGCTTTCCTGTATACCTGATGGGACTTTTACCTTGAGTTGGTGGCCCTGCATTCCCAAAGTCCTTTGGAGCAGTGGTAGTATGGTGTCTTCTTCTGGCGGACCCCCTGCGCCTAGGGGTCGCCTTGACGGCGCGTCTGCGGGGTTTGTTTTTCCCGCCCTATGCTTAATGATAAAGTTATAGGCAGCCAGTGTCATAGCCCATCTGGCTTGCCGTTCATTAAGGGCTTTTACTTTCATAAAACCCTTTAGATTGTTGTGATCTGAGAGCACTTCCAGGCGGCTTGATAGCCCCTCAATGTAGTGTCTCCAATGCTTGAAAGCCTCCACGATAGCTAGTAGCTCTTAATTGTGGGTTTTATAGTTGCGCTCTGCTGGCGAAAGCTTCCTAGACTAAAAGGCTATTGGATGCCAAAGGCCGTCTTTAAACAGCTGTGATATGATTGCTGCTAGGCCTTGCATTGAGGCATCCGTCTCTAACCGAGTCGGTAGGCCCGGCGTGTAGTGTCGCAGGAGCGGCGCCGTCGTAAAGGCGTCGCAGAGCCGGCGCATCGCCTGCTCTGCCTCCTCTGGCCAATTAAAAGGCCCAGCTTTGCGGCCGTTCTTTGCTCCTTTCAGGAGATCAGTAATAGGCTTCGCAATGGCAGAGTATTTATAGATAAACCAACGATAGAAGTTGGCAAAACCTAGGAAGACCTGGATATCCCTATAAGATCAAGGGCTCTCCCACTTGGTAATGGCTTCTACCCAGCTAGGATCCATCGCTACGCCTTTAGGGCTAATAATGTATCCTAGGAACTCAATCTCCTATACGCCAAACTTGCACTTCTTGAGGTTTGCATACAGTTGGTATTATCGCAACCTACGCAGCACTTCTACTACGTGGCGCCAATGTTCCTCTGGATTTTCAGAGAAAATCAGAATATTATTAAGGTAGACTACACAGAAGATGTTTACCAGTCCTAATAAGGCCCGATTGATGTAGCCCTGAAAGGTCGCTGGTCCGTTGGTTAGCCCAAAAGGCAAAACCAAGTACTCAAAGTGGCCGTAGCGCGTGCGGAACGCCGTCTTCCACTTGTCGCCACAACGGATACGAAGGCGGTGATACGCATGCATTAGGTCCAGCTTAGTAAAGATCTTGGAACCTGCCAAGCGGTCCAAGGTCTCACTAATCAATGGTAGTGCAAGACGATTCTTAATCGTCACCTTGTTGAGGCCTCTGTAGTCTACACAGAGCCGCAGCTTCCCATCCTTTTTAGGTACGAAGAGGATAGGTGCCCCTGCGGGACTAGTACTTGGTTGGATCCAGCCTTTAGCTAAGGCGTCGTCCAAGTACTCCCTTAGGACTTCCAGCTCCTTGGCCGAGAGGTTATAGAGCGGCCTGTACGGGGCCTCCTGTCCCTCTTCTAGGTTAATAGCATGGTCGCCCCAGTGGTGTTGGGGTAGCTTTCCTGCTTCCTTGTAGGAGAAGACATCGCTAACTTCCTTTAACTGCGGGGGGAGGACCGGCAAGCTGCCGTTGTTTTGTTTGCTAGGCATCACTCCAGAAGTTAATAGGGTAAAGACCCTAGATTCTGTCTGGAGAGACTCCGCGAAACCCTCAGGGGTTTGTAGCAATAGGGATGAGCCGTCCAGCTTCTATCGCCACGCCTTCGCCTCGCAGTCGATAAGAAGTCGGGCCTTCTTTAACCCCGGCATACCTATAGTAATAGAAGGAGATGCGTTAGCCATTCCATAGCAGATAAGGGTTACTTCCCTAATCTTGCCCTAGCTGTCCTTTATTCTTAGTGGTACCTTATAGGCCTCATAGCAATGTGCCTAAGTCTTGTTTAACCAGGAATAGGTAGGTAGTTCTGCGTCTAGCGTCTTAAAGTTGCACTCCATAGCAAATCGCTGGTTAACTATATTTACTTCGGCACCAATGTCAAGCATTACTAAGGTCTCCTTCCAGGTCTTCTTTAGGAGGACTTTACCTAAGACAGTAATAGCTTCCTTATGATCTAGTGGGAGCTTGCACCCTGCGGCTATAAGGGGGTCTGAGGGCGCTTGTCTTTTCCCGGTGTAGAGGTAGCGTTTACGCTGCTAGGCGGTGGTTAATTCTGTGGCTGCTCTTTGCATTGTCGCCACCAATGTCCTGGCTGCCCACATTTTGAGTAGTTTCCTTTAGGCTAAGTCAAACCCCTGGCGGTATTGCTTCGCCCCGCTGTTAAGTCGCCGGCGGTGGTTTTGGAGTCCGCTTTCCCTGAGTTACCTGACTGGGTGGTCTTTATATTTGAGTTCGTGGCGCGTCTATTGCTTCTACCCTGTGGGGCGCTTGCGCTCTTCTGGTTTTCCTCTAATAGGGCAGCTAGGGAAACTAGCTGGTCTCAAGTTTGAGGGAATTCTTAATAGTTAGTGATAGCAAGCCGTAGCTCTGGCCGCAGTTTCGCGAACAGATGTATCATTAGATGCTTTGCATCGTAAGGAGGGTTAATTTGCGCTTCCAAGGTGGTTAGGTAAGCAGTAAACTCGTTTACAGGTTAATTAGTTCGCTGCGTTGCCCTTGCATATATTAGGGCTACATGGAGTTCTTAATTAATAGGACTTTTGATCTGATTAAGTAAGAATTCCATAAGCTCCTCCTAGGTAAACTGCGTGTCTGGATGGTTATCTTCGTACTGTAGCCAAAGGGTTCGGTTGGTCCCCTTTATATATTGCATAGTAAACGCGACTTTAGTATCCTCATCCGCGAAGCCGTCGTGCTCTAGGCGGAACGCCAGCTTTAAGCTATTGCGGAAGTCTTGGTGCTCTTAAATACTCTTGCCGTAATACGGAGCAATCTTCTTTATTTTAACGGCCCGTTTTGACGGAGCGCCCATTGTATTAGTAGCCCTCCGCTTAAGGTTCGGACGCATCTAGCTACCATCCAAGTACTCCGATGGGATGGTTTGAGGTTGCAGAGATGGGTCAGGAACGGGAGTCGACGTTGCCTTGCCGCGTTGACGCCGTCTTAGCACTTCCACCTCTTCCCTAAGCAACTGTAGTTTTCTTTGCTCTAGGAGTTGTAACTTCTTGTTCTCTAGCCGTTGTATTTCTTCCTGTATATCCCCTTCGCCCGTGACTTCCGGTTCTGTCCGGGACGCGGGTCCGCCCGCGTTATCCTGGGGCCGTTCCCCAGACTCGGTACTACGCACTGCGCTGGTATTACGTACTGCGCTGGTATTACGTACTGCGCTGGTATTACGCCCGCGTCTCGCCATTAGGTTGATAGGCTGCGATGTAGTTGATAAATATAGGTCGTCTTCTCGACAGAGGGTTGCCGCTACGTAGTCGTGGCCTTAGCAGACCGCGGTGTTGTCGGGCCACTACCCCTAAAAAGGGATGAGAATTTAGAACTGTTAGGACGCCAAGGTCCTTAGGGTATGTAGTAACGTGATAACAGTAACGGAATGCAAATAAGTATCTGGTTCTTGATGAAGTAGAACTGTAGAACTGAATTCTGCTGTTCTCTGATGCGGGGCGACTACGTTTTGTAGGCGTCTCGCCTGCGCCTCGCCTGCGCTAAGCCGGTTACGGCCAGTGCGTCTCTATGGCCTAACACCAATAGACCTAAGCAGTACTAAAGAATCTAAGAGATGGATAAAGAAACTATAAAAACCCAGAGGTTAAGAATTAAGTAATTATAGGACCAAGAAGCAGAGGCTAAACTAGGAATCTCAGTAGCAGAAGATGTTTAGGCAGACTCCATAACAAGAGAAATAGTTTAAAGATAAAGCTTATATAAATTACGGAAAACAAGGTTATTTTGCTAGAGACTATAGAGGTGGTTAGAGTAACCACACAGTAAAAGGCACTAGGTTATCAGAGTACGATAATATAGATATAGGGATATTGCGTGGGACTAAGGAGTGTTCAATTAAATACTTCGCGTTTTGTTATAACAACGTATACCAAATTTATAAAGACGCTAAGTATAGCGCAAGCTATTGGCCGCAAGAGCTAGAGTTAAGAAGGCCTAAAGGAACTAGAGAGTTAGATAAAGAATAAGATTAACTCTATAAGCTAGATTAAGATATTAAAGCAACATACGGATAAAGATTAATAATAATAATAATAGAGTCAGAGTACTCATTAATTAGTAGCGATAAGGAAAAAAATAAGGCTAACTGGAAGCACTTACACCTTAGTAATATAATAGAAGCAGAGACTAAAACTACTACAAAACGCGGATTAGTAACGGGTATTATAACACTATTAGATACGGCATCCATTGCTTTATAAAACGGAAGGAGTAATATCTAGAGATAATTAAGCAAGCAGATAACTGCTAGTGCTAGCTTACCACTTATAAAAGGCAAAAGGCCACAGGTCTAAGACTCTTAAGAAGAGATAAGGAAAGCTCTAGACTTATAGGACGCAACAAGGATAGCTTAAAAACCCACAACAAATAAAAACCGATAGGAAAGAGCAGCAACTTAGTTTAGTAACAAATGAATAAGTATAGGACGTAAGTTTAAGAACTACGAGTTTAGGGAACAAGTAAGAACGTTATTAAAAAGCTAAGATTTTAAGAAACAAATAAGGACCATAGCAGTTCCAGGTAAATATAGTGTTTAGCCTAAAAATTAAAAAGTTAATACTAAGATTAAAAAGTAAGACGACTTTAAGGATCTAGCTGCAAGACGCAGGAAACAAGAAACTATAGATAAGTTTAGATAAAGAATTATCGCATAGTAAGAGCAAAAGCTAGATAAGAGGTCAGCTATGCCAGGTTATATAAGGGACAGAGCACCCGTACAAAGAGTTACTAATAGGCCTAGTATAGGGACGCCTAGAGTAAAGTGGTTAAATAAACTGGAACAAGAAGAGGATCTAGACATTCTAGTTAGGTTTAAAGAAAGACACACTAAAGGATATTATAACGCAGCGATGATAAGGTACTTTCTTATAGACAAACCATATATACTAAACCAGTTATACGGAAAGTGGTATAGGTAACGACACAACAATAAATAGGAAGGCTTTTATATATAGCTAGATAAAAAAGTTGTCTAAGACTAACCTATTACCAAAAAACGCATAAGTTATATTAAAGGAGCATTAATTATAATATTAAGGAACCTAGAAGAGGGATCTAGGGACTAGAGAAGAGAATAATAAATCTTAGTACCCGCAGCAGAAATACCAGTGGTTAGGTTAACTAGGTATCAGTTTAAACTTAAGGACAAAGACAAGCTAAGAGTTAACCTAAGTTACCTAGCGCATTATACGTTATCATAAATAGCTTGTGTGGATAACGTATGCAATATGCATAGGGCATTAAAAGACAGAAACCAGAAATACCCAGCAAGGATATATTGGGCACTAGAGGAAAAATGGTTTAAAGACGCTAAGTATATACATAGATAGCACCCAGTAGAAGTATAGAGTTAAGGGGACCTAATACTTTAACCTAGAAGATTCCTTACGGAAGAATACCTAGATGGATGATAGTGGTGGGACTGCCTAGAGAATACTTATCCATAGCATATAGAGGAAAAGAAATAAACTAAGTATTAGCTAAAAGCGGACTAAGTATAGACAGGATCTAGTAGCTAGTAGTTAGGAAAAGGGGAGGCCTATAGGACTAGAGGGAACCAGTAGTAGAGCCTTAGACCCTTAAAGGAGTCTAAGAATAATACCTAAACTTATAAGTTAAGTGGCAAGATCAGCAGTTTAAAGCGTTAATAGATAGTAGAGCAATAAGGAACCATATATTACCAGTAGTAGTGGAAAGAATAGGATTACCACATAGATAAAAGGAACACCCGTATCCACTTATAACGATTTTAGGAGATTAGATAGCCTATAGAGGAGGTATTATTAATCTTAAAATAGGACCTATTCAGTTAACTATCAAAGGGAGACCAGTTAGAATGTCTTTTAATATCTTACCATTAGGAAAAGACAAGGCGATACTAGGAATGCCTTAGTTATAGGAATATAATCCAAAGATTAATTAGATTATAGGTTAGGTTAATATTAAAGATACTTAATAATATAAAGTGCGACAGTAAACCAAGTTGGTATAGTACCAAGTTAGAGCGATATACGAAGAGACTAAGCGAGGCTTAAGTTATATACCAAAGAGATACCACAAGTATAGTAAAAAGTTATGGTTACCAGAAAGTGAAAAGCTGTTAAAGTATACAGCATAGGACTATAAGATAGAGTTAGAACTAGGAACCAGTCTAAGGTTCTTTCTAATCTATAAGCTTACTAAAATAGAGTTAGTAGCGCTTAAGAAGTTTATCCAGGAGAACTTACGGAAGGGATATATTAGACTATTGCAGTTATTAGTAGGATATCCAGTACTGTTTATCCTAAAGAAAAACGGAAAACTTAGGATGTGTATTAACTATAAACAGTTAAACAGCATCACTAGAAAGGATAGGTATCCTTTACCCTTAATTAGTAAAATCCAAGACAGAATAGGTAATATAAAGATCTTTACAAAGATAGATTTAAAGTAGGCGTACCATTAAATCAGGATCAAGAAAGGCGATAAATAGAAGGCAGCCTTTAGGTTAAAGGAAGGACTATATAAGCCGTTAGTTATACAGTTTAGGCTTATAAATGCACTAGTAACGTTCTAGAAATAAATTAATAGTATATTAGGAGAACACCTTAATGAGTTTATTATAGTATACCTTAATAATATTATCATCTACTTAGAGAGTAAGAAAGAACATAAGGAACACGTTAAATGGGTCTTAAAGAGACTACAAGAAGAACAGATGCCAGTAGCTATTAAGAAATGTAAGTTCTTTACAAAAAAGACTAATTTTGTAGGATTTATCATTAAACCAGAAAGAATCAGCATGGACCTAAAGAAAGTTAAAGCTATAGTAAGTTGGCAAGAACTAGAGAATATTACACAGTTAAGATTGTTCCTAGGGTTTTGCAACTACTATAGGAGGTTTATGGCATAATGGTTAAAGAGTATTAAGCCATTTACAAAACTAACAAAGAAAGAGGAACTGTGGGTATGGGGAACAGAGCAAAAGAAGTTATTTAGAGGACTTAAGGAGTTGTTTACCTAGAAACCAATCCTTAAGATCTACTAACTAAAGCTAGAGATGGTTGTTAAGACAGATATATTAGACTTCGCACTAGGAGTATATTTACTACAAAAGCATTAGAACGCATAGCATCTAGTAGTATATTACAGTTAAAAGATAACACCACCAGAACTAAACTATAACATCTATAACAAGGAGTTGTTAGGTATAGTTATAGCATTAAGGGAATAGAGAGCATTCTTATAAGGCACAGAGAAACCATTTATAGTTAAAATGGACTATAAGAACCTTACAGGATTCCTAACAACAAAGGAACTTAACTAAAGACAGGTTAGGTAGGCGGAAATGCTTATAGAATACCATTTCGAAATTTAGCATACTAAGGATACAGACAATGCACGAGCGGATGCTCTAAGCAGAAAGGCTAAACTACAAAGTAATAAAAAGCTATTAGGGGCTTTATTATAAAAGGACCAAGACGGGTTAATTAGGTATAACTATCCCAAGGTAGCAGCAACAAGAGAAAGATAGATCTACAAATCACTAAAGAGTAATTAGATATAGAAGATTTAAGAGGCATAGGTAGAGGATCTGGACACAGAATAATATAAGAATAGAGAAGCAACCTATATTCCAAGGTCTATTGTAAAAGAGTTTATTAAGTTATTCTATAAGGGACTAACTTAAGGACACAACAGAGCTATAGGCTTAGTGTTAAGACTTTAAAAGGAATATATAATTTAAGAAATCTAGGGACTAGTAAGACAAGTTATAAAAGAATATTTAGATTACTAAAGAAACAAACTAACGAGGCATAAGCCGTATGGAGGGCTACAACCTGTTAAGATATCAGAAAGACTATAGGAAGTTATATTATAGGACTTTATTATTAAGTTACTAAAGTTAAAAGATCCTATTATAGGACAAGATTATAATGCGATCTTAGTAATAGTAGACAAGCTTAGAAAGTGGGGGTACTTTATAGCGTGTATAAAAGAAATATCAGTAGAAGATGTCGCTAGAATCTATATTAAGGAAATATTCGTAAGACATAGAGCACTAAGTAAGGTTATATTAGATAGAGATCCAAGATTCATAATAGTATTTTAGGAGGTATTCTTAGCGGAATAAGGAGTTCGCGCAGTAACCTTAACAGTATATTATCCGCAGACAGACGGACAAACAGAGAGATTAAACTAGACACTAGAATAGTATCTAAGGCACTATATTAATTATGCATAGAATAATTAGGTATTATTATTACTAGTTATATAATTTGCGTATAATACAACACTATAAAAAGGAACGGGAACGTTACTACTTAAGGCGAATTACAGGTACAAGCTAAGATTATTATTATCGCCATATTAAGTAAAGAAAACAAGTAGCATAGCTAAGTAAAGAATGGAGACTTTAATAAATCTTTATGCAGACCTCAAGGAAACAGCTAAATTAGTATAAGAGCGAATAAAAAGGTACTATAACACTAAGAGATCTAAGGGACCAGATCTTAAGGAGGGAGATAAAGTGTGGCTACTACACAAAAATTTTAAGAGTCGACGACTAAGTAAAAAGTTGGACTATATTAGACTAGGACCTTTTAAAATCATGTAAAGAGTTTTAACGTATTTCACGGGTGAGCTGGTCAAACGGGTAAGCTGATCACTTCAAAAACACACCAAAAAATGGAAAAATCACACTTTAATATCTTAACAACCACTTAATAATAAATTTTAATAATTTAAAT
>Ga0307507_10003771_pt1 | contig 28435 bp, 29 predicted proteins | sample 7_EM_MG_FD_207223 | JGI IMG/M metagenome (GOLD analysis project Ga0307507, IMG submission 207223) | Populus trichocarpa ectomycorrhiza microbial communities from riparian zone in the Pacific Northwest, United States - 7_EM | ecosystem: Host-associated > Plants > Roots > Unclassified | place...
ATACCCAATCTTGTAGTGGTTGTAACTCTATGCGATGTCGTCCGATCCGGATGCTTTCACTTGCATCAGGTGCTCTGAGGTCTCCTCTCATATATCCTGGGAACAGGAACCGGTTGGACGGAGGGCCGCGACGTATATGGTGTTGCAAGCAGGGTCTTCTTTACTGATGTCTTTGGTGAGGGGACGCAACTTTCCAGGCGGCGTATGGTGACCTACTGTCCCAACGTCGGGGCCGGAAGGGGGTGTTGCTAACTCTTTTTCAGAGGTTCGTGCCCGAAGGTAGGGTAACTTGACCCCCTTATCCATCTGGGAGCTCTGTGCCTAACACACGACCGGACATAGTCGTTTATCCATTCGCTGATTTTTTGTCAATAGAGGTTCCTTCTGAATAACTCAATTGTCTTGTCTTGTCCGAAGTGTCCGGCTACCTTTGAGTCGTGGCACCCTTTCTCAATTTCGGTCAAGAGTTCTTCCTTTGAAAGAATGAATAGTCTACCCTTATAATAGAGTAGTCCATCTTCTAGTTCCCAGTGCTTTGGTAGTGCTTCCCGTCTTTCCTTTAACACGTGTAACTCCTTGTTCCGCGCCATCCAAGTGTCATCCTCTTTTCCTGCCGCTCTTATTCTGTCCAGGAATGAGTCGTCCATGGTTTGCATTTGTATTGCTGCAATCATGGCACTGGATACCATCGTTATTTCGTCTCGTACGCCACTGTGTGTGTGTAAATGTCTTCTTCGTCAAAATATGGGTTGTCCTCTGGGTCTGGGTTTACGAAACACATTTTGATTTTGAGTTCTTCGCAAGCAATGAACCGTTTGGGGCCGAGGTCACTAGAGTCAAATCCCTCAGTTCCCCTTGCCGTATCGTCCAGATTATCGATCTCCATGGCATGGTGCGTTTGTATTTTTTCCACGATTAGCTGTGCTATTCGATCGCCTGCCTTGAATTTGTAACTGGTCTCCCCATGGTTCCGGAGTATTACTTTTATTTCTCCGGGGTAATCCGCATCTATAACTCCGCCTCCTACTGTTTGCCTGCCATGCCACTTCTTGCTGCCAGCCTGCCGTAAGTTCCTCTGGGTAGTCCTATTGCGATTCCGGTGTCCACTAACATCTGTCTTTGGGCTGGTATAGGGCCATCCCTTAAAGTGTAGATGTCATGTCCTGCTGCCATCCTGGAACTTTTGGTTGGGACTATCGCATTGTGTTACAGCCTTTTTATTTTGAGCAGGTTTGTTATTCGCTTTTTTTCTTCCACAAGGCTGACTTGAATTCTGTCTTTCCTGTGGCAAAGCGAAACTTGGAAGTATTCCGGTTTCAAAATCGTCTGTTAGCGATGCGTAGCTCCCTCCTCAAGGCGGTACTCCGGCAGCCGACTCAATGCGTCAGGCTTTCTGCCTCTACTTCCGGGGCGGTAGACGATTTTAAAATTGAAGTTGGCCAGCCATTGAGCCCATCGGATAGGTCAGGGGTTCCAAACCTTTGTCGTGAGGAAGTATTGTAGGTGCTGGTGGTCGGTGTATACCGTCACTGGTTCGTCTGCTCCCAACAAGCAGTGTTTCCATTCGCGGAAGGCTTCTAAGATTGCCAATAATTCTTTATCATGGATTTCGTAATTTCGTTCGGCATCGTTCAGTTTTCCTGAGTGGCAAGCAACTGGGTGTAACAGTTTTCCCAAGTACTGGGAAAGGATACAGCCTAGTGCGAAGTCGCTAGCATCCGTCTCGATTACGGTTTTTCGGTCTGGGTAGAAGTGTGCTAGGATAAGGGATGAGGTAAATCTTCGTTTAACTTCCTCAAAGGCTGTATCCTGTTCTTCCCCCCAGAACCACAAATGTTTTCCTCCCTTGGTCTTCAATGTGTGGGTAATCGGTTTGCTAATTTTTGAGAAATTTTCGATGAAGCGTCTGTAAAAATTTGCAAAAACAATAAAGATTTGTACGTCTTTTACCGACCGGGGGGCTCTCCAATTGAGGATACTTTCAAACTTTTTCTTGCACATTGTGACGCCAGCTTTTCCAACAATGTATCTGAGGAATTCAACTGTATTGACATGGAACACGGATTTCTTTAAGGATACTGCCAGGTGATGGCGTTCTAGCCTAGCTAGTACTTGGTTGACCAGAGCCTCGTGTCCTTCCATTTTCTTCGAGTAAATTAGGATATCATCCAGATAGACGACGACCCCGTGATCCAAGAATTCTTGTAGGATAGTATTCATCATGGCCTGGAAAGTGGCTGGTGCGTTGACCAACCCAAATGGCATTACTTTATATTCGTAATGTCCGTATCGGGTGCGGAAGCCGGTTTTCCATTCGTCTCCTTTTTTGATTCTCATCAGAGGGTAACCGTCTTTTAGGTCCAATTTGGTGAAAAAGGTCGCGCCGGCTACTCTTTCCCTTAGTTCAGTCATGAGCGGTAAAGGGTATTTGTTAAGTATGGTTAACTTTTTCACCTGTCGGTAGTCCAAGCACAGTCGTGGTCTTCTTGAAGGCTTGGCAACAAAAAGGATTGGTGCTCTCGCCGGAGATTTGCTATGAACTATTTTCCCTTCGGCTAACATTTTGTGAAGGTATTTGTTTAGTTCCTCCAATTGGTAAGCCGACATTGGGTATATAGGTCCCCAAAGTGGAGTGGCCCCGTCCTTAAGGTCGATCGCAGGTTCGAAGGTTCGCCTAGGAGCCAGCATTTCTGCATTCTCATTCTCAAACAATTCCTTGTATTGCCAATATGGCTTTGGTAATCCCTCTAGTTGTACCTTCTCATGTCTTGTACAACCAGGCAGCAATCAGGAACTGCTTCAAACTCTCACCACACCCAGGACAGCAAATATCACTACAGATTCAACAACTCACCAAACTGCTATTGGACTCTGACCTGGACTTACAGCTTCATCTGCATTGGGTTCCTGGACATACAGGTATACAAGGCAATGATGAAGCTGACATACTAGCAAAACAAGCAGCTGAGTATCCCCAACCCACACAGGACAGTTACCTCTCACTGACCAAACTGAAGACACAGATCAGAAAGTCTGCCCTTCTAGCCTGGCACCATTACTGGACTCAACTACCAGATTCTAGAAAGGGCAGACACTTTAGGTCCATTCACTTCCAACTTCCAACACTTTCTCCACCACCACACTTCTACTGTCTACCCAAACACCAACTTGCAACAGTCACACAACTCAGACTTGGTCATGGTTACTTCAAATCCTATCTCTGCAGAGTGGATGAGAATATCAGCAACACATGTACCTGTAACAGGCAAACACCAGCACCACATACCCCAGAACACATCCTCCTTTACTGCAACAAATATCAACATTACAGACACCATCTCAGCCAAGTTGCTCAACATTTCCACCTCCCAGATGTGCTTGGAACTAAGGCTGGGCTGATGGCTGTTGCGAAGTTTGTGGGCGAGAGTTGGGCAGGAACAAGGAAGGACTACTTAGGAGAATTAGAGAGGCATGAGTGCTCTGGCAATGGCAGGAGAGGGGAGGAGGAAGAGCATAGGGAAGAGTAGGAGGAAGTAGGAGTGGAAGAATAGGAAGAGAGAGAGGAGGAGAGGTGGATTGAATGGAGGATGGCAGAGGGGGCAGAGGAGGAGTAGATAAGAAATGGCAGGAGGCCCACTGAGAAGGAGACACAGAGATTTAGGAGATGGAATCTAGGAGCAGTAGTGGGAGGCACTACAATCATGTACTTTCACAGCTTCATAGCCATTGGCGCTACAAGCTTATTGAGATATAATAATAATAATAATCCTCATGTCTTGTGGATTCGATCCTCCCTATCATTCTTGCCTCTTGATCAAAAGCCACCCTGTCGTCCCATTGAAACATGTCAGCGATGCCTTCGTCTTGTATATGTTCTACACATTTAGTGTGCTCGAAACACCATTTTTCAGGGGTTTCAATATTTTTTATTGGATGTTCGTGGTGCCACCACCTGAAGGGTATGATCATATCATATTTGCCTGCGTCCGCAATCTCGCAGGAGACCATCGTCATCTGGCCATTGGTACCGATCTCCAGTTGAATCGGATGTGAATAGTATTTTGCTCCTGTGGAGGAGACTTCACCATTAAATGCGGTTATTTTAAGCGGGTTTTCTCTTATCTCGTAAGGGACTTTGAGGGTGCGTGCGGTATTTTGGTTTAAGAGGAATATGTTGGAGGGAGAGTCTAGTAAGATTCTAATCTTATGCCGTTTGTCTGATATGACTAGGATGGCATTTCCTTCGGGGCACTCGTAGTGCTGTGGATTTGGTTTGGTCTTTGTTCGTTTGGGGGCCTCGTGTCTCATAAGCTCTCTTCATTGTGGTAACTTTTCGGGTTTGTTACCGCGCCTGTGCAGTTTCGGCTCATCAGGCCTCCTCAGACAAACTGCTTTTCCCTTCTACCAAATATTGTTGAAAATAGGTAAAATAGTTTGGTGATGGTTGGGGATCTCCGAGAATAGTAGTTTTCGTGAGAGGTAAAACCCTGTCTGTTTGTATTTCGGGCAGCCCACTACTAGCGGTCTTTATTCCCTGCCGAGAGATTCCCATATACCAGGGCGTAGTTCCTCTGATGATTCGTGCTTTTGCGGCTCGGATGCGCCTTCCGTTCTGACCCACTTATCCACACTTATCGGTAGTTACGAGGAGTCTACCGAACCTCTCGCCTAATTCCTCCAGCGCGAGCTAAAGTTTCTTCATGAGGTGGGTAGGGGTTCTGTGTGTGTAATGAACCTGCCCAACTACTATGAGAGAAATATTAAGGTCGCGTGCTTCGTCCGACATGACAACCAAATAGGGTGTCTTGTTGTCGAGCAATGCAACCCATAGCACCCGTGGGTTATTTTTCTTCGTGAGACCCTGTTCTTTTAATCGTTTTCGATTGTGTTCTTTAAGACCTGCCTCTGGGGACGATTACGCTGGTGTCCCTCTCGTCTGATGCCAGTTTCTCACTCATTACCTTGGCTCGAGTTCCGTACTTGGCTCTTTTCTTGCTGTCGTTTGTGTCCTCGTAGGTTTTCTACTAACCGTCGTTAGTCCTAGGGGTCCCCCCAACAAGTGGAGCCGTTTTTTCGGGTCGTGTTGCTCAAGGTAGGTTCCTTCGCTGCTCTCTCGAATTTATCTGGGATATAAACTTCTGAACCTCCTCGCCGCAGAACACCCAGGGGCCATCTGACTCCCAGTCGGAACTTATCACGCTTTTTGGGGTCGATGCACTCAAAGGGTATGAGCTGAAGGGTTCACATCAGATTGTTTCGATTCCCGGTTCGATGGCCTGACTAGCCACATGCCGTCGCCAGTGGTGCCAATGAGCTTATAGCTCTTCATCCTCCATAAAGCTCCATGCTAGTGGCGTTTGGTTGGCTTGACGCAAGGTTTCTGCCCTGCTATACTCAGCCACCGCGGCTAGCCCTGGCTTTCTAGCTGTTCAGTGGTGTGATCATCCTCGCGGTAACTTGAACGGTTTTCTTTGGATGGTACTGACTCGAATTTCTTTCTGCCAGTGTTTCCATTTGTGGTTTGTCAGGGTACATCTGGTGCATTGCCCATTAGCTTTTCGTTCGTCCAGTAATTTTTTGGTCGATACCGGTGTCCGTGTCGGCCCAGACCCGATGCATGATTTTCTGTCGGGGTGCCGCCTTTCCTTTCTCTACCTTTGCTTCTTTTTTCTTTGCCTGGTATACCCTTTTCTCTTTAGCAGTATACTTAGGTTTTTTCGTTATCTTTGTCGTTGTTGGTTCGTCCCGTTTCCTCTTCCCACTTGAATTTGACCAAGAGATTATTGTCCTGGAGCCTTTTTCCTTCCTGGAAATCTTTCTCATCGCGGACCGCTGGGCGTAGAGCTGCTATCCAATCTCGATTGTCCGCATATTCTTGATGCATTGATATTCGCCGTACAGCTTCATCCGGTATTTGATCTGTGATTAGTTTTCTGAAGGCGATTCCAGTACTCTTTGCTTTGACATTCCAATTTTCAAATTCCAATAATAATTGGTTAATATCATTCTTTTATCGGACTTTCAACATTTCTTGTAGGGCTTTTTCTTCCTCGTGAGTGGGACTGAATCGACGTACTGCTTGTTCGGCAAAGACATCCCATAACTCGTAACCATCCTTTCATATATGGCGTAGCTCGCCGGTCATTTGATTTCAGTAGGTCATCGCGAAGGATGCTACCTGTGATCCTTTTAGTTTCGACAAGGCGTATTTGATATGGTCCGCCTCGTCCTGACATTGGTATGGGTTGCGATCGAAAAAATCCTTCCAGGTGGTCAGCCAAACCCGGATATCCTGGTGTTTGGCATGTTCGTATTCTGATGGAGGTTGAGCTGGACCTTTCGTGGTGTCTCCTATAGCCTTTCCCAAGGCTCGGGAAAACCTTATTTCGTTCTGTGTAGTTTCTCCGTATTTTTCCTCATCAGTTTTTTCCTTTTCTTCAGGCTTCTTGTTTTGTCTGTCGGGTCTCCCTTCCCGTCTTTCTCGTCTCTCGTCGTCACTTCCTCCTCCTTCCCGATCTCCCGGATCAGGGGTGCCTCCCGCTGCTCCATGCATTGTAGGGGGGGGTCGGGGTCCGCCTCCTCCGCCTGCTGCTCCGGCACTTTGTTTCAGGGTCGGGTTTACCTGGCCCATCAAGGAGGTAACCGCTGCAGTCAACTCAGCTATGTGGCTTTCTTGTCTTTCTCTGGCTTCTTTGTTTGCTTCTACCTCGGCCATCATAGCGTTGATTATTCTTTCATGGTTTTGTAGTTCTCGTACATGTTGGGCTTTTGTGTCTAGCATTTCTTGTCCCAACTGTTCGTCCCTGCCCATCGCTGCGGCTCCTTCCGTTTGTATGGTCTGGCGGAGATATGATGTGACCTGCTCGTGCTGGGTCTGACGGGTGTCTTGTCCATCCATCCTTCCACTGACCCTTTTGAACGCTTCTTGAACCCCCTGCGTTGCCGCTTCTACCTGTACCATGCTGGTGTCTATTTGTTCCAGTTCCGTGCCTATATATCTGGCGCCAGTCATTATGTCTTTTTTGACTTTGCGCAGTTCGCGCACCAAATGTTGGATTTGGGCTGACAGGGACTGAAACGCTAGATGTTCCAAGTCGACACTCTGGGCTAGGTTATCCTCGTAGAGGTGTAGACTTCGGTTGATGCGGTCCAGGCGTCGAGACATTTCCAGAGATAATAATGGTTCAGCGGGTGTCTGAGACTGTTGAGACTGGGACTGTCTCATTGCGGCTCGAGGGAAGAGTCCAGGTGGTAGGCCGGGAGATATCTGATTATCCGTGGATGTAGCGAGCTGTGTGTCTAGTGATGTCAGCGTTGGAGCTTGGGACTGAGAGAGTTCGTCTGCCTCCATAGGATCTGGTCCTGGTCCCTCGCGATTAGACATTGACATTTTGAAGGAAGAGAGTGGGTCTTCTCCTTCTACTGCTAGAAATGAGTTTGATTGAGTTGCGAGTTGTATAGTGATTGATATCGCTCGTGTGTCTCGGTAACGTGGAGAATAACAATATACTGTTATGGGGGTAGTAATATTCTAAGAACAAGCGTATATACTAGGCCCGATTATTCGTAGTTTCAGACAATACCTTTATGGAGACACAAGTCGTAGGATGAAATAATAGGTGGGTGAAAGCATAAATATTTGTTTAACGTGTTTATATTGTTAAGGTCTCTTCTCCTTGCTTGATTGATGGATAGCAGCTACGAAGACACCTCGATATTTATATTCCGTGTCTGGGTGTTCGCGGGCTACATAATCTTTCCCTATAACTAAGTATCTCTCGCCCACCTAGCTCGACTTCTTTGAACTGGGAGCCCGACTTGACCCTGAACGTCCGTTATCTTTCTACTCTCGTTTGCGCAACTAATTGCCACGTATGCCTCTCTCATGGGGAGGGTGTAGTCCCCGTCCGCCTAGATGGCTATACGAACATGTATCCGTTCCTAAAATAGATTTACGAATAATCCCCATGTGTTCGCATGTCAGACGATTATTCGCTAGGATAGAAGATGGCCAATCCTCATATTGTGGGCTCCGTTTTGACCTGGACTGCAGGAGGCATCCCTTAGTCTTATCCGGCATTACACGACTCTTTCCTATCGATGGAACCAATGGTTGCGACTATAGTTATCGGTCTCGTGCCACCAATCCTTTTGGGAGTTCCCCGACTCCCTTTCCGAGCATAGTGCATTCCTACTGTTTACTGGGCGTCTTTCCAGACCAAGGAAGCCTAACTAAGGTAGATATGTCCCGTGAGTTTGTATCCACTTTGTGATACCCAATCTTGTAGTGGCTGTAACTCTATGCGATGCCGTCCGATTCGGATGCTTTCACCTGCATCAGGTGCTCTGAGGTCTCCTCTCATATATCCTGTGAACAGGAACCGGTCGGACGGACGGCCGCGACGTATACGGTGTTGCACGTAGGGTCTTCTTTACTGATGTCTTTGGTGAGGGGATGCAATTTTCCCGACCGTGTATGGTGACTTACTGTCCCAACGTCGGGGCCGGAGGGGGGTGTTGCTAAGTCTTTTTTAGAGGTTGGTGCGCGAAGGTAGGGTAACTTGACCCCCTTATCCTTCTGGGAGCTCTGTGCCTAACACAGGGTTACCCAGGGGAGGCTGTGGGGAACCAGGGCTACATTCAGTACAGCGGTTGCCAGACCCCACTGAGGTTGGATGTTTGTTGATAGCAGGATCCCCAGAACAAACACCTCGGCAAAGAGGACTCCCACCTGACCTAGGTGTGGACCATCAGTCTTTACTGTATTAAAAAACCTTCTCACCCAGTCCTTAACAATATGAACGACTGTCTCCTCGATATCCTTGATACTCGACTGATTATTCACCATCAATCCTGTTGCGAGTAGATCACAGGTAGGACACAAATCTCCTGCAGCCTCTTAGGCACAAAGCGCCAGGACGGATAAGAGGGTCAACTTACTCTACCTCCGCGCCCAAACCTCCCAAAAAGGCTTAGCATCACCTTCCTCCAGCCCCGATGTTGGGACTGTAGGTTGCCATATGTCAACTGGAAAGTTGCCTCCCCTCCCCAAAGATGCAAGTAAACAACACCCTACTTGTGACACCATATACGTCGCAGCCGTCCATCTAACCGGGTCCTGTTCACACGATATATGAGAGGAGATCTCCGAGCACCTTATGCAAGTGGAAGCATCTTGATCTGATGACGTCGTACCAAGTTACTGCCACTCAATGATAGGGCACCAGAATGTAACAATAACTCACGGGAGAAATCTATTTTCGTTAGGCTTCCTCATTCTGGGAAGTCCCCCAGAAACGAGTAGGAATGCATTATGCTGGGTAAGGGAGTTGGGGAACCCCCAAACCGAATTTGAGCAAAAGACCGATAACTATAGTCATAATCATTGTTTGGATAAATAGGAGAAAGGTGTGTAATGCTAGTTAAGACATGATACTCCCTGCTGCAGCCCAAGTTAAAACGGAGCCAGCAATCTGAACACTAATCATCTTCTGCCCAGCAAATAATTGACTGATATGTGAACAAATGGAGAATATTCGTAAATCTATTTAGCAACGGATAGATGTTCGTATAGCCATGTAGGAGGACCGGCTCTTTACCTTCCCCATAAGAGAGGCATACATGGCAATAAGTTGCCAAAACAAGTTAGCAAGATGATGGTGGTTCAGGGTCAAGTCGGACTCCTACTTCAAGAAAGTCGGGATATCTATGGGCGAGATACTGTGTTATATGGGAAAGCTATTTAGCCCGCGAATACCCAGATGCAGAATATAAATATCAAGGTGTCTTGGTAGCCATTATCGATCATTAAGCAACAGAGAAGACACCTTAACAATATCTACACGTTAAAACACACTTTAGCACATCACCGTACTTACCTTGTCCTTTACTTTATATCAATTAGTCTCCCTAGACGTATTCTCCAATAAGTACGAAGCAACCAGACTTAGTAACTTCAATTATCCTTTGAATATTTCTACCCCCATAACCCAGCCTCAGGCGATTGGCCGAAAGTCCATGTCAGGATGGTTCACTGGCCCTCTGCCCTGCCACAATGTTTCTTGCTATCATTAGATCTTTCCCCAAGTCCTGCCATGCTGGGTCCAGAACCTTGTTTCTGGGCCCTCTGATGCCCATATTCGTTTTATGATCCGTAGTTTATCCACTCTCAAGCTTAGAGTGACCATACCCATTCCCCTTGTCAGAGACTTCTGCGGAAGTTGATGGGTCTGCCCCACTTCACGATTTGGCTTGTCACTGTATTATACGTTATTTCTATTTTATTCCGCGTAGATTGAATTTGATCTATATTAATTGTTGTCTTTGGGATACTCTTAGATTAAGAATTTGGAGGATGTTGTAGATGTTGATGGATACTGCGGGCACTCTGAGGATCTTTTTGGTATGAGCTTCCCTCCGCCGTGATTAATCCATCCTATATATACAACACCTGAACGTTCCAGCAGGATTGAAACCATCATGAAGTCTTTGAATTGATTTCAAGTTCAATCAAGAATCGACAGATCAGACGTTCATTAGTGATTTGGTCATTATATATTTCAATTCAAAAAGCAATGTGATAAAAAGCTGAACGCACGTGATGACACGACACACAACACTAAACCAATTCCACCCCTAGTGATTGTTTGGGCACCAGGCGCCACCTCCTACTCAGAAGCCATAAGATCATGATCACCACAACCTTAAACTAACACTTAGAATATTCACATAACTCCGGAAATCAACAGAGCTGAATTCTACGACTATGCCCATCAAATGTTCATTTTGTCATCCAAGATACATGGTGGCAGGCGCATACGAGAAAAACCTCTCATAAGCCCATGCAAACCTTGATATCATACCTCCTTCAACAATGTGGAATGCTCCTCAGAATTGGACTAAGAACCCTCAACCTGGGGATATTACCGACCATAAACTGAGCGAGCCCTCCGATTCAGTCCACTAATCAGAGTCTGTTAGTGATCCAGCTGGATATGGATGCAGCACAATTCATAATGACATTCATCAGCAAAAATAATCCTTGGCGCCTGGTGCGCCCCCTGTGTTTGGCGCACCTAGCGCACATAACGTCAACCGCGAATCAGGACGCAACCACTTAAATTAACTATCACGAGGCACAACTTGGGCAACACCATATCTTCAGGGCATCACCTGGGGCAACACCATATCTTCCAGGCGTCACCTGGTGCAACACCATATATTCTGGGCATCACCGGGGCACCATCATTTTTGCCGGGCACAGCCTGATACGCAACCTAATCTTCACGATTCACTCTGGAAATAGGTCAAGGGTCCCCCCCTTGCTTTCTGACCTGGGTCCCAATATATTGTACACTCATATAGTCCATTTAGATAGTGTTCTATTGAATTTCTAATTGTGCTAAATACAGGCGGCACCTAAATCATGGCTTCCCTATGGCTCCGAGTCCACCAGGTATCCCTCCGGGTATTCCTCCGGGTATTCCTTCCAGTCAGAGTGTTAACTTCATGGTTATTGACCGCGTAGGAATGGGCATTATACCGGCGTGTAGCTGGCGTCATGCCCAAAAACCTCCCGCAAACAGAATTGGAATCCGTCCTACGGCTGTGGAGGAATCTGCAATCGAGTAAAATTCCGCCAGCTTAGTATCTCCACACAAGACAGTGACTTCATGGGTTTTCATGGGACAAGGATGTACCTTATACCGTTGCGTAGCTGGCGTCGAGCCCAACAACCTCCCGCAAACAGAATTGAAATCCGTCCAGCGGTTGTGGAGGAATCTGCAATTGAGTAAAGTTCCTCCTGCAAAGTACCTAAGACCCCCTCCACAGAAGACAGCGAAATCCTGGGCTTTGATGCCACAGGGACGTAGTTTATACCATTGCGTAGCTGGCCTCGAGCCCAACAACCTCCCGCAAACGAATCCGGAATCCGTGAAGTGGTTGTGGAGTAATCTGCAATCCAGTAAAATTCCGCCAGCTTAGTATCTCCACAAAAGACAGTGACTTCATGGGTTTCCATGGGACAGGGACGTACTTTATACCGTTGCGTAGCTGGTGTCGAGCCCAACGACCTCCCGGAAACAGAATTGGGATCCGTCAAGCGGTTGTGGAGTAATCAGTCATCGAGTAAAATTCCTAAGCATGCTGTCTAGGAGCCCCTCCACAGAAGACAGCGAAATCCTGGATTTCGATGCCACAAGGATGTCCCTTATACTGTTGCGTAGCTGGCGTGAAGCCCAACAACCTCCCGCAAAGGGAATGGGAATCTCTCCAGCGGTTGTGGAGTAATCTGCAATCAAGCAAAATTCCGCAAGGGTTACTATAGAGACCCCCTCTAGAGAAGTCAGCAAAATCCTGAATCTTGATGCGACAGGGACGTCCGTTATACCGTTGCGTAGCTGGCGTCAAGCCCAACAACCCCCCGCAAACAGGATTGGAATCCGTCAGGCGGTTGTGGAGCAATCAGCCATCGAGTAAAATTCCGCCAGCATGCTACCCAAGACCCCCTGCACAGAAGTCAGCGAAATCCTGGGTTTTGCTGCCACAGGGACGTCCCTTATACCGTTGCGTAGCTAGCCTCAAGCCTAACAACCTCCCGCAAACAGTGTTGGAATCCATGGAGCAGTGGTGGAGTAATCTGCCATCGAGCAAAATTCGGCCAGGGTTACTATGGAGACCCCTTCCAGAGAAGTCAGCGAAATCCTGCGTTTTGATGCCAGAGGGACGTATCTTATACCGGTACGTAGCTGGCGTCGAGCCCAATAACATCCCGCAAACAGAATTGAAATCCGTCATATGGTCGTGGCGCAATCAGCCATTGAGTAAAAGTGCGCCAGCATGCTCCCTAAGACCCCCTCCACAGAGGACAGCGAAATCCTGAGTTTTGATGCGACAGGGACGTTGTTAGGCACAGCGCTCCCAGAAGGAGAAGGGGGTCAAGTTACCCTACCTTCAGGCACAAACCTCTAAAAAAGATTTAGCAACACCGCCCTCCGGCCCCAACGTTGGGACAGTAAGTCACCATATGCCGTCTGGAAAGTTGTGTCCCCTCACCAAAGGCATGAGTAAAGAAGACCCCACTTGCAACACCGTATACGTCGCGGCCGTCCGTCCGACCGGTTCCTGTTCGCAGGATATATGAGAGGAGACCGCAGAGCACCTGATGCAGGTGAAGACATCCAAATCGGACGGCATCGCAGAGAGTTACAGCCACAACAAGCTCGCGTATCGAAAGGTGGCTACAAACTCACGGGACGTATCTACCTTAGTTAGGCTTCCTTGGTCTGGAAAGACGCCCAGTAACCAGTAGGAATGCACTATGCACGGAAAGGGAGTCGGGTAACTCCCAAAAGGATTGTTGGCACGAGATCGACAACTATAGTCGCAACCATTGGTTCGATCGATAGGAAAGAGTCGTTTAATGCCGGATAAGACTAAGGGATGCCTCCTGCAGACCAGGTCAAAACGGAGCCCACAATATGAGGATTGGCCATCTTCTATCCTAGCGAATAATCGTCTGACATGCGAACACATGGAGATTATTCGTAAATCTATTGTAGCAACGGATACATGTTCGTATAGCCATCTAGGCAGACGGGCACCACACCCTCCCCATGAGGGAGGCATACGTGGCCATAAGTTGCGCAAAGGAGAGTAGAAAGATAACGGATGTTCAGGGTCAAGTCGGGCTCCCACTTCAAAGAAGTCGAGCTAGGTGGGCGAGACATACATAGTAATAGGGAAAGATGATGTAGCCCGCGCACACCCAGACGCGGAATATAAATATTGAGGGGTCTTCGTAGCTGCTATCCATCAATCAAGCAACGGAGAAGAGACCTTAACAATATATACACATTGAACGAATATTTATCGTTTCACCTACCTATTATTTCAACCTACGACTTGTGTCTCGCTAAACGTATTCTCCTAAACTACAAATAATCGGGCCTAGTATATTCCCTTGTTCTTAGCATATTACTACCCCCATAACAGGATAGTGTTATTCTCCACGTTAGCGAGACACACGAGCGATATCAATCACTATACGAATCGCAACTCAATCAAACACATGTCTATCAGTAGAAGGATAAGACCCACTCTCTTACTTCAAAATTTCGAGGTCTAATCCCGAGGGAGCAGGACCAGATCCTATGGAGACAGACGAACTCTCTCAGTCCCAAGCTCCAACGGTGACATCACTAGACACACAGATCGCTAGATCTACGGATACTCGGATATCTCCCGGCCTACCACCTGGACTCTTCCATCGAGCTGCGATGAGAAGGTCCCAGTCTCAACACTCTCAGACACCAGGTGAACCATTATTATCCCCTGAAATGTCTCGACGACGGGACCGCATCAACCGAAGTCGACACCTGAACGAGGATGAGCTAGCCCAGAGTGTCAACTTGGAACATCTAGCGTTTCAGTCGTTCTCACCCCAAATCCAACATTTGGTGCGGGAACTGCGCAAAGTCAAAAAAGACATAATGACTGGCGCCAGATATATAGGCACGGAACTGGAACAAATAGACACCAGCATGGTATAGGTAGAAGCGGCAAAGCAGGGGCTTCAAGAAGCGTTCAAAAGGGTCAGTGGAAGGATGGATGGACACGAGACCCGTCAGACCCAGCACGAGCAGGTCACATCACATCTCCACCAGACCATACAAACGGAAGGAGCCGCAGCGATGGGCAGGGACGAACAGTTGGGACAAGAACTGCTAGACACAAATGCCCAACATCAACGAGAACTACAAAACCATGAAAGAATACTCAACGCTAGTATGATGGCCGAGTTAGAAGCAAACAAAGAAGCCAGAGAAAGACAAGAAAGCCACATAGCTGAGGTGACTGCAGCGGTTACCTCCTTGATGGGCCAGGTAAAAGGCAAGCTTTCAAACCCGACCCCGGAACAAAGTGCCGGAGCAGCAAGAGGAGGAGGCGGAGGACGACCCCACTCCACAATGCCTGGAGCAGCGGGAGGCACCCCTGATCCGGGAGATAGTGAAGGAGGAGGAAGTGACGACGAGAGACGAGAAAGACGGGAAGGGAGACCCGACAGACGAAACAAGAAGCCGGCCGATAAGGAAAAAACTGATGAGGAACAATGCGGAGAAGCTACAGAGGAGGAAATAAAGTTTTCCAGAGCCTTGGGAAAGGCTATAGGAGAAACCACGAAACGTCCAGCTCAACCTCCATCACAATACGAACATGCCAAACTCCAGGATATCTGGTTTTCGCTAACCACCTGCAAGGATTTTTTGGATCGCAACCCATACCAATGGCAGGACGAGGCGGACTGTATCAAATAGGCCTTGTCGAAACTAAAAGGATCACAAGTAGCATCCTTCGCTGTGACCTACTGACATCAAATGACCGGCGAGCTAGGCCATATACGACAGGATGGTTCCGAGTGATGGGATGTCTTTGCCACACAAGCGGTACGTCGATTCAGTCCCACTCACGAGGAAGAAGAAGCCCTACGAGAAATGTTGAAAGTGCGATACAAGAATGACATTAACTAATTTTTATTGGAATTTGAAAATTGGAATGTCAAAGCAAAACTTACTGGAATTGCCTTCAGAAAACTAATCAGAGATCAAATACCGGATGAAGCTGTACGGCGAATGTCAATGCCTCAAGATTATGCCGACGATCGAGATTGGATAGAAGCTCTCCGCCAAGCGGTCCGCGAGGAGGAAGATTTCCAGGAAGGAAAATAGCTTAAGGACAATAATTTCTCTGGGTCAAATTCAAGTGGAAAGAGGCAACGGGACGAACCAACAACAACAAAGATAACGAAAAAACGTAAGTCTACCGCTCAAGAGAAAAGGGTATACCAGGCAAAGAAAAAAGAAGAAAAGGTAGAGATAGGAAAGGCGGCACCCTGGCAGAAAATCATGCATCGGGTTTCGGCCGATGCGCACACCGGTATCGACCAAAAACGTAGTGGACGAACAAAAAGCTAAGGGGCAATGCACCAGATGTACCCTGACAAACCACGGATTGAAACACTGCCAGAAAGAAATTCGAGTCAGCACCATCCAAAGAAAACCGTTCAAGTTAGGGGGAGGAAGATCGAACCACCGAAAGCCTAGAAAGCCAAGGATAGCCGCCGTGGCTGAGGGTAGTGGGGGAGAAACCTCGCGTCAAGCGAACCAAAGGCCACTAGCATGGACCGTTATGGAGGATCAAGAGCTATAAGCTCATTGGGACCACTGGCGACGGCATGTGAGTAGTCCGGCCATCGAACCGGGAATCGAAACAATCTGAAGTGAACCTTTCAACTCATACCCTTTGAGTGCATCGACCCCAAAAAGCATGATGAGTTCCGACTGGGAGTCAGATGGCACCTGGGTCTTGTGCGGCGAGGACCTTCAGAAGTTTATATCCCAGATAAATTCGAGAGAGCAGCCAAGGAACCTACCTTGAGCAACACGACCCGAAAAACGGCTCCACTTGTTGGGGGGACCCCTAGGACTAACGACGGTTAGTAGAAAACCTACGAGGACACAAAAGACAGCAAGAAAAGAGCCAAGTAGGGAACTCGAGTCAAGGTAATGAGTGAGAAACAGCCAGCAGACGAGAGTGACACCAGCGTAATTGTCCCCAGGGGCAGGTCTTAAAGCACAGAATCACAAACGATTAAAAGAATAGAGTCTCATGAGGAAAAATAACCCACAGGTGCTATGGGTTGCACTGCTCGACAACAAGACACCCCATTTGGTTGTCATGTCGGACGAAGCACGCGACCTTAGGATGTCTGCCATAGTATTTGGGCACGGTCATTGCACACACAGATCCGCTACCCACTGTTAGGCACAGAGCTCCCAGAAGCATAAGGGGGTCAAGTTACCCTACCTTGGCGCAGCAACCTCTAAAAAAGACTTAACAACACCCCCCTCCGGCCGCGACGTTGGGACAGTAGGTCACCATACACCGTCTGGAAAGTTGCGTCCCCTTACCAAAGACATCAGTAAAGAATACCCTACTTGCAACACCGTATACGTCGCGGCCGTCCGTCCGACCGGTTCCTGTTCACAGGATATATGAGAGGAGACCTCAGAGCACCTGATGCAAGTGAAAACATCCAAATCAAACGCCATCACATAGAGTTCCAGCCACTACAAGATTAGGTATCGAAAGGTGGCTACAAACTCACGGGACGTAACTACCTTAGTTAGGCTTCTTGGCTCTGGAAAGACGCCGAGTAACCAGGAGGAATGCACAATACTCGGAAAGGGAGTCGGGGATCTCCCAAAAGGATTGTTGGCAAGAGACTGATAACTATAGTCGCAACCATTGGTTCGATCGATAGGAAAGAGTCGTGTAATGCCGGATAAGACTAAGGGATGCCTCCTGCAGACCAGGTCAAAACGGAGCCAACAATATGAGGATTGGCCATCTTCTATCCTAGAGAATAATCGTCTGACATGCGACCACATGGAGATTATTCGTAAATCTATTGTAGCAACGGATAGGTTCGTATAGCCATCTAGGCGGACGGGCACTACACCCTCCCCATGAGAGAGGCATACATGGCAATAAGTTGTGCAAACGAGAGTACACAGATAACGGACGTTTAGGGGCAAGTCGGGCTCCCACTTCAAAGAGGTCGAGCTAGGGGGGCGAGAGCTACTTAGTTATAGGGAAAGATTATCTAGCCCGCGAACACCCAGACGGGAATATAACCATCGAGGGGCCTTCGTAGCTGCTATCCATCATCAAGCAAGGGAGAAGAGACCTCAACAATATATACACATTAAACAAATATTTATTGTTTCACCTATCTATTATTTCACCTTACGACTTGTATCTCCCTAAAAGTATTCTCCGAAATTACGAACCATCGGGCCTAGTATATTCGCTCGTTCTTAGACTATTACGACCCCCATAACACCACTTTCCAGGCCATGATGAATACTATCCTCCGAGAATTCTTGGATCACGGGGTCGTCGTCCATCTGGATGATATCCTAATTTACTCAAACACAATGGAAGAACACGAGGCTCTGGTCAAACAAGTACTGGTTAGGCCAGAACGCCATGACCTCGCAGTATCCTTAAATAAATCAGTGTTCCATGTCGATACAGTTGAATTCCTCGGATACATTGTGGGAAAAGCTGGCGTCATAAAGAGCGACAAAAAGGTTGAAAGTATCCTCGATTGGAGAGCCCCCAGTCGTTAAAAGACGTACAAATCTTTAGTGGTTGTGCAGATCTTTACCGATGCTACATCAAAAATTTCTGAAAAATTTGCAAACCGATTACCGACAGATTGAAGACCAAGGGAGGAAAACATTTGTGGTTCTGGGAGGAAGAACAGAATATAGCCTTTGAGGAACTTAAGCGAAGATTTACCTCAGCCCCTATCTTAGCACACTTCTACCCAGACCGAAAAACCGTGATCGAGAGGGATGCGAGCGACTTTGCACTAGGCTGTATCCTTTCCCAGTACTTGGGAAAACGGTTACACCCAGTCGCTTTCCACTCACGAAAACTGAACGATGCCCAACGAAATTACGAAATCCATGATAACGAATTATTGGCAATCTTCGAAGCCTTCCGCTAATGCAAACCCTAGTTGTTGGGAGCAGACGAACCAGTGACGATATAAACCGACCACCAAAACCTACAATACCTCCTCACGAGAAAGGTTTGGAACCCCCAACAAATCCGATGGGCTCAATGGCTAGCCAACTTCAATTTTAAAATCGTATACCGCCCCGGAAGTAGAGGCGGAAAGCCTGACACAATAAGCCGGCGGCCGGAGTACCCCCTTGAAGAGGGAGCTACGCATCGCGAACAGACAATTTGAAACCGGAATACTTACAAGTTTCGATTTGCCACAGGAAAGACAGAATTCAAGTCAGCCTTGTGCAAGAAAAAAAAGCGAATAACCAACCGGCTCAGAATCAAAAGACTGCAACGAAATGCGATAGTCCCAACCAAAGGTTCCAGGATGGCAGCAGGACATGACATCTACGCCTTAAGGAATGGCACCATACCAGCCCAAAGACAGATGTTAGTGGACACCGGGATGGCAATAGGACTACCCCGAGGAACGTACGGCAGGCTGGCAGCAAGGACTGGCATGGCAGGCAAACATGGAATAGCAGTAGGCGGCGGAGTTATAGATGCGGATTACACCGGAGAAATAAAATTAATACTCCGGAACCATGGGGACACCAGTTACGAATTCAAGGCAGGCGATCGAATCCCACACCTAATAGTTCAAAAAATACAAACGCAGGATGCCATGGAGATCGATAATCCGGATGATACGGAAAGGGGAACTCAGGGATTTGGCTCTAGTGACCTCGGCCCCAAACAGCTAATTGCTTGCGAGGAACTCAAAGTCAAAATATGTTTCCTAAACCCAGACCCACAGGAGAACTCATATTTTGACGAAGAAGACATTCACATACCCCGCAGTCTATGAGACGAAATAAAGATGCTGTCCAGTGCCATGATTGCAGCAATACAAATGCAAACCATGGACGACTCATTCCTGGACAGAATAAGAGCGGCAGGAAAAGAGGATGCCACTTGGATGGCGCGGAAGGGGGAGTTACACCGGTTAAAGGACAAACGGGAAGCAGTACCAAAGCATTGGGAAATGGAAGATGGACTACTCCATTATCAGGGTAGACTATTCGTTCCTTCAAAGGAGGACCTCTTGACCGAAATTGCGAAAGGGTGCCACGACTCAAAGGTAGCCGGACACTTCGGACAAGAAACAAAAAGTTGATTTAGTCGCATGGAACTTCCATTGGGAAAAACTCAGCGAATGGATAAATGACCATATCCGGTTGTGCGACAAATGCCAACATTACAAATCTCCACGACAGGCGCAGTATGGGTTACTCCAACCATTAGAAGTACCATATGCAGCATGGCCCTCCATCTTGGTGGATTTCATTACCCAGTTAGCCGAGTCCCAAGGACAAACCCAGATCATGGTAGTGGTGGATCGTTTTAGAAAAATGGCACACTTTATCAGCTTAGCGACAAACGCGACAGCAGAGGATGTGGCGGTCACCTTCCTTAAGGAAGTTTGGAAACTTCACGGACTCCCCTCCGAGATCCTCTCGGATATGGACGCAAAGTTTTCGGACGAATATTGGGACTCATTGTGCAAAGCATTGGGAATTAAGCGGCGAATGTCAACGGCATATCACCCAAAGACAGACGGACAAACTGAAAGAACCAACCAAGTGCAGGAGGGTTACCTTCGGAACTTCGTCAACTATGACCAAAATGACTGGTATCCGATGCTACCGTTGGCCGAATACGCCTTCAATAATTCGAAAGCAAGCGCACATAAATTAACCCCTTGTTTCGCCAACTACGGGTTCCATCCACAAACCGAGTGGATGAAGGAGAGAGAGGCTCAAAACCCAGGAGCCACCATGTATACGCACTGGATGAAAACCGTGCAGGAAAACGCAAGGACAACCCTCGAGCCGACAAGAGAAGCCATGAAGCAATACTACAACCTGAAAGCAACGCCACAAGCTGATATCGAAACAGGTGACTTGGCAATGTTGAACGCCAAACACCGTAAAAGCAAACGACCGACAAGGAAGTTCACCCCACGATTGTACAGCCCGTTTAAAGTCTTAAAGAAAAACAGGAATCGGGCGTTCAAACTTGATATCCCGGCTCGCTGGAAAATCCACCCAGTATTTCACGTTTCGCTACTCGAACCCTATAAAGTCTCTGACCGACCTAACCGAGAACAACCCCCACGAGAACCAGAGGACGTCGAAGGTGATCTGGAAAGGGAAGTTGAAACAATCGTCAAAAGTGAGACAATCACCTACACGAGAAAGGTCAGGAGGGTAAACAAGGAGTTCAAGGAACTCCGGTACTTTGTAAAAGGGGCAGGATGGTCAGACGATGAGAATCCCAGGGAACCACCGGAGGGGTTGGGAAACGCCAGGGAAGAGGTTGAAAAATTTCATAGGGAAAACCCCGAGAGGCCGGGGCTGAACTTGAATGAGTAGTATGAGAAAGGTTATCCAGAAGTGGACAAGCAAACGCTTCTGGTTTTTACCCCTACCATACGGAGCTTATAAAGGACAAACAATCTATTATAATTAGACAAATAGTATTCGGGACGAAACTTAAGATGAGGGAGCTCGTGTTAGGCACAGAGCTCCCAGAAGGATATGGGGGTCAAGTTACCCTACCTTCACGCACCAACCTCCAAAAAAGACTTAGCAACACCGTATACGTCGCGGCCGTCTGTCCGACCGGTTCCTGTTCGCAGGATATATGAGAGGAGACCGCAGAGCACCTGATGCAAGTGAAAGCATCCACATCGGACGGCATCGCATAGAGTTACAGCCACTACAAGATTGGGTATCGAAAAGTGGCTACAAACCCACGGGACGTATCTACCTTAGTTAGGCTTCCTTGGTCTGGAAAGACGCCCAGTAACCAATAGGAATGCACCATGCTCGGAAAGGGAGTCGGGGAACTCCCAAAAGGATTGTTGGCACCAGACCGATAACTATAGTCGCAACCATTGGTTCGATCGATAGGAAAGAGTCGTATAATGCCGGATAAGACTAAGGGATGCCTCCTGCAGTCCAGGTCAAAACGGAGCCGACAATATGAGGAATGGCCATCTTTTATCCTAGCGAATAATCATCTGACATGCGAACACATGGAGATTATTCGTAAATCTTTTTGGGCAACGGATACAGGTTCGTATAGCCATCTAGGCGGACGGGCACTACAGCCTCCCCATGAGAGAGGCATACGTCGCAATTAGTTGCACAAACGAGAGTAGAAAGATAACGGACGTTCAGGGTCAAGTCTGGCTCCCACTTCAAAGAAGTCGAGCTAGGTGGGTGAGAGATACTTAGTTATAGGGAAAGATTATGTAGCCTGCGAACACCCAGACGCGGAATATCAATATTGAGGTGTCTTCGTAGCTGCTATCCATCATCAAGCAACGGAGAAGAGATCTTAACAATATATACACGTTAAACAAATATTTATCGTTTCACCTACCTGTTATTTTATCTTACAACTTGTGTCTCCTTAAACGTATTCTCCGAAATTACGAACGATTGGGCTTAGTATATTTGCTTGTTCTTAGAATATTACTTCCCCCATAACACAGACGGCTGGGACTCCGGTTCGCAGTAGGAGAAAATCTTTCAACACGCTACAGTAGATCTCTCCGTTCACTTCACTACCTTTAGAGGCTGCCTAGTCAGACATGCACACGGGTACCGATAGTTTCCACGGTTATTGGGTCTACCCCTCCTCTCCCCCCTCAAGGTTTTGTCCTGTAGCTTGTTTACAGCTAGAGTCCACTCACTCGCCTGGAACCCTACTGCCCTCGCCGCCCTAGCGATTGCTACTGTCATGCCCCTCTGTTACGTACAGTTGTCATTTTGCACTGCCTCGGTGGCGGATGTTAACGCCTTGGGTTCTCGAGTAATGGATGCAACGCCACAATGGTGTTGGTGACTCTCGCTGCCCTTTTGTTCTTCTTTCATTTTCCGTTACTTAGCGTTTCAGTTAGTGGTTTATCAATCATTTGTTTTGTTGGTGTCTACGGCAAGGGTTTTCGTATTGATTCCTTCCCATATATTTATTTGATTTTCTTATTTCTCCCACTTAGTTGGAGTTTGATTTCTTATTTTGCGTGACTAGTGTGCGGTTAGTTTCATACCATAGGGACTTTGGTTGATGGCTTTTTCCTGCGCGCCGGGGTGGTTATACTTAGGGGATGGGGTTTTTTCTTTGCCATAGCTAGTACTCCATGCAGTCTTTGTTCCCAGTAGTTGATAATACAAAGTACTTGAAAAATGAAAAAAAGTGAAAAAAAAAAGGCATGAGATTTGGCTCACGAACCATCTTCTCTACACACCCGGCGATTGAAATTCCAACACCATCAGAATTCATCGTCGACGTCCACACCCCGCACTCCCAGTAAGCTGCACCTGCACTCTCCCTAAGCTGCACCACCCCCTTTCGCCTTACTTCCCTCATCATGCCCTTGTGCCCTGTCGTCCTTGCTTCTAGGAGTCGTTTGACTCTATCACCCCCACTTCTGAGCCTTGATGGCGTTTTGCTGCCTCGTTTACCCTTCCCACTGTCGGCAACACCCTCTCGCCCATGTTACCAATGGCTGGAACTACAGTTCGCAGTAGGAGACAACTTTTCAACAGGCCACAGTCGATTTCTCTATTTTCTTCACTCTCTTTTGAGGCTACCTAATCAGACACGCACACAGTTACAGTTAGTTTCTATGGTTATTGAGTCCACCCCTCCTCTCCTCCCTCAAGGTCTCGTCCTGTTCCTCAGTTACAGCTCAAACTCCACTCCGTCGGCTGTCACCCTCCTACCCCTTTGCCTCACGTTGCGATTTCTCCACAGTCACGCCTCCCGGTTATGCTCCGTCCTTTCATTGCACTACCTCAGTGGCGGATGTCAACGCCTTGGGTTCTGAGCAATGCTAGCACTACCGCTACGGTTTAGAGTGGCCCCCGCACCCCATTGTTCCTCTTTTATTGTCGGTTACTTTGGGTTTCATAGTAGTTATAATAATTATTTATTTTGTTGGTGTCTATGGCAAGAGTTTTCCTGTTGATTCCTCCCCATGTATTTATTTTTATATTTGTTTTCCACAGCCTAGTCAGGGGGGGATTTCTTATTTGATGTGGCTGGTGTGTGGTTGGTCCCGGACGAGAGGGAGTTGGGTTGATGGCTTTTTCCCTGGTGCAGTTTGGTTTGTCACAAAGGGTTTTCTTTACCATACCTAGAACTCCAAGAAGTCCTTGTACCTAGTCAACGAATAAAACAAAGCACATCAAAATAAAAAGTGAAAAATTAAAAAAAAAAAGTGGCATCAGATTTGGGTCAGGAACTATGTCCTCTACACCACCGGTGATTCAAATCTCAACACTATGAGAATCCATTGTCACTACCCACCACCCCCGCACTCCTTGTTACCTGCATCCAACCCTTATCCCGTCTCTCTTATCCTGATCTTGGGCTTTGCCGCCCTTGGTTCTAGGGGTCTCACAGTTAACTACCACTCCCTCCCCTCTCACCTTTTCACTACCTCGCTTGGCTCTTGCACGGTGGGCAACACCATCTCACCTATGTTTCAGATGGCTGGGACTACAGTTCGCATGGGCAGAAAAATTTTCAACAGCCTACTGTCGATTTCTCCATTCTCTTTTTTACTTTGAGAGGCTGCCTAGTCCGAGACGAACCCGGTTACCGATAGTTTCCATGGTTATTGGGTTGAGCCCTCATCCCCCCCCTCCTGTTTCGTTCCATTGCTCAGTTACACCTACCATCCACTCACTTGGCCGGCACCCTACTGCCCGTTCGCCCTTCGCGACTCACTCCACAGTCGAACCCCCTCCGGTTAGAGTCTATTGTCGCATTGCACTGTCTCGGTGGCCGATATCAACGCCTTGGGTCCCTTTGATGTAATGATTTGCCCTCGTGTTTATTGTATGCCTCCCGCACCTCTATATGTGTAGGTTTTCCTGTGGTTTTAACAATGTTTTCATATGTTAGTATCTACCACAACTGTTTTACTGTTGATTCTTCCCTATGGTTTTATTACATTTGTCTTTCCTACCCGCTTGGCTGGTCTGGGTTGAATTTCTTATTTGGCGTAGCTGGTTTTCAGTTGGTTCCAGACTAGAGGAACGTTGGTTGATAGTTTTTTCCCTGGCACCAGTGGGTTTGTTATAGGGGGTTTTTTCTGCCATAGCTAGCACTGCATACACTTTTTGTACCCAGTAGTCAAACAAATCTAAGATGATAAAAATATAACAAATAAATATAAAATTAAATAAAGTAGAAAAAAAAGAAGAAAATGTATGAGATTTGGGTTCGTCACGCAAGCATCCAAGTTCTTTCTTATGCTATACTTTCAAATACAAGAGCTTATATGTATCATATTCCCAGCACACAAGACAGGACTGTCTTACATGAGCCTCGCTATCGACACTGCGAGACAGAAGTCAACAGACTTAGCTATCGCAGTAGATATCCAACAGAGGGAAGTTCTCATTAAGCGAACTATCAGTTACCTGCTGCAAGTATAACCCCGGGAGAAGAGTATTGTATCATTTGGTTGCGTTATACCTGAAGCACCTAACAAAGAGCCAAAATGGAGACTAATAACAAAAGGAACATCGTCCCCTTAGCGAAAAACCTCCACCTGTCATCACTAGAAGAATGATTAGAATGGGTTCTAACACAAGGGAGGGCACCTAGGCCCATGGCTCCGTAACCACCATCACAGGCGGGAGCAGAAAAAAAAGAGGAACAAGGAAGAACCAGGTGAAACACGATGGCAGCGACACCACAACAACAAGTGGCGTCATTCTTGAGAAATACGACACCTGACTTGAACCTGGAACAGATGAGGCAGTTTGTCGCAGCATTAACCGAAGGGACAAGGAGACCCAAGGTAACAGAACCCGAGGTATACCGGGGAGAACAAAATAATCTCCGAGGCTGGTTAGCCCAACTAGTGGTATACTACAAAACAGTAGGCTGGTATGACGGCAACGACGACAAGCAAGTCCTCTGGGTAAGGAATCTCCTAAGGAACGACGCGGAGACCTGGATCCCACAATATGCAGAAGAACGAATGACCCCGACATGGAGTACCTGGGCAGGATTCAAAGCGGAACTACGAAGTCAATTTGGTGTAATCGATGCCAAGGGGGAGGCAAGGATGAAACTCAAAAATATGAAGCAAGGCAAACGATCGGTCACAGAATACTGGAACAAATTCGGGCTTGTGGCCAGCGAAGCCAAAGTGGATTACTCTACAGGAGGAGAACTGCTTCTACAAGGAATAAACATGGAATTACAAAATCCCTGAGGAGCCAGCAGCGACAAATACGAGAGCAAGGAAGTCCTAGCCCAATGGGCAATTCGAAAGGAAACCAAGTTGGCAATGGTCAGACACATCCAACAGGCCTCGCCAACAAAAAACTGCCCAAGAGAAACTGCCACACCATGAAACCCAGATGGGACCTATTGACCCACAAATAACAACAATCAGAACTATGGTGACCCCATGGAACTAGAGGGCACCAGGAAACGAGCAAGATTCAACATCTCAAAGAAGAATTCCAAAAGAGAATGCGAGAAAAACTATGTCACAGTGCACACAACCTGGACACTTTGCCAGAAACTGCACAAAAAAGAATGGACCAAAACCATTCAGCCCAACAGCCAGAAACTGGCAACCCGCAAAGAAACCTGCCCCCTTGCTAGCAAATAATGGATCAGGGAAATCGAGGTTGAACAAGAACCCGCACAGTCGGCAAACGAGGAATTTCCCCAGGAAGAGATGGTCTGAGGGACAGACTCCAAAGTAAATCCATGATGGAAAACTACTACACGGTACTCAACTACACAGAAACACTTGAAAACAACAACCACCATATCATGGTCAAGCTACAACTACATGGTGAGAGAGTTGGTCACAATCAACACCATGATTTACCCAGGAGCAATGGAAGACTTCATCGACAAAGAAGTCTACAACAAACACAGGATCAAGATGATCATAGCAAGAAACCCAAGCGATATTTTCCTTGCGGACGGAAAACCAAGCGCTTTGGGCCCTGTCACCCATTTTACGAAAGTACCTATGAACATTAGTAGGGATAGCAAATTGACGACCTTCCAAGTAGCGAACCTCCAAAACCATGAGGTCATCCTCGGGATGCCATGGTTATGAGAACACAACGCAACAATCCATTGGAACGACAAAAGGATCACATTCAACTGTGAACGATGTATGACTTGGTGGCTCAACAGTTCCCTCGTCACCTACGCAGTACCCGAAGAAGAAGCCCTGGAAGAGAGCTTCATCCTCAGGTTTTCCAAGGTCAAGGCCAAGGAAGGCCAGATCGCAAACAACCAGAGTGTCAGAGTTAAGAAGCTATCAGCCGTGGCCATGGTATGTAGGAAAGAATCAGCCAAGACTGCAGGACACGACCTGTAGGCAAACGAAGGAACCAACCCTCCTGCCAGATGGCAAGCTATTGTTAAGACTGGAATAGTGATCAGATTTCCTCACAACACCTATAAAAGAATTTCGCCACAAAGCAGTCTAGCAGTCAAATACCGGCTCATGACAAATGCTGGTGTAATCAATGCCGATTACAGAGGCGAAGTAAAGGTGATCCTGGCCAACCTAGGAGACCAATCATATCTAGTGGAAAAAGGAGACCAAATCGCACAACTGCTTATTGAAAAAGTCAACCACAAGGAACTATCAGAAGTAGTCCCGTTGGATGATACCAAGAGAGGATATCAAGGATTCAAAAGCGCAGAAGCTACTATGGACCAAAGAGTCAAGGACTAAAGTGTCAAACAAAAAAGTGGAAATCAACGAGATATCGGCAAGATCCTTTGGACAGTTCTACCCCTAGGCAGAAACACCTGGCATCCTAAGATGGGATGAAGTCGACAACGAAATTCAGCTGGAAGCTGTCAACATCAGCACAGAACTTGTTATCAAGAATGAAAAGAACAAGGAAGAGGAAGACGTCAGAGAGATGGTCCTGAGAGAATACTGCCACCTCCTCGATGTATTTGAAAAAGGAGAAAAAGTGACAGTACCCCCATATCAACCAGGTATCAACCTATAAATCAACCTAGAGGAAGGGAAGACGGTGCCAGTCAAGAAAATAGACCCCTTCAGCTACGGCCAATTGGAGGGACGCGGTTGATATATCAAAGAGAACCAAAATTGATGATAGATTTGAAGAGTGAAACCAGGAAGGGCTTCACAAATCTTGTTTATCAAGAGAAAGAAGAGCAAACTCAGACTATGTCCCGATTACGGAGCACTCAATTAAGTTACGAAGAGGGATCCATATCTGTCACAAACGGTGACTAAGCAAGGCAGACTTTCACATGACTAATAATAATTAGTCATCGGTTTGTACCTTTCACACTATGAGATCAGTTGACTCATAGGTTTTCACATGACGACGCAATAGCGTGTCATTGGTTTATTGTTATTGGTTGAGTTTTGACATGACGCACGATTGTGGTCATGTGGTTTATTTATTTCGCACATGACTCATAATTATGAGTCATGGGTTTCACGCATGTGACCCCGTTAGGACACATGACTTGTTTTATGAGTTTTGATTGGTTGCGAGATACGGCGCAGCTGACGCGGACGGGTCAGCTGAGGGATTTCACACTATGACTCACTATGAGTCATGAGTCGTGTGACGCGAAGGTATGAGTCACGCAGGGTTAGGGTTGAGGGAAGAACCCCTATATAAGGGCACCCTCGGGACATGGGATTTGGGTCAAGCTCCTCGCCCTCTACAACCCCCCCCCTACATTCTACAAAAACACACACCCCGCTTTGCTTACGGGACACCTCTTCACGCTCAAACCC
>Ga0307507_10003772_pt1 | contig 28434 bp, 23 predicted proteins | sample 7_EM_MG_FD_207223 | JGI IMG/M metagenome (GOLD analysis project Ga0307507, IMG submission 207223) | Populus trichocarpa ectomycorrhiza microbial communities from riparian zone in the Pacific Northwest, United States - 7_EM | ecosystem: Host-associated > Plants > Roots > Unclassified | place...
TTCCTATTCTCCCCCTCCCATCCCACCTCACCTCTAATCTATTACTGACTAGTAGTATGTGGATAGCGGCCGTGATATTTCCGCAGCTTTCCATGATCTTCTTCCAAAACGACAATATGCCGACTACTACAAGTTGATAAAACACCCTCAGGCGCTCAATCCGGTACAGAACAATGTTAAGAGAAAAACTTACGCCTCCTTCTCAGCCTTCGTTAGAGATTGTACACAAATCTTCCATAACGCAAAATTGTATAATCGCCACGGCAGTGTCATTTACGTCGATGCGGAGGCTCTCGAAGCCACTTTGCGTGCCGATTTGACGCGTGTTAAGGATACTGGGGTGATTACTGAATCTGATGCCACACTTCCTGACCTAGGTCCATTACCTCCACCATCTCCTAGCGGTTCCCAGGGATCTCCCGATCCGGAGGAAGATTCCGCCGCCGAGGAGGAGGAAGACGAGGAGGAAGAAGAGGAGGAAGAAGATGAGCCAGAGGAGGATACTGGGAAGAAACGTCGGACATCTGCTAGGAGAAGAAATCTGACAAAATCTTCCAAGCGGGATGCTGGCAGTGGTGATGAGGGGCAAGGTGGTGGCGAGGGGTCTAGGCAAAAGGATCTTAGCGATCCCAGAAGGAAGAGAGGGAGACCCCCGAGGGTTGACACCCCAATGGAGATCAGGGTTAAGAATGTGTTGAAGGCGCTTAGGAAGTTGAAGGACGAGAGGTTAATGATTGCCTCATCCGCTGGGCGAGTGTTAGTGCTAACAGGTTTATAGCGATGGCCGCTTGAGGATAAGCACCTTTGAGAAATTGCCAGAGAAGAAGGAGTTTCCTGAGTACTTTCAGGAAATAAAGGACCCTATTGCTCTCGATATCATCCGGGTGAGTTGGCTTATGGGATCTGGCTTGACCGGATCGCTAACAGGGAATTGTAGAAAAACGTCAAACGTCGCGAATATAAGACTTTTGACCACTTTATCGCCGACATGGAGCTGATGTTTGAGAATGCAAAGAGCTTTAATGAAGATGACAGTGATGTTTACGGAGACGCTGTCATCTTACAAGACGAAATGCGCAGGGCTGCTGAAGTTGAGAAAGCTAAAAAGGACGAGGATATCACGGGTGGTGAAGAGGGTGAGCGAGGGAATAAGCCTACTAGGTTGCCCTTGGAGAAGGTTGAGCATAGAGGTGAAACATACCGAGTTGGTAAGTGCCCTAATCGTAACCGGGGTAGCTCTATTAGCTGCTAATAGCACAGGCGATTGGATCCACATCATCAACCCTAATGATCCGAACAAGCCAACCGTTGGGCAAATCTTCCGTACGTGGAAAGACCATGAAGGGCAGATTTGGATCAACGCCTGCTGGTATTATCGCCCGGAACAAACCGTTCACTGGGCTGAGAAGAAGTTTTACGCAGACGAAGTTGTAAAGACCGGGCAATACCGAGATCATCATATCGACGAGGTCCTTTCCAAGTGCTTCGTGATGTTCTTTACTCGATATTCCCGTGGGCGGCCGAAGGGTGTTGATGAGAAGAAGTGCCCTATCTATGTTTGTGAAAGTAGGTACAACGAGATTGAGAAGCATTTCAACAAGATTAAAACCTGGAAGAGCTGTATCCCAGACGAGGTTAGAGGACAGGACTACGAGCTCGACGCATTTGAAAAGCAACAAGTGTTGAAGAAGCTACCAAGCCCTATCCTCCACTTATTGCCGGAAAACGCACACGAGGATAGCCCGCTGCCCGACGCGAAAATGGGTGTCGAAAATGCGCCGCCAATTATTGGGGCGGTCTTCAAGAGGCGAAGGCGAGAAAATGTAAGTTTGCTGCTCCTTATGTTTTATAGTATGCATTGTTGTGAGAGTCAAGTGCGATTTAAGGTGTGACCTTGGAAGCAAACCTTACTGACACAACCTTCTTTTTTTCCTTTTCTTTCAGGACTCACCGCCCCCAGAACCAACACCTCCACCAGCGCCTATGCCTACGCCGACTCCAGTCGCTCCTCCTCCTAGGGTTCCGGTAAACCCAGATTACACAGAGACCATGTCGATGACACAGATGTACAAGCAAGCTCATCTCGCCGCATCTATTACCCCTTCGACGCCGCAGGGGAACTCCCACTCTGCCGGTTCCCCAACACCTTCTGGACACCACCAGTCCGTCCGAACTCCTATGACCCCACAATACTCCTACTCGCATCAGCAACATCAAGGGACCCCGACCACGCTGCATCGCAGTCACTCGGGCAGCTATCCACCCTCAGGAACTCCTCAAATGTCAGCGCAAATGCTCGCTCAGCAACAACAGCAGCAGCCACTTCTACTCCAGCAACAACAACAGCAACAGCAGCAACTCCAACACCAGTTGCAGCAAAAGCAGTACAATCCCCCCGCGCCCCCTACCACATTCACACTCCCGGATAGCGTGACAAACAATATCCCAGCCGAAACTGCGAACCAGTTCCTTCGCGACGCTGAGGGGAGATTGTTGTGGTTTACTGTGCCCCCGCTAGCTTCCGAGAGGCCAGTCGTCGAGGGACAAATCACTGGCCATTCGCTTGCGTACCTGGCGCGCAAGGAGGAGATTGAAGAACGCAAGAGGAAGCGCAGACTCGTGCTTGAGGAGGAGGGGAAAGTGAGGAAGAAGGTGAAAGAGGAAGAAAGGGATAAGGTGATGAAAGCGGCGGAGGAGGTGATGATTAAGGCGCTTAAGAAGTTAGCGGGACAGATTATAACTAGCAAGGGCGGAAACCAAATGAATGGGAATGGAGAGGGGCAGAGTGTTTAGCCGACTTTCCTTAATCCCTTACTCCTTGCGCCTTCTCACGCCTTCTGACTTTTGCGCTCTCGGGTTAGGCAACTAACCCCTTTTATCTTGTGCTTTTTTTTTGTTTTTCTTGTGTATGTTTGGTTGGTGATTGATTGGTTGGATATCGCTGGTTCGTGGATACATACATAGTTTACAATTCTTCTATCGTATCGGGGTGTTGGCTTGGGGGTTTCTTTCGCAAACACTGTACTTTAGTTTCTTTCTTTCTTTCTTTCTTCCCTGTCACAGCTCGGTTGGAGGTTGAATGAATGGATGCGGGTACGGCTATATACTGCATTCGAGAATAGAACAAAGAATAACAATAGGATTAGCGCAGCATCGTGACATTCCCAGCGTTAACCAACTGCGAATTCGAATTTACGGTACCAGGATGGATCACCAGCCGGGTAAGTTGGGCCGTTATTCATTCCCTTACCCCCCGGCTTTGTTAATTCTTATGATAGATTTCCTGCGGCACTGGTTCGTCCGTAAGTTTGTGATATCACTGATTCACCAGTATGCAGGGAACATTTGTGATACAGTATCAGAGTTTGCTGCGCTAGTGGATGCTCGCGCGTGTATGTGTGTGTGTGCGGGTGGGGGGTTGTTAACACTTTGGATTATGATATTATTATACTTTGACATTGTGGGGTAACTCTATCGTGCCGTACCTATCGTGCCCTAGGCACAATACCGGTAGGTAATTAATAGTGGTAGGGGTTGATGTAAGGTACGGTACTGTGCCCTACCGGTAGCGGTAGCGGGGAGTGTAATAGTGCGGGGTTGTTAGTGTGTGTGTGGAGGGGCCCTCTGTTGCCTCTATAAAGGGATTAGATCTAGTGACGTTCGGCGCAAGTTGCTGCGGTCCTCTAGCCCAACCATGCTTCCGTGTATAATAGTGACCCCCATGCAGCCAGTATCTCTTTTTCATCCTCTATTCATGCTAGCCATATTTCTAATGTCTCCTGTTTGTAGTGTTGTAGTGTGGAAGTCGTGGGTTCGGACAGAGGATTGGGGGTGACTCGAGACGCAAGGCGCGAGGTCGCTCCAGGAAGAAGTTAGCCCTTTATCGCGAACCAGCTTTCCCAGTCTGGTGCCGCCACAACCACCACGAGTTGTGCCTCACGTCACGAGATATCAATCTTCCATGCGGGCCAAGACACCCACCACTCAAAATAAATCTCAAGCACAGTAATATCCCTACCTAAATCTAGATCTATTCTAACAAAAAGGAGTGAGATTTCCCATGAGTGGAAGAAAGGTCAACTTATCCAAGAAGCATAACTTAATCCCTAGAACGCTAGAAGAAAAACTGAAAGCGAAAAAACAAAAAAAACATCTGGGACCACTCCGCACAAAACCCATATTCATGTGACACCGCCAGCCCCAACAGACGACAGTTTCGATGAAACGGGATCATAAACTCTAGGGAGGGAACCAAGCGGGAACCGGATTACCGGGTACGTTGGGAATTTCGGGCCCGTAGCAGTTCTGCGACTCTATCGTACCCCCATTCGGCGGTCAGCATGAGCGGCGTTTGACCGGACTTACTGGAGCTATTGGGGTTGACATCTTTCCGCTCCAGCAGTAGATTCACTACCCCCTCACGGCCATACCTGGCAGCCCACGAGAGCGGTGTTTGGCCATACGTCGTGTCTGGGATGTCGGGATTGACACCTTCCCGCCCCAACAGTAGCTTCACTATTCCTTCATGACCGCTCCCGGCAGCCAACGAGAGCGGCGTTCGGCCAGATTTATTTGAACTATTAGGGTTGACATCTTTCAACCCCAATAGTAGCTTCACTACTCCTTCACACCCATTCTCGGCAGCCCACGAGAGCGGCGTTTGGCCATACTGCGTGTCTGGGATGTCGGGGTCGACACCCTCCCGCCCCAACAGTAGCTTCACTATTCCCTCATGGCCATTCTGGGCAGCCCATGAGAGCGGTGTTTGGCCGTACCGCGTGTCTAGGGTGCCGGGTTTGACATCTTTCCGCTCCAACAGTAGCTTCACTATTCCCTCATGACCACTCCCGGCAGCCAACGAGAGCGGTGTTCGGCCGGATTTACTTAAACTATCGAGGTTGACATCTTCTCGCCCCAGCAGTAGCTTCACTACCCCTTCACACCCACTCCCGGCAGCCCATGAGAGTGGCGTCCGGCCATACTGCGTGTCTGGGATGTTGGGGTTGACGTCTTCCCGCCCCAACAATAGCTTCACCATTCCCTCATGGCCATTCTGGGCAGCCCATGAGAGCGGTGTTTGGCCATACGCCGTGTCTGGGATGTCGGGGCTGACATCTTCCCGCCCCAACAGTAGCTTCGCTATTCCCTCATGGCCCTTCTCAACGGCCAACGAGAGTGGTGTTTTGCCGTACAGCGTGTCTTGGGTGTCGGGCTTGACATCTGTCCGCCCCAGCAGTAGCTTCACTATTCCCTCATGGCCATTCTCGGCAGCTAACGAGAGCGGTGTTTGGCCGTACCGCGTGTCTGGGATGTCGGGTTTGACATCTTTCCGCCCCAACAGTAATTTCACTATTCCCTCATGGCCATTCCTGGCAGCCCACAAGAGCGGTGTTTGGCCGTACCGCGTGCCTGGGCTGTCGGGTTTGACATCTTTCCGCCCCAACAGTAGCTTCACTATTCCCTCATGGCCATTCCTGGCAGCCCACAAGAGAGGTGTTCGGCCGGATTTAGTCAAAACATTGGGGCTGACATCTTTCCGCCCCAAGAGCAGCTTCACTATTCCCTCATGGCCATTCTTGGCAGCCCACGAGAGCGGTGTTTGGCCGTACCGCGTGTCTAGGGTGTCGGGCCCGACATCTTTCCGCCCCAACAATAGCTTTACTATTCCCTCATGGCCGTTCCTGGCAGCCCACGAGAGCGGTGTTCGGCCGGATCTAGTTGAACCATTGGGGTTGACACCCTCCCGCTCCAGCAGTAGCTTCACTATTCCCTCATGGCCCCCCCTGGCAGCCAACGAGAGCGGTGTTCGGCCATCCGTCCAGGCTAGGGCGTCGGGGTTGACGTCTCTCCTCCCCAACAGTAGCTTCACTATTCCCTCATAGCCCCCCTCGGCAGCCCACATGAGCGGTGTTTGGCCGAGTTCACTTGAACTATCGGGGTTGACATATCTCCCCCGCAGACGGTCTATGCTCCCGGGATTGACAAATTGCGGATCAAGAAATAACCTCACCACTCCCTCATGTCCACATCTAGCGGCCCACGAGAGTGCTGTCTGGCCATAACCCGCGTCCCGCTGATCAGGCTCAACATGCTTTTTTCGCAAGAGCAACTCCACTGCCTCTTCATGCCCATATCTTGCAGCCCATATGAGTGGCGTCATACCCGCACCATCTGTTTGGTTCACGTCCCATCCGTTCATCTCTATCAAGGTATTTGCAACATCAGCGATGCCGAAATAAGAAACACAGTGCAGTGCAGAAAATTGCTCGCGATTAGGAGTGTATCCAATGGCAAGCCTCCAGTCGAACGACTTCACGAGGAATCCGGTGGATATGTGACTATCGAACTGATCAAGAAGCTCGAGCGCAAGTGTTTTTGCGAGATCTGAGATCTCCATTCGCATGTGAGTTCCCCAATATAAAGAAGAATATTCAAGGAAGGGTGTGCCTCGCGAGTCATGGAACCTGTTGACCGAAAGATCCTTGATGCGCCGGAAGTTGAGATACGTCAAGCAGGTTTCCGCCATCGTCGAGTGGGCCCTGTCAAAGATGTCGGGATGTGTGCAAAGATGCTCTTGGAGGGTAAAATGGATCAACCTAACATTCGAGGTACCCTTATCCACCGTGACAAGTCCTTGACAACAATCTAGCAAGGTCGATATCGCAGGGATATCATCGCTATTGAGATCATTTGACCCTATCCGGATCGCCACAGCATGACATATCTCACCCACCTGTAAAGGCCGCCTCGAATGGGAGATCCACATTAGAACGGCCATCCCGAGTCTTCCTTTCTCCCCATCCTGAGCCTTTATCCTTCCCAGCATCGCTTCGTATGCGCCTCCCAAATCCAAGCCATTCTTCATCTCTCTAAGCTTTTGCCTTCTTCGATGTATAGTTGTCTCTTGTAGAATTGTATTGATGCTTAAGAAGACAAGTAGGAATCTAGATACAATATCTTTTAGTACACCACTTTAGGTATTTTATATGTTCCCCGCTTCCTACTTACATTTCCGAAACTGTTTCGGGAATACTCTGTATAATTTCCTCCTCCAAGCTCTCGTCCATCGCTTCCGGAATCGTATCCTCTTTCAGTTTCGCTCGGAGGAATATGATGATATCACCCTTGGTGGGTGTTATGGATCTAGTAGCTGCCCTCCCAGCAAGATGCTCGTCAACTTCACCCCGAATATGTGGTCTTCCGGTGAGAAATATCCGAGCGCCTCGGGACTTCTGGAGAATTTGGTTGAGTGAATCGAGGAGTTTCGCCCGATGTTCTGCCAGGCACTCGTCCAGGGCGTCAATGCATATAAATGTACATCGTGAGGATGAGATATCCTGTAAGAACTCCACAATTTCGGCGAGCGCTAGCCTCCGGCCACCATCGACCTTCCGGCTATCCTGAAAAGCTTTGACTATTCTTTCCGGAACCTCACTCAGTCCACCCACAACCTGTTTCAGCACCGAACCTAGAATAGCAACTGGGGATTGCTCCTCCTGAGTGGCGAAGTCGAAGTAGAAGCACGCAACGGCAGCGTTTTCCCCCACGGCCTGCTTGCATAACGTATCTATCACTAGCGAGCTAACATCACAGCTTATTAGCAATACCTTCCTCTCCCTGAGCAGATTCTCACTCACCTAATGTATGTTTTGCCAACCCCAGGACCTCCATGGCAAAACAAGGCTGAGCCATTAGATTCACCCCCACTCGTACCACCAAGCCAACTCTGATATTCCTGAGTCTGTAAGAGCCAGTCTCCCACCTCGTCAACCCTACGGGTTCGGATGTCCTGGTGCCGTATCTGGGGCTCTAGTGGAGATAGCCAGGCCAGAATTTTGGACCTCTCGTCATCCACCGTGTAGTTATTCCACATATTGTTAGTGTTAAAAGAGTTGATATTGTCTTTGACGTAGTGTTGAGACATTTTGTGTTTCGCTATTTTAAAGATTATAGAGGATGGGGTTCTCGAGTAATTTTATACCGTGGAGTTGGTTGATGTCACGCCTGAGGGGTGAAGAAGAGAAGCGGGGGCGATGGCCATTTCAAATATTATAATCCTTGTAGACAAACTACGGTACCGGTATGAAACCAACGTGATTGAGGACTGCCGCATGCGCAAACTCCAAGCGAGTGGAAAAGCGACGAAAAGTGATTAATATCTCACATCGCCACCACCTCTTGTGCATCCACGCCACAAGATATCAATCTCTTCAATGCACCCGTGAATACGTCTACAATCAATGTATCTAAAAAAGAGAGAGAGAGAGCTATCTACTCGTACAGCACGTGCACACATACGCATGTATGCACGCGTGTGTTACTTTCGAACTTCCACGTGACTTTACCCCCGTGTAATCGTAATCATGGTTTATTGATTATCCTAATAATTGAAAGGATATTTTCACAATGTTTTGGCGGTAGGTAAAGTGTTTTCTATGGAACGGTTGATATGATAGTGCACTACTATACTATAATACTAAATTTAGTAGCAATAGCATATTATTCAAGTGGAATCATAAAACTTCACTCGGTAGCATGAACGATGTGATGTAAATGTTTATATCCATTCATTCTCGCTCAATTAGAGCGCTACGCTACACTACACTACACTACCCCGGTGCTACAATACAACACAATACAATACAGTGCAGTACAAGACTCCGTTACAAGCCGATAATCCCCCAGCCAATCCTGGATAAAACGCCACCCGAGGGAAGGAGCTCATCTCCTCCTTCACACTAACCTCGATCTACTGAAAGTATCTACAAGAATGATAAAAGACACATTACCCCCTCCCCTCCCCCCCCGGAACTACTCAAAAAAAGTAAAAGGGAAAAAAAAGAAGAAACGAAAGATTACCCCCCCAATGGTTCGTCATAATTGACAACCCTCAACGCGCCCTTTGGCGCTGTAAACATAATCTGCACGACCCGCCCAGCGCCAATCGCCGCTTCAACATCCCATTCATCGCCACGGTCTAGCATAATCGGTACAGAAACCGACCTACTCCCTCCTCCTTCCTCCTCCTCTTCCTCCTCCTCATCCCCCTCATCCATATCCTCTCTCCCTAAAGAAGCAGAGCTCGAAACACTCCTAAAGGAAGTACTCCCAAACAACGACAACGGCGACGAAGGTTTAATCTGCGGTAGGGCGTTGCGCACGGCCGTCACGCTGAGCCAGCGTTTTATGCCCCTTGGCTGGGACGGCGTGGGCGTGGGCGTAGGGAGGATATTCGAGGAAGGGGTGAGGGACGGGTTCGAGGAGAAGGTTGAGGATGAAGGGGGAGGGGCGGTTGATACCGTGCTGCTACCCGCCGTGGTAGTGGGGAATCGGGCGTGAGCGTCTAAGGAGATGCTCCGTTGGGCTATTGTTGGTCTGGGCGGTGAAGGGAAGAAACGGGCGGGCTTCATTAGCGTTCGCATCTTTGGTGCGCGTACGGATGGAGCGATTGTCCGGGCACGACTGGGTGGGTAACTGCGAGTGTACGGGATCCGTAGTGGGGCTTTCGGAAGGGAGTTTAGACTTTCTGAGGATAGTGTTGCTGCGACAAGTCTTGGTCTTCCTCCCCCGCCCGGCATGGCGGGCGGTATCGGTGCTTGGGCTGGGGGTTTCGGAAACGTGGATGCATCCGGCGTCCACCCGTCTGAGGTCGGTGTTCCGCTCCGGGAGCTCTCTCGTGTACGCTCGTAGATGGTTTCCTGCTGTGCCATTTTCTCGGCGAATGCTAGGGATCGGTTGTATATCTCCGCGAGGTCCGTGGAGCCATCTGTTGCTCCGGCGCTACTGGCGCTATGTCTGCGAATGCTTTCCTCGTCGCTTTCGAGGATCGTGGATACACGTGCCGGCACTGCGGCCCCGCGGTAGACTTGCATTTGGCGGGTAGGTTGTGGTGGGGAGGCCGATGGTGAGGATTGGGAGGGACTGCCACCGTCTGGAGTTAAGGAGCGGGAGAGAGAGCTGGAAGACTGGTTCGCGCCGAGCATGCGAGTCATGTGTGTTTTCTCGACGATGCCTATGCGGTCCGCCGAGGCGTTGGAACCGTCCTTTGAGTAGAAGCCAAAGGTTCGCCTCCCTTCTATTTCCCAGGTATTGCCCCTCATGGGATCTTCCTCGTCCGAGTCCTTGTTTCTGCGGCGGTACCAGAAAAATAGCGCTACTGCTGCGATCGCTGAGAGGAGGCCGAGCAAGACTCCGAGAACGGTGGCCGTTTTATTGTCTTTACATTCCTTTTCTCCTTTCTCCCCCATTGGCAGGGCAGTTGCCTTTGGAGGGCTATATGTAGAGATCCAGGTATTCGTGGTGACGTTGAACAGATAAGTGCCCTCGCTGACCTGTGGTGCTTTCCCAGCTTCAAACGGAGAAATCTTATACCCACTTGTAATCATCATGATATCCCCATCAAGCATCACCGCCGCATGTCCCGCCAGTCCATCCTGATGACCGTCGCCGGGAGGCCCAAGTTCTCCTCCAAAGATATACGGGACCTCCCATCTCCACCCGCCTCTACCTATCTCGCCAGACATATCCAGAACAATCAATCTAGGTTCAGCAGGGGTGTTAACATCGCCAACCCATCCTCCATAGACAATCACTCGCTTCCCGTCATTGGTCGCGACCGCAGTATGCCCCGCCCGGGAATCGATTCGCCGAGTAAACCCTTCGTCCCGCTGCTCCACAATAGTGGAGAGATCCTCCCTCGTAGCTCCCGGGGTGGGCTCCGGTATGTTACCCACCTTTGTCGAGCTAGTCGGTAGCTTGGGTGGGAACGATCTAGGCAGGCTCACGTCCGCAAATCTCCAGCGGCCTTCGGGAACAAGATATACAGCCACCTGCCGCATATCCACAAACGCCCTCTCGGTGTGTCCCCCAATCATGACAGTGGTCATACTATCCCCTTTCGAAACTGTCGTGAATGAAAACCCCGATTCGGGAATTGGCCAATCATAACTATTATTACCCCCACTCCCACGCTCCACCAGCGCGACAGCGGCAGAAGCAACCTCAGGTCCAGATTCCGAAAGTCCCTTTCGCTTCCCCTGGATGTACGAGACCTCGCGGATAGTGGGGAACTCGAGTTCCAGCATAGAATTCGTATACACTGGACCCATCTCCCCGGGGCAGGTCCCGCCGAAGAGGAATGCCTTCCGATGAATCTCCGTCGCGACGACGTTCCCCTGCTCGTACTCGTGCAACTCGTCGTCGCTTAGTCTAGCCCCACTCATGAACGTCGGTCCCGGGGCAATGGCACTCGTGGTTGCGGAGACCTCGTAGGAAAACCCCGCAGCATGGTTCCTTCCTTTAGGGGCAACTTCCATACTCGACTTCATATTCCGGCTCTGCCAAACGCCCGCGTGGTCCGAAACGTTGTACTCGTAAAGCCCCAGATCCGAATCGCAGGATCCCGTCAATAATACCATAACGTCGTTCTTGTCCGTCCCTTTCCCGCTGAAGAGTAACGGTGTCATCGATATCTGCCCTAATCCTGGGTTCTTCGGCGGTGGGGGAGCCGGTAACTCTCTGAATGCATTGGACATGTTCCTCGCGGCTACCCGGTCGCTTACGTTTAGCGAAACGAACTTGAACTCCGTTGTTTGGGGTGATGGTAAAAAGAGGTAGAGCGTCGAGGAATCCTCCGATAGGAGGGCGCTAGCCGGTGTGTATTGTGATAATGTGGTTGATGATGCGAACTGTAACAGCAGGGATAGTAGTGATGATAGGAAGAGAAGGTATCTCATCATGACTACGCTACACCCTTCTCCGTGAGGTAGGGTGGTGGTTTGAAGGAGCGTAAGTTCGACAAGTGCTGGTGGAGGAAGTGAGGGAGCATGATGGGACTAAGTTAATTCGCAGGTTTGCTGTAGGGAGATAAAGCTGTGGCGGGGTAGCGGGGTGGTGAATGGCTGGGGGAAGGGCGAAAGTTGGATGGCTGAGGGTGTATATACGTTCTTTTGTTCACGCTGGGTGCGGAATGGAGGACACATTCCAGGGGAGGGGAAGGGGGAGATGCTCCGGGAAGATGGCGCGCCCACGTGTTATGCATATGTGGGTACTTGTCCTTCTCCCCTTGGATTCCTGTCACCCTTAGAGACATGCTGTCAGCCATCCCTTTCTTTCTCTGCATTCCCCGCTCTTCACCTTCCTGCATCACGATACCTTCCTCCGAGTGATCCTCTATGATCCCCTACGCTTCATCCGAACCACCACCGATCATTCGTTATCCACCAAAAGCAACCAATAGCCAGCACCTCCACCTTTGAATCCCATTCATCGCCTTTCCGCCTTTTCCCAGTCAAAGAAGCCGCTGAAATTCACCTCCAAGAACCCACATGACCCCGCCGAAGCAAACATTCCCCAACCTTCAACGAAATTCGCTCGAGCAACCCCCTCCCAATCCAGAGGAATGATCAAGTAGCCTCCCCAGTAACAACGCGTTCCCCCCCAGCTTGTCCTTCAGCCACCTCATTCGATAATATGAAGATCAATCAGCCAACAAAAAAAAAACGGCCAAGCAAGTTGCAAACTTTATTCCAATATACCTTCAACGCCAAGGCTCTACTAATCGCTACAACAGCCTCCATATTCAGAAACCGTCACAATTGCTAAAACAACCCCAGTCAGAATTTCACAAACACACCATTATGGGGAAAAAATAGGAATACTTCGAAATATAAGTTAATTAAATTCAGACTAGTCCAAGAGACTATTCGACTTCTAACCCACACGGTGGAAGTATGTACAAGAAAATTGAAAAGGACCCCTCCAAATTTACAGCCAATCTAATTTACTCCCAGTGATGTATCTAGATGCTAAAAAGAAAATCAAACCCCCACAAAAGCGATATCGATGAAGTGCTACCCATCCCGATCGTGTACAGTATCGCAGATATCGCAACAACCTTCAAGTCGACCTTGCCCCTCATTGCTTCGCCTTGATTTTTAGCTTTTAAACATGTACCGTGCCACAAAACTATTATATACGAAACAGCGAAAAGACTAGCTGCAGCGCTTAGAAGCCGAGATTTTTAATACCCCAATGCTAAAATTCGAGTCAGCAAATGGATTATAACGTTTGTGGATAAGATTAGACAAACCTTCTCGGCATTGAAAGTAGCGGGAGTATCCGTCTTCCAGTTGTCATCAAAAGCAGTGAAGTAGCATACTTCGGATCCCATGGCACTCTTGATAGAGGAAAGGGCAGCAGCTTGGTTTTCGGGAGAAGGAACACAAGAGCCGTTAGAATCACCCTGAGTAGGCCAGCCGGTTTCTATAAAGGTTTTAGCAATTGGTCTTCCTCGATAAAGAGGTCACATTAGAACTTACCAGTGATCAGAACCTTCTTTCCACCACAAGCGTTCTGAACATTCTGGGACTGAGTCTTCAAGAAGTCACCAGAGGCAGAAGCGGCAACCTTTCCATCGAAGAAGGGGTGGCAGTTGGCAGCAGCATAATCAGAAGCCTCACACAGAATCGGGTTAGCCATGATGGCAACAAAAGTGTCAACCGTAACGACTGGTCCATTGTATCCGGCGGGTCTCAAAAGATCGCGAGCGCTGTTAACTCTAGCTGCGACATCACTAGCACCCATCTGACCGGAATTGACAACTTCATTACCAACAGCAACAGTGTGAACCAGTCCCCAGTCGCTTCCAACCTGGGTTATAAGTTGCTTGATCTCATCGTCACTACTGGCAATGTTGTGAATACCAAGGAAGAGCTTAAAACCATACTGCTTTGCCGCAGCGATACCATTGGGAACCTGGTTGCAGTCGATACCGTAGAGACGGAGGAAAGAGAAGCCCTGAAGTTGGGCAGCATCAGAAAGAAAGCTAGACTGGTCCTTGCAGGTGCCATCTGCATTGTAGGGAGAGTAGACGATTCCTCCCTTACCCCCGGTGGTAGAGACTTCATCAGGAGTTGCGAACCTTCTGCCATGACGCTCTCCTATGGAAAATTAGTCAGGGCTCAAATCCAAATGCCAGAATTTGCGATAACATACCATGTGGCTGGGCAGAGCTGAGCTGCGATACTGCAAGCAGAGCAAGGGCAACAACATTTGACAAATGTGCGAAAACCATATTGACAGATTGTTTGTTGTTTTGTGTATATAAAAGTCCTATTCGATTCTCTTACAATGGAGACCCTTCGAGGATGCAGATGTCCTGATCTTCACTGATAACTAGCTGAGATTAAGTTGTCCCTTCGTTTTTTTTTGTTGAGGAGCTGCAGGACTGAGACTGGTTTAAGACAAACAGGTGCGTATCGGGAGGCTGATGTTGTTCACTGAGGGATTGTTTGCTATCAAAGCTAAGGAGAGTGTGTAAGTCGATTTAAATGAAAGGCAAAAGGAATGACTAGTTGATAACGGGACAGAATAGAAGGATGGTGAATGAGCGACAAACAGCCTCAGCAGCGGGTTAGAAAATGGTAGGGATAGAATTTGGAGGAGGTGGGAGGAGGGAGGTAGATAAATACATAGAAAAACCAACCAAGGGAACGAAGGATGGTTGAAAACCACAACCACCCGTCACTAACTCTGCTAGGGGGGGGCAGGGTTCACACTGCTCGTGCACAGAACCACACCCACCCACAGTTGTCATCGCCCACAATACTGCCGTAACTCATTCACTCACTCTCACTCACAGTCCCAACTGGGATGGAGGGGGGAAGGGCTTTCAGGACAAGGAGTGCTCTCCCAGACTGGCTGAAAGAAAGGCCACCAGTGCCCACCACGTTTTAACCTCTACAATGTAGATTCGTTGCAGGGTGCCGGGGCAAGGGCGGAAGCAAGCCATGCCGCCTCTTCCTCCCTAGTAAGTATCTATCAGTCTGTTCACAGCCAATTCAACAAGTCCACTTTCAGTGAGGCACGACTACTTGTATGCAGACCCCAGTCACGGGAGAAATGCATCCTCGTAGCAATCAGTCCTCGAGTAAGGTAGCAGCACTCGAACTTGTGTAAGCACAGTGACCAATGGCCGAGAAAAGAAGGAGTTACGAATTTCGCTATATAACAGCCACACTGTGTGCTAAGAAAGCTATGCCGCACCATCTTTAGGAAAAATAGTGCCGGTACCTGCAGCTAAACGCCAAGCCATATTAGGATTTCCTAGGATTTACCCGAGCACAAACCCAAAAACCCACGATCCCTCCCATCCGCGAAGCGCCCGACCCCCCCCAAAACCCTCGAGTTGGACTCTATTCTAGACGTGTGTGCAGCACTTGTTGGCATGAGAGAAACACTAGATGAGTTGAGCCTGGCAGCAACCCCATTGTGTGGTATTGATAGCGTTGTTGAAATTTAAAAAAAAGGTAGCAATAATGCATTGTCAGTTTCGTTTCATTAGTGAATACACAAGTTCAAAATTAATGATCTTGTTCACAAGTAATTTGGTAGCGCCATCGCATCGCCAAAGAAGGTGCTAGCGCCGTCGGCTCAGGAGACAGGTCTAGACTCAAGAACGGCAAGATAATAAAAAAAACTAGAAAACTAATTATCCCTTAACAGAAGAAAGAACAAAATAAAATATAAAAATATAAAAATGCACACATTGACCAGGGGTAGCGTGCCCGTATGAAACTTTCTCGCCGCTACAGTGCCGGTACCGTATTTTAGGGCTCAGTCCAGCGATTCTGACTTGTACCCCTCCCTAGTCAGTACTTGTATATCTCCTCAGCCAATAATTCCTTATAAAACTAACCGTATTCTGTTCCTGCATATTATCGACAAGATAAAGACAAAAAAGAAGCGAGCAAAAAAAAAAACACGTTTTTGCTTTTCCCACTTTTTCCTCTTTCTTCCTTCATCTTCTAGATGCAATAATCCGAGTGAGTGGGCGTTAGAAACTCTCTTCACCAACACACTCGGCAACGAGCGAGCGGGTGTGAATGAGCCGTGTCAGCTTGCGCTCTTTGATCTTTAGATCGAGTTCCGAAACCTTGGCTCAGGATTGCTATTGGATCTGCCATCTCTCTCCCCCTTCCTCTCCCCTGTCAAAAAATCCGACGTGCCCGTGGTGGTACGAAATAAGGTACCGTAACGAGCAATAATCATTTATTTGTTTCGGCCCACAGCATTTTCCCTTCTCCATCCCTGCCCGCCGCCTTCCTTCTTGCTTTTTTTTCTTTTTCTTTTTGGCATGGGAGCGGAAGTTGAATTGGGACACGTAAGTGTTGAAATGTGGTTCCCTCTTTGTAGTGGAACTTCAGTTGTTTGTACTCGTAAGCTGTATTCTGTAGGGGTCACCATGCTGGTACAAGTACCGGTATGCCCGCTGGGACCCTTCTGGCTCTTCTCAAGAGCACCTTCAGTGGTCACCCAATCGCCCTGCAATAAAATCCAAACCAAATCCTGATACCGACATGGCTCCCCTCCATTCATGTTTATATATTACTAAAACACAATTGTAGAGCTTCTGTAGTACCGGTAGTCAACTATGACCAGTTAACTAGCTGGCCAGTCGACTACCCTGTTTTTTCCCCCTACTCGCGCATGGGATATGGTACTGTACGAGTACGTGTACACTAGTACTGCAATCGTTGGAGTACGGTGCAAGTATTAGCCAAGCCCGTGGCGGTCGGTGGTCGTGCGCGGGCGGTGCAAGCAAGACACACCAGATGAAAGGAAGGGTTGGAATGGAATTTCCCACCACCAATTCGTAGGCCTAGCCGTTTGAAAGAAAAGTTTGCCCAAAGGGTGCAGCCGAAGAAGAGAGACAGGAAGGCCTCCTTGTCTTGATCCCTCCCTCCCTACCTACCGATTTTGGGCGTCTGGCGTGGTCCCGCACCCGGTTTCTTGCCGCTATCCCAGACTAGGGACAAAGTCAAAGCACAGTGTTCCTGAATAATATTAACCCAGTTTTCTATGACCTTGCACTTTTGTATCCGGAATCACAAGAAAGGAACACGAGCGGATGTATTACACGGTGAAAATAAAATAAAAAAGTTTCAAAACTCAATGTGCTCAGCCACGAATTTTAGGTTGACCTGGAATGTTGTGTGATAATATGTTTGCAAGGTATTAAATTTTCATAGCATGAGCGAGCAAAGTACTGAACTGGAGCACACGTCCAGATGAAGAAACCCAGAATCACAAGATGGGGTTTCTTTCCCCTCCCTCTCAATCACCATCTTCAGCTCAATTCAATCCATCCCTCACCGGCACGGCGTCTGCACTGTCCCCCCAAACAGGAACCCTCCAGAAGAGCACCCCCCCCCACTCCTCCATGCCGACGAACAAACACAGTGCATTTGTTCATCACTCGGGTTCCCCGAAGCCCCTCACTCAGTCAGTCAGATATTGTCATCGCGTTCCTATATAATACCCAGCACCCGCAAGCCACCCCGTTCTCTTTTACCTGGGGGAAGGAAAACCTTTGCTCACTGCCCACCGGCCGTGGACAGCTCCCATCAAGAAGGAAGGAATTCCCGAAACGACGCCCCGGAATGCTGTCCATCGATGCTTACGACTACAACCAGAGAAAGAGAACCAGAGAAAGAGGGGCGCATTGATGATGTTCCTATGGATGGGATGATAGGGCTTTTCGGGCCCCACTTGGCCCCTCCCTCATCCACCATTATCGTCACCGTGAGCTCTGCCGACAGTGGGGGAATATTGCCACAGTGGGAAGGAAGCATAATGACCAAGGGATATGCTAAGTAAGTCGAATTGCGCAGACCCCGTCCATCTATCTCGCGCAATGCGCATCTCAAGAAGAAAGTTGTGAAAAAAACAGAATATCGGAGGAACTCCGGTCCTATGCGCCAAGGACCGTATTTTCCATCCTCGCAAAGAACACTCGATGGAAGAAGCAAGCAAAAAAAATAAAAAAATAATAATAATATTTGTAGTCTACTTCCCTCAACAAGTCGAGCGGAAGGGAAGGAAGAATAGAAACGTGTCTCTCCGATACCGGTGCGGAATTTTTTTCACTTCCCTTTCTTCCCTTGTATAACCTATATTGAAGTCCATTGCTGCAAGATGTGATGAGCGATATAATGTGGTAAGTACCGATATCTGTTATCGTTCACTATCCACTCTTTGCCTGCCTTCCGGGCGAATCGGCTGCTGGTTGCTTTCTCACAGTGCCGGTGATTTACCTGCCTCTTGGGCGGTACAGTACCTTGCCTAAGATGCTGCTGCAGGAACCGAAATGTGAGCTTCTTGGCGGGAGGTGGGCGGTAATTACCCATTGGGTACTGGGCAGTAGCTGGGCAATTTGTGTTCGCTTTGCCTAGTGGAAACACGTAGACTAATTCATATAATTGAGTTTCTTTTGAGTGGGGTAGAGTGCCGGTAGAGAACGCTACAGTAGAGTAGGAAAGGTATCACAAGGGATTACATCTTGATCTTCTACATTATTACTTGCGTGCGAACGCATTCGAGGAGAAAAGTCCTGCTCCCCGCACTGTATGGAGGGACTGCAGGCGCCACGGCTGCCGCAAATATCAAGAAGGGTCGAAAGATGGAGAAGAGCAAGAGAGTGTTTTGGCTAGAGGGAGGAAGGAATGGTAGCGAACTGTTCGATTCTATGAACAACGAATAAACGCTAGTCTCGTTCGCTTGCTCGTTGTGATGATCCGTCTTCGCTCAAGTGCATAATCCCGTTTCGATGCCGAGCTACCGGTACCAATCGTCCCAAATACTTACAAATACCCCCCCCAAAACCGCGATAAGAAATAATTGGTCAACAAGCGACGCTACATTGCGTTATCAACACCCCAACTAACTATCATTTCTCCCCTCTCACCCCCAAATTCCCACACTTGCCCCCTGGTTATCGAAACTATGCTATGCCATGCGTGCCGCGAATCTTGTTGTCTCTTTGCCTCTGCCCGACTTGCTAGGATGCACCTTCTGAGGGAATAAAAAGGTATTTGCCTTTTTCTTTCCTTTCGCGAGTTGATAATATTATGATACTAAGGTTGACATGAGACATTCTGGATCTTGGTTGGTTGCTTGTCAACGTTTTGTTTGATTGGAGATTAGGTTTTGCGGATAGGCTAACCTACTGTAGTAGTGTTTGAAGGGGTGGGGTACTCGAAAGTTAGAAGTTGTAGTAGGGTTAGACAGTAACCCCCGCCCTGTACTCTACTTTAGGTCGTAACAGATGGGTCCGGGTCAAAGATAGTATTGTTATTTTTTTGTTTCTATCTCGTTTCGTTTCGTTTTCGTTTGTGTTTTAGCGCTGCGTGGGTCTGCCTAGGCGGGATTCGTACTATATAGCGCTGCACTGCTGAACAGGTAACAGGTAGGGTAAGCATAGCGCTATGCTCTGTAGTAAAGCTTTTTTCTCGGACCTAGTATCGCAAGCACAACTCTTGCTATTCATGCGCAATTGCGACACTGCGGCTGTTGCTAGAATTGCTTGGGTTCGGATAAAGGCATTGACGAAAGAGTAGAAATCAGTTTCCATTTCTAAGAAAGAAAGGCTTAAGTTATAGAATGAAGTAGCGACAGACGAGCCCGAAGGGAATGTGATACCAGTCTCTATCGTGCACTATCTTTACTCTCCTGTATCTACTTATGTGCTGTACAACTTATTAGAAAAGTTTGGTCTGATCCTCCGACGATTCATCTAACCAGAGATCCTTCTTCCTTCTACCATAACTCCTACACCTACGATAGTAGTAGCGATGAAGCATTCCTAAAAAGGTGAGTTGGGAGAAGGAAGGAAGGAAGAAAAAAAGCGGGAGAAAAATAGAATCAGCAGATATCTAGAGACATGTGTTGTTGCACTGAAGGGCTCGAACAGGGGAGCAGTCGACAGAGCAGTCGACAGGTGTCCCGGATGCACCGGATAGGTACCGGGATTCCCGGCTGGCGATCTGTGATTGCTGAAGCACGTACAGTATGCCTAATACCGGTGATTCCCGTCGCTTTCGATAAGCTGATTGCTACTTTTTGCTGTTTTAAATCGAGGTTTGGGGATATCATACCATGAAAAAAGGTGGGGTGCTTGCGGGGTGCTTGCGGGGTGGTGGGGTTTGGGGGGGTTTGGGGGGGTTGAAGTGGTTGAGTTATTGAGATGAGTTGAGTGGCGTAGCTCGGAGTTCACTCCCCTTTTAGATGGATGGGGAGACTCAAGGTCAAAAGTCTTGGAGTCCGGTATGAATTAGGTACCAAGAGGTTTCCTGTCGTGCACATCACGCTTGAGTGCTGTATTCAAGCTAGGGGCCAGGAATCTGATTTCACGATGTTACATGGTTCAAATTTTTGGCCTAGATGCGATGGCATGTGAAACTGGGAGCTGCTTTTCTTCGGCCATGAAGCCAGCAGTAATTGCAGTACTATCCTGAGCTTGCTGCCTACACCTCCGGGCCCAGCAAGAAGTACCAAAGCTTCGCGCGCCTCGGTAGATAAGGAATGAAAACACATCCTTTCCCTACCCCCCCCCCATACCGGTAGTCCAGGATCTGGAATGGCAAAGCACCCAAATCACCCCGGATCACTCGTGACTTGAAAGCCATGCATGGGTCTAAGCCTGTGCATGGCCTCATTGATCAACACCAACAGGAGGAAGAAGCATAGCTTCGGGAAAGGGAAGAATATATACCAATAGCACCTCATTGTTAGCACGTTATTCTTGTGTTCAGGAATTGGGGCAATGAGAATATCAGTCCAGCAAGGGGAAAGAAGGTGTGTACTAAGCGATGCGCGGAGAAGATCTCAAAGGATTTGTCTACCACTGGGGTAGGCGGTCAGATATTGTCAGTTAATGGCGCACCGGTAGGGCAAGTCGGCTTGAGCTGTAGTAATGCCCATACATCATGACTTCCTGAAGCAGCCCCCTTCTGTATGGCTTGCCACCTCCGCACTGGAAATTTGGTGCGTCAGTCAGGTCGCTCAGGGTGGGGATTCTCTAGATACTGCCGTACTTTTTGCAAAATTTTGCCGACAGCCACGTGCAGAAAGGGTTGTGTCTCCACGCTACGTCCTTCTCGAGTGCTACCACATGTTCAGCGAGAGGGGGGGGCAGGAGGTGTGAGGGCAGGCAAGGATCTAATGTCTGATTTTTTGCACCAGGCGCTGGGTTCCTTCCCCCCCACCTACTCTTCCATCCTCGTCTCCTGAGGGCATGTCGGGTTCTTTTTTTATTTTTATTTTTATTTTTAACTCTCTCTCGGGGAACCTGTGATCTTGAAAAACTGAGTCTGCCGTAGCTATGAGGGCTTATTGGTAGAGCTAGGAGCCTGGCGGTGCGGGTTACGTTGTTTTTGAGATTGTATCCCCGGTGTTGGAAGGAGATGGAAGGTTGGCGGTGGAAGGGATGTGAGTAAGGGATGGTAATAGTTCGTAGATCTTTGAGTTTGCCTGTGTGTGTGGGGGGGGTAAATGTATTAAAGTGGAGATATATCTAATGAGGTATCCTGGCTAGAGGATTGTATGTCTAGGAGAAAGATATTAATTATTAAACACGTTATCAATGACTGTGGAACTGAATAAGCTATCGATAGGGAATCCAGTACATAACAGCCTCCGTGGGACGCCGAGATATATTTTCCGAGAACGGGGCAAGTTATGGGCAATGTCTACCGGCATTTAAGTTGGAGGAAGCAAGCAGGTAAATACCGACGGATGATTAGTGGAGTGGTGCAGTAGAATTACAAACACACGCACACACAGGAATGCTATCGACCAAGTTACGGGATATTCTATACATACCCCCATCAATGAACTTGTTATATTATACAGTTTCTGGAAGAGAAGAATTCTGCAAATATCCGGGTCCAGCCTTGATTGTATGAATTGAATGGGGAGAGCTCTCTTTCTCTCTTGCCTGGTCCAATCCTCCCTGCTTAGATATCAACTAAACAACTTAACTCCTGCTTGAACTTCAAGTGTTAAAAGAATTGCTCCTAGTATTTGCTTCTAATCGATGATTGGCTAATTAACTAACTGACTGACTGACTGACTGATACACGAGGTAGTTTTATGTCCTTGGAAGATATGGTTCGATTTTTTTCGATTTTTTTTTTGGTAATGTTCAAATTACCCTTTCCCACACCAATATTAATCTAAATACATATCTAGCCCGGGCTAGGGTATGGGGAACCAATCAACTCCTAATGCAATTGAAAGACCCATCCCAGAAGTTCACCCCCCCCCCCTTCACGATGAGTCAACTTATCACTGAACAATCCAACAAGCAGGGGAGGGAAAAGGAAACAACAGATTCTAACCCTAGGGAGCATGATATTGAAGGCCCTATCCTCCTCCTCAGATCAGTAGGGCTGTAGGAGGAGGAGGAGGAGGAGGAGGAGGAGGGAAAATCTCTCCTGCTATGATACGAGATGGTAGAATCTGATTCTGGACCTGTACACTTAAGCGTGAGGCATGGTTCGACCAGGGTAGCGACAGCAGAAGGGGAACAAAACAAGAATCAAGAGTAGGAAATAATCGTTTTTCTCCCTGTGATTCGGAAATAAGCCCCCCAGTTGACACTACTGCTGTTAATGAACCCGTGAATCCAGCCAATATCAGTATGGCCTATATTTTGGGATGGGCTATTGGTCATCACCTGGTATCATGGGACAATATTGTCGGGTATATTGGTAATGGTTGGGGGAAGCTTCTTTTTGTATCGCAAGGGAGTTCGCTATTTGTGTTAAATATATGTCCAGTATCATACTCTCCAGTTCGGAGGGGGTGTGAGTGATAGAACGTGATCGGGCAAATTTTTGGGGATTCTTTTCTATCGTGGCTTTTTGTAGCACACATCATCACGGGCACGCTCTCCTATTTCCTTGCTTGCTTGCTCTCGGCAGCATACACTTCAATCATGGCGTTATCACAGAAGGGCAATTGGGGGAGAAGTTGAAGAAAAAAAAACTTTACAAAACAACCAACCTCACCGTCTCGAAGGAGATTACTCTCGCTCTGCTATGGCATTTCAAGGGAAAAGAAAAAAAATCAGTCTTTATCTAAACTATATTACTATCTCCAACAATCAAAACAAGAGAGTTGATTTAATTATCATGATGTGGTTTGATAGGCTAGGGCTAAAGAGCCGACCCACTACTGGCGTGGACAGGAAAAGCTGGGAGCTCCATTGCCTCTCCAGTGTGGAGGTAGTTTGGGTATTTAAGGGCAGCTTCGTTGCTGGATTGGAGATTGAGAGGGTGAGAGGGATGGGTTCAAATTCCTTTCTTCTTTCCTAGTGATATTCCACCTGATCTACCAAAGAAAAAGAAAAAACTACTAACATCACCTCCTTTCCTTCCGTCCTTCTTTCTGACGCTATCGCACTCATCATTCATCTGACCACATCCGGTAATCATATTAACCCTCTACCGGAAAAGAAAAGAAAAAATCCAATCAATCGAAGGAACTGCATTGTGCGGTTACCGATAACCAACTATACGCCCGATACACGAAAACACGCAAATAGCGTAGAGAAAACCGCCCAAGTTAGTAGAGCTCTACTACAAACACACTTAGAGCGTCTAACAGCCAATCCCGTACTCTTCTTTTTTTTCCTGAACTTTACAAAGGCCGTACTTCCGAACCATCACTACATGAACCCGCTACTATACGAGCTCTTGGCAAATTACCAGATTGGTTTTGGAGTGATGGGGTGTGACCATTCTTCCCCTAAGAGATATCCTGGGGGATGGGGATGGGAAGATGCGGGACCGGAATCTACGAGATTCACTGGTGAGAACATGCTATGCTGCCCATCGTGCTGCAATAACAAAGGTAAAAGTTTTACTTAAGCTGCGTCCCAGTAAACCGTAACTAACTATAGTAACAAGACGAGTATCTATCGTACCGGGATGATAGCGAGACTTCATCCCGTTTCGATTCGCAGACTCTTACTCACAATCACAGATCATCGCTTATCCATGGCCCATTTCCCATATTTTTCCTCTCATCGAGTTTTTTCTTGCTATTCGCCGTCTAACATACATTTCTCATTCCACTACCCCTTCCCTCCCCCAATCCATCATACACCCATTTTAGCCAAGTAGTGCGAAAAAGAAACAGTGGAAAAAAAAACTCTAGCAGCCAATTAAGACCCCCCCGCCAATGGGGAAAAAGGATATAGTTATACAAATATCGAAGAACCCTTGCTTACTCTCTCTACCCTTTCCTAATGCCTGCTACCGTCCTACCATACCACTACTTGAAAGAAAAATAAGAAAAACAAGGAATGCCCAGTATGCAAGTTACTCCGTTGGTGGTTGTGGAAGAAAATAGAGAATAGACATTTAATGAGATGCAATGCTCGTGATGTTGAGGGAAGTGGTTTAATAAGCGAAAAGGCTAAGGAAAAAGAAAAAGACAGAAAGGTAGGAGACTTTGGATCTTTATGAGGCTAGCTGGGGCTGCCTCCTCCTCCTTCTGCCTCGCCTAAAGCTCCTCCAGCTCCGACGAGGCTGCTAAAGCTATCCGTTATAGGTGATCTTAGGTCGACGAGATGCTGCGGCGACTCAGGGGTGGGTTCGGGTTGGGAATGCTCGTTTTGAACACCGACCACAATAGTGCCCTCCTCTTCGACAATGTCTTCCCCACCGTCATCATTCTCATCAGCTTCCATCTCCGCAAGCTCGCGATCGAATTCCTGCGCAAAGCCGTCAAAGTCGTCCTCCTCTTCCTCCTCCCCCCCCACCTCCTGTAGTTCATCAAATTCTTGTTCTAGCTCCTTCTCCGAGTTCCCGTCGAGAGTTCCGGACGAAGAACCTGGAGTGTTGGTTCCGGAGGGGGGTGCATAGGAGGAAACAGATGGAGCGACGCCCTCGACAATTCTCAGCCCGCTACTAGGGCGGTTCCTAACCATCTTTTGGCGCTTTGATAGCCTGGAGCCTGGAATTGAGTCTTCGAGCGAGGGCTCGCCAGTTTCCTCGTCTGGGGTAGAACTTCTCGAGCGCTTGCTAGCTTTCTTGGTGATGATGTCTGTGCTCCCATCACCGGGTGCGTTACCGTCTTCGGCTTCGGTGTCTTCATCGTCGGAGCCTAGCCATTCTCTCAGTTCCTCGTCTACGTCCATCCAACCTACGTCTGTCATACCTAGCATCTCGACAGTTGATAATTCCTCTGTGTGAATGCTCTGCATCTCGTCGTCGTCCGAGTCATCGTCTTCAGAGGATAGCATTGGGCCATCCAAGCGGTGGTCATCGGCACCATTGAGTAGTCTTGGATGCCGATCTTCGGGGTGAATTGGGAGGAGATATGGCTTCTCCGGCTCCTTCCTCCAGCTTGAAATCGAATCGTAAAGCCATTGTGGCGTTACTATTTTGATATGAGGGTATTTTGACGCTGCGCGTCTGACCTTTGCGGTCCGGCTCTGATAATAGTTAGTCTCCGGAGGAATGTTTGACCGTCTTATTGGATCAGATACCCTCGCAGCAACTAGATGCGTTACTCTAGAAACTACATCATCCATAACAACTGCGCCAAAGCTTTTACACCAATGCGCGATATCGGAACTATGGGGAAATAGGGCCGGTCAGAAGGCTTTTGTGCGACGGGAATACTGATTGACTTACTTCTGAACTTCCACTCCCAGTGGGATAATTCCAGAAAAGACTAGAACAACACTTCCTAAGGCTTCCGTCTTCATTTGGGGCATTATAACTTTGACATCGGGAACTGCCTTAAGCTCGGAAACCCTAGCAGATATAACACTCTTATTCTTTTCGTATAATTCGTAAAAACTTCGGTGCACTTCTGTCAAGTGGCGTTCGAGGGAGACTAATTCAACATCTTGGTCGTGTAGAACGCTGTGTTTAGCCCTCCCTACTTCACTTGGTGTCGTTGACTCTATTCCGTTTTCACCGTTTAGGTACTCGTTAGCGGCCTTCTCGTCTTTCTTATCTTGTTCCTCTTGCTTTCTGGCTAGTGGACGATCGATCTTTTGGGCACTAAGGGCCTTGTCGAGTTCTTTACTCTGGGCGTTGAGGAGATTTTCAGCAGAAACACCTTCCCCAATGGTGACAAGCTGGTCTAATGCTGCAAGTTGAGTTGCACTACTGCTAGCTCCGATTGCATTTTGAGTCGTGAGAACCCCTTCCACGTCGTCATCATCATCGTCATCATCATCGTCGTCGTCGTCGCCAGCATCATCACCCTTCTCTACCTTCTGATCTATCGGCATCGCCATATCGGTAGGGGAAACCGTCGGGCTAACCGGAGCGTTCGCGACAGGCGCTGGAGGGAGGAATTCTTGACGTTTCGGCAAAAAGCTCGAGTTAATGTCTCCAATCCCGACGAAGAAATCGTACGGCCGCACTTTGACCAAGTTATCACTCCACTTCCAAACATCACCTCTGTCATCGATGATAACGACCATCTTCGTATCAACCGGGAATATTCTATGAAGACTCTTTTGAGTCATGCTCCCGCTTTCATCTCTGCTTAACACCCTCTCACCGAATATTCTACCATCTGGATCAACGATCTTCTTGACCGACATTGCGTACGCCCGGGTTCCCATAGTGTATATATGGAGCTCGTAAAGCTGGGAGATGTGTTCTAGGAATTCTTTTAGGCCTGGGCGCATCTTTACATAGTACCAGGTGCCTCGGCCACCGATTATATCCTCGTCTAGCTTGAAAGCCTGAACATCCTTGACAGATTCGTGATTGATGCAGAACGGGTCATTTTTCCAATCGCCAACCGTAGGATCAACCGTAGCATGGATAATAGTCTGATCGAGATCGACAACGAGAGATAGCTTTTTCGACTTGAGAAGCCGCCTTTTCGTCTCTTCTTCCAGTCGAGTAGCCTCCTGTTAACGTGCAAACACGATGTTAGAAACAAACTCTATAAACACTATCTCGAGTCTCGTAGCTACAAGTTGGGATAGGGAATGACGCACGTCTTGACTAACTGTGAGTCCCATACTATCGTGAACCATATGTATTGTCGCGCGATCCTTGTTAGAAAAGTGGCCGTGGTCTAGTCTGCAAATATATTACCATTAGCGCAAATAGCGGAAACATCTGGCGGAGAGATATTGCTTACAGAGTCATGTCTTGCCCGCACATGCTGCATAATCCAGCGAACTGCACTTCGTGGGAGCAAGGCTCTTCAATTTCCATAATGTTGACACTGCAGAGCCTCGGGATTAGCGATCCTCTTCCTCCTCCCCTCTTCCCCCTCACCCAGACAAACTTCGAAATAATTGCGGATAGATGTGTAGAAACCTACCCAGGTCCTTCGATAACAGTCCCAACCTCAACTAACCAACTGTTTAATCTACCCTCCACAGGGGCATGGAACTGTGCGGATAGCTTTTTCTCCACCTCTCGCTCCTGACCAAACTCCGGGTATTCGGTCACAGTGGTCATGTATGTGTAGAGAAGAACGGCCTCGAGTCTCGGAATGTCATCGTTCGGCTGCTTGAGAAACGCGGCGATGGTTACCGGATATCGTACTGAGCGGGGGAGCTGGACAATCATGCCCCAGTTTCCTCGCACTTAAGCGGACAACGAAAGGGAAACAAAGGGCGACAAGAAACGCAGGTGAGTTGATGATTGTTAGCGAAAGAACGTGATTAACGATTGTGCCTACGGGGGATAAGGTGAAAGGATATGTCAAAGGGTGGGATGTGTTTGAGTGTTGGGTTAGGTTGGGTTGGAGAAAAGAGTGTGTGGGGAGGGGGGGGGGGAGAGAGGGCTGGTGCTCGAGGTGGGTTTAAGCTTTCTACCCGTGGGAGAGGGTTGAGATTGACGAACGAACGATGATCTCGTCTCGTGAACTAGGGTTCCTCTTCACGCGGCAAGGTGAACCTGAGATTCCACCGGTCAACTTATACCCTAAGTGTCGATACCGTCTTAAATGGATTTAATACTGTAGTTTGCCGGTATGAGATAAGGTCTGCGGGCAACACTGTATCGGTAGTTATGTCAGGTGGGAGAGGAGGATGACGGTGATTATTCGGTTGTCAATTAACGCTAGGTTTTTGAGAGCCTACCGAAGATGATAAAATGTTAATATAGGTTAAACGTGGAGATGCCAAGAAAGGGTCAACAAGTGGAGCCTTGGGGAGATAATCCTATCATACCTTCGAGCGACCTCAGCCCCTGTGTCATGAGTATCCAATCGTCAGGGATAAGTTAACAATTTATGGTGGAAGGTCATTACTATGCGTGTGCGGGTCAAGGTTATGGTATGCTTTGTGGCTTTGTTCCGATTTCTGCCCTTTAAGTTTCTTCGTGAGAAAGATACGAACAGGAAGACAGCTCCTCCTTTATAACGTTTGAATTTTGTATTCTCTTTCAAAGAACTCCGATTCCATACTTATGATACTAGGTGGGTGATACAAAGCATTGTCACCATTCTTAGGGTACCGCCCGGTTCGCGTCAGAATACTAGGGGTTTTCAAAGTTGAAAAATGGTTTTTCGGTAATGAGTGAGCGCCCGAGGTTGCATTAGGTTACCTAATGGTGTTAACCAATAGTGTTCTTACAGTTTGAGTAGCATATTTGAATGCAT
>Ga0307507_10003773_pt1 | contig 28422 bp, 3 predicted proteins | sample 7_EM_MG_FD_207223 | JGI IMG/M metagenome (GOLD analysis project Ga0307507, IMG submission 207223) | Populus trichocarpa ectomycorrhiza microbial communities from riparian zone in the Pacific Northwest, United States - 7_EM | ecosystem: Host-associated > Plants > Roots > Unclassified | place...
CAGTCGTCGTCACCTCTCAAATAGCTAGTTCATTAATCAATCAATTAATTATCTATATATTGCCTTTTATTTAAAGCTTTAAGAACGAATTTAATGCGTCTAGTGTTGGGGTTCGTATTCTGCCGGTAGGCGGTGAGCCAATTTTCCTAATTAGGAAGGTGCAAATTTAGATGTTAGCGATCTCCGTAAGTGCGAATTCTATAAAACGGAAGTCCTATACTTTAGACTTATTATTTTTATAAACGGCATATAAATGGACCTAAAGAAGATTAAAGTAATTATAAACTAGTAAAAACCTAAGAATGTTAAGGATATAAGAGCCTTTATAGGATTTGCTAATTTCTATTAACAGTTTATTAATAACCTCTCCACCCTAGTTTTACCTCTTATAGCTCTAACCTAAAAGGACAAAACCTTTATCTTTAATAAGGAATATAAGAAGGCCTTTACCTATCTAAAAGTTATATTCACTACTACACCTATACTTTAATACTTTAACCTAAACTAAAAGAGTGTTATAGAAGCTAACTTATCTAACTATATTACTAAAGGTATTCTGTCTTAGTATAATAAGGAAGGAGTACTATATCCTATAGTATACTTCTTAAAATAACTAAGTCTAGCTAAATATAACTACAAGATCTATAATAAGGAATTGTTGGCTATTATTAGATGTTTTAAATAATAGTAACCTAAACTAAAAGGCGCCGGATTTCTAATTAAGGTCCTTAGCGACTATAAGAATCTATAGTACTTTACAACTATAAAATAGCTAAGTTATTGTTAAGCCCGCTAGTTAAAATATCTGTCTTATTTCTAATTCTTAATTATATACTACCTAGGCGTTTAAGGCTAAAAACCTAATACCCTAACCTAATATTTATAAAATATACTAGTATAGGAAAAAGCGCACGCCTACTGCAATTAAACCCTACTTTACCCTAAATTATTTAATCCCCTAGCTAAAGACCTTATAGTATATACCCTTAAAATAACTAATTAATTAATTAAACAGATTATAATTAATAAATACCTAAATAATAAGTTTATCCAAGAGATACTTAAGCTAATTTAAGATGGCGTTAAACGCTTTAAAAAGATCCCTCTAAGTAAATATAAAGCTTATAGAGACCGCTTGTACTATTAGAACCGCCTAGTTATACCTAACAATAATAAACTTAAGCTTAAGCTTCTTAAATATATATACAACCTACCAGTAGCCAGCCACCTAGGCTATAGAAAAACCCCAGAACTACTCTAATAAGAATACTACTAGCTAAATATATATAGTATAATAGTCCGTAGGTTTGTTACGGCAGCAGTGGTTCCCAAGGAGGTCAAAAAGTAAGGTAGTAGAGCACCACAGGTGACTCGCAGGCGCCTCACAGGCGCTATGCAGGCGAGTCCCAAAAGGTGGGGAGATGGATCACGGGGTTTTCTCATATAGAGTTTTCTCCCCACATGTATATAAGGAGTAGTCCGCGTGGGCCCAATAGGGATCCGAATCGGACGTTAAGCAATGAATTATTATTATTATTATTATATAATATAATACAAAGGTATGTTTCTAGCTGCTATACCTACTAATAAGCCAAAGCTTTATATAAGATGTATAACAGCCTTTTAAAGCCACCACCTATTCTAGACTAAAGATAGAAGGATATTTTAATTAACTTTATTATTAATCTCTCCGTAAGTAAAGGCTACATAAATATTATAGTAGTTATAGATTGACTATCTAAGATAAGACACTTAATCGCCTGCCCTAATATGTTAATACCTACTATTGCCTAACTATTTCTGGATTATATATAGAAACTCTAGAAACTCCCTAAAACGATTATCTCCAATAAAGGTAGCTAGTTTATCTTAGTATTTTGGAAAGAACTAACTACCTAACTCTATATTAAAGTACTATTGTCTATAGTATATTACCTAGAAATAAATGGTTAAATAGAATATATAAATGCTATAATAGAACAGTATATTTAAATATATACATTATATTTATAGGACAACTAGATAGACTGGCTTGTATTTACTAAGTTTACTATAAATAACTTTATCTTAGAAACCATAAAGGTCTCCCCATTCTTCGCTAATTATGGATAATACTTGTAAATAGGGTTTAAACCCTTTAGTAATATTCCTCGCTTAGCTTATTAAGCCTTATAAGTTATAGAAGCAAACAAATTTATAAATAAGATAGAAGAACTATAAGAGTTTCTAACTAATGAAATAATATGGGCCTAATCTGTCTATAAAGCCGTAGTAAATAAGAACCGAACCCTAGCACCAGCCTACTAAGTTAGTGACTTTATCTAGCTAGATATAAGAAATTTGAATATAAAATGACCTACTAAGAAATTTAATTGGAAGAACGCTGGCCCTTATAAGGTTAAAAAGTTGTCTTCCCTTATGCCTACTAACTAAAGCTCCTTAATATGGTTAAAATCCACCCTATATTCCATACGTTAGTCCTCTATCCCACTGCCCCTATATTAGACGCCCTGCCTAGACAGATCTAAGACCCTCCCCTATTAGTTAAAGTAGATAGTAAGGATAAGTACCTTGTTAAAAAAGTTAATGATATTAAGTATAATAAATGGAAACGTAAATATATATACCTTATAAAATGGAGAGGCTTTATTAAGCCCATGTGGGAACCTATTAACTCTATAGGACTTATATAAGCTATAAAAGACTTTTACAAACTCCACCTAGAATTACTATAGCCCCATCTCGCAGAAGCTTAAGTTTAAAGAGGGGGTACTATTATGGGACACCTCTGTAATACCTTATACACGTCTACCTGTTTCTACTAATATAGCAAGAAGAGACTAACTGTGAGACGACTATCTAATGGCAATCTGCTGGCAATCTATAGCAATCTAACGGCAATCTGCCACATTTTGCTATATTTTGCTAAGTCTATTATATCCTGCCAAGTTCTGCTAGGACTGCTACTTAAATCCGATTCTGTTTTATATATATATTAACCAAGCAACCAAACTAACAATATATACTCTTTCTTCCCGTTTCTTACCTTCTCTCCTTACGCAACGTCTTTACTTTATTACGCAGTTTATATACATAGCTTAATAATATCTACTTCGCTATATATTATTACCACTTGTGCTCGCTCCGTGACATAGATAGTTAAATAGCATTACTAGGAAGGGTAGATATCTTCTACCCTTAATTAGTAAAATTTAAGATAGAATTAGTAATGTATAAATCTTTGTAAAGATAGACTTAAGATAGGCCTACCATTAAATTAGGATTAAGGAGGGCGATAAATAAAAGACGGCCTTTAGGTTAAAGGAAGGACTATATAAACTATTCGTTATACAATTCGAGCTTATGGATGCACCAGCAACGTTCTAAAGGTGGATTAATAGCGTATTAGAAGAACACCTTAATAAATTAATTATAGTATACCTCGACGATATTATTATATACTCTATAAGTAAGGAAAAACACAAGGAATATATTAAATAGGGTTTATATTACGGACGCTTTAAGTACAATGTTACAACTACTTGGAGAAGAGTCGCAGGAAGCTAGTTGGTTAATATAGGCACGGTCCAGGATAGATCCAGTGGAACCATATAACGAGGAATGGTAAGCAAGTCACATAATGTTATACGCAGTGTACGAAGTATACGCAGTATACGCCATATATAACACGTATAACACATACCTCACGTACCTTACGTACAAGAGAGGATTTCTTAGGAGTACGGTTGTGTATTTAAAGGACCTCAGTCCCTACCATAGATAGTTCTCTCCTTATAGTGAATCTCAGAATACAATTAGAGTTAATCTATTAGGCAACCACTCCACCAGTTATTATTACGTTGTTATTTTATTCTTACCTACATACCTAGCCTAATAACAGGACCTACTATAGTCTAAGCTACAAGGTTCCGTTACACATTCACTACCAAGGTTACGGTATTAAATAAAGTCAAACAATATGCCACCCAGAGCACCAGTCACAACGGCGTCGGCAACAGCCACAACCTCAGGGCCAGGTAATACCAGTATAGACAATAGGGATTCTTAAGTAGTTACACAAGGTTAGTTACAGGAAATAGTTAATTACTTACAAGATAATAATAGGATACTTAAAGAACGTATTAATGGAATTGGAGTAGTAAAAGTCAAGCTACCTTTAATCAAATAATTCTTAGGAGAGAAGTTAAAGCTTAAGGGATTTCTTACGCAGATGCACTTTAAGGTAGTATAAGAAGGAGCGAAGTTAGTAACATCGTTAGATTAAGTAGCCTATGCAGGATTGTTCCTAACAGGGAGGGCACTTAAGTGGTTTAAGCCGTATCTTACGGAAATACAGGCTAATGGCATAACAACTACTAACTAAGACGTACGGTATATATTTGCCAGTTAGAATGGGTTTATAGAACAACTAATATAGATATTTAGAGACCTAGAGGCCACAACCACAGCAGAACAAAAGCTTTAGAACTTAGTATAACGCACTTCAGCAATTAAATATATAACATAGTTTTAAACACTAGCTACACAGGTTAAGTGGAATAATAGGGCGCTTATGGCATAGTATAAACAGGGACTTAAGGCTAAAGTCTAGGACGTAATTATCCTAATAGAAGATACGGATACTCTAAGAGAGTTAATAGATTAGTTAATAAAGATTAATAATAGGATCTACTAAAGGGAACAAGCCAAGAAAGGGCAAGATAGAGTTCCACAGTTATATAAGGCGCAGAGTACGCAACAACAGACATAGAGTTAAAAACTATAGAATGGCGCAGAGCTAATAGACCTAAGCGGTACTAAAGAAACCTAAAGATGGGAAAAGAAACTATAGAAACCTAGAGGTTAAGGATTAAGTAATTAAAGGACCTAGGAGTAGAGGCTAAACTAGGGATCTTAGTAGCAGAAGATGTTTAGGCGGACTCCATAGCAAGAAAGATAGTTTAAAGATGGAGCTTATATAAATTATGGAAAATAAGGTTATTTTGCTAGAGACTATAGAGGTAGTTAGAGTAACTATGCGGTAAAGGGAACTAGGCTAGCAGATAGCACATATATACAGAGGGATAACGGTGCACTGCGAGGAATAAAAGAGTGTTCAATTAATAGTTTTGCGTATTATTACAATAACGCATACCAAATTCATAAGGACGCTAAGTATAGCGCAAGCTATTGGCTATAGGAGCTATTATTATCTAAGTTTAAAGGAACCAACGAACCAGCTTGCAGATCGGACATTAAAGACAATAAATTTAATAAAGACGAAGCATTTACTAATAATAAGGTAACAAGGGTAGCTTACTAGGAGCATATAAACCTTAGAAAAGTTGAAATAAAAGTAGAGACTAAGACTATTACGGAACAAGGTTTAGTAATAGGTATTGCAATACCGTTAGATACAATTTCTATCGCTTTATAAGATAATAGGAGTAACGTTTAAAAGAAACTAAGTAAGTAGACAACTACTAGTGCTAGCTTATTACTTAATAAAGGTAAAAGGCTATAGGCTTAAGATTTTTAAGCAGAGATAAAAGAAGCTTAAGATTCTTAAGACAAGATAAGATATACCTAAGGACCTATAACAAACGAAAACCGATAAGAAAGGGCAGCAACTTAATTTAGTAACAAACGAATAAGTATAGGACGCAAGTTTAAGAACTATAAGTTTGGAGAACGAATAAGAACGTTAGCAATCCTAGGTAAACGCAGTGTTTAGCCTAAAGATTAAACAGTTAATACCAGGATTAAAAAGCAAGATAACTATAAAGATCTAGCTATAAGACGCAGAAAATAAGAAACTATAGATAAGTTTAGAACAAGAATTATCGCATAGCAAGAGCAAAAGCTAGACAAGAGATTAGCTATGCTAGGTTATATAAGGGACAGAGCACCTATATAAAAAGTTACTAATAGGCCGAGTGCAGGAATACCTAGGGTAAAGTAGTTAGATAAACTGGAATAAGAAGAGGATCTAAACATCCTAACTAGGTTTAAAGAAAGACATACTAAAGGATGTCACGATGCAGCGATGATAAGGTACTTTCTAATAGATAAACCATACACACTAAACCAGTTATATAGAAAGTAGTATAGGCAACAACACAGCGATAAATAGGAAGACTTTTATATATAGCTAGACAAAAAAGTTATCTAAAACTAACCCATTACGGAGAAACATATAAGTTACATTAAAGGAGCATTAATTATAATATTAAGGAACCTAGAAAAGGGATCTAGGGACTAGAGAAATAAGCAATAAATCTTAGTACCTATAGCAGAAATACCAGTAGTCAGGTTAACTAGGTATAGGTTTAAACTTAAGGATAAAGATAAACTAAGAGTTAACCTAAAACATGTAGCGCATTATATACTATCGTGGATAGCTTATATAGATAATATGTGTAATATATATAGAGCACCAAAAGACAAGAACCAGAAGTACCTAGTAAGGATATATTAGGCACCAGAGGAAAAGCGGTTTAGAAACGCTAAGTATATATATAGTTAGCACCTAGTAGAAGTATAAGGTTAAGGAGACTTAATACTTTAACTAGGAAGATTCCTTATAGAAAAATGCCTAGATAGATAATAGTAGTAGGAGTACCCAGAGAACACTTGTCTATGGCATATAGAGGAAAAGAAATAAACTAAGTATTGGCCTAAGTTGGACTAAGTATAGGCAGGATCTAGCAGCTAATAGTTAGGAAAAGGGGAGGTGTATAGGACTAAAGGGAACTAGTATTAGAGCCTTAGACCCTTAAAGGAATTTAAGGTTAGCACCTAAATTTAAGAGCTAAGTGGCAAGATCAGCAGTTTAAAGCGTTGGTAGATAGTAGAGCAATTAGGAACCACATATCACCAAAGGCAGTAGAAAGGATAGGGTTACTATACAGATAGAAAAAACACCCATATCCACTTACAACAATTTTAGGAGATTAGATAGCCTATAGAGGAGGTATTATTAATCTTAAAATAGGACCTGTTTAGATAACTATTAAAGGGAGACCAGTTAGAATATCTTTCAATATCCTACTATTAGGATAGGATAAGGCGATACTAGGAATGCCTTAGTTATAGGAGTACAATCTAAAGATTAATTAGGTTATAGGTTAGGTCAATATTAAAGATACTCGCTAGCATAAAGTGCGACAATAAACTAAGTTGGTATAGTACTAAGTCGGAGCGACATATAAAGAGACTAAGCAAGGCTTAAGTCATATACTAAAAAGATACCACAAGTATGGTAAAAAGTTATAGTTACTAGAAAGTAAAAAGCTATTAGAGTATATAGCATAGGACTATAAGATAGAGTTAGAAAAGGGAATAAGTCCAAAGTTCTTTCCAATCTACAAGCTTACTGAAATGGAGTTAGTAGCGCTTAAGGAGTTTATTTAGGAAAACTTACGCAAGGGATATATCAGACCATTATAGTTATTAGCGGGATATTTAGTACTGTTCATCCTAAAGAAAAACGGAAAACTTAGGATATATATAGACTACAGACAGTTAAATAGCATTACTAAGAAGGATAGGTATTCTTTACCCTTAATTAGCGAAATCTAAGACAGGATCGGCAACGTAAAGATCTTTATAAAGATAGATCTAAGATAGGCATACTATTAGATTAGGATTAAGGAAGGCGACAAATAGAAGGCAGCCTTTAGGTTAAAGGAAGGACTATATAAGCCATTAGTTATACAATTTGGGCTTATAAACGCACCAGCAATATTCTAGAAGCAAATTAATAGTGTGTTAAGAGAACACCTAGATGAATTTATTATGGTATACCTTAACGACATTATTATCTACTTAAAGAGTAAGGAAGAGCATAGAGAACATGTTAAATAGGTCTTAAAGAGACTATAAGAAGAACAGATACTAGTAGTAATTAAGAAATACGAGTTCTTTACCCAGAAGACCGATTTTATTAAATTTATTATTAAACTAGGCTAACTTAGTATAGATCTAAAGAAGATCAAGGCTATAGTGAATTAGCAAGAACCAGAGAACGTTATATAGTTAAGATCGTTCCTAGGGTTTTGCAATTACTATAAAAGGTTTATAGCGCAATAGTTAAAGGACATTAAGCCATTTACACAGTTAATAAAGAAAGAAGAACTATAGGTATAGGGAAAGGAACAATAAAAACTATTTAAGAGAATTAAAGAGTTATTTACCTAGAAGCCAGTTCTTAAGATCTATTAACTAGGTCTAGAGACGGTTGTAAAAATAAATACATTAGACTTTACACTAGGGGCATACTTTATACAGAAATATCAAGATAGATAGCACCTAGTAGCATACTATAGTTGAAAGATGACACTACTAGAGTTAAACTATAACATCTACAACAAGGAGTTGTTAGGTATAGTTACAGCACTTAAGGAATAGAGAGCATTCTTATAAGGTACAGAGAAACCATTTATAGTTAAGACGGACTATAAGAACCTTATAGGATTCCTAATAACAAAGAAACTTAACCAAAGATAGGTTAGATGGGCGGAAATACTTATAGAATACCATTTTGAAATTCAGCATACCAAGGGTACAGATAATGCACAAGCAGACACTCTAAGTAGAAAGGCTAAACTACAAAGTAATAAAAAGCTATTGGGAGATTTATTGCAAAAGGATTAAGATGGATTAATTAGGTACAATTATCCAAAGATTATAGCAACTAAGGAAAGTCAGATCCATAAATTACTAGAGAGTAATTAGACATAGAAGATCTAAGAAGCATAGGCAGAGAATCCAGACTTAGAGCAATACAAAAATAGAGAAGCAACATATATGCCTAAGTCTATCGCAGAAGAATTTATTAAGGAATTCTATAAGGGAATAACATAAGGACACAACGGAGCTATAGGCTTAGTATTAAGACTTTAAGAGGAATATATTATTTAAGGAATCTGGGGACTAGTAAAATAAGTTATAAAGGAATATCTAGATTACTAAAGGAATAAACTAACAAGGTATAAGCTATACGGAGGGCTATAACCTGTTAAGACACCAGGAAGACCATAGGAGGTTATATTATAGGACTTTATTATTAAGTTACCAAAGTTAAGAGATCCTATTACAGGACAAGATTATAACGCGATTTTAGTAATAGTAGACAAGCTAACAAAGTAGGGATACTTTATAGCATATACTAAAGAGATATTAGTAGAAGATGTCGCTAAAATCTATATAAAAGAAGTATTCACAAGACACGGAGCACTAGATAAGATCATATCGGATAGAGATCTAAGATTTATAGCAGCATTTTAGGAAGTATTTCTAGTAGAATAGGGAGTTCGCGCAGTAACATCTATAGCGTATTATCCGCAGACGGATGGACAAATAGAAAGACTAAACTAGATACTAGAGCAGTATCTAAGGCACTATATTAATTATGCACAAAACAATTAGGTATTGTTATTACCAGTTATACAGTTTACATATAATATAACACCATAAGAAGGAATAGGGACATCACTATTTAAGGCGAATTATGGATACAAGCTAAGAATATTATTATCGCCACATTAAGTAAAAAAGACGAGTAGCACAGCTAAATAAAGAATAGAGACATTAATAAATCTTTATACAGACCTTAAAGAAACAGCTAAACTAGTACAAGAATAAATAAAAAGGTACTATAATGCTAAGAGATCTAAGGGACCAGATCTTAAGGAGGGAGATAAAGTATAGCTACTATATAAAAATTTTAAGAGTTGACAACTAAGCAAGAAATTGGACTATATTAGACTAGGACCTTTCAAAATTAAACAAAGAATTTTATTAGTTACGTATAAGTTAAACCTACCAGCTAAAATAAAAATCTACCCTATACAACATATTATAATACTAGAGCCAGTACACGGAAATATTAAGTCACCAGTCTACAAGGCAGATATATATAGAGGATAAAAGAAAGACAAATGGCAAGTTTTAAAGATTATTAGTTATAAGGATGTAGATAACAAAACGTAGTATAAAGTAAAGTGGATAGGCTATAGTAAGACTACCTAGGAACCACTAAGTAACCTAAGAAACGCTATAGGAAAGGTATAGGAGTATCAGAAGAAAGTAGGTTAGGCAATATTAATAAGAAAGGATTGCTAAAGAATAAGTTACCTAAAGGGGACCTAAGAGGAGCAATTGCTGAGCTACTCGGAGTTATTTCCCTTATAGAAGGAGAGCCAGTCCTTTTATTACCCAGCTTAGACAAACCCTATTAAACAAGTTTCCACTCCTTAGAACGGACCTTCTTATAAACACGTTTAAGACATTAAAGACGAGTATAAGCCAAACATTAAGCTTTAAGGACGCGTGCGGACTCTTCTAAGGCACGTTAAACCTCAAGTAGCGCGGAGGCTAGCTCACTATTAAGCTTTGCAGCAGTAGATTGAATACAAGACCCTATAATAGGTTACTTAGGGAACTAGAAGACTGTTAAAAGTTATAGAATACATACACTTAGCGTTAAAAACAGAGCAAACATCGCAGAACGATTAAATGTTTGCTTTAGTGCACTCTGAGCAAGATAAGGATTGTTAAGATAAGGGACTTACCATCGCAACATATACTAACCCTACTTTTGTATAACGAGAATACGGAAATAATATTATCTCACTAAGCAACAGTATGGCAGCCATAGTACGAGCATAACATTACGCTTGTAAAGAAGAAGAAGCTTTAGGTATAATAAGCAAGGATATTAACCAGACTAATTAAACAGACATTATACCTCTAGTAGATAACTTAGAGATATTAGGAATCTTTAAGGACGAAGATAAAGAGAAGGGAGATAGTATTACAGACGCTTTAAGTATAATGTTATAACTACTTGGAGAAGAGTTATAGGAAGCTAGTTAATTAATATAGGCACGGTCCAGGATAGATCTAGTAAAACTATATAATGAGGAATAGTAAGCAAGTTATATAATATTATACACAGTATACAAAGTATACGTAGTGTATGCCACGTATAACACGTATAATATATACCTTACGTACCTCACATACAAGAGAGGATTTCTTAGGAGTACGGTTATGTATTTAAAGGACCTCAGTCCCTACCGTAGATAGTTCTCTCCTTATAGTGAATCTTAGAATACAATTGGAGTTAATTTGTTAGGCAACCACTCCACCAGTTATTATTACGTTGTTGTTTTATTCTTACCTATATACCTAGCCCAATAACAGGACCCACCGTAGTCTAAGCTACAAGGTTCCGTTACAGTTTAAAGAGACTATAAGAAGAAAAATACTAATAGCAATTCGGAAATGGAAGTTCTTTATAAGGAAGACCAATTTTATTGGATTTATTATAGAACTAGGAAAGATTAATATGGACTTAAAAAAAGTTAAAGCTATAGGTTCTGCAACTACTATAGAAGGTTTATTATATAATAGTTAAAGAATATTAAGCCGTTTACTTAATTAATAAAGAAAGAAAAACTATAGATATAGGGTAGCGAACAGAAGTAGCTATTTTAAGAACTTAAGAAATTGTTTACCTAAGACCTAATTCTTAAAATCTACCGACTAATATTGGAAACAATTGTTAAAATAGATGCATTAGACTTTATACTAGGAGTATACTTACTATAGAAGCACTAGGATATATAGTATCTAGTAGTATATTATAGCCGAAAAATAATACCACTAGAGTTAAACTATAATATTTACAATAAGGAGTTATTAGGTATAGTTACAGTATTAAATAAATAGAGGGCATTCTTATAAAGGACGGAAAAACTATTTATAGTTAAAATGGACTATAAGAACCTAATGGGATTCCTAATAATAAAGGAACTTAACTAAAGATAGGTTAAATAGGTAGAAATACTTACAGAATATTATTTTAAAATTTAATATACTAAAGGCACTAAAAATATAAGAGTAGGCGCATTTATTAAAAAGGCGGAGGTGTAGAATAAGGAAAACCTATTAGGGGTAATGCTACGTAAAGACGAGGATATATTAATTAGGTATAATTACCCTAAGCTAATAGTAATAGTAGAGGAAGAACCGGAGTAAGTCTATAAGATACTGGAAAGCTTTTAGGCATAATAAATCCTAAAAGCATAGCTAGAGGACCCAGATATGGGGCATTATAAAAACCAAGAAGTAACCTATATATTAAGGGGTATAGTAAAAGAATTTATTGGGGAATTCTATAAGGGAATAATTGATGGACATAATAGAGCTATAGGCTTAGTACTAAGACTCTAAAAGAAGTATATTATCTAAGAAATCTAGGGATTAGTAAGACAAGTTATAAAGGAGTACTTAGATTACTAAAGAAATAAACTAATAAGGTATAAGATATATAGGAGGCTATAACCTACCAAGATACCAGAAAGACTATGGGAAGTTATATTATAGAACTTTATCGTAAAATTGCTAAAATTTAAGAACCCTATTACTAGATAGGAATATAACGCAATCTTATTAATAGTAGACAAGTTAAATAAGTAGGGCTATTTTATAGCATATATAGAAGAAATCTCAGTAGAATATATAGCTAAATCTATATTAAAGAAATGTTTATAAGGCATGGAGCACTAATAAATATTATATTAAATAGGCACCTAAGATTTATAGCAGTATTTTAGGAAGTGTTTTTGGCGAAATAAGGAGTTTACGCAGCAATATTAATTGTATATTACCGATAGATAGATAGTTAAACGAAAAGACTAAACTAAACGTTGGAACATGATTTAAGATATTACGTTAATTACGCATAGAATAATTAGGTATTGTTATTACTAGTTATACAGTTTATATATAACGTAACAACTTAAGAAGAAATAGAAATATTACTATTGTTAGGTAAGACCTAAGTAGATAGTTATATAGCTGTAAGGTATAGGCCACCCTAGGGCGACCTAAGGGTGACTTGCCTATCCCTTCGCCCGTTAAGTTGTGTCTAACATTATCGATAAGAACCTAGCCAATTGGCTGTATAGCTATATGTGTATATATAGCTGCTATTACAGTAATGGCGTCTGTGCGGCCTTGGCGTTAGACGCTGACGGGCGAAGGGATAAGGTATATGCGTTATATATGCCTAGGGAAAACCCTTTCTTACCTTGTATATAGACTTCTCCTTTTCCCTTAAGAATTTATCTATCTATATAATATACTCTATTATTCTATTATTAAGCTCCCTATCTATATTCTTACCTTATATTTAAATCTTTACTAATCCCCTTAGAAGAATAGCCGGTTTAATTTTTCTATAATACCTTTTAAAAGAAAACTAACGCCTACACCTAATAGTAATGCGCTAATAATACGACCGCTAAACGCCTTAGGATTTAGTATAGACAAAACTACTAGAAATATACTAGTAGGATCTAAGCCACCTTCCGAACCTTAAAATAATTAGCTATCTATAAACGCTAAAGACTAATTTAACTTATATACCTAGGCTTAATAAAAGCTTAGTAATATTACTAGCGTTTTACTAAATACTATTAATATAAAGGAGCTAGATAAGCTGGCTAAGAAAATAGCTAACTTATAAAGCATTATTAATTTAATAAAGCCCTCTTGTTGCCTTTTTAGTAAAGAGTATAAGTTATACGGTAAATATATACGCCAAGTAAATCTTAACGCCCTAGTTAAGAAGTCACTACTTAATATTAGTGGTACTATTTAATAGCATTTTAACTAGTAGATTGCCGCAGTTAAGAACCGATTTAAGGTTAATAACGCTAACTATAACTATAAGCAACGCATATAATAGGCCATTAAAGGTCTTATAAAAGAGAAGATAATTACCTAACTTGTTACAGGACACCTCCGTAACACCTTACATACGTCTACCTGTTTCCACCGTCGCAGCAAGAAGAGACTGACCGCGAGACGGCAACCCAATGGCAATTTGCCGGCAATCTACCGCATTCTGCTATATTCTGCTAAAGTCCACTAAATTCCGCTAAGTTTTACTAGGACCGCTCCTTAAGTCCTATTCTACTCCGTGTACGCGTTAACTAAGCAACTAAACTAATAATATATACCCTTTCTTCCTGTTTCCTTACCTTCTCTCCTTATATAATATCTTAATCTCATTATATAGTTTATATATATAGCTTAATAATATCTACTTCGCTATATATTATCACCACTTATACTTACTCTGTAATACTATATTACGTTAAAACTTTAAAAACCTATACTCTATCCTGCCCTGTTTAAAATACAGAATAACCTTAAAGCCTCTATAATAGCCGCTAATATTATATCCGTACTTTAGGAACTATCAGCAGATATATAAAAGTCCTTTATAGACACCCTTATACAAAACTAAGCTACTATAGCTTAATAATAAGCCAAATAAAAAGCACGGCACCAGAAAATAATTAAGGCCCTCTAAGAAGAAATCTGCACCCTTAAGACGCCTATACTAAGCCCTTAAGACCAATTGCTATTACTAGAAGCCAATATATAGAACATAAGCCCTAAACCAGTAATAGTTGTCCTATTAATAGAACTAACTACTATATTATAACAATCTAAAAAACTACTAAACCCTCTAGTATTTACTGGCAAATAATAAGAGCTTTAGTTATTCTTAAGCTAGCTTAAAAATAAGCTAACTGGTAATGCTAACCATTACCTAATTAAAGCCAACTAACTCTACTATGCCCTAAGTTAACTAGGAGGAGATATAGCTAACCTTATTAAACCTCTCTAGCCAAACTTAGTATAAGGCCTAGTCGTACTTCTAGGAGCTATATATAGTAACCCAAACCGCCAAGCTACCGCTTAAAGGAAGATAAACCATATAACTTAAGAAAAGAAAAGCTTCCTAGTGTACTTCTCTAAATTTAATTGTTATATAAAAGAAATAGTCTGGAATAACTCCGCATTAATTAACAGCCTTATTAAATCTCTAAGCCCTAAACTAAAAACCTCCCTAATTAGTGTAGATCTACTAGAAGCCCTTAATGCCTACGTAAACGTTATTAATAAACGGTATAATAATATACTACGCCTAACACTAAAGCCCGCTTTTTAATACAATACAACAACCCTATAAACGTCTACTAAGTTATTATCCCAGCCTAAGCACCCTAACGCCATAGATATTAACACTGGGACCTTAGGATACGCCCTACTAGGGTCCTCTAAATAGGAACAACGCACTAAGCTAGGCCTTTGCTTTAAATGTGGAAGTAGCTTCTACCTCTCTAACTACTACTCCGCCCCCTTCCAAAAAGATCTATAAATAGTTAACACTAGCAGCCGTTTACCGCACTAATCTTCTAGCTACCGCCCCCAATCTTTACCTAGTTCCAGCTCTGTATTTAGTAAGCACCACTTATAAGGACGAAGTTATAACTAATATTCTAAAGGAACCCCTTCCCGCTTACTACCAAAAGGCACGTCCTAGAGTTAAGTCACTCTTTAGGACAGCTATGTTATAGGATCTCATTAAATGCATTAGATATAGCAAACCCTAACTCTTAGGATTGTAGTATAACCGTTAACTGCCGTCTTTAGTAGAAAGGTTAATAGGCTAATATTTAAGTCCTAATTAATACAGAAGCTAGCGGTATAGGGTTTATTAATAAGATCTTTGCATAAGATAATAGGTTTACCCTAATACCCCTTAACCAGCATATTAATATATTTAGATTTAATGGCAAACGCACTATCTTAGGCCATATTACTTATATAGCGGCCCTAAGACTCTAATACCTAAACTATAAAGAATTAATTAAGCTCTTTATAACTATCCTAGGTTACCTAGTAATCTTTAGACAACCCTAGATAAAGCTATATAAGGTAACTATTAATTAGAACAACCTTAAGCTTCTATTTACCACCTTCCGTTATAAGTAGAAGTGCCTTATAACTTACTGCTTAGACCCTAAACCAAAATCTAAAAAATCTATTAGAATCTACTAGTCTAAAATTTCCACTAATGTCTACCCTATACCTAAAAAGTCCACCTAATTCCACCTATATAAGAATTCTACTAAATTCTACTAACCTAAGAATTCCACTAATTTCCACTAACAGGAAATTTCTACCAACGTCTATTAAGAACCTAAAAACTATACTAAACCATACAAACCGATCCTAATTGCTATACTGCCCTAAACTAAGTAGAAGTCTAAGCTTAATATATAAAGGTACTAGAAGAACTGGTATTCTACTATAAAAAGGATACTTAAAGAACCTAAACCTAAATCTAATACTAACTCTATACTTAATACTAAACCTAAACCCAAATAAGAAACTGTACAAAAAACTAAGGATAATCTAAGCTCGCTTAACACCTTAGATATTTACATAATTAGAGCTACCCTATTAGCACAACTTACTAAAAAACCAGAATATACGATCTTTACTATTATAATAGCTAATATTAAGAAGGCCTTAGTATTAAAGAAGTATAATAACCCTGCTATAAAAGTACTAGTATGCCACTATAAGCACCTAGAGGTATTCTTATAAAAGGAAGCCGATAAGTTAGCAGAACACCAACTATATAACCATAAGATTGTACTTAAAGAAGGAAAATAGCTAGGATTTAGACCCCTATATAGAATGTCCTAAAACAAACTTAAAGTACCTAAGTAAAGGATTTATTAGAGCAAGCTCTTTACCTATAGCTGTATCTATAATCTTTATTAAGAAACCCAGTAGCGGTTTACGCTTCTATATAGACTACTAAGCTCTTAACGCTATTACTATTAAGAATTAGTACCTACTCCCGTTAATTTAAGAGACACTAAACCAATTAAGTAAGGCTTGCTACTATATAAAACTTAACCTTATTTACGCATTTAACCGCCTCCGTATTATAAAAGGAGATAAATGGCTTACCACATTCCGTACTAGATACGGACTATTTAAATACTCAGTAGCCCTATTTGGCCTTATAAATACCCTAAGTTTGTTCCAATACTTTATAAATAATACTCTATAACCTTACCTGGACATTTTCTGTACTACTTATATTAACGACATCCTAGTATATAGCAATAACCTAACTAAATATAAGAAACACGTTAACCTTGTCTTGGAAGCTCTATATAGAGCTAGCCTATAATTAGATATAAATAAATGCGAATTCTATAAAACGGAAGTCTTATACCTTAGACTTGTTATTTCTATAAACGGTATATAAATGGACCTAAAGAAGATTAAAGTAATTATAAACTGGCAAGAACCTAAGAACGTTAAGGACGTAAGAGCCTTTATAGGATTTACTACCTTCTATTAACGGTTTATTAACAACTTCTCCGCTTTAGTTTTACCCCTTATAGCTCTAACCTAAAAGGATAAAGCCTTTATCTTTAATAAGGAATATAAGGAGGCCTTTACCTATTTAAAAGTTATATTTACTACTGCATCTATACTCTAACACTTTAACCCAAACTAAAAGAGTGTTATAGAAGCTAATTTATCTAACTACGTTACTAGAGGCATTTTGTCTTAGTATAATAAGGAAGGAGTACTACACCCTATAGTATACTTCTTAAAATAACTAAGTTTAGCTAAATATAACTATAAGATCTATAATAAGGAATTATTAGCTATTATTAGATATTTTAAACAATAGCGACCTAAACTAAAAGGCGCCAGATTTCTAATTAAGGTCCTTAGCTATTATAAGAATCTATAGTATTTTACAACTATAAAACAGCTAAGTTATTATTAAGCCCGCTAGTTAGAATATCTATCCCGTTTCCAATTCTTAATTATATACCACCCAGGCGTTTAAGGTTAGAAACCTGATACCCTAACCTAACATTTATAAGACATACCAGCATAAGAAGAATTGTATACCTACCACAATTAAACCCTACTTCGCCCTAAGCTATTTAACCCTCCTATTAAAGACGTTATAATGCACATCCTTAAAATAACTAATCAATTAATTAAATAGATAATAGTTAATAAATACCTAAATAACAAGTTTATCTAAGAAACGCTTAAGCTAATTTAAGATGGCGTTAGACGCTCTAAAAGGATTTCTTTAAGTAAATGCAAAGCTTATAGAGACCGCTTATACTACTAGAACCGTCTAGTTATACCTAACCATAATAAACTTAAGCTTAAGCTCCTTAAACATGCATATAATCTACCAGTAGCCGGCCACCTAGACTAAGAAAAAACCCTAGAGCTCCTCTAACAAAAGTACTATTAGCTAAACATATATAATATAATAAGAAGGTATATCTCTAGCTACTATACCTGCTAATAAGCTAAAGCCTTATATAAGACATATAACGGCTTTTTAAAGCCACTACCTATTCCAGACTAATGATAGAAGGATATTTTAATTAACTTTATTATTAAGCTCCCCGTAAGTAAAGGGTGTATAAATATTATAGTAGTTATAGACCAACTATCTAAGCTAAAACACTTAATCGCTTACTTTAATATATTAGCACCTACTGTTAGTTACACAAGGGGATATTACGTAGCTACGGTTCGTAAATAGTATGATAATTGTTAATTCTTTTTGATAGAAATAAGGAAAGGGGTGAGGAACTTAAGGTTCCTTACCACACTAGGGCCACGTCAGCACGTGACGGCAACATGCCTGGCGTGACGGCAGCTTGCCTTATTCCCAACACTGGCAACTCTTCTTTTTATGGTTGCCATCTATATATAGACAAACAGACAGGATGCGATAATACCAAACAGTATATAATAATACCAAATAATATGCGATAATACCAAACAATATACGACAATACTAAACAATATATAACAATACCAAACAATATGCAGCAATACCAAACAATATACAACAATATGCGATAATGCGGCAGTTGGCAGATAACGTAAAGACGGGTAGGCTGCTAAGGCGCTAGTAATAAGCGAGCCAATAGCAATTTTCCATCCCGGGGATGGAAAATCCTAATTAGCTAGTTTAAGTTAGGGTCTACAGAATATTATACTCCTACTCCCTTTTAACCCAACCTTTAACTTATATATATAGAGTGTTTGTATTAACAAACGTTTCTAGAGCCTTGTTTGGGTTTGCCTTTATTATTATGTCTGCTAGGTTATCTTAACCGTTAATCTATTAAATCTTAAAGAGTTCTTACTATTTATAGGATTAACAAAGTACCATAATATTAATTATAAGGCGCTTCTCCTTTATAGTACCAAGCTTAACCAAGTACTTATAGAGGGAGTATAAATCAGTGTATACAATTATAGGGATAATAGGAAGTTTAAGTTAATCTATAATTATCTTTAGGGTAGTTCTAATTGCAATTACTATATTAACTCCGCTAACTATTCTATATATCTCTAACGCTAAAACACTTTAGGTGACGCGCTTACTCTTAATTAAGCTCCAATAAATAAGGTTGCTATGGATTGTAAAGTTATTCTCTCTAGTAAACTTATTTGCGATGATAATCTTATATCCTAGCTGGGAGCTAAAATCTTTATTATTTATAAACGATCTATTAATAAATACAAAGAGCTTAGCGGTGGGAAGATTAATAGGCACGTAGTATAGGCCCTAGTTAAGATGGTTTATTTGCTAGGAAAGGCGTTTATTTAGGGCAAGAACGTTATCCTTAGTTGGTTCCTGGTGTTAGGCGGCAATAGAGAGATTAAATAAAGCCTTAGGTTAATAGATAGAAGCAATATAAGCTCCGTAAGCGCGTTGCTCCATATATCCTTGCTTTAGAGAATTAGCGTTAATAATATTAATCTTCTTGCCTTAACCCTTCTGGCGTAGAGTAATAGAATCCTTATTTAGGGAGAGAATGCATCTATTAAAGAGTAATAGTATTATTAAACTAAGCTTTTCCTTTAGCTTTGCTATAAGATTTGCCTTTACTAGCTTATCTTCTTTAAGAGCTAAGAATTGGTTGTCTCCCAAGATAATTATATTATTAGTTTATATACCGACGATTCCAAATAGAGTTCCCATAGTTGTAATAAGGAAGTAGGGATTAAATATAGAAGTAGTTATTAAAAGCTTCTCTTTATGGTGCTTGCTATAGGTAGCCCACTAATGAGTTCCTGCCTCTGCAATCCTATATAATGGCTTAAGCACAACTATAATCGTATCTTTAGGATACTGGCGGCGAATTTGCTCTGGAAGGTATGCCAATATTAAGCGCTAAAGGTGCGTCTCTAATTAGGTGTAGGCTTAAGTAATATCTTATAAATAAACCGCCATTCCATTCTTTATTAAGGAGGGAGCTAACGTAATAATAACTCGCTAACTAGCTTATTAAATCATGGGAGACTACATAAGAATTACCTTCTTGCCATTGTTGTTGTAGCCTTGGATAACAAGCCTTAATTTCTTAAATAGGGCGTTAGTAGCTTTGCCCTTAATTTCATTAACTATTCTTAACTTAAAGATGCAAACTCCATTAAACTTGGTAGGGTTATACTTCTTAAATTTAAAGACTCCTCTTGTAATAAGACCCTCGATCTCCTACTTATTAGATGCTTAGAAAGGAGCTCCTAAAGTTATAATACGACCTTTCTTTTAGAGCTGTTTTGTAAGTTCGAAGTTATCCTTCTCCTTGGCTGTTATAAAGGCCATTAATAACTTAACTCTATTTTTAATAGCGGCAATAAATTGCTCTTTAAAATTAATAAGATGTTAGTAATTTTGTGATCCCTTTAGGCGACCTCTACCGCGTTATAGTTGTGGCGCATCTACTAATATTATATTGGGATTATAGTCGCCTTCTAGAGCACGTTAATTATAGTTCTCCTTTAGGGCATCTTCTAGGGCATCCTACAAAGGCTCGGAACTATTATCTTTGTAGTAAGGCTTAATAACAGTTAAACGGAATTAAGTAGGTCTATAAGGCATCTAAATAGTGCAAGTCTGGCCATTAATTGCAATAAGTTAATGTGGGCCTAACCATCCTCCCTTTTTACGCTATATGTGTACCTCAGACTGGAGTGGCAGATTAAGTATAGTTAAGGTATTTGGGCCATTTCTTATTCCTAGTGCGTCGTTGACTTGGCGTATAGCGTAGAGACGTTATACCTCCTTTATTGCCTTGCGAATAGCCTCAGCTCGTTATATAATAGAGGGAGATAGTGGAGAATCGTTAGTTATTTAAGGGTAGGCGCTAAAGACTAGCAATATAGGTACGAGTCCATCTAGGCCAGCAGAATTATTAATAGCTTTAACAGCTATTTGTAAGGTAAGTTCTTTACTAGCGTCCTCTAGTTCTGAAGAGATAATCTTATATACGCGGCATAATGGCGCGTAATATCGCTCTACTTTTCCAATACTATTATGTGCCTTAATAGGGACTTCCTTAACCTTAATTGCTATTGCCTTTATCTATTATTAAAACTCTGCAGATAAGAAGTTCTTTCCTATATTATGGACAATTTAATTAGGGGGTCCTAGGTAGATATTAATCTAGCATAACTAAAGGGTATCCTATGCGTTTCTAGCTGATATATCCTTTAAAAATCATACGGCTTAAAAGGAAGTTAAGAAGTTAACAACTTAGAGTACTAGCTTGCCGCTAAGATATATAACGTTGACGATAATATAGAAGTTGAAGTTATAGTTATCTTTAAGGGTGAACTTAAATCGGCCAGGGGACTTCTGGTTTATTTAGCAGTAATAGTAGTACTTTATAAGATGCTTAATTATCTTAACCTTGACTTTATAACCTGCTTGCTAAAGAACCCTAAGCAATTAATAAATGGATAGGTGGCCAAAACGACGGTGTAGTTGGCGTAATTCCAACTTAGTTAAGTGGCTCTAAGCAACACTCTTTTCTAGTTAATAAAGGAGCAACCAGGGGTGACCCTACTTGCGTATAATAGGCACCTAATTGTCTCCCTAAACAAGTATATTTTTAAGGTTGTTAAGCCTAACGCCTAACTTATCTATATCTTTAATGCAAAATAGAAACGGAGTGTTTATAGGAACAATATAGAAAGTAATATATCCTAAGGGGGTTTAGACCCTAATTATACCAAGAGAGATTATAGTACCTTTACCAAAGCGAATCGTATATTGGCCTGCCGTTAATTAGTTAATCTAAATAGAGCTATTAAGCTACTAAAGGGCTTGAACTTGAGGTTCTCCTACTATAGATACTCCTGCGGCTCCAGTATCCGGTATAATACTATAAAAGATGTTTGCCAAGTATCTATTATTAAAGGAAAACGCGGAGCTCTCCTTTGGCTTATTAAAGATATCTAACTTTATAATAAAATAGAGCATAGATTGGTTATTAAGAACAGCGACGGTTTATATACCATTTACCTTACTATACTTAGTAAAGTATTGGTTAGGAGAGTAGTCCTTAATTTCTATATCTATAAGGAGCTGTTTGACCTTATTAACCTCACCCTTAAGGTCTTTTACGCCTTCGTATTGAACTAGGAAGCTTTAAAAGTAGGCCGCAGTGACCTTACAATTTCTAACGTTTCTTGCACTCTAACGGAACTTATTATATACCTCTTTTTACTTATTAAGGGAGTGTCTAGTTAACTAGCACTTTAGCTTCTTATAAACGTAGCACTTCTTCTGGCAATTACTTTGAAATAAACCTCTATGAGGACCTCTATGGTTGCCTTATAGTTGACGTTAATTATACCTTCTTCTATATTCCCTACCACGGCCACCATATATTTAATTAGTCCAGTTATAATCATGTTGGTTGGGAATACTTATTTAGGTAGGGTTTTCGGTATAGAGCTGTTAAGATTCTTATATTTGCATTACAGTACCTATAGCGGAGCGTAGCTCAGTATATACTCCTTTAAACATATCTATAGGTTTGTATAGCGCCAAGTTACACTTAGGAACGCTATAGCATACTAAGATAACCTAGTCCCTTAGGCTGTTCTTATTTTAGTAGGTTTTAGTAAGACCACGTTAGATTTTCTAGAGTTTATTAAAGAGTAGTTAAAGGCACTCTAAACAAGTCTTTGTTAGGTTAGAAGTAATAACTCTCTAGAACATAGTCTCTCGCCATTTAGATATATAAAGTTAGCAATTCTTATTAGTCTTAAAGTGGGCTCTAGTAAGCTAAAGTATTATATTAAAGCTATAGTTTTTACCCACAATATAGTTGTAATAGAATGTTGCTGCCCGTCCCTTTAACATAACAGAGAAAGCGTAATGGTACTAGTGGCGTTAAATTCCGACCTTATTGCAACAGTCATAAAAGACCTATAGTTTTACTCTAAGTATGTTATATAGTTCTCCTCTAAACTTCTTCTCTTTGTCTAAATATACCTTTATTAGATTCGTAACTTCTTGTAGTAAAGGCTTACTGGTTAGCTAGAGTAGAGGAGGTGGAGGCGGAGCAACTCTAAGTAGGAGGGCATCTTTAGGTGGGAGAGTAGCTTTAGGTGGGGGGTTAGCATTCTGGGGGTTTTAATATAAATTAAAGTTGCCTTCTAAAGAATATGGGTTGTTTTTAGGTTTCCGTAGTTAATGTATAATCTTAGCTTCCGTCCATATTGGTTCTTCTATACTAGTAATAACGGCCTAAATATTACTAGCAATTGGGTTACCATTCTTAGTAATATATACCCCATTCCTATAGAGGAAGTCTTAAAAATTCTAAACAATATTAACGTTGCCAAGTGCCTAGGTATCAGTAGTCCATCCTATAAAATCCTCCCTGAAATACTCCTATAGTTGTAAATCGGCGTAGCATCTATTTTGGTAGAATATAATATGGTATAGGAGAAAGCCGTTAACTTATTTTACGGTACAAGTTGTTATATTAAAGGTGAATTCGTCCTAATCTTTATTAATAAGTTTCGCGTGCTTAGCTACCCCTAGTAGTAAGGAGTCTTTCTAGTTATTTAAAGTAGGCGTAGCCATGTTTTTAGAGGGAGGGAAGTGTTATTAGTATAGGGATTGTTATTTGGTACGCGTTTATAATGTGTATTTGTTATTTGGTACGCGTTTATTGTTTAGTACGCATTTGTGACATGTATTTGCGGTTATAGGGCTTAGGACCAGTTCTGGCCTTAAATTGCGAAGACTTGTAAAGCGTGTTATTCTGCGTAATGGACGCAAGAATCCGTAATCTTAGAAAGGCTTAGGACCAGTTCTGGCCTTTTAGATCCTTAGATTTGTGGAAGAGTTCTATTTAAGGTTTAGAACCAGTTCTAACCTTAAAAGACAGCTTCCTTTAGCATGAGTAGCACTAGTACAGTAGCTCGTCTCTTCTTAGTGGAATACCTAGCTGCTCTATAGTATAACAGTGAAGTTAACCACTGATTAGTGTTGGTTACATAAGGGGATATCACGTAGCTATGGTTTGTAGATAGTATAATAATTGTTAATTCTTTTTGATAGGAATGAGGAAAGGGGTGAGGAACTTAAGGTTCCTCACTACGCTAGGGCCATGTTAGCACGTGACGGCAACATACCTGGCGTGATGGCAGCTTGCCTTATTCCCGACACCTACTGTTGCCTAATTGTTCCTAGATTACGTATAGAAACTCTATAGACTTTCTAAAATAATCATCTCTAATAGAGGTAGATGGTTTATTTCTATATTCTGGAAAGAACTAACTACCTAACTCCGCATTAAAGCACTATTGTCTATAGCATACTACTTAAAAATAGATGGTTAAATGGAATATGTAAACGCTATAATAGAATAGTATATTTGGATATACACATTGTATTTATAGGACAACTGGATAGACTGGCTTGTATTCGCCAAGTTTACTATAAATAACTCTGTCTTAGAAACTATAAAGGTCTCCCCGTTCCTAGCTAACTATAGCTAGTACCCGCAAATAGGTTTTAAACCCTTTAGTAATATCCCTCGCCCCACTTATTATGCCTTATAGGTTATAGAAGCAAATAAATTTATAAAGAAGATAGAAGAACTATAAGAGTTCCTTACTAACAGAGTAATATAGGCCTGTCACGGAACCTGACCGCAGGGGCCTCTATAGGAGAGCCCTGTGCTCTCGTGTATACCTCGCGTACAGCTTATGTCAGCTACGCGTGGGTATATTACCTCCTTACGCCCTCGACCCTTACGATCGATCGCGCAACGTCTTGTATACTCCTCGAATACATACATTTAGCTGCTATTAACCCCGTCCCGTGACATTACGTTGCGCCTTTTTTATTACCAACACCTAGCCTATAACCAATTCCATGTCTTTGTGATACTGCAGGCGCTGCCAGAAGCAGCGTATCTATAAGTTACCTCACCGCGTACTTCCAAAGAATTAATAATAGTAAGATGAAATTCCTTACTAACTACTATGTTAAACTTAAAGAATAATCCAATGCCTATACTGAATCTATAACACCAATTAATCCTAGGAGGATTTAATTTATTAGCCCTAGCCTTAACCCCCAAAGGGAAGCCTAGTAGCTTAAAAGACTACAACGACCTTAATAAGGTAGACATTAACAATATCTTATCCTTTATTAACTATATAACCATAGATAAACAAGCTAAAGGACTACTACCTATTAAGATTAAGATATGAGACGCTGAGATATTTGTAAAAATGGTAGCATAAGAACCTAATAAATACTACTACTTTTTATAGAACTACTACCTAAAGCTTATATGAGCTAAGATATGTGCCGCCTAAGATTGTAATATTATCTAAGACCTATAAGCTCGCGAGGCGCTCGCTAATAACACGCGTTAAGAGATTAAAGACGACCTCTACGTGTTTAAACGCGACGTCCAACGACCAAAGAAGGCCGAGATTATACTTATTGATACGGTTACCGAAAGAGAGGGTATAATTAAATACCTATAATCTTAGCTTAATAAGTATATTCGTAACAATACTGGACACCTCTTTACTGTATATAACGCTACCTAAGTCTTTACGCCCCTAGTAACCTTACCTACTTAATACTTAACGGAGGGTTAGCGCCAAGTAGCTTCACCTAATAGGAACCCCTACCATAGCGGCAATAATAAAAGCTACAATAATTGAACCTAGACTGCCACTATAGGGTCTAATATACGCTACCCTAATCCCCTAACCTTTTAGGGTAACTGTAAGGAATACAGCCACTGGAAGATGTAAATCCGCAAGAAACTGACCTAGAGCGCCCACCTTTTCCCCATAAAAGATACTAAGATTGGCTATATTATTGGATGAATAAAGGGTATCCTATTTAATAGACTCTTCGCTTAATGGGAGACTAGTAGCCCCTAAAGGTGGCAGTCCTACTAGGAAGTCCTTAATGACCTTAACTAAATATACCACGACTATAACCTAGTGGCCACTAGTTAAGCTAAACTACGTGCCCTAAAGATAAGCCCTACTAAATTATTTAATAAGTTCTATATTAAATTCTAGGAATACACCGGAGTCCTTACCTAAGATAATACCAAAGACTAGGAAGATCTTCTTAAAAAAGTTACTTATTGCCTTAGTTACGCAGCCGCTAGCCATAATTATAATAACGTTTATAATATAGTAGCAGCCTTATGGAATATTAAATGGTGGCTAAACTAGATTGCTACTGCAAACCCCTACCTAAAGACCTCCTTATAGAAGCCCTCCGGACCTACTAAACTACCAATGCCTACTACCCTAAGCAATACTACTGGTCCTAATATTAACCTCTCTATACCAACATTCCCGTAGAAGCTACTAGATAGAGAGCGCGAGCTACTCCGGAAGCTATGGTGTTGCTATAGATGCCGTCACTAATCTATTACTTAGCTCCTTTATACAGTACCAGCGGTCTGCTTAAGGAAGACATAATAAGTATGCTATTATTGGTTCTGTTTAGTCTATACTTTAGCTAATTATAACTCTCTTTAAGGTCTATTAAGGGCAAAAAGGTAAAGTTCTTAATAGGGTTTCCTAATCTAAATAGTCTACTAAATGCGGGTAACGGTATAGAGTTCTGCCGGCTCTAATTATTAAACGGACTAATTATAATTTTCTATACCCGGCATAGAAAATCGCTATTAGCTTAATAAAGGCGGTAAGCGGAACTAATATCTTTATAGTAAACAAACCTAGCTAGTTACGCGTAAACACTCTTCTGCCCTTACCTTACTATTAATACGCATCAGATTCCTATAATAAAAAAGCAAATAAAAAAGCGTAATAGAAAGAGCTTTAGGAAATATAGCAAATAAATAGATTACACGGCTATTATCTACGTCCCCTCCCCTACCTAAGAACTTAACTATCCCCTAGTCAAAAATTTCGTACTTAGTTCTGTCAAACAATATTTCTAAAACATGCACTTCTTAAAATACGCGGCGTTGCGATACTAGTGGATTTTATATAACATCGTCCTTAGGCTTAGGCTCTGCTGCTATTTCTTATAGTATAGTTCCGCCTAACTAACTAAGCCAGTCCTCCTAGCGGACTTTAGATACCTATTATTAGTAGAACTTCTTTAATCTATTCCCTAGAGTTTAGTCGCGGAATAGCGTGCCGTTAAAATCCTTAACTAAGTACTATCCTTGATATAGGTAACTCTTATATACACGGAATAGGCCTAGCTATTTTAGATCTAACTTATAACTACTAGAATAATCTTACTTAAGCTGCGTGTTATAGAGCATAACTATATCTCCAACCTTAAATCCGCCCTAGCAAATATAATAGGTGTTATTAAAATACTCCTTATTTACTGCTCTTAGCCGTCTTGTACGCGTAATAGCCTTTTGTATATCTATATCTCTTTAGTTAAATTGCTTTACGCAAAGCGCTAGTAGCTCTATAGTAGTTTGGACTATTTCCCAAGGCAATATTTACTAGGTGGGTATATAGAGTTTAATAGAAAGGACATGCTTATATCTGCATATAACTCTTACTAGCGTTATTCCTATAGACTGCTTAACAGTTATTCTATCTACCCATAAGACTATATAAAGATTATCTAGCTATAAGCTATCTATTTTCACCAAAGCGTCTATTATAGGCTTATAGCCCCGCTCTATTAAACCTTGCCCCTATAGGTAATATACGGAAGCCACAACCCTTTTAATATTATAGCATCGGGAAAATATTCGCAGGATGAGATTCAAGTAGACTTTGATTTTCGCGTTTCGCGTAATTAACATGCAATTTAACTAACTTGACACGCAATTAACTAACTTAACACGCAATTAACCAACTTAACACGCAATTTAACCAACTTAACATGTAATTAACTAACTTAACACGCAATTTAACCAACTTAATATGCAATTAATTAACTTAACACGCAATTTAACCAACTTGATATGTAATTAACTAACTTAACACGCAATTTAACCAACTTGACATGCAATTAACTAACTTAACACGCAATTTAACCAACTTAATATGCAATTAACTAACTTAACACGCAATTTAACTAACTTGACATGCAATTAACTAACTTAACAACTTTAAAAGTTAAATAATACGCAGTTAACCTACTTAACAACTTTAAAAGCTAACTGTATGTTCCTTAACACGCAGTTA